>JACLAD010009937.1_pt1 | contig 28475 bp, 32 predicted proteins | sample 8027901 | NCBI WGS metagenome assembly JACLAD01 (sample SAMN15725071, study PRJNA655200) | protist metagenome | isolation source: fluorescence activated cell sorting (FACS) single amplified genomes of... | place: Spain: Blaines Bay Microbial Observatory, Mediterranean Sea | collected 2016-07-05 | reverse complement strand
AAGGCAAATTGTTGCAGACACCAAATGGCATGTTCTACGAAGCGTTCCTGATTTGGCTGCAGATCGTGCGTGTTGAGCTCCACTGCAGGTGCTACAATGGTGCCATGGATTTTACAAGGATATGCAAGGAGATCTTTGAAAAGCCCATTGTGATTGCAAAGAGAAAAGTCACAGGTGGGGCATCGGAGTACCAGTGGGACTAAAAACACAAAAGCCCATTGAATATAGAATTCTATATTGTATTGTATCTTGTTTCGGTCCCGCGCAGCACTTGGTGCCCGTGCGTGAAAAAAAGTCAGAGCGATTTAAACTCAAAAAAGTTGAATATTCTCACTTTTTATTTTGTTACACTAACACAAAGTGGATTTCTATTGTGTGTATGGGAACAAACGGGTCTTAAAAGAACACACAATTAAAAGGGCTTGTTTCGGTCCCGCGCAGCACCCTCCTCTCCAGATGTGAAAAAAGTTGTGTCACTTTTTGACTTCCTCCGCGTGCGTGAAAAAAGTTAATAAGAGCGATTTCACATCTGGAGCAAGTCCTCTATTGTATTATAGATAATAAAGTCTATTGTGTGCCTTATTTGTAGTTTGGCAGAAGCTCCGTTTAGTCAGGTCATACATACGCTTAGAGGACCACCGCGTGTTTCTTTTTTGAAACAAAAATGGTCGGAAAAATACTACACAGAATGGGGAGACGCACACATGCACGTGATTTCTTGCAAAAAATAAACTATTTACAATCAAACGAGAGGGTGTACATCCCCTCGAAATTGTCTAAAACACTACACAGAGTTGGATATGGCGTGTTTTTGCCATTGTTTAGGTTTAAAATGGTCTCCCCACTCCGCTTTTTTCCTCGCGCGTCTCACACCCCCGTCACACACACACGTTTTCAAACCCACACTTTTTTGCAAAAAAAACACAGAGAAATCAGCAACAACGACAACAACAAACACAACACACAATACACACACAATACAGACAACACACAATACACACACAACACACAACACACAACACACAACACAACAAAGAACAAACACACAATGGATACTGAACACACAACGACAGTTGCCAGTTTTGCTTCTATCATCACTTGCCTCAACGCGTTCATTTCAGAACTAAAGCAGAAGGCGTCCGGGAGCTGTGAGTACCCTATCGATTTGTCAGGAGACGATAATGAAGAGCAAAAGAAGCTTGGGGCCACGCAAACGGCGACTCAGTGTCCAAAAAAAACGCATGAGAGAAAAAATGCTCAAGTAACTAAGGCCAGCGCTTCACTTGGAGACAAGAGTAGCTCAGTTCTTAAGAAGGGTGCCAAAAGGAAGCACACGCCAAGAAAAACAAAGCAGAAATCCTCAAGTACACGTACGAAGCGCGCTAAAACTGCTACAGTGAGACTGTTTGATCACAGCACACCACACAAAGGTACCAAGAAGGGTGCCAAAAGGAAGCACACGCCAAGAACAACGAAGCAGAAATCCTCAAATATACGTACGAAGCGCGCTAAAAGGAAGCCAACTGCTCTTGACGGGCCCCTTCCACCACAACCTCAAGGAACAAGCTCGCATAAGATATGTGAGACAACAAATGGCAAATCTAAGGTCACTATGATTAACGACAATGCAGATGGAAAGGAGAATGTATGCAATGCTCCATCGGTCCAAGATAAAACTAAAACGATGCCTCGCATACCAACTCCCTGCAAAGATACGGAGGGAGCAACGAGGACAGAGCAGAAAAACCAGCCGCCCACCTGTTTTCAGTGTGATAAGGTCAAGATCGGGTGCAAACCTGTCTATGACAAAGAAGCAGGGGTGATGCGCATGAAATGCTACAACTGCAGAGAGAATTTCCAAGAGTATTAGTGGACTCTAACTTAAAATATTACACCGGATTTCGGAATATAAATATTTAGTATAGTAAATGTAGAGTAAATGGGTTCCTGTACAAGTCATCCAAAGCTTAGCCCTCTCAAGTGCCCTCACAACTTTGACGAAGCGACATTCACGAGGATATGCAGGCTTTTCGATGAGCTTGATGCTGACTCCAACTTTGGTGTGGGCATCGATGAGGTCGCGTCAGTTGCACACCTCCACTCTGACAATAGAGTGCGTGTCATTCAGCAAAAGGTTGACGCTCTACAGCGGGACCTCGAGGCGTTTGAGCAATCCAATAGACTCTCGATGAACAACGAAATCGCGGGGTTGAAGGCTCTCTTCAACGAGCGCTTTGAAACCTTTAGACTCAATATTGCCGCACGTCAGACAGCGCTGCTTGCCAAACAAGACAAATATAAAAATGCTGATGAGAAAACAAAATGCAAGATGTTTGTGGAGGCCGTGACAAAGCCTGGGGAGACACAAATTGACTTTTGGAGCTTTTTTGAATATATGAAAAACCGAGTGGATGAAATGTCTGACTTGACCCAGGAGAGTTCACCAAAAAATGATCACAGACAGTCCACCGTCTTTTTCGACTAGGCGTACATAAACACGCCAATATAGGCTGGAGTGTGATCGAGTCCCTGTTGAGCCGCGAGGTTGGCCAACGTGTTTGTGAGGGCATCATCTTCAGTCCAGTGTGTCCACCATGGCGTTGTTTGGGGCTCCTCCGAGTCGCACTGTTTGGCCAGTTCTTTCTCTTTGGGGCTGAGCATCGGCTTGGTGGATGTCATCACCACAAAGACCGCCGGCGATCCAGATCGTGCAAACACCAGCATGGATTCCTGGGGAGGAAACTGTATTGTTTCAAAGAGAGATCGAAGCATAGGATACTCGATATAGACAGGCATGTTGGATTCAGGAGAGTCTTTGTGAACATGCCATAAAGTCTCGATTTCTTCAAGTGTTATGGAGGGTTTCACGGGCACCACCCAGTGATTCCGTGGCGGTTTCGTGGCGAGCGTGGTGGCCCTGAGCTGCACCCGGGACTGCTCAATTCCACGGATCATTTATTTCAATATTCAAAAACTAATATATACAGTGATATGAGAATCTCAAAGGAGGATGGAGAGGAGGAGGCGTGTCATTCGTAAAATCCCAAAATGTCTCTGGCCAATGGAGTTTGCCTGTGCCGATGCCAATGGCGTGTGTCGCATGTTTGAACGCGTCTCAGATGATATTATGCACAACAGACTTGGCTTACCGTCTCCCAAGACATCGCCACGTAGTAAATCCACCTCTCCAACCCTTTTCACGTTTGACTATATACCTGCAAAGAAAGAGAAACAATACGTTCAGCATGTTCCCCGTCTTCCTCGTTTCTGCTTTTCTGACTTTCATTATCGTGTCTTCTTGCCTCCGTCGTATTACACGATCGAGCCCCGTGGAACATCCGGACAAGAGTACTGGAGCACCGCTGAAGCGGACCAAGCAACCAAAAATGCAGGTCTCTGGTGAACCAGAACTGAAAATGCCACACACCACGGAGGAGACCATTCGTCAGCGGCTTCGTCAAAAAGCATGATATACCCCATACTTGTGTGGTATACCATATCTTTGTTTGGTTATTTTCATATTAGGGCATATGATTTACAAAATAATATAATAAAAATATAGTCATGTGATTATCAATTTGAATCTTTGTAAAAACCAAATTGTATTTTATTGTCATTAGGTATAATATGTACAACACACAATCAGTCTCCCCGCCGAAAAAGAAGAAGAAGAAGGATTAGACATAAAAATGGACAAGTACCCACAAACAACAGATCGTGAGAGAGAGCTGCATCAACAAATCATTGCTTTGAGGGCAGAGAATGAACACTTGAAAAACATTCTCGCAGGTGTTGAGGAGCATGTTGTCCAGGGGGTCCGGGACGCTGTACGGGATCTCCTGAAGAGCTATGCCCCCCCAAAGGCCTCCTCGAGCTCTCATATGTTCACATAGGAGTTGTCCTCAATATCAATGGGAGGTGCCTGGGGTCTCTTGTATCTTTGACAGACAGTTGCAAAGGAGAGCAGTAAGAACAAGCAGGAGAACATCACAGACACCACCAAGTTGAGGTAAAATTGAACCCCTGCAAGATCCATCAAGTGAAATATGAGCATTCCCAATCCAATCCAAAGAATCGTAAATACAGCGGATAACTGCGTGACGCATAGCGGAGTTACTTGTTGCATATTTTATGAGTACATATAAGGACTAAATACTTTAGTTTTTAACAGCAACAAGCTCGGGGATAATGGATCCCAGCTTCTTCTTGAATCGTACAGTGCATTGCAGGGCACCTCCCTCTTCTTGAAAGAATGCGTCGCTCTTGTATGTGATATCCATACAATTGTTGTTGACAATAGGACGGGCTGTCTCAAACTTCTCGAGGGCGCATAGTGTGGCAAACCAAGAGAGTGAATCGGACACCCTGAGTCGTATCTTGTTCTTTGTGATTTTTTCAATGAACCCCTCTGGGAGATCCACGAGAAAATCTTTACCACATGGGTGCCGCACCTTGTTTTTGTCCAACACATACTGATGCTCGGACCACATGTGCTGGTAGGGGCCCTCACATTCGCGACTGTGCATGACCATGAGACCGTAGGGCCCAATACGGAGTGAGATCCCATAGTTGTCCGGAGCCATCGCCCACGCGAGGATGGTCAGTTGGACGCGAATAGTGTCACCGGGCTGCACCTCAAAGGTGCCCGTGTGCTCAGTGCCATACTGATCATAAATGGGTATGGGGGCTCCAGAGCGGTCCAGGTTTCTCCCGACAACCACATTGTTTCCATCTTCAGTCAGGGGGAGTGTAGCGTTTCTCAGGAACTCTTGGATTGTTGGTGGCCTTGGCACAGCTGGGAAGCACTCCGGGCTGTTGTAGATTTCAGTCATGATTTTTTCGGCAAATCCATACACCTCCATCCAGAAGTCATCCAGAGGGAAAATGAGGTCCGCACGGGGCTTGGGGGCATCAAAGTTTCTGAGAGTGGATTCTGGGGTGTACGTACATGGTGGCGTCCACACGTGCCATTTCTCTCCATTTTCTTTTGCAAGAGACACAAATCTCTCTTCCATATGTACCAGAGGCCTAGTATGATCTCCCCATATTGGGGTGTCTTTGTAATCCAGCACTGCGTAGTTGCGCGCCATAATGTAGCATGATTTTTTAACCCATGAAAATCCTGAGTTGAATATTCAAAAAAGATATAAATGCAACACAGAATGAGGGTAAATGTTTGGATTCTGGTACGTATTGTTTACGCTATGCCAGTATTCAGCCATGCTTGTATTTATGGCGGCGGGCAACACCCCGGTTGTCGCTGCGATTCTTCAGTTCATCCTGATCGAGAGTGTGTTGACACTCTTCTTGTTTGGGAGCCGGTTGGCATATTTGTTAGCCTATGATATTCCTTCACGGAACGTGTGGGCGTTGGTCACCTGGTCCGTTGTGCACGGGCTGTTATGTATGACTCTGTTTTTGTCCGAGTTGGACTTTGTGTTAAAACCAATTGGTCTTTTGGTGTCGGGTTTGATTGTGGTGACAACCTCAGTTGTAGTGCTATCCTGCAGCGTGTATGTGATGCGGGATCATGACATGGCATGGGCCGATCATATATGTGGTGCCTGTGCGCTCATGTGGGTCGTCCTGCAGACCATTCGCATCATGCAAGAGGAGATGGGGTACGATCCGCCACTTGGGATTAATGTGCCTTACTTCCTGATGGCTATAGCACGCATGTTTTTAAGGAGATATAGATGGAGAAATACTATTCAACACCAGTATTGTAACAATAGACCTAAATATATGCCTTTGAAAATTTATGCGGAGCTGACTATATGGGCTTTTTGGGTCGTGCTATGGCTTTTCCATCTTTGCGGTGTGTTTCATGCAAATGCATTTATGCATATTACATGTTTGATTAACTTCTTAGTGGTGGGTAGCATACTCCATATGAGATTCATGATCATATTGTTGACTCTTCCACTGACCATTCCTGCAGTAGGTGCTGTAGCACTGGTGCTATGGCCGCTCTATGGGAGACGAACAATGACCTACAAATTGATAAAAATATATAGAGTTGTATGCTGTGATAAGGGGACGTCCATAATCAATCCCCCAGTGGAAATGCAGGAAGACGAAAGAGAGTTTATGGACGTCACTCTGGACTCTGATGATGAGCTGTGATTTCTATTGTGTGTGCGAACAAAAGGGTCTTAACAGAACACAGAACTAAAACGGGGTGTCTCGGTCCCGACGCAACACCCCTCTCCAGATGTGAAAAAAGTTGAGAGGTGAATCCGCATCGAACCGATTATTTTCATTACTTTTTTTTTGTGTCACTTGACTTCCTCCGCGTGTGTGAAAAAAGTTGAGAGCTCAGGACAAACTCAAAAAAGTTGAATATTCACTCCCTTTTTATTTTGTTACACTAATATAAAGTGGATTTCTATTCTGAGTGCGAACAAAAGGGTCTTAACAGAACACAGAACTAAAACGTGGTGTCTCGGTCCCGACGCAACACCCCTCTCCAGATGTGAAAAAAGTTGAGAGCTGAATCCGCATCGAACCGATTATTTTCGTTACTTTTTTTTTTGTGTCACTTGACTTCCTCCGCGTGCGTGAAAAAAAGTTGAGACAAAACTCAAAAAATATTTATAGTTTCAAATTTGTTGGGAAACATCGTGGTTTGAAAAAGACACTATTTGATCTAAAGCCCTCCGCGTGCGTGAAAAAAAGTCGAATATTCACTCGCTTTTTACTTCAGTACACTAACACAAAGTGGAATTCTATTGTGTGTGCGAACAAACGGGTCTTAACAGAACACAGAACTAAAAGGGGGTGTGTCACCCCCGGCGCAGCACCCCTCTCCAGATGTGAAAAAAAAGTTGAGAGCAGTGCTTGGGAGCCCCGGACTTCAGCTCGGTTATTTTCTTTTGTTTAAAAAACTAGTATATATTTTCTTGTTATTTATTATACAAAATGTCATCTTTGATACCCACTTCAACAAGACCCAGAGAAGACGGTGATACCTCAGACCGTCCAAGACAACGAAGGAGGACAGATGCGCCACAAGTACCATATATACTTGAATCCGAGACACATCCGCTGGAGGGGCTCTTGTTTATGGGCACTTCTGATGAGATTCCAGTGGGGTTTTCTCCAGATGGGACAAAGCTTGCGTTGTATAGTTCAAATGCCATGTTTGATAATAATACGGCAGGTGCCATATATGATGTCATATATGATGATGATGGTATTCCTTATTTAGATAATGGGACACCCAGAGATCTTCAAGATAATAGTGGCAGTCTCAAGCTGTGGGACGTGGCGAGTGGTTCACTACTTGGTTCAGTAGGTGATGTTTATGATATAATTTCTGTGACATTTTCTCCAGACGGCTCAAAAATTGCATCGCAAAGTGAATGGGATGTTCAGCTGTGGGATGTGGCGACTGGAGAGGCTCAGCTGACGCTGGACGGGACACATGCCTGTTTTTCTCCAGATTGGACAAAGGTTGCGTTGGGGTCGCATGGCACAACAATAAAGCTGTGGGATATGGCGACTGGTCAATTACTACGTACATACGAGGCGCCTTCTAGTGTGTGGAGTCTGTCGTTCTCTCCAGATGGGACGAAAATTGCAGTGGGGTATGGTACAAGTGTACGTGGTGGAGTGGAATTGTGGGATGTGACGAGTAATACGCGTGTTCAGACACTTGAGGGGCATTCTACAATGGTGAACAATCTCTCATTTTCTCCAGATGGGACGAAAATTGCATCTGGAGCTATGGACCATATGCTAAAGCTGTGGGATGTGACAAGTGGAGAGTGTCTGCAGACGCATTTGAGGCGTTTTTCAGAAATGGAGATGGTGTCGTTTTCTGCTGATGGGACGAAGCTTGTGGCGCAGTATTATGGTGATGTGAACCTGTGGGATGTGGCGACTGGTGAATTACAATACACGCTTTCACCACCCTCTTACACACAGGGTGACATTGTGTTGGGTCACTCGTTTTCTCAGAATGGCGTCTTTTTAAAAATTGCAAGTTGGAGAGAATCGAACAGACGAATATATATCACTACATACCTCTTAACGCCCTGGATAAGAGACGCTAAAAACACGTTGTTGGCGTTTGCCATTCGGCGATTTCAGGCCGACCCTTTACCCCTTGTCAGACGCATGTATCCACAGTTCTATGATGGTGCGCGTTATCTATTTTACAATGAAGAAGAAGGGACCATAGAAAGAAAGTCTCAACAAGAAATCATTGATTGGTATAACGCTAGATTAGCAGAGGAGCAGGCCAGACAGACACCAAATGCAGTTCGGAGAAACATAGAAACCTTAGCACTAAAATTTTAGTCATATCCCTAATACTAACTAACTATTCGCACCACTCAATTGTAAAGTTCACGTGAACACGTATAGGACCCCCGAAGCATGCGATTTCCATTGTCACACCTGTTCCCGTTAGTAGGACAGTTTGAAGACGGAGAGATGGTATCTTGTGATCACGGTCAATGGGACGAATGCACAAGCGTCGAACATTTTGAAGAGTTTATGCAACGGGTGGCTGCGGCTCTTGCGCGTTCAGGGCAGAGTAAAGTTAGAATATTCAAGAAGCCCGAAGGTGTGAATCAGATCCACGCGAATACGCGCGTGCAACTATGCTATGTGGGAGAAGTACGCGCTGACCGCCAATCCATTGAGTGGACAAGCCATGGGCCATCCATGATACAGGAAGAAGAACAACCCGCCATCCCCATTGGCGAGGAAGTAGAACAAATGAGAGTTGCTCTTTCTACTACCGGCGAATACCTTGGACGACCATGGTCCTGGTGGAGACCATCTTTGGCCGAACTATTCTCTCCTGAGTATCTTGAAGAGTTCAGACCACGGCCAAATGCAGAGTCTAAGAGCAGTCAATGACCAGACAATGACCAGACATAAAGCAAAAAAAAATAAATGATGAATATTCAAAAATGGTATTTAATGACTTAAAAAATGGTAGTCAATGAGTGAAGATATGGTGAAGGTTATGACCACCCCGGAGAGAAGACCACCAAACACAGAGCCGCCCAACATCAAGAAACAGCACCGCGAGATCAAAAAAAAGAAGAAGAAGAAGAAGACATCATACAAAAAATTGATGAAGTCCATCCTTCAACCTGCACAAAAAACTGAGGAACCGCCCAAATCGCCCCTTCCAACCGCTCACTTCATCAAAGTCGAGGTGATCTGAGTATTTATTGAGGGCAACAGAAGATAATTAGGAGATGGATCAGCTGCGCCGGAGAATGACAGTGCTATTGCTAATTGCCTTAATCACAATTGCTCTAGTAATAGACAGAATCTACGCATTTGTATATTTTACATTTTTGACTATGTGCATCGAATGTGCAGGCTTTATCCAACTTCTAATCACCGGTGAATCTAGAATACTCGGGTGGGTCGCTGCGCCGGCCTGGGCAGTGTTTCTGGGATTCTGGATTTTCGTCAGGCCCACATTTTTGATGTTTGGGAAAACTCCGACTCCCGCTGAGGACCTGTTTATGCTCCTCCCACACGGCGTTAATGTTCTCGTACTGCTCTTTGAGCCGCCGCAGTACGCGCTGCGATCAGTGTGGCCCAGCGTTCTCTATACAGCTACGTATGGATTTTTCCTCTGCGTGTACCACTGGTTAGGAGGTAGAGATCCCAGGGGCAACTTGGTGTATCCCTTTCTCGACTTTGATAAACCGTTCACGCCTTTGTTGGTGGCCTGTACACCTTTTTTGGTGGCCGGAATACACGCTTTGGGTACCCTCCAACAACGACTCGCCTTGCTGCATACATATCAACCACTGGGTCAAAATGCATAGCTCTGTAAAGGATTCTGACACCACTCGGACCACTCAAACGCTAGCCCGGGATACCTGCGAGTAATAAAATCTCCCTTTGCTCGAAGGTCCCTGAGCTTTTGAAAAACCCGCATAGACGCATAGAATTCAGCGCGTAACAAATCTAGTGTAATCTCTTGTATCTCTGTAGCAATAGTATTGAGCTCTGATCGAACAGGGTTTATATGAACTTGCATTGGTGCTGCCTCGCGAAGAAATCGGACAAGCCGTGTCACTTTCCCAGTGGCCTCCAATGCCTTGATGGTGTCCTCCGAAAATGCATCGGGATGATCCGCTATATCTTGGATTTTCTCTCTTACAGCCACAGCATTCATCAAAAGATTATTAGAGAGACCATTCGCCCATTGTAGTATGTATGTGTTGCTTAATTCACGTGCTTTTTCCTCCATCTCTTCGTGGAGCTCAACACTGTGGATCATATCCCACATTTGCAAATACTTTGGTTTGGTTTTGTCATACTCACCATTGTCAAGCAGTTTTTCAATATCAGCGAGAAGGTTCTTGAATTCTTGCTCCATCTACTATGCTCCAAGTGACCTATTTATAGGTTCTGAAAAAAGTGTATGATGTGGTGGTTTTATCTTTTGGCCTCATTCTCCACGGTGACCGCGGTAATCGGATGGACCCTTGAACAGTGGTGGGTGACCTCCATAGCCGTCACGGCACACCTCGCATTTGCATGTGTGCACTTTCTCTATTTGGACCCCATACCGCTCGCGGTTCACTCCTCCAAAACAAGTCCCGACAATGACGAGGTATCCTTTATTGTCTCTGAGGGCACCGTGAGATGGGTGCGGGCCATCCTGGACGATCCCCTGGTGGCATATCGGTCATGGCAGGTGCTCCGCGCTCTTGGTGCTATAGCCCTCGGGACATCGCTCGTGTACTCCCCTTGGATGTTTGAGGCCCGTGCTATAGCGGTGGGATTCTGGTGGGCCTCTGTGGTGCCCTGGACAATCTATTGTTGTCAGTGTTTGGCAGGTCCAAATCCTTCGTCCAAAATTCGGCGTCTCCGTGTCTCCACGACAGTATGGGTTTTCCAAGACATCGTTTTGGGTATCCTTTTTGTGTTGAGTTTGTCCGGGTTGGGAGCAACCCTTGAGACCGCGTTTTTATTCTATGTGACGATTCACACATTTTCAGAGATGGTTGGGGTGCATTGTGCGAATGAGAGTGGTTGGATGAATGGGTGTGACAAGAAGTGTTGTTCGGTGGCCAACATGTATTTATGGCAGTCGTTGGGGAGGGTGGTTCCCGTGGTAAGTCTGTCAGTATACTGGAATGTGAGTGGCGGTGCAGCACCGCCGGCCATGGTAGGCGCGGGTCTTAGTGTGCTTGCAATAATATATTGGATATCCCATGGTTCGGAGTGTTAGCGAGTAGATTCAAATTCGAAGTATATAAACCATCATATTGTATGAACAACCAAGAGCATGTCTAACTTTTCCTGGAGCCGATCGAAAGCCGCCGAGCCAGCCGCGCAGACTGTCAACCATGACGCGCCCCACCGCATTCACATTGAGGCTGTCCCGAAGCCAAGGGGCACCAACGAGTACGATCCTGAGAAAGCCCGCACGCAGAGCGCGGCTCTGAAGGAGTTCCGCACAGCAGGCAAAGATCTGTTTGACGCCAATGAGTGCAAGGTCAACACAAAGCAGGGCTCGACTCTGTACCAGACCCAAGAGACGTATGGGACCTCGATGAGCATTGAGCAGGCGATTGAAGACATGAAGAAGCATGACATCACGATGCGCGTGAACTTTCATCGCCCAGGCATGCACTCGAACGTGACGTGCATGGAGCTGTCTCACGCCAACCTTGAGGAATGCCTCAAGTCCACTGCGGATGACAAGGGCCAAAAGACGGTCGAACTGCGCGTCGCCGCCGAGGCCAAGGCACAAACCCCGCGTAACGGTGCTATTTTCGCGACGATCCGCCAGCGCGGAACACAGCACTACCTCTCACATGTGGACTACAAGATCATGTCAAGCTATGACAGCATGTACCACGAAGAGTAAATACTACATAAAAAATAAAAATGGACTATAACTAGACCTCCTGATTTTTTACAGATGAATGTTTCAGTACACACGTCAGTTCTCCAGAAAGACATATACCTCCTGTTTTCCATCGCACACGGGCCTGACTTTAAGCAACAGCGCATTGTTACGCGCAAAGGCGAACGCTTCACCTTTGAAACAGAACCCCATAACCTCCTCTGTGTCTTTGCCTACACCTGCAGAGACAATGACGACGGATTACGTGTCGCGCACCCCCTGGGCTTTGCTGGTGTGTCCAACGATCACACAGGAGCACTGGAATTTGTTGACCGAACAGACCCTTCGCGCGCCGTTGAGCTCACCACGCACGTCAAAGTAGAATTCACGGACGATGATGGGGATGCCATCAACAACTCCCCGGTGCCCATACCTCCCACGTTCCGCTCCGAGGCTAACCTACAACGCATCTATCCATATGGTAAAGTTGGCCCACTGTATGCACCCATTGTGGATGGCCTCGATCTTGTACATTCACCATACTTTGACACACAGGCAGGATGCAGGCTCCCCTCGGGGACTTTTACTCTCATTCAAACTGAAATTGAAGGTCATCTTACTATTTCGGGGTCAAATGAAATTTTACAAAAGCGTCTCCAACTCGCATGTACAAAGTTTGGCAGAACAGTCCAATCCTTCATGGACAATCCTGGAGATGCGGCATACTACTCGATCGTCGCAGAGTTCCTGACAGCGCACGCACGTGAGAGAATAAGGTACACCCCGGACGTCCAATTGAGACCCAAAATTCACGGCACCGAACGCTGGGAGGTGCCACGTGAGCCGCGAGCTGATGGATCCCTGTGCTACGCGGGTGACTGCGAAGACTACGCACGTGAAGTGTTTCAGACCTACAAAGATAGTGTGACCTTATCTCCATATTTTGGTCCCTCCGTGCAGTATATGGCAAAGACACTCAAGCAATATGTCCCGGTCCTCATGCAGGGTGCTGTAGGTGGACAGTTCCACAGCAAATACGTCAAAGGTCAGGCAAAGTTCAGGAACCACATATGGGCGGCCATGATACCCCGAGAGATGTTCCCGGACCCAATCCATGAAGGGGGACCCGCGCGTAAAACGAATCTCCCCATACTATTGTGCGACGCCACTGGGTATGAGGTCCCCGTCTATACCACGCAGGGCACTAAACCACAGATTGGGGCAAACCAACAGACCCCAGAGGTTCCGAACGGATTTTATGAGTATGCGATCTCGTGCATGACAGACGTGTTCAAGGATGATGGTATTCTGAACTTCATCTTTGTCACGGACGAAAAGTATGGGTGCCCATTTGATTCTTGGTGGCGCGGTGAGTTTAGCATTTACCCCGCGGCCATATTTTCTCAAGACGAGATTCACACTATGGAAGAGATCCTGCGGGCCGAACGTCCAATCAGACCGGTGATGGATATGCCCGAAGTGGTGGAAGAGGAGGGTGCGGATGAGAATGGTGTGCACCACGGCCAGGTCGTGCGAGAGACTGTGTATGATGAAGGCATTCGCCCGATCGAACCACGCGGATTCAAGTCCAAGAGGCGCATCCGCTATAAAAACTTGCTCACTCAACAATACGCCCAAGAATCCACCATAGAATGGTTTGTATAAATAGAATATATTACAACACTATATCAATGTATCATCACTCTACCCGACCGGGGCCGGATCCTTCGGAGCTCCCTGTGCCACCATTTGTGAATATGCAAATTTCTAGGCGAGTGAGGTCACCTAATAGTAACGACAGTATGTCCGATGCCAAGGCGATTGCCACCCTGAATATGGTGCATGCCATAAAATCAAAAAGGATGGCCCCAAACATTGTTCGGTGTCTCCGAGCGACGCATAAGAACCGCGTAGACTTTGCACGTGCAACTCGTGAGCTTGCATCCCATCTAGACCAGCAGCCTGATGTTTTGGATACGTCAACCCCTGAAGATTTTGTGTTGTGGGACAGTCGCATGTGGTCTTTTGGCAGTGAGTCAAGCGAGCAAGAGGAGGAGTGGATCAGAGAGATGTTACCCGAACCTGAGAATGTAGACCTGGATAAGGTAAATTCTCACATTTGGTGTCCTCGTTGTAAGCAAAACAAGGTCAAGTACTTTCAGCTTCAAACAAGGAGCATCGATGAGCCGATGACAATCTTTGCACGCTGTCTTATACCAACATGTAGAAAGAGATTTAAAATTTAAGTGTTAGTTTTTCAAACGCATCAAACATGTGCCGTGCCTGTGCTGGGACGATGCCCCGCCTGCAGATGGGGCACTGAGGACTACCACGCTCCACGAGCGTGTTCAGACACTGAGAACATATGCGGTGCCCACACGCGAGTAGAGTGTTTTTCCTATTGATCTGACAGATGGGACACAGTTGTCTTCGCTTTTCATCGCGTAGCATTTCATCTAATCTCCGCGTGCGATCCGCATCGCTCTCGCCCACGGCCTCTTCAAACTCTTCGAGTTCCTCCGCAGCATAGGAGGTGGCCGCTTGAAGGACATTTGCTCCCTGACGAAGTTGATTGTTTTGGTTGATCACCCGTAGTAGGGCGTCCTGTACTCCCTCGTCTGGAAAAGCCTGGGCTCCCTGTTCTGGTACAAAAGTGTAGTCTGTGATATTTGTATTGACTGCCATACTACCATCATCATTGACTCTCCAAAATGAATCTGGTCGCCAAAAGTCAAGATAGTTTCGCCCGTTTATGGAGGGCTGAATATACATAGTGTATTTTCCAGGAGTTTGATTGGGAGCACGGCCTCTGATCGTAACAATCACGTCTTGATCGCCTGAGTGTACGCTTATTCTCTTACCTATAGACTCTGGACCAAATGTAAGTCGAGGTATCCATCCAGACGCCAAGGTACTCTCCGTCAAACGTACGCGCCCTGACGATGATGTATAGAGTTGATCACTTCCTGGTTTGAATAGCACTTTGACTCTTCTAAATGAGATCCTTGGGTCCAGAGGGCCGCGTCTGCTAAATATTTTCAGATGACATAGATAAAACGCATTCAGCCCAGCAAGGGTGCCATCAGAAATATAAACTCTATCCGGATATGGAATACCTTCGCCCTCTAACTTATACGGGCGTGTCCATCGGACACCCCCACTACGCTCGACAATCTCCTCCGTTATTGTGCGCAGCTTTGAAGGAATAAACATTTGAAAGAGCGCTCGGAGATCCTCAGGACTAAATAATCTACGATTGTAGTTCGAATTCAGAAAAGTGCCACCATCTTGATTCTGAACAACAGAACCAGTCTCATCATTGACAAACAAGCGACTATGTGATCGCCACCAGGCTTGCACATGTTCTCTAGATTGACGATTAATTTGGTCTCGAATACTGCTTCGTAGTTCACGCACGCGGTTGGTGTATCGAGCACCCAGATGCCAGGACACCATTGTCCACATATTGTCTTGAGAATTAAATGGGCGGGGCTCCAGAAATGGCGAAGTGCACCCTCTTAAGAGTTTCAGTGGAGACACATTCAAGTATGTTAAGAGTCTGCTGAACTGACTTGGTTGACCTAGAGGCAAGTCCATCAGCTCTCCCTCTTCACCTTCTTGCCGCGCATATGCGTAGCGCACTGGACCTCCAGTGGCAATTCGTGTAAAACTTTGAATTCGCAAGCCCTCATCTTGAGCCGAAGGCTGAAAGGCTTGGGGGAGCACCTCAAAAAGTTTTTGTTTCAAGATGCGCGGATCCGTGACTCTGGCCCAATCTTCTGACTCCGGATCATACACACGCACATTTTCAGGCTGACCCAACCGAAGTGCGATGGCTTGCCAGTCCACATCTTGGTCATCCTGCTCATTAATCAATAGGAACGGTTCAAAGTACCACGTCTGGTCTCTTAGAGGCTGTGGAGAAATCACTGTGTTTGAGCGAATTCGGTAAACATAGAATAAGCGAACGTTCACCATGCGTTCTGCGGCGCGTTGGAGTTCCTCTTGGGTGATTTCTTCATTCCTCGCAGCCTCTTCAGCTGCGGCTGCGGCTGCGGCAGCTGCGGCGGCTTCTTGTTGACGCTGCCTTTTACGTGTCCATTGCCAGAACTGCAGCTGACGAACCTCTGGGCGCTCTGCGCGAACAGCGTCTCGTAGTTCTTTTTGGGGTCCTCGTCGGAACCATTGGCGTATACCAGATTTCACCACACGCAGACGTTCGGCCGTTGGTTCTTCACCTAAAATTGTGGTCACATACAATCCCGTGACACGATTCCAATTGACCTGCCTTGCCCGTGTCAAGTTATCAGGATTTATGATGATCTCAGCCAATTGTTGTGCATCACGAGGATTCCACTGAGCGGCTCTTGGACCACGTGGTTCTGCAGGAAGCATTTGTATACACAAAAACTTACATTTATACTTTAAAATTGAAGCTGGTCTTTTGACAACAATTTCAAATATAGAGGTATGCGTGTTCGAATGGTCTCTCGACACACAGGGCATTGGGTCAGAGTCGCTGCACATTCAGCACACACCACATGACCGCACTGAAATACAACTTTGGCCACGTCACCGCGCATATTCTCAAAACAGATCGGACACTCTTGCTCGTTCGCATCACGTGCTTGTGCAAGATCCAACTCGGACTTTTTCATCGCAGCCTGAGCCTTCTTGATCTCAAGCTCCATCGCCTTGATCTTTTTCAAAGCATCCTCCAGTTCCCCAGAGTTGCCGTTCGGAACACTCGGGGAGATTTTAGTGTCCACCGCGACATCGAATGGTGTTCTCCCAAGCGTATCTTGCGCAGTAGGATCGGCGCCTCTATCTAACAACAGCTCTGCAATCTCCATATTCCCCGTCATGGCCGCTGCGTGCAATAAGGTCGTCCCATTCACATCGCGGGAGTTTACATTTGCCGGTGTAATCGCGACCCGTAGCGCGGTCATATCCTGTTGCCGTATAATATCAAAGAGTGCACCGGACGCACTCGCGGAGGCACCGGACGCGCTCGCGGAGGCCCCGGACGCGCTCGCGGAGGCCCCGGACGCGCTCGCGGAGGCACCCGGACGTCGTTTGGGAACAAACCCAGTATATTTGGGCATCTCAAAATTATACCGGGTCCGCAATACTTCCTTGTACTCTTTCAACCACGCCCTGAGCCATGCCAAAATGTATCTCTCCTTCAAGTCTTTACTTTTAGAACCAAAGTTATTGAGACCAAATGCTTCACTGATATTCTTGTATATGTTTCGCTTTTCTGTGTTTTCTACAACTGAAATGAATTGCTTTATTCGAATAGCATTGTCTTTGGTGAATGACGATTTCTCACGTAGCTTTTGTACCATACGTGCCTCAAACACTCCAGAGGTATACAGCTTGACCCCTCGGCGCTTCACATTGAGCTTTGATTTTCTCCTTTTGGATTTTGCTTCAGCAGATAAAAAGCTCGACATAATTAATCATTCTGACCTATGATTTATATACGCTCTCAGCGTGATTTATGCCTTTTGTTCATGGGCACCACAAAATCATTTGCGTCTTTCTCTCCAATAACTCGTGCGATGTCTTGTTTAAGAGCCTTTGATGTTTCCCGTGCTTGAAGGGCCACCAGATCTTCAACTGTGTGCACTGGTTTGCGTGACACACTGGGTACCAGTTTCCAGTTGTCAATTTGCCTGATAATATGGCCTCTCTTCACATACTTTGTAATTCTTTTGTATGGTGATGGGATGACGCCCGCTATAGCAGTGACTGTTATCGAAGATAACATCCGGCGTTGTTGTGCGCGCCAGTCATCATCCTCCAAAAAGGTCACCGGTGCAATCTTTGTAATGGTCGCGTGTGTCTGATTACCAATTGGACCAAAGGAGATTGTGTCACCCGCACGAAGGATCTTGTGGTGGTGCGTTGGCAGTTCGGTCTTCATACGAGTCTGCCAGTCCGCCTTTGCTTTGTCGTAGAGAGCCTTGCACGTATTGTAGGCCTTCAGGAATTGTCGCCTGTACGCCCGCTGGACCTTGCTTCCACCTTTGCGTGGCATATCCGGTGCATCTTCAAAGGGTCTCCAGGTGGCCTTGGTGAGAGCAATGTAGAACGAATTCGGGATGGGCACCACAACGCAGTAGTGCGTGTACACATAGTCCGGGTGACTGGCGTTCAAAGGAGGCAGCCAGCACGGATACCATCGTGTCTGCCTGCGAACAAAGCCAAACATAAGAGGGTCAGTGGGTGGCCCGAACGCTTCTTTGGTGACCCTGTGCGTTGTTTGGACATGTGCATTCACGCTGGTGGGAAACAGCGAACAAATGCGCTGCTTCTCGTTGTCCCAGAACTTTTCGAGTTGTTCCTGTGTCGCCTCCATGGGTCGTTTGGCCCCACACTTTCGTTGTTTGGGTTCCCTAAAACAGTATCCAAAGAGCGGTTTGATAAAACGAAGAATGAAAGAGCACTTTTTGTATATTGTGATCCTCTCGGTGGTAGTACATTGTGATTATGCCGGAATTGAGGTTACGCCGCTGATGGTCTTTAACGCCATCGGCATAGGCCTCTTCATATTTACAAAGACGAGGCCCGAGGTGAAGAAGGATGATAGTATTGCACAGAACGAAAATGATACACAGAATGAAAAAAATACACAGAACGTTTGGTGTCTGCAGACGCTGGAGGGGCATTCTAATGGTGTGAACAGTGTGTCGTTTTCTCCAGATGGGACGAAGGTTGCGTCGGGGTCGGAAGATAAGACGGTGAAGCTGTGGGATGTGTCGAGTGGGCAATGTCTTCAGACGCTGGAGGGGCATTCTAATTTTGTGAGCAGCGTGTCATTTTCTCTAGATGGGACGAAGGTTGCGTCGGGGTCTTGGGACGAGACGGTGAAGCTGTGGGATGTGGCGAGTGGGGAGTGTCTGCAGACGCTGGATGGGCATTCTAATTTTGTGACGAGTGTGACATTTTCTCCAGATGGGACGAAGGTTGCGTCGGGGTCTTATGACATGACGGTGAAGCTGTGGGATGTGTCGAGTGGGCAATGTCTTCAGATGCTGGAGGTGGAGTCTCGTCCTGTGAGTAGTTCTTCGGCACCTCTGCGTGTGTCGTTTTCTCCGGACGGCTCAAAACTTGCGTCGGGGTCTAATTACAAGACGGTGAAGCTGTGGGATGTGACGAGTGGTGCATTCATACGTACATACGAGGGGCATTCTTCAACTGTGGGATGTGTGTCGTTTTCTCCAGATGGGACGAAGGTTGCGTCGGGGTCTGATGACGATGTGAAGCTGTGGGATGTGACGAGTGGGGCATGTCTGCAGACGCTGGAGGGGCATTCTTATTGTGTGACCAGTATATCGTTTTCTTCAGATGGGACGAAGGTTGCGTCGGGGTCGTATGACAGGACGGTGAAGCTGTGGGATGTGACGAGTGGAGAGTGTCTGCAGACGCTGGAGGGGCATTCTGATGGTGTGCGGAGTGTGTCGTTTTCTCCAGATGGGACGAAGGTTGCGTCGGTGTCTGCTGACAGTGAAGCTGTGAAGCTGTGGGAGGATCCCCGAGTGCAGGAGCGCCGAAGAGAAATGCTAGTGTTGATGCTCTGTCTCCGAAGGGCGAATCGCAGGACGAGAGATCGATATGGCGATCCACTGCCATCAAAGGCGGGACGCAGGCTCTATAATGATGATATTGGAAGAAAGATTAGATCATATTTGTAGAACATTCAATAAATTGTTTGTGAACCCCCATGAATAGTATGTGTCACACAATGGATTTTTGTGTAGTGTATCAAAAGGGATTCAAGATGGCTCTCTGTTTTTGTGGAGATGTGTCCCCCAACAAGCGATTAACAGCCGCCGTCACGGGCAAAGTATTGTATATTACTGACGATAAAGAGGCGCGAGAAAAACTCATGACCGAATTTGTAGGCGGTCACCTGTACATAGCACATGGGGACTGGAATGAATTCAATGAGAAATTTAAGTTTAAACGTTAAGAGTATTTACTCCTCTGCAACCTCTTCGCGCTGGCTCGGGTACTGGTAGTTGAGCTGCATCTCAACGCAGACCTTGAATGAGCCGTTGCTGCCGTCCATGTGCTCAGAGCTGTAGACAGCCGCAGGCTTGGTCTGGAACTTGGCCGTGAGCGCACTCAGGTTGGTGAATGGCATGCGGCTAAGCACCTGCTCCTGCAGATCCTTCGTGACGCGATCAAAGATGTGCTGCGGGACCTGCACGTACTTGTTGTTGAAGTGGTGCTCCGCATCCGGGTTGACGCCGAGCTGCTCCCAGTTCTGGCGAATCACATCGAGGACAACGTGGCCCTGCTTGACAAGGTAGTACTGCTCCTCAGGGAACGCAACGACGCCCTCGTACATGTTGTCCGAGGTTGTGTTGCCGTACTGCTCAATATAGCGGTCCGAGGCAATATCCTCCGGCGAGTAGATGGAGACCTCCTGCCTGGACTTCTCAAACGGCATGATGTTGAGCAGGTTACGGAACCCACCCTGGCCGGCACTGTGACGCGAACCCATATCAGTCTGGGTCGGGACGTGCAGCCATCCCTTCTGGTTATCAATCTCGGGCTGCTCAGAGCTCTTGTTGAAAATGTTCAGGGACACCGTGACACTCTCGGGGACATCCGAATAGATGGAGAGCACCGTGGCACTCGTGAGGATACCTCTGCTGGTATCGGCGTTGATCGCGGAGAAAACCTTCTCGGCGTTGTTGACCGGGACCACGGCTCCCTGCTGGAGCTGACGCGCGGTCGCGTTGCACTCGAGCGCGACACGGACGGTGTTGCTCTTGTTGCTCGAGCTGGTCTCAAGGAAATCAAGCTTGGCGGACTCGGTGGCATCCACCTCCTCCTCAACTTTGGCATCGGACTTACGGTTCATCTTGGACATGCTGTGTGTTATATGGTTTTTGATCCAATGGGTTATATAGGTCACTTTTCAAAAGTGACGCATACCTGATTTGTCTGTATAAATATGCGCATGGTTTAATTCAAAGATGGACGAGTTCCAACCCATGAAATTGAGGCGCCGCAGCAAACGCGGCAAGAAATTCGCAAGCGCAGAAGGCAAGCTGAGCGATGCCTCGGTTGACATTTACACCGGTAAACCCACAGACAAGTGGGCCAACAAGAATCCAGACACCGGCCTGGCTGAACCCACACCTGACAATGTGTCGGATCAACAGGCAGAAGAATGGGTCGCGAGGGCCAAGGCACTCAAACCGCCCGGATACCCCAAAGTAGATGAGAGGGCCATGAACTGGCAAATCCAACACGAGAGACAAAAGCAGACCATGCGAGCCAATCCCATGTACCAATTTGTCATGATGGTCTCTGCATTTGCAAATATGAAACTTGAACGTCTGTGGAACACCGCCAGCGAGGATGCCAAACTCACAAAGGCGGGGGCCACCTCGGCGCCGGCAATCCCCGTCAATGTTGGGGAACCCACAAAACGCAGCAGTGCCCGTGCGCCCTCTCAGTACCAGTGGACAGCGCTGCCGGAGATCAATGGCATACTCAACCTCTCCCCAAAATTGTACGGGCACATGATGGAGGCGTATGGAATCCTACGACGATGTGGGGGCTGCTCGATTTCACTTGAATCCCTAGTGTCGGATCCTAGTCGCAACTCGTTGTTTGCAAGACTGGTCGCGCTGCGCATTCAGCTCTCTGCATTCATGTCAGGGCTGAACTATCAGTTGGACGCAAACTGGCGCAGGCTGCACCGGGAACAGGATATGGTGATCCGGGCACTCAAGAGGATGGAGGGTGGAGTCTCACGACCGCCCATGTTATCATTAGATAAAAGAATGAAATTTTATTCTCTTTAGTTTGTAAGGTGCAGGACAACCTCTCTTGGGATACGAATGTGCTGATTATCCTCAGACATCAGCGCCGGGTTGTACAGCTTAAAGCTCGGGAACTTTTTCTGGAGCGCTGGGAAGTTTTGAATGACCTCAGACATCAGCTCGTGGTCCTTGTTGAGTGGGAGCTCAATGTGGTTCTCAACTCCGGGCGCCGAACCTGGGGTGAGCGACACGAGCAGATCCGTCGAGAGATAGTCGTGGATTGGCTGAGAGGAGAACTTTGCCTTCTTCATGGCGTACTGGCCCTCGCTGATGAAGCCATTGGCCGAATCCGAGGCGCGCAGGCTCAGATTTGCCGTGGTCGTGGGCTGGCGAAGGACAAAAGTATTGAACGATTTGCCCCCATCCCATGAACAGTCACTCTGGATACGCTTCTTGTGCTCTGCAGACATGCTGCTCCAACTGTAGAAGTTGTCAGACAGGCCAATATCAGAGGCAACAAATTTGCTATCACCCGACACGCGGCCTTCTCTGTATCCTCCAAGTGCAGAGGTGTGCACGAAGATCTGCTTATTCTCTGGCACCTTGATGGCATGATTCGTGATGAACACATCCTCTCCATCGGTGTACAGACTATTGATCTCGTCCGAATACACCACATCGGTGGCACCAACGTTCATCGCGAGGGCAACACGGTCTTCGCGGGCCTTTGTGGAGATATTCTCGTGGTTAGACACACTCATATCCTTCCACTGGGCCAGAGCAGTGCCCACATCCACCTTTTCCTCGATCCAGCTGTGCCACAATGGGAGCGTCAGGGACTCAAACGAGGTGTCCACGATGACCACATTCTTTTCTGTGGCCATACCAATCTCGTTGGTGTCCGTGCGGGCATAGTGGCCAATCGAACAGTTGTATGGGGAGATGCCAATTGCATTCTCGGTGGTGGAGACCTCGCGGATTTTTTCAAGTCCAGGCTTGCCCGCCAACGATGCGACAACGCGTCCCTTGCCCATCTCGGGGTGGAACCACGCGGCGTCATCCGAGGACAACTTGTATCCGGGCTTGAGGCGAACGACGAGGCCACGGGTGGAGATCGGGTTCTTTGCACCAAAGTCACGAATGAACCCCTTGGCGCGATCCGAATCCAGGCTAAAATTTGAAAGCGCGACAGCAGAAACAACCTTATCTTCCTGCCTGTTCAACACTTGCTCTACATGATCCAGAGCCTCTACGAGCGCAGCTGGAATTCCAGACGGGTAGGCAGAAAACAGAGGTTTACGGTCAATATGCATGGTTTGTGCATAGATAATCTTACTAATTATATACTTCTTTTTTGACAACCCATTGTCAGGTTCATGGGGCTATACCAGGACTCAAACCATGATGCCCAATGTTCCTCGGGCACATCGATGTTCATAAACTGACGCTGACACTCTTCATCATGACAACGCTGTATGACACGCCCGTTCGGAGATATTACAAGGAACACATGGTTGCCACGGTGATCACGCTCTGCAATAAGACAACGATGGCAACGCGTCGAACAAATCCAGGTGCCCCGCTTCAAATTGAACTTGGCGCTGTCTCGGTCCATTAGCCAATGGTCCTCCAACCAGCGAACCACAGGCTCCAGTTTGCGCGGGAATGAACCAACGACACTTTGGGTCCCACTGTGCTGCTGGATCGGATTCGTGCGCTGCCACGTGTCTCCCTCCAGATGAAACATGCGACCCGCTGACATCGAGGTTGACACGGGCTCAGAATCATCGAATTCCAATTGAGTTAACGGTTCCACACCGGGAGGCAGCGCGGGCTGCACCATCAAGTCGTGCCATGCAAGACGTGGATGGGTCAACACGCGAGGGGACCCGAGTTTGGATGAGCCACACATGCGAAATGCGCGATTGCGCGTGTACACCACTGTATCGATGATACACTCGGGCTCGTGCACGGCCCGAACATCCTCCAGGGATATGCCCGCATGATTTTCTTTGTTGACGGCAATCCGCGTTTGCATATACTGATAGCATTTGCGCACCCATGCGCCCACATGGTACACATTCTTGAAAAACACAGGTGCAACAATGTGGTACGACTGCTTTTGCTCGGAACAGGAATTCATGACTTCAGGCACTACCTTTAGATCATATTCAATATACTTGCAGATTGCAGTCAGTCCGCGCTGCACCACATCCGCGGGGGCAGTGGACTCTATATCCATGAACAGGCGCGTGGGTCTCTCCAGGCATATCTCATACCAGTGTGGGGCCACCCAACCTGGTTGGCTTGCCCACAATTGTTTGAGTTGATCCACACGACCTTTGATGTATCTCTTGATGATGTCACCATTTTTGTTTTTCACATCTTGGGCGATGATGTGTTGGTCACAAGTCAATCCCTCCAGAATATCACGAAGACGAAACTCGGTTGTACAACCAAACATTTTTTTTTATTTTTTTATGATAGTTGTAACTACATGAATCTTAAAAAATGAATATTACAATTCATTTCTCTTTTGTTCTCTCTCCTTGAATTTGATCACTGACTTTAAAAGTCCGTAACCTTGAGACTTAATTTTTTGTATGGCATCCTCCGTAGAACTCTTGAGTTCCTCATATGCCTCTTGAAGTTTCTTCACTTCATCCTGGAGTGCACCCTCCACCTTTTTGAGAAGTGTTTCTTTTTCAAGAAGAATCTCCCGGAGCTCGTCCAGGTCCTTGGACATAAAGTGATCTAGCTGACCCGCCTCCAGGTCATCACACTTATCTGGATTGAATGCAGAGCATTGAGCCTCAATATCTCTTGCAAACTTGTTCAAAGATTCAAAGTCACGTCCACCCTGGTAGTCCTCAAGAGCGTTCGGGTCACCAAACTTTAGCGTGGGGAACCCTCGTACGCCATTGGCATCACAGATGGCTTTGCCGCCTGTCGTGCAATCCACAGAGGCCACCAACACTCTGGAGTCCGTGTAGTGCAACTCGAGCTGCTCCCATGTGGGTGCTAGACGTTTGCAATGGCCGCACCACGGTGCGTACATCTTCAGAAAGACCGGCTTGCCAGTAGTGAGTTGGTCATAGTTCTCAGAGGTGAGTTCAAGAGCACTTGCTGTGCTGAAGAGTGCGGTGAGTACAAAGGCGATGCGGTTCATGTTGTGAAAATTATTTACGTTTACGTCAAAGATCGATTACTCAGGGGATTCATTTTTATGATATTTTTCAATAAATTGAATGTTCAACTTTTGCATTTCTCGGTAATTCTGGGCAGATCCCTCAAACCCATAATAGGATAGGAACAATGCCATGAGCTTGTACAGATCCTCCTCATATTCATCAGTTGCATCAAGTTCTGCAAGAACATTGTAGGCTTGTCTATACGTCAGTGATAACGGCCAGTCCTGTGACACCACAAAGGCGCTGTATACATCGCGTATAGTTTTCATGTCGGGACACAGCTTCTTCATGGTGCTATGCAGATCCGATGTTGGTTCCGCCACTGGCATCTGAGGATCCATCATGACCACACGACTTATTTCAAACAAGCCTTGCATTTTAGACTCTATGGGAATATATTTATAGCCTACACTCAATAAAGAAGTTGGATACACTAGACAAATGTTGGGTTGCCCTTCTCTTTGTTGGAGGTGTGACGATGTTTGGGGTGGCCTATAAGGGTGTTCGGGTGTCCTGACGAATGTCTGAAGAATGCCCGATATGCCTCGAGTCGCGTACTCGCTGGATCACTGGTCCTTGCAACCATAGTGTCTGTCGTGGATGCACGCGTGCTATGGAAAAGCGTGGTATGAACAAGTGTCCATTGTGTCGCGCAGAATGGCCGGACTTACTAGTTCGTCTCGAAGGCGTCAAGGTGTTGGGGCTCACGTCGGGTCTGATGCCAGCAATTCGCTGGAGGATCAAACGCCATCGGAGGAGGCTTAGGAGAGCATACGGTTATTAATTCAAAACATGTATTGTTAAAATTTATTTACTTCTTGAGGTTCAGGAACATCTTGTGGTAGTCCATCTGGCGCATGAAGTCGTTCTCGCCGTTGCGAACCGCACGGACACCCGGGTAGACGTTAGGTCCCCAGTGACCCGTGTTCTGCGTGATGACAGTGAACTTGTCATCCGCATCCTGATCCAGCTGCATGCCTTGGAAGCAGACCGTGTTGAGCTGACGCAGAGGCGACAAGAAGTTGCTGTTCTGGTTGCCGTACGTGCGAAGGCTTCCAAACCCATAGTTCTGGGCCACAGCATCGCACGAGTCGTACGTCTTTTCAACATCGAGATCCGTGTTTGAAGCATCGAGAGTCTCCGCATCGTAGTAGCCGGTCAGATCGATCGGGTTCTCCACCGCCGCGCGCTTCTTCTCCTCTCCAACCCAGAATGCAAGGATGTCTTTCTTGAAGCGGTCCTCTGCCAAGTCGTCCTTGAACTCCTGAGGAGATCCATAGATCTCTGTTCCCTCACCGCGGACGTACCTCTGCGAGAAGATATCCTCGACAATCGCCACATTCTTCGGCTGCTTGACGATACTCTTGTGGTACATGGTAAAATGACCAATGTGAGTCTTGGAGATGACGTTATCGGTGAGCTGAAAGTCCATGTGTCCGTAGGCTGTCATTCCAGTGTCGAGGCCACCCTTCATGAGGATACCAGAGGCCATGAGATACGTCTGGAATGGACGCACGAGAACGATGTAGTCTTTCTTGGCAACGTTTGCACCCGCAGCGTTCGCAGCGGCTGCAGCTTCTGTTGCATCAATCTCAACAAAATCATCCTCATCCATAGAGTAGATCTTGATGTTCTTACCCGGTTTCATGATGAAGTATTCTCCCACTTGGCGCTCTCGGCTAAGAAGGTCCCGAGGCTCGTTAATAAAGTCAATGTCAAATGGGCGTGTCTCAAAGACCTTGGAGCCACGGAACGTGAGCATGTTCGCGGGGCCCTTCTCGAGGTTTGCAGATGCACCTGCACCCTTACGGTAGTACTCAACCTCTGCGGATGGCACCATCGTGCAGTAGATGGACATCTTGGACGGGAAAATCCACGTGTCTGGCTTGACACCCTCGTACTTCATGGCGTCCTTGACCTCGGCGTCCAGAATGTAAAGTCCGCGTTCCTGCTTCTGGACGACTGCCCATCGGCGACGCTGTGCGCGCAGGAGCTGCGCCGGGCGTGTCACGCGTGCACCATGTTGGCGCTCCCACTCCTTGTAGTGGTTCTTGGAGGACAGCAGTGCATGAATGACACCGTGGTATGCCGTGAGATTCACAGAGTCCACAATCTGCTTTAGGTTCATTAGGTAGTGCTGGCGACCCTGATCTGTCTTGTAGAATCCATGTTCGATAATGAACGCCAAACCCCTGCGAACCATGCGGTCACTGCGCGCTTCGCGCTCCGCCGTGACGTACCTTGGGACACCTTGGTGGGGCTCGAGGTCCATCAACGTGCGGTTGAATCGAAAAATGTTCCAAGTTAGGGTTACATCTTCAGATGCGACCCATGGGAGCACGTAGCGCGTGTACCAATCATCATCCTCGGTGATCATAAATTGAATTACGTTCTCGAGGTACTTGTTCTTGCCTTCAAAAGCTTTTGGGAGGTTGTACGTGTCATGAGCGAACTTGTCCTCTGCAAGCATTCGCTGGTACTGAGGGTCCACCTTTCCAAAAAAGGGTTCCAGTGCGTGATCCGCAACTGATCCTACGCCGTTGTTCAATGCTGAGTCTGGGTTGAGAGATGCCATAATTCGTTTGTATACGCACAAGGGGACTGCCTATATACCCCAATTCAGTAAGTCACAAAAATGGTCATGTTCATGTAGCAAATCGTCGCCGCCTGCCTCGTCGCCTACAACTAAACAATATAGAAAGTGATATTAAAAGGATCGCCAGGACACTAAGGATTGCAATCCATACCCCCGATCCGATGCCTGTGTTCTCAGGTGCGGGTGCCGGGCCCGAGTCGGATTCGCTTGACAGCTCCCACGGTCCCGGGATAGAGTATGAACTCCCATCAAACATATGGTCAAAATCAGACACCTTGGATGTGTCCCATGATGAAAGGTCACCATCAAATTTTTGTGTGCCTGCAAACATACGGGCCATCGTTGTCACACGCGAAGTGTCCCACTTTGACAAATCGCCGTTAAATGTTTCGGAGTGATCCATATACACAGTGCAGCCTTTAGAACAAAAGAGTTCAGACATATCCGTCACATCAGAGGTGTCCCACAAATCGATGGGGCCATACCTACGTTTTCCCATTGACTCATCCAAGAGATACATGGACACCGCATCATGAATAGTCAGATCTGTCGCCACCATTTGGTCTGTGCACTGCCCTCGTCCGCAGAAATTGTCCGGGGGATAAAAACAGTCAAAGTCATCTGCACATTTTCGTGCCTCTAGCCGCATCTTGATCTTGATCGTGTGCACATTTATACTCTTTGTGGTTGTGATAGAGACGTATATAATGGTACCATACCACAGAGTAAAATGTCAAAGTTTGTCCCCGCCGAACCTCGCCCACGGCGGAGGCCAACACCAACACAAAATGAGGCTATCCGAAGAGCTGTCATGGAGGCCCTGAACAACGGCTATGGCGTGCGAGCAAATGGTGCAATTCAATGGAGTATGATTTACCGAACGTTCTCAGCAGAGGTCCGACGATTGGTTGTGATGGATATGCGTCGTACTGGTTTCACGCTTATACGGCTTACCATCTATACTGCAAATCCAATATCAAAGGAAAGAGCAAAGACTATCACAAAGTACATGAAATTTTGGTACAAACACAACAAGGTTGCACTGGCACGCGCTGGGACAA
>JACLAD010000015.1_pt1 | contig 28500 bp, 15 predicted proteins | sample 8027901 | NCBI WGS metagenome assembly JACLAD01 (sample SAMN15725071, study PRJNA655200) | protist metagenome | isolation source: fluorescence activated cell sorting (FACS) single amplified genomes of... | place: Spain: Blaines Bay Microbial Observatory, Mediterranean Sea | collected 2016-07-05 | reverse complement strand
AAAAATAACTGCTCAAAAGGCATCACCGCCTGCAGCAGGGGTAGTTCCTTCATTCGGGGCCCGCTCAAGCCTAGGAGCCACTCCAGCTAAACAAGGTAACATTATTACTAGTCAAAATCAAAACTACAGCAAAACGCGTGTCATATTGTATATTTACAACTAAATTGATTGATTTTGTACGTTGAAGTTGAATTTTTTCTAGAATTTTTTGAATTTTGTTGGAATTAGGGAATAGGGAAGGCGGCAGCGCGGTTCCAAATAGTGGCGAGAAAGCAAAAACGGTAACCTCACAAAAACAAAAAAAGATGTAAAAACATACAAAACTGCTTGTAAAAACATTATTTTTGCATTGTTTATTGATGTTTTTGTATACAAAATTGTTTACTTTTTTATTTTCGAAATTTTTTAAAACTAGAATGGTGAGGCAGAAGTGAAGAAGAAGGCGTGGCTGGAGCGCGGCGTCGGCAGAGTATATTTTTATTTCAAAATTTATTGTGTTTCATTTCTTTTTAAAATTTGGTACATGATTCAATGATTTTGTTGTCAATTTTTTGTTTTTTGAATGTTTTGCGTAGGTGTATATTAATGTAGGCAAGGGGGCGAGTCGGATTGTGATGCGGATGAAGGGGACGCATAGTGTGATGTTGAATTCGCCTATTCACGTGCGATTTATTTAATTTCTCAAACAAAATTGTTATGTGTGGTTTATGTTGGTGGTGCAGAACTTAGCCCAGCCAGTATCAGCGTATGCACAAACCTACTACCCGCTCTTGAAGTAGGCGTAGAACCAGCTCATGGTTCTCGGGATTTTGTTGAAGCAAATCGGCGAGCTGTATTCTGAGGTTCTAAAGCATGCGTCGATATAGCTATCGGTTCTGTGGCTTGTTTGAACCTGCACGTCCGCAAGTGGTTCGGCGGAGAAACCTTCTCGTACTATGGCAAAAATGCGTGGTCCATGGTTATGTGCTGTACATCCGATGTGGCAAAGAACCGCGGCGGCGCGTTTTCTAAATTTTATCATATCGTTCAAAAAACCGGTTACCGCCAAACAAATTCAGAACATAACCCTCTTTACATAACGTCATCCGTGTTTTTTGTACCCTCAAACCACCCCCACATATGGGCACACCTAAAGGTAACAAAAAGCTTTGACCCCGTTGGCAACAACTCAGTCCGCTTCATGGGCGCCGTCGAAAATGGAAACGGAAAATGGGACCTCGCTATGTATTTTACAAAACATATACAAACTACCTAAAATCTACTAAATTTACGTACATTGTTTATCATTTTCTTGTTGTAACTTTGTTTTCTTATTTTTGTTTAATTTTTGTTTTCACGTTTTCGATTTTTGTGAAAATAGGTTCAGACTGAATCTAGGAAGTACGGATACGAGGGATGAGTTTATTGTTACTGCTCGAAGAGAGAAAGAAAATTCTGATAGCAAATAATATGGTATTTACGTTCTAAGCAATGAAATCTTATGATTCAAGTCAGTATTGTTGTTAGACATCTACCAATATACAGTAGAGATGACAACAGAATATTTATACAGAAGAAAACTTTTTGATCTACCATTTTGTAAAATTCTTGTGAGCAGTTAAAGTTGAAAAAGTGATGTGGTAGTGTTGTTGTTGTTGTTGTCCAGATATCATAAGTTTGTTGTTAACAGGTGTTTCATTAATTATAATTTTGGTGGCAGCAATCTTCATTAAAAAAACAAAACCTATATAAAATTTAATGATTTGGTGGACAATCCTAACCTAACAACTAATAAATTTTGTGTATGCGTGTATAAAACAAAAACTTTAAAACCTTGTTATCCATGTTTTTTTCAATCTAATTGTCTAACGCAAACCAACAAACCAACTATCAACCGCAACTTTTGAAAATGTTGCTAACAACCCTAGTACAACAAAGTTTTTAGTTTTTGCCTAAATTTTATTTCTATCACACCAACAAGTTAAAACCCACTGTACATTACTATATTTTCTAATTCTTTGAAATTTACACTGTAATTTATAATTAACACAAAATCGAAAACCAATCGCTATTCGTCTAGAAATTAAAATCGATTCAATCAAAACTTTTTGAAAACATCTAAACAAAACATCTAAACAAAACATCTAAACAACAAAATCAAAAAGCAAACAACGTAGGAAAACATAAGCAAAAAGCATTTATTTAACCATGCCTGAAGCAGCCGCATTGAAACTCAACGCCATGATTGGCTTCAGGGGGTAATCTCAAATTTACAAAATTTTACAAAACTCAAATATTTATACGAAGACGTTGACGAAAAAGTTTTTTAGCATGCAAAATATTGTATACACCTACGTTTTTGCTTGTTTTTTGTTTACTTTTTTATTTCAATTTTTTTCAGGAGTGTAGAAAATGGCACCCTCCTTCATCCAGACAATCAACATCTGATCTTCTCTATGGGATGCCAACTCGTAAAAATCCAAAACCAAAATTTTATGTTTTTTACTACGAAAACGCTTAAAAACAATCAAAAAGTACGTCAACAAAATGTTTTCATAAGAGAAACAACATAAATTTTACTTTTTTCAATTTTTGGAAATTTGTGTTTTAGGTGGTACGTAATGTCCTCGAGCGCAAGATGGACTTCCTCAGGGGACACGACAACGTTGTGAATTCCATTGCGGTAAAATTTTAAAAACATACAAAAACCATAAAAAACATGCAAAAAACTATGTTTTTAATAAGTTTTTACTACAAATTTATTTTTTGTTCATGATAAAAAAAAGATTTCGCCAACCGGTTCTCTAGTGGGATCTGGCCAAACTACCCATATGGGCTTTCCTGCCGACGTTATCATCTGGGTAAAAAAGAATTTTAAAAAGCAAAACCACAAAAATAAAAAACTTGCATAAGAAAAATGTTGACAAAAAACTTTTTTAAGACGTAAAAACATGTATTTTTGTACGTTTTTGTTGAAAAAATGTCTAGGATTTTCATGCAAGAACGGAAAAGTACAGGTTGACCCTACACAAGGTCTGCGTCCAGGCGATCAACTTTTCTCCTACTGAGCAATATGTACATTTTTAAATTTTACACATTTAAGTTTTTTGCATGCTTTTATACATTTTGTTTATTATTAGAAAAGTTGTAAAAAGATAAGTTTTACATGTTTGTTGTGTTTTCATGAAGTATGTCGTTCAAAAAAATTTAGGTGGTGACGTTGGGCGGACAGGATGATAACTCAATCGTGGTTTGGAATCTCGAGAACGGTTGGAGCAAAGAAATTTTCAGAAAAATAAAATTACTGCCAAAAACATCAAAAAACGCACAAATCGCCAGAAAATTTCATGAAAAAACTTTTTTCGAATTACTTTTACTGTCGAATTTAGTTTTTTCAATTTTTGTTTTTTTTACATTTTAATCTAAATTTTGAATTTCATACTATAGGTCAGCCTATCTGTGGTTGCCCAGCTTTCACTGAGACGGCGTAAATCTTCAAGTTACTATAAAAAAATAAAAAGTTGCTGTGCAAAACATTTATTTTATGTACGATTTTGATGTTTTTCTTATACATTTTTAAAAGTTTTGTATGTTTTGTAAAAATAGTAATTTCGTGCAGTTTTTCAGAGGGGATGATTTCCAATTGATCTCTGGTGGTGCTGAACATCTGCGCGTTTGGAAATTGGACGTATATTTCTTATCATATTACAACAAATTTTAACGAAAACATATAGGAAAGTGTATTTTTTGTATAAACAAGGTTGAGAATCGTAAGCTCCGTCCTAGTGAAATCAAGGTGGGAAACACTCGCCGGTACGAAAATTAAAAAAACTCAAAAATTCGAATTTCATTAAACAATTGCGTTTTTGTACGTTGTTTATGTACTGTTTTCATTTTTTTTTATTGACAGTTTCAGTTTTTTTAATTTTGGTTTCCAATGTATTTTTCATTTTAAAGTGTCTGGACCAAATGTGCCGTGGACGCTTTCGACTCTGTAGCACACGTCGGGTAAATAAAAATTCAAAACAGTAAATGTCTATACAAAACCGTAAAAAACATTTATTTCTGCATGTTTTTTATGTTTTTGTGTGTACTTTTTGATTTTTTGTTTTAACTTTTGTAAAAATAGTACTACAACAGGTGATGTTTTCGTAGTAGACCTGGTCTCGCACATGATGGTGGGAAAAGTTAAGACCAAGCGATTTGAAAAAGGTAAAAATCATACAAAACATTAATTTGTACGTACAAAACATTTATTTTTGCACGTTTTTAATGTTTTTTGTCTTAAAAAAAATGTTGTAAGGTGTCACTGCAATGACGATGCTTGAGGGCGGGGAATTGATTATTGGTGGCGGTACGCTTTTACAAAATTACAAAAAAATCAAACAAATAAAATTTTCTTATGGTTTCATGCAGAATATGTTAGTTTTTGCATATAATTTCTTATATTTTTTGTTGTGTACATTTTTGTTTTGCAATTTTGGTGAATAGGTGTTGGTGAGGTGATCCGCTGCACGAGCGTTCGAAATGCTGACAATGTCGTGGAAGTACAAATTTACACAAAAAACAATATTTTTGTATACATTGTGTTTTGTTTCATATACGTTTTTGATTTTTTTTGTAAACAAAACAGACCACTTGTGTGAAGCGCTGCAACGTCCTTGGAGGCGTTACGTCGATTGCGCCTACTTGCGAAGGTAAATCAAAATTCAAAAAGTAGTACAAAATTAATTGAAAACAGTACAAAATCAATGGTTTTGTTTTGTAAAAAAAGTTTTTGTCAATGAAAACAGGTTCGAATATGTTTATCTCCACAACCAAGAATAACCTTTATTGGGCAGATTCAGCCAATCTTACCGCTCAGCTTCGCAACACGTAATTCATACAAAACAAAACACCATGTAAAAAAAGTTTTTGTATGTAAAAAGTACATCCAAAATGCTAAATTCGTTGTGTTTTTATATGATTTGTATTGTTTTTATTTTTTTGTGATTTTTATTAAAGGTGTCATGATACCAAGATTAGTGCCATCGCCTTTCCTCACGAGCACTCCGCCTGCTTCGCGACGGCTGCAGGATGTCAATCTTTTATTTTGAAAAAAATTTGTTTTATGGTAAAAGAAATGTGTTGGAGTGTGTGTCGTGATGTGTTGTGTTGTGTTTCTTGCAAAACATGCTGACAAAAGACTTTGGCAACCGCCAGGCGCCTTTTTGGACAGCGATGTGGAACCAACTGCTGGATGGCACTTGAATATCCGCCGTCATGTCTTATGCAGACGCAGGTTGTCATAGCGGCACTTCCTACCAAGAAGCGGCATTCGTCATTTTGGTTTGTATAAGAAGTGGCATACAAACAGACGGCTGTAGTTGCGGCATATGGTCGTTGTTATGTCTCGAAGGCCGGTTGAGTAGTCAAAATCTATGGAGCGCGCATGACAGGAACGCGACTCTTCTAGTGGAGAAGACAAAAGCAGAAAACAGAAAGCTCCTTTCTTGATCAACTAAAGCCCAAAACCAAAGCAAAGCAACATCGTTTCTGTCAGTTTCGATTCGTCATTCATTTCAAGAAGAAACGCAGTGTTTTCCGATTGCGTAACGGAGGTGGCCCTTGAGTGGCAGCATGCATTGCAGTACGAAGAGAGTCTCGAAGCAACGTAACGTTGTCATCTAGACAACCGCCGAAATGAGACAAGAAAAGGAGGACCGTTTCAATGCAACGGAAGAAGTAACGCAGTGTGGACAGAAGAATTCGCATGGTACATCATAACTTCTTCGACTTCAATGTCTTGAGCATGGCAATGGAAAGATGGGTATGACTGCAGATATTCCGATGGCTCTGGCGTCGCCGAGATAACCCCACATTGCCGAAGTTGTGCTGATCGGGGGCGTAACACCAGGTCACAATGCTGCCGTCTCTTTGCTGCATGATGTCGATGATAACTTTGCGTGCATGGGGCATCGGCTGCGTCTACGTTCAAGCCGCTGCGTGGGCTGTTGGCTACTGGTCGAGCGCGGTCCACGAGCCGTTAAGATATGATCACTCACAAACGCTCATGAAAGCCGTAAGGCGGCCGTTTGCCCAAGTCGATTTCATTTACAAGATGTCTTTCTATCCTCGGCCGATTGGGTGCAGCAGTGGTGGAAAGGAATGAAACCTCGCGGCCAAACATGGTCAGTAATCCTAAGAAACTTCGCCATGCCGATGGTGCTAACGTGATGACCTGGTTCAGCAAGCAGTTATGTTCCGCGCGTCGTCATCGCGTTGAGTTGCGCGTAACCAGAGGCGCCTACAAGGATGCGAACCGCAGTCTACCGCAGCGTAATCACAGGGCCCACCGTACTTGTTGGCAGACGGTTTAAACCTACAGAAATGCTTGCTAATAACGATACACCTGGGGAGACCAGGGTTCTGCCGCGCGGCGCCGTTTTTCCAAACAAAAAATAACAAGCCCTTTCAGAACGCCGGCTTCCATAATCCCCAGCATTAAATTTGTTTCTTTCTTCCTCTCATTTGTTCTTGCGTTGTAATGAAATAAAACCCCAATGGACGTTGAAAACCTGCGGCGAAAGGCGACATTCGCGTTTGGAACTCCGGCACCCGTCAGGAATTGCTCCGCGTCGAGGTAAAGAAACAATTTCAAAAAAATAATTAGTTGCTACATGTTTTTGTTGTAATTTTATTTATTTTCAAGTAAATTTTATACGTTTTTGTCGTTTTTTGTATGTTTTATTTGTTTTCAAAAATAGGTCACCAACCAGGAGTGTTTGTCCCTCGGATTTTCCCGAGATGGAAAATCTATCCTCTCCGGCTGGCAGGGTACAACCATTACCAAAACATTTTATTTTCTTGCAAAAACATGTATTTTTGCACGTGTTTGATGTTTTTTCGATTTTTAAAAATGTTTTTATGTAGATGGTAAGTTGCGGGCTTTTTTCCCTCAATCCGGCAGGATCATGTATACCATCCACGATGCCCACAAGAATGGCGTTTCTGTACATACTTATTCAAGAAAAATTGTTTTGAAGTGTCTAAGTCTTATACGATATTTTTAAAAACTGAAAAAACATGTAAATTTGTCATAGGTTTTTATATTTTGCAAATATTTTTGAAAAGGCGTTGGTTGGCACATCGGATTCGACCAAGATTGTCAGTGGGGGTATGGAGGGAGAAGTTCGAGTCTGGGAGTAATTTAAAAACCATGAACAAACATGCAAAAACGTTCAAAAATAAATGTTTTTGTGTGCTAAAAAAGTTTTTGTATTGCAAAACTAGTCCCAACATTTATTTTTTGTGATTTTTGCTTTTTTCGATTTTTTGTAAAATAGCATCAGGAGTGATTGTCAGGTTATGACCCAGTCAATGAAGGAGCATCGTGGTCGCGTAGGCCAAAAACACCAAAAACGTTAAGAAATAAATGTTTTTGTAAGTGAAAAAACGTTTTGGAATATGTTTTTCTTATGCAAACATTTTTTTTCAAAACAAGGTGTGGGATTTGCGATTGAAGCAGGATGACAGCCAGGCGGTGTCGGCGTCTGCTGACGGCAGTGTTATCGTACGATAAATACGAACAAAAGCAACATACGAATAAAGTTCAAACGTGCAGGTTTTTATCGTATAAATATTGTATGTTGTAATGATTGCAGGTATGGGACCTAACCACAGGACATCGTCTTTCTTGTCTCTTCGACTCTACTCAGTTCAAATCTCTCGTACGATTTCACGATTTTACATATAAAACTAATCAAAAGTACCATTATGTACATACAAAAGTATTTATGTATTTTTGTATGAAAAAGGTTTACCATCCTGATGAATCCCAACTTGTCACTACCGGTTCCGATCGCAAGGTACCATTTTACAAAAACTTTTGAAAAGAAATCAGGTCGTCAAAAAAAATGTTATGTTGTGAAAATCAATAATATTGTGCGAATTTCTGGAAATATTATGTAAATACGTACTTTTTTATTTGTTTTTGTAAACTGTGTAAAATCAGATTACTTACTGGGATGTGTTTGATGGATCGGCCATCCGTGTTATTGAGGGATCTGTCGACTCTGAGTAAGTTCAAATTTAGCATCAAATTTACAACCAAACAACAAAATTCATGTGTTTTTGTTGATTTTTAAACTTTTTATGAAATTTTGTAAACTAGAATCACCGGCCTGAGCATCACCAAATCTGGATCCCATTTCGTATCTGTCGGCGGCGATCGCCTGGTTAAATTGTGGGACTACGACCGCGGAATCAACACTCGTAATTATTTTGCAAAATTGAAAAATCAAAAATAAAAATGTTTGCCACAGAAAAAGTCATTCGAAAGCATTAAATACCATGCAATTTTATACGTTTTCTTTACAAAATTTATTGTTTGTGTAATTTTTCAATTTTTGAAAAACTAGATGTTGGTGAAGCTCACAGTGGTGATATTACGGCGGTTCATATTTCGCCTGATCAGAAATCTATCATCTCTGTAAATTTTTACTTTCTACAAAATTAAAAACATACATCTAAAGTTAAACAAAAACATAAAAAACTACACAGAATCATTATTTTTTATGTAGTTTTGTTGATTTTTGTTTTTTCAAAAATTAGGTGGGAAGTGATATGGCCATTGCATTCTGGGAGGTTCCATCCGAGGTCCAGGAAGCTGCATGCGATACTTCAGGTAGACATAAAAAACATCAAAATGATGTTGATTTTAAATGCTTTTATGAACAAATCAAATAAAAAATAACCAAAAAAAAAATCGATGTTATAAATGGCGATTGTGACTTTTTGTGTTTTTTAAGGTTTGGATAATTGCAATGCGGTTACGCAAAATATTGGTGCGTAGGTCATGTCTATATAACCTAAATTACCATATAGAAAATCTCAAAAAATATAGAAATACATATTATTAGAAAACATGTTTTTTGTCAACAAAAACAGAAATCAAGTATTATAAATAATAAATTTTGTTCGTATACATACTAATCTTATTGTACAGCAAAATAATTTTTCCCAAAATCGGACTTACCAACTACAATTTAGATCCTAGTCCAACTACATTACGAAATAGAAGTAACAAGTTCTAGAAATATATCAAACAATATTTTACGTACAATAATAACAGTGTACATTACATAAATTTATATCAACTACAACTAACCCAACAACGCTAACCCAACTAGAAATTATTCAGCACATATTCCATTTCTTGCACCTTATTTGTTGATAGTTGAAACCGTGTTTCGTAACATCAGTTATTATTTATTACGTACGTTCTTTATCTTTTTTTGTTGCTAGCGGTTTAGCCCAGGTAGTGCCCCATATTTTTTGGTTCGCACGCTGCATCTTCTTGTGCCCCGTGTCTTGACATTTATCATTGTAAGCAGTACATCATACGTACACAGGAAATTCTTTGAGAAGAAGTAATGTCGGTAAAGGACCGAGAAGCTAGCAGATGCCACAATTTAGTATGAGAGCGTAGTGTAGGCGTAGTCTGTATACATCATCTTAGTGTAGAACTATTTTAGTTGTAGTCATTTAGTAGTACAAAAAGTTTATATACGTGCTGTGTCTGATCAAACTAGATTCAAAAATTCATCATCACATCTTATTCGTATTCCCCCATCTATCCCCTTCCATTATACAAACCTACAAAACAACAACAGTTTTTAACTAACTAAATACTAACTAAGCAATACAAAGAACTATAACAAAGTACTAACATAAATATCAGTAAATAACAACAATACAAATACAGTATAAGCATAAGAATAAGTATAATCAACAAGTAAATAATGCCGTTGTTCATTAATGGAGCAAAATTGGAGCGTGCCAAGAATATGGACATTACCGTGACACCTTCGAGATCGCCTCCCAGCAGTCCTATGGAAATTATTGCACCGACAAGCAGTCCTATTCAAAACATGGGTTCGTTACAAACCCCACCTCCTTCGCCCAATGAGTGCAGCTCTACAACAGCCTCTCCTGGTTGTAGAGAAGTAATAATCCCCATGAAAATATCCTTCCAAGCAAGATTCAAGAAAGAAGTAAGCATCAATCAAGAAAGAAGCAAGAAAGAACTAATCAAAAATGGGATTCTTGCCAAGCAGCCAAAGCCTAAGAAAAAGGAATTGCGAGTCAGACCTGATGCCAAGACAAGGAAGGTATTGAAAAGCCTTGGTGTTGAAAGTACCAAAAGCCAGCGCATGCTATTAGAGGAGGGAATTATTGATGATTGCTTATCGCCAAAAAGTCAATTACGCGTAAAGGAATTTTTGGAATCCAAAGTCGGTTCAAAGATTTCAAAATCTTTGAGAGAGGCAAGTGACAGATTTTCGTCGAATTCACAAAAACAGGTAAAATCGCCGCCGAAATCGAAGAAAAGAGTGGCACAAATGTTGAAAAACAAGACACCAAGAAAACCACATCGCCAAATAATTTGTTGTCTAACTTGAGTCTCAGGAGTCCAAGTTTGTTGACCGCGAAAAATTTGCAAATGCATAATTTCGTAACTCAAACAAAAGCGCAGTTATTACAGGTACAGTTACAAAACCAAAAGCGATTGCAAGAAATGGAAAAACTGAAAAGGCAGTTACTGCTTCAACAGCAAACTTTACAAATGCAAATTGATATGCAGCTTGCAAATTTTCATCAAACAAGTCCTCAAACAATTTCTCCAATCATGAGTTACGCTAGCATGCCCAATATCAATTATGAAACTTCACGAATTGCCGCGTATATCCAGGAGCAAAAGAGCAACTTAGTAGCACAAGGAGTTGTAGTATTCCAGAATAAGGATGATTTGACTTATACGCTACGGAGGCCAGATGGGAGTTTGCATACAATTATTGGCATTGACGATGAAGGGGGCATTCACATGGTTGAAATAACTGTCCCATGTTAAGTAAACAGTCAACAAAAAACAAGCAAAAAATACGAAATCCAAAGTACAAACAGTATTAATAATTATAACAGTAAAATCTTAGATCTAAAGTTCAAGTACAAATTTTAAAATTTAAAAAGTAGAAATATACCGCCGTCTTTCAAATACAAAAATAAAAATCTACCGCCGTCTTATTTATCTCAAAACCGTATCCATGTTAGCAGTAAGTCTTATTAAGTTGTGGTGATGAAAATCTAGTAAAGTTATTGTGATGTAAGGTTTGAAGTACATAATAGAAACAAGTGTTATGTGTGCATTAAGTGTTGCAGGTAGTAAAAGAAAATTTGTCAAGAATTTTCAAAAGAGAAAAAGTTATCAAGTGTTCAAGGAAAAGTGTTGTCAAAAAAAGATTATTAACTGTTGTCAAAATTATCTCTTTGTGATCATTTGTACCCCAAAACCCCAAAACAAAACATACTAACCCCGCAAAACCAAAAACCTGTTTTCACAATTTTCAAACATTTTATTTTTTAATCTTACTAATACCACCTTGAAAACTACTAAATTCTATGTAAATATGTTTGTTTTCTAACTTTGCTGCGTCGCGTTGCAAATATATAATTTATATAGAATAAGAAAATCAGAAAATCAGTATCTTAACAAATCAGTAAATCTTCGTAACTCTGTTACAAACCAACCACTCACAACAACAACCAACAACAAGATAAATCAGCTAATACACACAGATTTTGGGTGTTCTTTGCTTACAACAAAAATTATAAAAGCTAAAAACTAATACTCGCGCAAACCTTTTACATAAGACGAGATTAACTTTATCAAGTGAAGAACAATTTTACAACAACAACAAAACCTAGCAAAAACTACTACCATAAAAACTCATATATTATACACAACAAGATGTCCTCGATTAAGAGGTACTTTTTCACATTTACAAAATTTTGAGAAAACATAAATGCGTAAGAAAAAGGTATACCAAAAAATATTTTGTTATGCATTTTTCATCATATAACTTCTTTTTTTTTATGTTTTCAAACTTTTTTGTTGAAATTGTTTAGATCAAGTTCCGCCCGCACAAGCACGTTAGGGCGCCCCAGCCTGGCTAAGAACGGCTACACTGGCCCCCAGCAACGCCTATCTTTGGGCGCGTACATTTTTCAAAAACTTAAACATACAAAAACGTCAAAATGTATACAAAATAAATGTTTTTGTTGTTTGTTTTTGTAATTTTTGTATGAAACGTATGAACATTTTATTTTGTAAAATAGTCATAGTGGTGCACCGCCAGGTCTAGACGGCTATCAAGGTTCCACGGCTTCGGAATTCTCACCGATGTCTGAGTACTACGATGGCGCTCGTGGTTCCCACGTGGGCGGAAGTCATAATTCGTTCCCTCGCGGCTCATACATGAAGAGCCCTGAGAGGTAACAACAAAAATTTGAAAAACAAAAATCAAAACAAAAACAATCAAAAATAGCAGTAATTTAATGGTTTTTACAGTTTTGAAAAGTATCATACAATGCTAAAGTACTCCAAAAAAGTTTTTTTGTTATAGGAGTTTGCGCCCGACCATCATGGAAGCTTTCCGGGAAGATGCGGAAGAGCAAGAACAATCTTTCCGCGAGTTCGACCGTTCTCGTATATTTTAATGAAAAATAATGTTTTCGAGGTCGTTTTGCTGTAATAACATTTTTAATTGTTGATTTTTTCCATCATCTTGATTGTTTTTGTGTTTTTTTGTTTTAGGTACTTTGTCCCTCAAAGGTCAAGCGGAGCAAAATGGTCCAATGAGCCACCAACCTGTACCGCGCCCAAGAATGCGCCGTCGTTCTGTTTCTTTGGATGAAGAATTGATGGCACGTGCCATGGACGCACAGTATTCGCAAAAAGATGATGCCCTCTCTTATGAGGAGCCTGCTGCTGTGCAACTTGCTGTGCCTGCATTCGGCGGCCACCGTCGTACTGTTGCAATTGGCGATCCATCTGCTTTACAAGATATGGTCGATCGTAAGGTGTCGATTATGAATCGTAAGAGTCATATGGAACGTTCCAATTCCTTCTCAGAGCGCGTACGACGTATGGCTTCTGAGAGCGGCACTTCCGCTCATGAATCTGATGAAAGCGATCATGCCTTCTCACCTCCAAGGTACTAGCCAACAAAAAAAATTGACACAACAAAAAATCAAAAAATAGTAAAAACTAAAATCGATCACTGTTTTGTTGTTTTGTAAAATTTTGCTTTTTAGAAACGGCGGTCAAAAATATCGCCCTCCCCAGGAACGCCTCGCAGCACCTTATAATCCCGTGCAAAATGGTGGTATGTCAAGCCCCTACTCGCCTGACTCCGGCGCCGGTGGCTCTTATGCCGGTTCTCCCGGTTACTCCCCTTACAACAACCAGATGGGTACAACACACTTTTCAACAAAATATCAACAAAGAAAATCCAAAACAATGAAACAATAACGTCCCGATTTACGTTTTTGTGTAGGTAATGGTGTGCAAGGACAAATGCCAAATATGGGAATGCAAGGTATGAACATGCAAGGCATGCAAATGGGCATGATGTCCCAACAGCAATGCGAAAGTACAAAAAATCAAAAAAAACTTTTTTCGATTGTCTAACGCTTATATAAACTTTTTAAAAACATTTTGTTCGTTTTTTGATGTTTTGTTTTTTTGATTGTTTTGGTAAATTAGTGCAAATGCAGCAACTCCAAATGATGATGGACCAGATGAGGATGATGCAGCAGGTTCTTAAAAAAAAAAAAATTAAAAAACGCCAAAAAAATAATGTTTTCGAGGTCGTTTTACTGTAATAGCATTTTTAATTTTTGATGTTTTTGTGTTTTTTGTAAAATAGCAATTTTTGCAGCAACAGCAAAATGTGGTTCAAGCCCAAGCTCAGGAGAAGCCTAAGCGCTCTTCTTTGGGCAAGAAACACGTACATCCTTGAAATCAAAAATTTGAAAATTGAAACACACTAAAATACTAAAGAAATCAATGTTTTCTACGACATTTTAATTTTTTTGATTGCAATTTTGTTATTGAACATTTTTTTTGTAAACAGGTTTGTTCCTTCGTCTTCCCCGAGGAAATCGCCGACGAACGAAAGTTTCGTTGCACCTCTCACATCATTGGCAAATCTGGTTGTCATATGAAACGTATCGCTGCCGAGACGGATTCGAAACTCCGTGTGCGTGGCAAATATTCCGGCCATAAGGAAGGTATACCACAAACTTAAAAACACAAAACAAAAAAGTAAATACAAAATACAAAATAAAATTGTAAACACAAAACAAAAAAGCAAACACAACATAAAAAAGTAAAAACACAAAACACAACATTTACAAACCAAACATCAAATTTGTGTAGTTTTGTATGTAAATATGTTTGTTTTTGTATGTTTTTTGTAAAGGCCCCGAGATGCAAGAATCCCTGGACCCCCTTCAACTTTGCATCTCAGCCCCGACTGAAGAATCCCTTGACCTCGCTAAACGTAAAAACAAATGTTTCCAAAAATAAAAATGTCATATAAGAATTTGATAAACGAAAAAACAAAATGCATGCAAAAACATTTATTTTTGCATGTTTTTCTTACTTTTCAATTTTCTTTTTTAAATTTCTTTTTTTAGTTTTTATTTTTAAAAAAATTGTTGTAGAACTTGTCCAAGAATTATTCGATGAGATGCTGAAAGCGTGGTATGTCTTCAAACTTTCAAAAAATAAAAAGTTCGTTAAAAATATTTTTTGCATAAGAAAAGTACAATCATATTTAGTAAATGTGCTGATTTTTACAATGTTTTTTTACGTTTTTGATGTTTGTATTTTTTGAAAATTTTAAGGTATGTCTTCAAGCGTGCCTGTGGGACCCCGATTGAGGAGAATATCAGGATTCGCGTTATTGATGGCGATGTAAGACAAACAAAAAAATTACAAAATCAAAATTTAAAAGTTTTCACAGTTTAGTGTTAATGTTAAACACCCAAAAACGTCAAAAACAAATACATTTTGAATGGTTTTGGGTGTTTTTATTTTTTAGTTTGGTTTTAATTTTTTTGGTTTTGATTTGTTTTTAGGTTGCAAAATTTGGTGAGGTGCTTGCGCCAATCACCGATGATGACGTTGTCGTTGCGGATCCGAAGCGCAAGTAAAATTAAATTACTGAAAAAAACATTAAAAAACGTACAAATCGAAAGATCATTACGTCATTTCGAACTACTTTTACTGTTGAATTTATTTTTTCAATTTTTGTGTTTTTGATAAAAAGGTCCACCCTGCGATCCAATTTGTCTTCACGTGGGTCTGGAAGCGAGCCTAAAAACTAACTAACATGCATTTTACGCGGCCTAACATTCAACTAATATGAACTATACGTAGAAAACTCTTTCTAAACAACTTTCATGTTAAAAATATTTTTACGGTATTGGTTTTTATTAGTTCATGTGCGGCGCAAAAAAACAAGACTTGAATTTTACGAAAAGATATGTGAGAAAAAAATTATAACAATCTACCAACATAATCTACCTTTTTATATGAAAACCATACATATTTTGCAGTTCGTTGGTTGTCTGGTTGGTATGTTGAAGAAAGTGAGTTGAGAAAAAGTGTCATCATCAAAAGCTAGTTTGTGTGAAGTGTAGATAGTTTCAAGAAAAAAGTTGTGTCAAAGAAATTATCAAGAAATAAAGGAATTCATGTATGTATCTCTTTGTGTATGTCCCCAACCCCATAACAAAATTTTGTCAACCCCCACAAAAAACCAAAAACACATTTTTCAAAAATTTGTTTTCTTTCTTGTTTGCAAAACTTTTTTTTTCCAACTACAACTTGTGAAAAACTAAACCATCAATACTAAACAACCAAACAACCAAAAACTACTATAAAACATATATAAAACGTAGGAATTGAATATCGCTATCAACAATTGATCACCGCAATCACTTACAACAACGCTCTCAGCTAATAACTACAACAACTAACAGGTACATCACAAACTTAATAACAAAATATTAAAATGTCAACAAGAAAAATATTTTTTCAAGAAAACAAATTTTGTAAGTAACTCATTCTGTTTTGTTTTTGTAAAAATAGTTAATAACAAAACTCTTTACCGGATAAATAACCTCGCGCACCTTTTGATTAAGACGAGTTATCTCAACGAACTAACAACAACAACGAAAACAACTATAAAACAAGGTATGGTTTATTATTTCTAACACAACGTTTTACAAAATTTCAAAAAATCCAAAATGAAAATACAAAAACTAAAATCAAAATTTTGTTTCCAAACATTTTCCAAAATTTTGTATGCAAACAGTTTTTGTCAAAGTACACATAATTATCTTGGTATTTTTGTAAAAACCAGAAAAAACAACGTTATTTACATTATGTCGATGTCTCCGCAGCAATCAACTACTCAACAACAAAACAATTTGAGCCTGTACTCTTTTAATGAAAAAAATAAAATTTAAAATTGCAAACAAATAAAAAAGTCAAAACGAAAACTAAAAAGTCGCAAAAACATGCATATTTATGATGTTTTTTGTTAAAAATCTAGGTCTGGCCAAAAGCGTCAATCGAATGCGATGGCGCGGCATTCTACCATCTCCGGAATCTCAACCGTTTCTGGTGGATTGTCCGTTCCTGGTTCTCCTCCGGGGTTTGAGGACCACAGTCCTCGTGATTTTGCCTCTCCTCGTTCTGAATACTATCAGTCTCGCGGGAGCATGGTCCAGGTAACAACTTATTCACAAAATTTAAAAACAAAAAATCACAAAAACTTTTGCGACAGTCTAATGTCAATATGATACACCCAAAATCTGTAAAAAACTTCGAATTTCGTGCGTTTTTGATGTTTTTTATTTTGTATTTTTCCAGCGCGGTTCTGTCATGAACAATATGCCGCCTCGTCTTCGTGGCACTGGTTCCCAAATGAGTGCGGGCGCTGCGAGCTTCACGCCGCAAAATCACGGTAATGGATTTGACCAACGCCGATCGGCCCCTTCCGCTAACGCATCGTGGCGTGAACACTACGGCGACTCTTCTGGTCATCTCTCGACCAATCGTTCGCGTACCGTATCCTTGGGCCGTGACGAGCAACAACACGACATTCAACGTTCCGTCACAAACGAAGAGCTGGAAATCTTGCACCAAATGTCGTACGAACGTGAAGGAAGCGCTCGTGACAGTCACAACATGCATCGCTTAAGCGACAACCTTGCCAAGGATTCTCGTCGTTCATTTGTGGATCGCTCTCAAAGCCCTCATGACAAACATGGGTCTTTCGCTGAGTCGGAATACTATAACGATCATTTTTCTACGTCTGCGGGTTCTCCTCCCTTTTCGCCTGCGGCAAGTTCCTACACCGGCCACGGGATTGCATCGAACTACATGCAACCCTATCAATCCCAACTCGAAGGACATGGCATTTCGTCAAATTTGGGATTCTTACCTGAAGAATCTTCGACGCACCAGCGCCAACATCGGTACACTACCTTATACAAAATTACAAAAAAAATGTTTGGCACACAAGAAAAGTAAATTCAAAAAAGTTTTTCGGTGTAAAAAACGTCTGAATATGCATTGATTTCAATGTTTTTTGTTTCATTTTTTTTTGAATATTTTTGTAAAACAGTCATACTGTTCATGGTGGGATGGATGGCCTTCGTGCTCCCCAACGTACGGGCGGTCTCCATTCTCGTTCGGGAAGATCTCAAGAGCAACGCCAAGTACTTTTACAAAAATTACAACAATACAAATTTATAAAAATAACATAATCGAAAAATGTAAAAACATTTATTTTTGCTTGTTTTTATTAGTTTTTCATTTTTTTTACATTTTGTATTTTTTTTGTTTTGTAAAATTTAGTCGTTGCCTCCTATGCCAATGATGAGCGCCCAACAAATCCAATCTCAAATGGACCAACTTCAACAGGTACAAAAATAAAAAATACTGTATAAGAAAAAGAATAACGAAAAAAGTTTTTTGACGTAAAAAACATTTATTTTATATGTTTTTTGATAATTTATGTTTTTGAAATTTTTGTTTAGATGATGGACCAAATGAAGCAAATGCAGGCAATGCAATTTGCAGGGCAGCCGGGCAAGATTGTGAATTCTCATTATGGCGTCGTAAACATTAAAAAACTACACAAATCATAGGAACAATATTTTTTTGTAAATGTTTGTATAAGTGTTTTGTCAATTTGAAAATGTTTTCAGGTGAATGTGCCCCCGGGTTGTTCCGTCGCGCCCAACAATCGTGGCTCCGGGGTTTCTGCAAAGTCTCGCGGATCCGTTCAAAAATCCGTATTTTTTTTTTGACAACAAAAAACATAAAAAACATGCAAAAATCAATCAAAAAATCAAGAAATAAAAGTTTCTTTAAAGCAAAAGTATGTTTTCAAATTTTTTGTAAAGGTGTGCTCTTTCGTCTTCCCTCAAGAGGTTGCAAGACATCCGCAATTCCGATGCACCAACCAAATCATTGGCAAAGTACATTTTGACTTTTTGAGCAAAAAACAAAAACACTAAAAATACAACAAAAATACATGTTTTAATTTTTGTTGATTTTTTAGTAAGTTGTATAAACATTTTGTTATCCAAAAATGTTTTTTGCAGGCGGGATGTAACATGAAAAAGATTGCATCATTGGCCGAAGCCAAACTCCGCGTTCGTGGTGTTGGTTCTGGCCACCTTGAAGGTAGACCTACTTCTCTAAAATCACAAAAAATAAAAATTTTGAACAATGAAAAGTACTGTTTCATACCTAAATATGCATATTTTTTATTGTTTTGTTTAGGGCCAACGATGCAAGAATCTCTTGACCCGCTTCAGATCTGTATCTCCGCTCCAAGCAAGGAACAATTGGAACTTGCTCGCGGTAAACATACAAAAATAAATGTTTTTACTACGAATTTACTTTTTTCGATGTTCTTTTTCTTATGAAAACATTTTTAAAAAATAAATTTTGTATAAGGTATGGTTCTTGACCTATTTGAAGATATGTTTGACAAATTTGCTCAATGGCAATCGTTGCAAAACATGGAAGTCGATAAGGTACTTCAAAAACATCAAAAACATGCAGTTTATTATTGTTTATGTATGCAAAATATTTTTTTCGTATGCAAAAACTCATTCCAATTTTTTATTTTTTGATTTTTACTTTTTCAAAATTTTTAGGATATCAAGTTGGTATGTATCGAGGGTGATATCGCCCGATGTGGCGAAATCCTTCCTGACATGAATTGTCGAAAGGGCGCTCAACAAGAACCTGCGAAGAGTCCTGTGGCAAGCCTTAAAGCCCCAAGCCCGAAGGCCAGCGTCAAGGACAACAGCCCATCGAAAAAATCTGAGGCGAGTGAGGGCGGATGGGTCAAAGTTGTCAAAGGAAAGAAATAATTTTTTCTTACAAATGAGCTTACAAAATTTTGAAAACTAATTTTTAAGAAAAAGAATTTTACTAACCTAACAACAAGGCTCATGTATATTTTGAAGTTGAAACAAGTTACTACAAACATTTGGAACACGATATAAATACAACACGAAAACAAACATTTTTAAGAAGAAAAGAAACAATAAAAATAATTTGCATATTTAAAAAATCGAATACCAATAAAAAATTACAAATTGTAATTCGAGACCCTTCGAAAACTTTTCATACTAAATCAAATTTTAGTTTTTAAGTTTTTGTGTTGGTGACGGCACAATAACCATTACAATTATACAATATCGTAATTTACCTGAGGCGAATGAACAACATCGAGAACTATTCGAATAAAAAACAAACACGCGTGCAACAAAAACCTATCTTAGAATTCGTCGCACGATTCGCGATTTTCTTGCCTTAAACCATGTAAAATCTAGCATCTTGCTTTTATTTTGAAGTGATAAATTTTGTTCCGTCAAATTTGTCACATGGTTTAAGGTGACACAAGCGTCTTTGTTGCACGTGTGCATAAACTACCTATAATCTACCTTTTTTACAAATCATCATTTACTCATATCGTCGTTGTAAAGTTGTTGTCAGGAGAAGTTCTCTAAGTAAAGAGAAGAAGTTTGAGTAGTAGTTTCTGAGTTTGTAGCTAGTGAAAAAAATCGTAGTATAGTCGTCTGTGTTGGAGTAGCCACCTACTCATAGTCATAGTTATTGCTTGTGTTGCGTTATGCGTATCTAAATTCTTACCTATGCCAACTCTGCGTTACTGCCAGTTGGTGAAGGTAGGAGTTGTGACGCACATATACGTTTTGTCTTTCGACAAGTTTTATCAAAATTATTGATGTGTGTGACCCCCCTGTCTACCAACGACCTAAACCTATGTAAATATAACTGTTTTCAAACTACGCCATCTATATCAACCAAACAACAACCAATTATGTCTTCAAATATGTAATCCAGATGTAAATTAAAAATAGGTGGTGATACCTATATATTTATATTACAAAACTTAAGTCTACATCTACAAAAACAAACAGCTACAAAGAAAAACAAAAATATATTTACAGCACAATACAAAAGTGAATACCAGCTTGTATCAAACAGTTACGAACAATAATAAGAAGTAGTAACTACAACAAAAAACTTAAAAAAGTACAAAAATAACCTAGATCTAAAAAGTAAAAAGTACAAAAAATATTTACATATTAGCACCTCGTTTTATAAATTTATATCCAACAACAAAATTTTATAGATCTACAAACTTACAAAAATATACCAAACTACATACTTACAAAAATATATCAAACTACAAAATAAAAAACTTACTGACAATACAAAAACATCGTAAAGAGTAAGGAATCATGCCGTTGCTGAGCTCCACCAAAAGAAAGAACACAGTGTTCTCTTCGTCATCTCATAGCGATGACGATTTTGAAACATTTAAAATGCCGTCAAGACAATTTGGAAGGCCATCTAGACAAGACAGCATGCAAGATTTTTTCAAAGCACGACCAAGCCAAGATGTTTTCGATTTATCTGATGATGCATATGATTCAACTGAGGAAAGCTTCACTGAAGAAAGGTATTCTTTGCATTTAGAAGATGATATTCATTCTTCGATCTCTGCTCGCAGTATCTGCTCATCGCAACCAAGCTTACAAGAATATGGCAGCGTCTTTGGAAGTGAGATATCTTGGAACGTTAGTAGCGTAAGCAGCTTTCGTAGTGTGGACAGCGATGTTAGCTTTCCCTTTCCAGAATTTGACAAAAGTTTAAATTTTGATAGCGATCCGTGTGCAGAACAACGGACGTCGACCGGTATGGATGTTTACTAATAAAATTTACTAAGTAATGTCGACATTCGATTTTGAACGATTTTCAAAATTTAAAAAACGTTTTTTGCATCAAAATTTCACGTAGAAATCGATTTTCGCATTGGTTTTCAATGGTTTGTATCGCATTTCGACGCTAGCGCAATTTTCTGAATTATAATTTTCGTGAAAAGTTCAAAAACGATGTCGTTTACCATGTTTCATGACGCGCTACAAAGTTTTCCAAAAAATTAACGTCGTAAAAAATCTTGTCAAAAAACATGATTTTACAAGCGAAAAACCGAATTCGACTTAAATATTTCTACAAAACATTTTTTTTGTGATTGATTTTGCTTATTTTTGTTTTTTAAAATGCCGACAAAAACATCCTATGCGACGTCGACAGATTCGGATTACGAACCTCTGGGAACGTTTCAAGGTGAAGTTCGTATGAGTTTAACTGTAACTCCCGCTGATATCACAGAAGCAAATTTGGAAAGATTCTCTCAAGAAACTTCGGCTATCGATACTGAATTTTCTACATCATCAAACAATTTTGATGGAACAGTAATATCTCAAAATTCAACCTTTTGCGGTTCTTCAGATAGAGACTCTGTAAATAGAGATTCTATAACAAGTCTTTTTGTACATCGTCACAAAAGTGTTGTAAGCATTACACCATTAACAAGAAGAAGCCTAGATTTGTCTTTTGAAGATTTTGAACAATTTAAAGAACAACAACAAGTTATGATTGCACAGGTTGATCATTGTTCTAGCAGTGAGCATGGTTCTGACATCTACGAAGGAGAAGTAGCCAACTTGCAAAAAGAAGATTCGTTAACTATATCTGATGATGAAAGTGATGAAAGTGATGATAGTGATCCTTTCAATGGAACTCACTCGCTCAGCTCATTGAGTCCGTTGAGTTCCCTTGATGAGCGCTTTTCTCGCCGCGGTTCCCTGATGTCTCTTGCCGCTATACCGACTTCTACTTTTGACGATATGTGTGATCGCGATATTTTTGATCTTCCTTTAGAACAAACAGCAAGACAGAAAATTGGTTCAACACGTTCAGCCCCGGCTAGGAGAAGTTTGAATAATCGTGGCAAGAGGAGTACGTTTGAGTACAATAAGAAGACTTATTCCTGGGAGCTTGTGAATCAATTACGAAGCGATACCCTTCAGGGATTTTGGGAGGATTTAAGCTCTGAGATGGTCCATGCAACACCCCACTTGCAAGATGTCTTAACAAGCACTTTAGATGTACCAGTTTGCAATTGCCATAACAAATGCAGCCTTGCATTCTGTAATAAATCTGGTGATTTGTTTTTCGTATGCAATACAAAAACATGCAAGACCGTCTTATTCGCCAAAGAACGACCTGTCACAAGTACCTTAGACATTGGAATTTTTGTACCATTTGGCAAATCATCAATGGATAGGTATACAACACTACCAAACATTATGCCATGGTGTGGGTATATCTTCACGCAGAAGTATTTAAAGGATTTGTTTGACAGAGGTGAGGATGCAGATTTTCCCGAGGGAAGTTATCCGGCTAAGGACGGCGATGAATATGATTTGTTTTTGAGTTATAGAGGTGCAGCAGGTAGATGTCCATTATGGACTGCACTCGCAGCAAGATTCCACACTGGTTTTGCATTTGCCTTCCTAACACTCTTCTGTCCAATCCTTATGGGGTTTTTAATGCTATTACATGATCCTTGTGATGCCGGCGTTCCTTCTTGGTTCCTAAAAATTGAAGAAGGCGATTGTAAAAACCTCGCTGAAGAAGATAGGGCTTGGTTTATCTTTGAATCATACGGAGCATTGATTGCATTAATCATCTTACTCTTCTGGTATCCATTATGCTTCTGGACCTTCCCAAAGTTTAATGTATTTTTCGACAAATTTTGCGTCCACCAGTCAAATTGCACCTTGAATACATGTGGTATCGGACGACTTCCTTTGTTCCTTATGAAATCGAAAAAACTAATGTGTCTTTTTGACGAAGAATGGACAACACGACTTTGGTGTGTGTGGGAACTTGCAGTCTACCTCAAGCTAAGACCTAATCCTGAAGTGGAATTTGTATCTATATCTCAAAGGCAGTTGGAGACGTATATCCTTGGTATTGTGTTGTTTTTTACGTTCATTGACAGATTAATAAGTCATATTGAAGATTATGATTTGACGGATGATTGTGGAGAAAGCGATTGCATTGGTCCATTAGATTGGATCCAGTCCTTCTTCTGGCTAATTGTAACAGTGTTTTTCTTCTTCTTGGCTCAGAAGCATTTCCGCGCACAGGAAAAACTAAAAACCGCCATCAAGACCTATGACTGCCGCCAAGCACAAGTTAGTAAACAAGAAGTCAAGGATACACTATTACAATATGTTGAAGAGCTTTTTGTAAGTGATGTCCCAAATGAGGATGGGCTTGATACTTTCAACAATGTTGTTAAGAAAAGTGTGCCTGAGCATATTTCATTAACAGGATTAAGAAGCTGGAAGTGCATGTCATATATGGCAGCTGTGCTGGCAGCAACGACTATGGATATCACCATGTGTCTTGATTATATTGGCTATAGTGCTAAAAGGCAAGGTTCTATGGTTGAACTTGAAACGCCCTACCATTGGAACAGTGCGACATTTCATTCTATGAAAGATGGCGATTTTGATTTCACAAAAATTCTTGCAAGCCTATATGCAATATTTGTGGTCTGGCCCCTTTCGTGGTTCTTTCTTGGCGCACTTGCAAAAGCCTTTCTACTAATCCAAGAAAAATTACGACCTAAAGTAACAAAAGTTGGCTACTACTGTATTGTAGGAGTTGCTTTCTTGCTTTGGTTTGGTCTTGAAATGGCGTTCTCAGTAAGAGCAAGCATTACTGTAAACATTTTGTATAACAGTGTGATTGCTCTCACAGGGGATACAAGTACCCAGTACCAGATTTACTACGCCCCGTCCTATACAAGAATCATGGGCGACGCATGGTTTTCTGTCACATTTGATAACAGCATTACAAGAACGATTTTGTTTTGGTTCTTTTGTATTGTTCCTACATTTTGGTTCGCATGGTATGTCTATGAGCCATTATGGTCAAGAAGATTAAGACAAGCGTGGTGGAAGAAAATTTATGGATGGCTTTTGAACAACACAAGTCTTAGCCACAAGAACAACAATCAAGGCGATGAAAAGGTCTACTCGAATCATTCGAGTGTAGTGGTGAATATCGAACTTGAAGATTTGAAAAACAATCTTGAACAGTCCAAAACCTTTGAAGTATGATGAACAACAACAACAAAACAACTTACAAGTAAAAAACAAAAAGAGCAGCACCAGAGAAGTAATGGTGCCGTAAAAAAATCGATTTAAAAAAGAAGTTTGGAGAAGTAAAAGAGTATAATACAACATTTAAAAAGTTTAAACTGTAACAACAAAACAATAATGTTACACACTAGATAATGCAACCAATGTAGGCGTTTGGGCTTGTATTTGGGAGTATTGCTAGCCAGTAAGTCTTATGACAAAAAATCTGTATTTTGAAAACATCTTGTCATTCATAGGTTGAGTGTATTTTAGTTGTTGTTTGTATGTTAATCATATATTGTCCCATTTCTCCCCCGAATGTATTTTGTGAAATCGTCTTCTAATTTTTCAATCAGCAATCAGAGTGTTAGTTTGGTACCATGTCACTACTAGCTGCCCAAATAAAAAGAAGAGTCGTACGGGTTGCATGGGGATTGGACCCAGGACAGCCAGAAGGAGAAGCCGGACTCTTCCCTTGGCTAGCGCGTTGTGTCGCATATGTTGTGGATGTATGATTTCAGTTTATGGCATGCTATAGAGGATAACATAAGCGCTTTGGTATGGCATCGTTTACGCGATCTCCAATCGCATGCCGGCATTCTTGGCGGTCAACTCGACTCGTTTTGGTTTCCTCAGACTGCCTGTATTGAGTTGTTGGCGATGATGGAAGTCGATCTCAGCGCGCATTTGCGATGCTACGATTTGGAGCAACCTCATATGTATGGTAATTGGTATGATTTCAGTTTGTGGCATGCTGTAGAGGATAACATTCACGGATAGCATTCTCACAAAAGCTGAGCACAGTCTGGCCTCAGTGGATATTGTCTCATTGGATATGATGATGCAGACCGTATTGCCAGGTATGCCGAATGAAGAAGGATCGCACCGTGAAGAATTCCCAGCATGAAGTACAGTCGGTTCACTATCGCTCAATGGTTTATATTGTCTGGCTAAGTATATGTATTGAGCTTCTGGTTCGCGGTAGATGAAAACATAGTAGTGGTAGGCACTTTCAAAAAGTATGCATGATCCGCGGAAATCATTCAAACTCTCCCAGAGAGTGTGAGGCACACCCTTGTTGCTATGACAGAGCAATCCTCAACCGTGACAAAGAAGACCAAATTCTGGAAGTTCTGGAAATAAGGGTACTGAATATACCTAGTTTTTATTCCTTGGTCATGTATATGCGAACAGGTTCCAGCACGCAATAGATGAAAACATAGTAGGAAAGAGGTGGTGAGAAGAGGAGCGGAGGATGGAGGCACACAAAACATTTATTTATTACATTGAACTACATACATACTATTTTGAGCTGTTTGGTTGTTGGAATTGTGTGGACTAATGTCAGAAACTTGCAGATTTGTTGTTGAATGTTGTATTGAAAATGTGTGTCTGAATATATTTTAAATTTTTACTCATCTTTGTACCTTTCTCCCTCCCAAAATAACATTAACCGTTACCCTCCTCCCTAATAATGAAAATAAAGAAAGCAAATCTTCTAACGCACACAAATCCCTCTATTGATACTACCTTACCACTACTATCAACCTGTATTCCCTCTAGCAAACATATCCAAAAAAGTAAAATCATATTTGTACAACATATTACTACTGTACCTTGCAATAAGTACACAAATACACAGTATACGAAAAATCCTAGTGCATCAACGGTACACAAATTCAAAACTTTATACGTATACATTTTTACCAACTTTTTCACACACACAAGATAGACAAAAGTAGTTTTGAATAGGTCATTACACCATGGCAGATTTAGAATCTACAAACATGATCCCAGTGACAACAGATACAACCCAGATCTTCGTCTCTGCCTTCTGTGGCTCACTAGCCGCTATCGCATGCTTCAGCTTTATCGCTGCAGCTGCCTACTATTTTCGCCGCCCTCTTGGCAACGTACTTACAATTTTATATATACCAATATAATACCAACAAAACAATACAAAACAACAAAAATGAAAATAAACAAATTGAAAAATGTATGCAAAAACGATGTGTTTATTAGTAAATTTGTATTTTCAATTTTTTGCTATTTTTGTTTTGTTTTGTATGTTTGATTTTTGTTTTTTTGTTTTGTTTTGTATGTTTGATTTTTGTTTTTTTGTTGTAAATGGTTTGTTTTAGGGGTTGAGAATTGTAGAGAATTTTATCAGAGACTACACCTGCGGCCTCCTAGGTCGTAAGTCCTGTACCGATTCCGTTTTACCTATGAATGCTAAGTACTTAAGCGAGTTTGGAAATCAATATGCTGATTGTGAAACACCTCAAAGTATAAAAAGAAAATGCTATAGTCCTTCTGGTAGGACTATTAGAAGTTCTTCTCCTAACCCGTATGAAAAATTTAACGACCTCGAAGAAGGGACCGCGCCTTTTGGAGTTGTAGCATCCCCTACCGCATCACCACGAAAAGCATTCTATTCTGACTATGACCCATCAGGTAACATCAAAACAAAAACGTATAAGAAAAAGTAAATCGAAAAACTAAAAATCGTCATTTTTTACTATTTTTTCATGTTTCTTATGTTTTTGTTTTGTTTGCATCTTACATTAGTTATTAGTTTAATATGTACGATTTTAAATTTTTGTAAAAATGTATAGCGCCAAGGCCGGTATCTCAATATGGCCCTCCTAGCCATAAGCCAGAGAACAGTGGTCCTTATGGCTCGCCTGTAAGAATTTTATTATTTTGCATAGACAAAGTCTTATACAACTTACTCAAAATTTGTGAAAACATTTATTTTCGTCGTATTTTGCATGTTTTTTTAAAAATTATTTTGAATTTTGTAAAATACAGCAATTACGAAATAAGAAAGATCCGACGTCTCCGTGTGCCGCTACCTCTGCGAGTTTGAACATGGTATTTTACAAAATCTAATTTTTTTCAACATCTTAACAAAATCAATAACAAAGTATAAGAAAATCATGTAAAGTTGATGTTTTGTGTTGTCCAAAAAAAATGTTTTAGGCGTCTAACAATAATGAGATGTTAGATGAATCTTTGGGCTCCCGCCCTAAGTCTCCTGAGCACCCTCGGCCTGAAGTATTTTTACAAAAATATTACCAAACAGAAAAAGACAAGATTTTAGTAAAAATGAATATCTTTTTCTTATACGTTATTTTGTAATTGACATTTTTTCAGCGATTTTGTATATTTTGTAAAAATTGTAAATCAGGAAGAGGCACCCTGTCCGCCGGCTGGCAGCCCACCGGAAGGCCACCCTCACCGCTCTCTTTATGACGTATTCTTACTTTTTACAAAATTACAAAATTGAAAAAGAAAAGTACAAAAATAATGTTTGCATAGTGTCTAATGCATAGATTATTGTTGAAAACATCGTAAAATTGTAAAGTAACAAAGTTAATTTTGTTGTTAAAATTTGCAAGCCCGAAGGTGAACAGTCATACAACTCATCTAAGGGCACGAAAGAGACACTAGAAACAACTGATACCCAGGGCCAAGAAGACTGGCAATCTAAGAACAGCGGGCTTGTCTTGAACGTACTTACTTTTACGCATTATGTAATGTTTGAATTTTTCATTTTCAAATTTGAAATTTTGTTAACACAGATTGATATGGGAAAGATGTCCGACGTTGAGAGTAGTTCGGCAAGCAGTAAAGATCTGCCAACTGAAAAAAGCAGTCTTGGCGATTTACCTCCATTGCCACCTAGTGAAGCCAGTAGTAGCAACGAAAAACCTGCTTCTAGTAGTGTTCCGAAGCTACCACCTCTTGGCGAACCCAAGAAAGGATCTCCTAGAGAACTACGCCCAACCATCCAACAGGTAAAAGAAAATTCCACCACATACATTTATACGAATTCATTGTTGTCGAATTCGAAATTTCAAATTTTTATTTTGTTACTACAAACAGGTGAATAATGAAACGAATATCCAATTTACCCCATTGTTGGAAGAACGAGATCCAATGACCAGAGCGATGGACGATTCTGAGGCTTTTAGTGTTCAAGCACTTCAAGAGCGCCTGCTCAAAGCTTCTATGCAGCTACAAATGTCACAGAAGGATGTGAAATTCAAGGGTAACGAGCTTTTCGATCTA
>JACLAD010009936.1_pt1 | contig 28549 bp, 17 predicted proteins | sample 8027901 | NCBI WGS metagenome assembly JACLAD01 (sample SAMN15725071, study PRJNA655200) | protist metagenome | isolation source: fluorescence activated cell sorting (FACS) single amplified genomes of... | place: Spain: Blaines Bay Microbial Observatory, Mediterranean Sea | collected 2016-07-05 | reverse complement strand
CATGATTTGAAGACGCTCCACAACCCTCGAATGTAGGAGTGATCTCTCCACTAACTTTGCTGAGGCAGACGAGGACTTTCGGAGGACTTTCTCCTCAAACTTGAGTTTTGCAGTTGTGCGCCGTATTCGTTTCAACTTGCTCCGAGTATGCTCGATTTCTTTCTCAAGATTGTCGATGAGCCCTTGCACACCAGACGGCTCGCGCTGAACCCTCTTCGTCGTTTTGCCCGGCGCGGAAAACATGCCAGATAAAGACGATGGCGGGGCTGGTTGATCTACTTCTTCCTTCTTTTGTGCCTGGTCCTTCAACAACTGCAGCTGCCGTTTCTTTCGCGTCTCGGTTCGTTTCTCTTCCTGCGCTTTCCGTTGCCCCTGCTTCAACCTGAGAATTTTCTTTTTCTCGTCAATGTGCACACGCTTTCCTTTGAGACGTCGCGACTCAGGTCGTTTATGAAAGTCCCGAATTGTCTGCTTGATTCCATCGGGAGTCAAACTTTCTGGGTGGGGAGGAGAAGCTTGCCTTGCGGCAAGTGATCGGCGCAAATATTTTGGTTTCATCTCTAGGAGCCAATCATAATTCATCGTTGGCCCACTGACTGCATTGAAGCTCTGCTTCGCCATGACGATGCGTGGGTTACCAGGGTTATAATAGTCCTCCTGGCCAAAACGACCATCGCGATAGTATCCAATGACGTGGTTGGTGACGAAATGCCCGCATTCGCAAATTAAGGGCTTCATGGGATCTGCAGCCTTAAACTTTGGGCATGGACAATTATGCTTGTTGCAAAACCCATACTTGCTAAGTCTTCCGATTCGATAAGCATTGCCTCTATCACCCAGCCGCCGAACCTGCAGCACGGATGGAAGCCCTCCCATATACCTTTCCTTCTCAGCCGTTCTGTGACGAAAGCGATTGTATGCAATTTTGCGTCGTACGTAACTTTGGATGAGAGTCGCGGAGTCGTAGCGCATGTTCACAATCCTCCTCCATTCTGCCTCCATGAGTTTGTTGTGCCACACCACGCGCCACCATCTTTGGAGCCGCAATATGCATCCGAGCTCGTGCTTCAAATCCTGAAATCTTAGCAGGTCTCGAATCCTGCGGGTGTCACTCTTTAGCGCTGCGATTGTCGCTTCGCGTGCAAGTTCCCAACGAAGTCTCTGCACTCTTTTGCGTGCAAGGAATCCGCGAACTGCAGTTTGGGCGATGAGGACCGCACTGATGCTTTCCCTTAATCGCATCACCTTCATACGGGCAAGGAAACCTCTTACAATCGTGTTGATCCTGATGGACATCTCTGTCTGAAGTTTCAGCTCTCGCCAGAGCATGATTCGCCTCCTAAACTCTCTTCTCGTCACAAGCGACCTCCGGAAACTTTGGATTTGTGTCGCAGCCTTTCTACGCTTGCACCTTTCAATCAGCACAAGCCAGCCCTTGCGAAAGCGAAAACGGCGCTGTAGTTTCACCACAAAAAACTTTTGCTTGCGCAGCACGACTTCCGCGTGCAATGCAGCAGCAGCAGCAGCATGGAAACGAGCAGTAAGTTCCTGCCGTGACAAGGCACATCTTGCAAAACTTTGCAGGACCCTTGCCGCCCTGTCTCGCTCTGCGGCAATTTTCTCAGCATCTCTCTTTCTCTGCCTCTCTTCCTTGTACTTTTTGAACGCAGCCGCTCTGGACTCCTTCAACTGTCTCCATAGGGGCTTTTTCTCTGCGATGGCGATGCCCTCTTCTAAAAATTCATCCTCCGCGACTGCCCCTGAATCTATTAATAACCGAGCAGCCTTTGCGCTACCACTGTCCAAAATGGGACAAATGCGCTTGCCAAAGCCTGCTTCAATGGCATAGTCCCGGGCATTCTTGCCATACATGTTTCTTTGGTTTACGTCACAACGCACTTCTCCCTTCTTTGTTGGATCAAACATCAATCGCTCCATGACCTTGCCATGGCCTGCTTTTGCCGCCTCAATGAGCGGCGTCATTCCATACTTTGTCTCAAAATCTGGATTGGCTCCTCTGCTCAAAAGGTCTTCCACACGAGCCTTCCTACCCCATCGGGCGGCATAAATTAAAGCGTTGTTCCCGTACGTGTCTTCCCAGTTTGGATCGATTCCTTCATTATCGATCATGTCATAGACACCTTCGAAATTCCCGGAACGCATGTATTGAGCATACTGCGTATAGAATTGGCGCCGCTTCAGCTCTCGTTGCCTCTGACGCTCGTCAAATTCTTTGCGAGCCTTTGCAACGACATCTTGACGATGCCTCTCCTTTCGCAGGTTGCGCATGCGCAACGCCTGCTGCTCAAGGGCCTCGCGCGCATCATCCATCATTCTTTTCCTCCTCAATCTGCTTAAACTGCCAAGACACCATCTCCCTCTTCCATTGGCAAAAAGAAAGAAAAAACACAAAAGCGTTCCTGCAGTATGCGCTTAATGGATGCTGTTCTCCTCAATTAATAGTCGCAACGTAAGTTATCATCTACAGTACGTTATCTACTTTTTGAGTTTGCTGTTGCTGTTGCTCGCTCGCAACGTCACTTTAAACCTAACATCCGCCTTAAATTTTTGTCGTCCTCCTGGAGGCCATGCGCCACCTTTCGCCCCCCACGTTTCCACGATTGCCGTCGCCCTTTCCTCTCCTGGCCCATGCTGCCTTGAGCTTGTGCTGGAGGAACACCAGCATCATGCAATATATCCTTGGCCATCGCCGGGGGCACTGGTCGTTCCTGCGCAGGCTGCTCATCATTCGCTGTCGCGGTAGAGCCAATCTGTCGTTCTACACTGCCGCTGGCCTCGCCCTCCATCGGTCGAGAATCCGCTGGTGCACGCTTCCGTTTCTTTGGACGCCGAACATCGTGTACGCTTCTTACCAGCACCGGGCCTGCGTGCTGGGCCACGCCTTTTCTTCCTGCATGATTGTTCAGAGGACCACCATCGGAGCCATCGCCTTCATCGGAATCTGATGACTCGGATTCCATGTTAAAGGCCAAAAGTTTTCCATCGCTGACAATTGTCGACAAGGGAACGCGCGAACGTGATGCAGCGCCATCAGTATTGTCGGTCTCAGACGCAACGTTCTGTGGTTTTGGCATGCGGGGTTTCATATCTGGAAAAGGGTTCAGCATCACTTCTGTTCGCGTGAGTATTGGTGGACGATGAGGCTTGTCATCTTTATCGACAGGAACATCGCCAACTTTCAAAATGTTGAAGACACTATCCCCCGTCACCTTTCCAAAAATTGTGGACTTGCCGTTCAACCACTCACACTTGTCTAGTGTGATGAAAAAATCAGACGTATTCGAGCCTCGCTTGCCACAATCTACACATGCAACCTGTCCGCGGTGGTTGAATTTGATTCGCGAATTGAACTCGCTCTTGAACGTATCCCCATAGATAGTGTCGCTGCCACGAACCTCTCGCACGCCTCCAGAAACACCTCCCTGGACCATGAACCCTTTAATCACTCTGTAAAACGACGTTCCATCATACCTGCCCTCAAGGCACAGCTGTACAAAATTGCGCACCGCTAGAGGAGCTTGCTGTGGCCACAACTCAATGTCTACCTCTCCATGGCTAGTGTGCAGCTTCACTTTGCCATGCGTTCGGGGCTCAGAGTTGTAGATTCTACTCATTTTATTTTGTATATAATTTTTTACACTGTAGCTGCTCCAACAAAAAAAGAGAAATTAGGTGTTGTTGTTCTGCGCCGCGCGCCGTTTTCTCCTCCTGCGGTTGACGCCACTTGCAGCGCTTGACCCAGATCCCGCAAGGTGCCGAGTTTCGGCCGCTGCAGAAAGCGCCGCGTCAGCCTGCGCCAGTGCATCCTCTACCGACATTGCCGTTTTTGCCACAAGGCTTTGGCGATATCCTGATTTTGAGCGCGTGCTATGCTTGTCTGAGCTGTTCCCACTGCTATTGCTCGTTGAATTTCTCTTGCTCTTCGACTTTCGACGAGATTGTTTCTTTGAGGTCTTTTCGCTTTTTGTCCCCGTTTCAGAGATACTCGCAGAAGATGAAGATGAAGAGCCAGCGCCAGCTGCTGAAGACGAAGAGGATGATGAGGCAACTGCGCTGCCAGCAGAGCTTGCTGATGATGACGAATTTCTTCGCTTCACCTTGCCACCGGCACCATTTCCAGCAGCTCCAGCTCCATTCGCGTTACTGTCAGCATCGGATCCCGCAGAATCAGACTCTCCTCCATCGATATGTGCGTGGTTTCCGCTCAGAAGATTGCTCACGGGATTCAAAGCCTGCAGTTCTCGCAATGTGGATGCCACCTTAGACTGGTCAGGGTCACAGAAATCTAAAATTGTGTCGCAAAAGTAATGCCCCATTTCTTCATAATTTGCCGAGGTGAAATGGCGACCCCCCCTGCTTCCAAAGTTTGCACCTGCAAATGACGCTTCCATAGTGTAGCTGTTCGTCAGCCCGAGCTCGCGACACACTACGACTCGGCCTGCTGCTTCTTTTGCCTTGTTCACTTTGAAGGAGCAATCGTTGAACGAGAATGCAGTAGAGTTCTTCCAGAGCATGCGCGGAAAAATGCGCTCGCGGAGGCGAAGCGCCCAATTCTTGTCGTTCTCGCAGCCATACATGAAGATGTTCATCTTCCTGCTGTGGCCGTGCATGTCACAAAAAAGGATTACCTCGCGATCTTCCATGAATCTTCGAATCATCTGCTTCGTCGAGTATATTGTTGGGTGCAGCTTTCGGCTCGGGTTGTCCCACTGCCTGTTCAAATCAACGCCAGCAAGAGAACACCTGTAGTTGCCAACAACGACACCGTCCACATTCAGCATGGGCACAATCTTGAACACAAAATTGTCGCGAAGAATCTTCGCGTCGAGGGAAGGCCCTGTCAAATAGTCTATCAAGCCATGCATCATGTAGCTCGAATTGCTCTCTCCGGGGTGCACCCGCGCACTGACTACGATGCCCTTCCGCGCGCGGAGTGCCTCCGGATCGCATGCGAAGGATGTAATTGTGAGAAGATCGCAATCATTTCCCGCGAGCGTTTGGCAAAGGGCGCGCCGGCGAAAGCGGTTGCGTCTCTTTGGGTCACCCTGCAGCTTGTGCAGATACCGTTGCAGATCGGTGTGCGTATATGGTAAGCAATAGGCAAAATATACCGTGTCATTGTCGTGCTGAAAGTCGACCGTGAACGTCGCCGTGTAGTAGTACCCGCCCTTCCGCTTGATATGGTTTTTGAAGTAGCACACATCTTCGCCACGGTGAACCCAGCCGACGCCCTTCTCCCTTGCCTCTCGCACAGAGTACATGAGAGGTTTCATTCCATGATTGTAGAGAGAGTCTGACTTGTAGAGATTGATAATGTTGAACTTGTACTTTTGCTTCGAACGGGTATTTCCAACCGCAAAGTAGTACCACTGCGTATGACCCCTCGTGTTGATGTCTGGTTTCAAGATGAGGTCATATTCTCGCTCGTACACCATGATGGCGCGGCGCAAATTTCCCGACTCAAAGCGCGATTCAAAGACGAGCGTATGATCAGAGGCAGATGCGGGAGAGTAGTAGGGCGGCAGAGTCGTCGTCCCTGGGACATGCCCCTCGCCAGAAGGATGCGTCTCGAGCAGCACTGTCTCGCCCTTTGTCGGCGATGCAGATGAACTTTTGCTGGGATTTGGCTCGATGGAGTCAAAGACGACCTTGTTCATTGGCTTTTCCGCGCCAGAGAGACGCTGCGCATCATGCGTCGTCATTTCCTGTACCAGAGTAGAGCGGGGCGCTTCTAGGGGAGCGCTCTCGCTTGGAACATACTTTAGGTGCGGTGGCGGAGGCCAGATCATGGGCGCATTGATCCCGGTCTTTGGCCGGGGAGGATAGAAAGTTTGTGGCTCCTCAGGCCTGTCCTGTGCCCCTGCCGAAGATGCCGCAGAGGAAGGCTGCGATGTTGTGGGTGCGGTCTTGTTCTTGCTAAAGTCGAACAACGGCATTGGCGGCGGAACCCCGCGAAGGACATTGTCTTTGGATGGCTTTGGCAGACCCGGTACATTATCGCTCCCCGACTTACTGACGGGCTCGGGCGCGACAGCAACGCTCTGCGGGCCTGTATCTGGAATGGGTCCCTCCCGAGGAACGGACTTTGACGGTAGCGCTCGTGCGGGCACTTGGTCAAAGTTGACATCATTCACTACCGCATGCTCATCCGTGATGTAAGTATCTCTAGCATTATCAGTCACCGCGATCCCATCAACGGCACGCTCCTGCTTGACCTCCGTTGTTGTCCTATCATCTCTTGCCCGTATCCCTGTATCCCCCGAGCCGGATACCGCCGAAATTTTTGGTTGCCGTTTTTGCTGCTGATGCTGCTGCTGCTGCTGCTGCTTCGCGCGAAGAGGAGAAAACCTGTTTCTTTCCATGATCGTCTTTTCCCATCGATCATAAATTTCCCTCTTCAAAGAAATGCACTGGAGCTTCATGGCCTCCTCGATTGCCTCTGCCGCGCCTGCTATGGGGGGGTCGCCATTCGTTGCATCTCCCGACATCTTTTGATTCCGCCCTCTTCTTTCCCTCTCCGGGTACTTGAAGGCGTGCATTGTTTTCCCCCACCAAGGCGGGGAGCAACGGTCGCCGTACCTAATGGCGCCACTTATTGTCACTTTTGGTAGATCCAGGGTTGGTCAAGATCTATATTGAAGAATTGAAGAAAGGGAAGACTTTATCTGCTAAATGTTCGCTTTGATATTGCTCGAAGAAGAAATTCCACCGTACTCATTTCTTCCAGCAGCAGCAGCAGCAGCAGCAGAAGTAGCAGCAGCAGCAACTTTGATTGAGAGATTGAAAGATTGAAAGATTGAAAGATTGAAAGATTGAGAGATTGAAAGATTGAGAGATTGAAAGATTGAGAGATTGAAAGATCGAGAGATTGAGAGATTGAGGGAAAAGCAAACAGGGAGCACTAGCACTGGCACGAAAATTGGCACGAGAAGTTTGCGGTGGGAATTGCTGCGGGCATAAAGAGGCGCGTATGGAAAATTTCAAGCTGGTTGCGCTGTTGGCGGTGCTCCTCGGTGTTGCTGAGGCGCGTGGCAGCGCTGAGGGCGAGAGCGCAGCGACGTGGACCTTGGTTCTGAATGAGACTCAAAGTTCCCCCGTGCCTGTGCGTGGCGAGTTTACCATGAACACGCATAACGGCAGCCAGCTCATTCTATTCGGAGGGTGCAATATTGCGTTTGACCGTTTCTACAATGATCTGTGGGTCTTTGATGCGTCCCAAACATCATCCGGAGAAGGCGGAAAGTGGTTCCAGCTTCGCGCCGGTGGTGACACGCCTCCCGGCAGCTGCGGGCATGGTGCCGCCATAATCCAGGATACGCTCTATGTTTATGGTGGGCTCGTAGCTTCGGCATCAGGTGTCAGTAATGAGCTTCATTCCATAAATCTTGCGGAGAGGCCGCTTGTGTGGAAGCGCATCGGCAGAGGTGGTTCTGGGGTGTGGCCACCAGCACGCTCTCTCATCCAGCACTCGATGCAGGTCAATGCGGGCGGTGATGGATTTATTCTGGCGTCAGGCACAAGCTCTTTGAGCGACGACGATGACTCTGCGTTTTTATTCTCTGTGTCTGAGGGCGTATGGAGAAAGATAAGTAAAGGCCAAGGTGCGTTGAGCGGAAATATTGGAGGATCTGCAATTGGTATCACCGATAGCGGGCTGTTCGTCCTGGGCGGTTTTCGTAAAGGAGCGATGGATGCGTTGCTCTTCTTGCCCGAGTCTGAATGGTCTCCGAGCGGTTCCTTTAAAAGATTGCCGAGCGATCTTGGTGGCCTCGCGTTCGAGGGAATGGTCGTCGTTGACAGGAGATTCCTGGTCGTCTATGGCGGCTTCGCAGCAGATGCTATCAACCCCTTTGTCTACGCATACGACACCATCCACGGAAGCAAGTCAGGCTCATGGTGCAAGATTGCTGTTCAGCCCGGAGACCATGGCTACCCCCTTCCCCACTTTGCAAGCGGTCTCTCATCTGTCAGATCGGGCGACATTTTCGCCTTTGGTGGGAGGATCAACCCTTCTGGTAGCCGCGAACTGCTCGCCACAGATCTCTGGAGGTTGACAACAACAACGTCGACCTCGTGCTTAAACCCTAGAGTATAAATTAGGTTATTTTCAAAATCAAAAGACACAGAAAAAAGAGGAGACGATGATGGAAGGGGATCAGGAAGGACTGGAGTTTGAGGCCAAGTATGTAGATCTTGATGGATCGGACACGTTTGGGTTTCCGTCCTTTGTCATCCTTGGATTTACGTCGCTCAGCTTTTCGGTGAAGGATATCGCAGGCTCGTCACTGGCCCTGTTTCCGCTCTCCCACATTCTTCAGTTTGATGCTGAGAGTAGCCACAGGGCCGTCGTGACTGCGACAGAGGGCACGATGGTCTTTGATCTGGAGGATGCCTGTGCGCTGCGTGATGCCTTTGAGAATGTCGCCAATCACCAATTAACGCTGGAGATGGCGCTCGTTAGCGCCGCGGAGTCTGGCTCTAGCACGGGGTCAAGCAGCAGTGCCCCAAAGGAGCATGCCGTGAAAACGCCGTTTGGAATGGGCATGCTGCAGGAGACCGAGTCAGCTTCCAGAAATGATGGGTTTGTCGTTGTGCAGCTGGAATGGGGGACTGCATTTTTGCAGAAGCATCTGGCCCAGGCAATCTTTCCAAAGAGGGAAGAGCGCCGTGTTGCCTTGCAGGAAAAGATTGATCAGGAGAGAGACACTGTGAGTGTGGACGTGGATGTAGACGGGGACAAGCACAGTGGAAGCACAACCTCTACCACCAGGGAGGACCTTGTGGCGAGCATTAAGAACGCATTTGCAGACGGTGCGACCATCATGCGCGAGTCTATACAAAGGGCGAAGCAGTTCGATAAGCTGGGCGAAGATGAATTCATAAAGGTGAAGGCAAAGCTTATGTGCGCCTCCTTCAACGTCGTCCTCTTTGCGGCTCTTCTCGCAGCGTTCGCAATCCTATCGATCTTTCAGATCGATTCCTTCAGCGCTGCACAGCAGAGCTTGCAGAACATAGAGAGCAGCACGTGGCCCATCCTGCTCGTCACGATAATTAGCATTTTTCTCGCCGTCATTGCATTGCTGACGATTTTTGCGGCAAAATGCGAGAGTGCAAAGATTCTTCTTCTCCTCTACATTCTCTTCTTCCTCTGTGCCACAGTGCTGCTCATTGGCAGCGGGATATGCCTTTTGCTGAAGGATTACATTGATGCCGAGTTGCAGGCATCTTCGGAAGCGCAAATTGTTGCTGAACAAGAAGAGAATTCAGCAGAGGGATTCTTCAAGGTAGATATAGCATTGGCGATGGTCATCACGGGCGTTGCCGGAATTCTGCTGTTTCTTTTCATCCTATACATCATGTCCAAGATGGATGCACTCCTCACGCGCAAGCGAACAATGTCGCTGCTTATTCAGGTGATCACAATTATTCTCTTTCCCGTGGCAAGTGTTGCATTTGCTCTGTCCATATTTATTGTGGAGTCAGCGGTGCTATCCTCTGCCATGGTAACGGCGCTCGTCATCTTTTCGATCGGCATACTGCTGTCGCTCATCGCTCTCACAGGGTGCATGGGAGCTGCGAGCCAGTCCTCGAGTTTTCTTCGCATATTTGTGATATCAACCTCCACGATGGCGTCCATATTCCTCGCCGCCGGCAGCGTCATCTTCATCATGAGAGGCGATCTTATCCAGTATCTCATTCAGCAGTGGCCGTCCTATCGTTTTGTGCTCCCGGCTCTGTTCACCGGGCGCTATGATGTCGAGTATTACGCCCTCTTTGTTGAAAAGAATCTCAACCTTTTCGGCTTTGGATGTATCGCATTCTTTGCATACCTTCTCCTCGGGAGCACCGTGGGCTCTTGGTTGCGAGGGCAGCTGCTGGATGGCATCGACGCCATGAAGAAGGCTAAGGAGATGTCAAAGCGCAGAATCACTGGGGTGCAGTCAAAAGCAATAGAGCATGTGAAGCATCTCCTGGAAAGTACGAGCAAGAGCGAGACCAAGTTTACGGTGGACATTGGAACCAAGAGGAAGATGAGGGTATCAATAGCGAAGGAGGTGAGCAAGCAAAAGCGAACATCGACAGAAGCACAGGTGCAAAAGATCCTTGAGAGGCAGTGGAAGCAGGTATATAATGCTTCTGGCGACAGGATGAAGAAAATCATGCGATGTGGATGCTGCTGCGTTTCAATGCTGCTGTGCCTTTTCACCACTGCTGGGATCGCGTTTCTCGTGTTTGCGAGTTTTTGCAGCACACTTGAACTGCTGGAGGCGTCGGTGGAGAGGAATGATACCTTAGCCTCTGGAAGCAATGAGAGTGTGCCGACGACCCTCGAATGGGAAAATATGTATCCACGAGGATCGCTCATCGTCAGGGTCTCAGCGAGCTATCCCGAGAGCTCCTTCTGGGCACACACGAGCATTGCATCAAAGGCGCTTGATAAGAGTATGCGGAAGGCGTTCGTGGATTCCAATGTGACAGGCTCGAGGCTGCAGATTGGTATCACGGGTCATGCCGCTGAGGAAGTTTTGAGCACGGACTTTGCATGCCAATCTGCGTCAATAGAGGCAGTTTTGGCGCGTGGATCTAGCTCAATGCTGAGACCGCGCGTGAGGCTCAATTCCAAGGCCGCAGACGCCTCCTTTATTGGCTACGAGGGGACAATCGGAAAACTCTTTTACGACTTATCCTCACTGCACATTGCCACACAGGTTGGCATTGCCCACGTGCGGAATGTGCGGGTAGCTGCGTTAGATGACGCGAGCAGCAGCGGCGGCGGCAGCAGCAGCAGGAGCGATAAATTGGCAGCACTTGACATCTCAAGCGAACACGGAGAGGTGCAGGTCCATGGAGAGTGCGCAAAAAGTGGGTTGGCTTGCACAAACATGCTCAAGTGCGCATCATCGATCCTGCAGCCTAGCCGAATATCGACAGTGTCTGGCTTCCTCAATATCTCTGGGGTCTTTTCGACAGGATGCCCGCTCTCCATCGCATCGGAGTCGGCGGCACCCATTTTCCTCAGCGGTATCCGTGTCTCTTCATCGTTGCCAGGATCACCTAGTCTTGAAGGTGATTCACGAGCACTGGAAGTTGCAGCGGCAGATGGGCAGGTTGTCCTGCGCAACTCTGCCGTAGACACTCTGCTGATCACTGCAAATTTTGGCGCCGTCACTGTGGACAATGTGAGAATCATTTCACCAAGTGGGCGCCTAGCGGTGTCCACTGTGAGCGGCGGTGTGCTGGTCAAGGGCAGCTATGCGATGGAAGGTTCTGGGATCATTCATATCGAGACAGGAAGCGGAGACATTGTCGTGCGGATACCGTTTGACAAGGAAAATAACCGGCCATTTTTCTCTGGCGTCTACACAGTCTCCTCTGTCTCTGGGAGATTCACCCGTGACGATCCCGGCAGCTTTTCCAAGAAGGATAAAGGGGCGAATGTGGGAGGAGGCGAGACAGGGTCAATATTCTGCCACACAAGAGGGTCCTGCGGGTACGATGGCGAGCTGCTCCTCATCAGCGAATCTGGAAACATCCAAATGATCATTGAAAATTAATTTTCTTTCGCATTCTATCGTGATGTTGACATACTTGGGTCTATGACTCTCTTCTTGTCCTTTCGGACGCTGCGCGAATACTTGAGGTCTGCCTGAATCTTTTCCATTTCTCTCCTCCGCATGAGCTTGATAACGTTGACCCCATCAGGGATGTGCACATAGCGTATGAGCCTGCCGCTGACGTGCACCGCGTCAGTGGGCGTCCGCGCCTCTATCTCTACAGTACCCGCCGAAGTGTATACGGGCTGCTCTAGAGTCGCCTCCTCAAAGACTAGATTCATCGTGGGAAATCGCACCTCCTCTAGCTTTCCCACGACGCGCGTATCATTCTTCAGCTCGACGCACACCCTCATTCCCACCAGGCTCTCCAGCAGCGGAAACAGCGTGCGCTCACTTCTATGCCTCTTCACTTTTTTCTTTTTCGCCCTGCCTTTATTGTTCTTATCTTGTTCTTGTTCTTCTTCTTCTTCTTCTTCTTCGTTGGTCTTCGTTTTCTCCCTGTGATGTTTGTGTTGCTGCCTCCTTTCTGGCGCCGCCATCAAGTGCGCCGCCGCATTGGACATCGATTTCGATTACAAATTTTTTTTAAGGAAAAAAAAAAAAATCATTTTATCTCTTTAGGGTATCAAGGAGATCAAGGAATATCATTTTATTATATATGGCGGCGAGGCGAGCTGCGGCATATGCTGCGCGCAACTCAAAGAAGCACTTGTCGACAAACTTTGGCGACGAGGGTTATTGGAACGAGCGGTATGGTTCTTCGGCGGGGGATTCGTACGAGTGGTACCTTGACATTGATGTGGCGACTGCCATTCTTACGCCATATTTAGAGACGGAGGGAGACAAGAGCTCGCGCATCTTGGTCCTTGGGTGTGGAAATTCAGCCTTCTCTGCAGAGCTCTTCGGTCTGGGGTATAGAAACATCGTCAACATAGATTTTAGCTCCATCGTTATCAATGAGATGCAGGAACGATATCGCCACTGCCAAGGTATGCAGTTCCTCACCATGAATGTGCTGAACCTTGGCCACTTTGCAGATTCGAGCATTGACTTCATTTTTGATAAGGGGTGCTTGGACGCCGTATTTTGTCGTACAGATGGCGTCGATTGCGTCCACAATGTTTGCGAGCAGTTGTCAAGAGTCCTCGTCGACAAGGGAACGTTCATTTCGGTTAGCTATGCGCAGGCGGCGATGCGTATCCCTCACTACAGGAAGCCTGTGCACTTTTTGTGGAGCTGCGAGCCTACCAACGTGTTGAACAAGGAGAAAGATTGCTCATACACTTGCTTCATTTGCAAAAAGGACGTTGAAAAGTGGTCGCCCGCGGCGGATGATGCTGCGGAGCAGGGGTCATCCTCCAGTGAGGAAGAGGAGCAGCGCGGAGATGCTGATGGGGAAATAGAAGAAGAAGACGATGGGGAAGGAGAGGAAGGAAAGGTGTAACACAATAACCATGACTAACTAAACTACCCCATCGTGCGCAAGGTAGACTTGAGTAAAACCTCGCGTATATTGATCCCCTCGCGATTAATCGTTGCCGTTGGAAATACATACCTTGGGCCAAAGAGATCCTGACTTGCCACTGTCGCAGCGGTGTCACAGCGCACCAGTTCACTGCCTGTTGACGCCAATGCTGTCTTTCGCAGAGGTGGTGCTGGCGCCTTGCCTCCTCTGCCTTTAGATCCGGGCATCTCCTTCTGTCTATTGCGTGCCTCACTGTTCCCGTCTTCATCCAATGTCCCGCGCAGCCGAGCGAGATCGCGCGCTTTCATGCGAAGCTCCGTGGCAATTAAAGGTTCAATGAGCTTACCATCGAGACCATGGTCACTTTGAGGCAATGTAAAGTTTGTCACAAACCTCTTCCCCACGGCAAGATCTCGGTGCTGAAATTCGCTCAAAGGAGCGTACTCGCCAAGCATTTCTCGTTGATCCACGGCGACGCGAAGCCTTGCAAGTTGGTTTTCCCATTTGCTGCTCAGCTTGGGGCATACCGTATCAAACGGTGGTCGTGTCTCCACCCTCACTTCCTGCCACTCCTCCGCATCCTCTGTAAGGAGGCGGCCCTGATCGCGAGCTGCCTTGAGCCTCATGACATCGTTGCTTTCAAGGTGAAATTTTGTTTGAAAGTCGCCCGCAAGCTCTTTTCTAGTATCTCTCTCGCGATACATGTCCTCCTTTGGCGGCCGGTAGTCCCCACGCATCTCTCCTTGGTCTCGACCAACCTGCAGCCTAAGGTCTTGGATTGTGGTCTTTGGGAATACAACCTGAAAGCGCCGCGTGTCTTTGAGATCTTTCAGGTTCTTCACCTTTCCCTTCATCTTCATTTCTCTCCTCCGGAGGCGAGCTTTTTTCTGATGTTCATACTTGACCGTCTGAAACTTGGAATGCGTCTCTAAAAGGTCACAAAACGTATTGTACGCGCGCACTCTTTCAAATCCCATTGTCGCAGCGCCACTTCCAGGCAAGACCGAAACCTTCCTCGAGTTCACCTCATCTGCATTTTTCTGATCATCTGTGTATGCCTTATCCCTCATCGTGCCGCAAGTCCCGTCCGTCCTCTAGATTTCAGCCTACGTGGTATTGATGAAGGCGCAGCACTTCACGCGAAAGATGACGGTACCAGGGCAACGAATTACTGTATAACCACGCAAAAAAAGAAACGAACGAGGAAATAACGATGGGGACAATGAATAACAAGAGGAAGGGTGAGGGTGAGGGAGGAGCGTGAGAAGAAATAAGAACGAAAAAGATACGTTGTAACGTACTCTCTTGTCTCTTGCCAACGAACAAATACCCTAATATATTCTCTTTACTGCACTGCAGGGATGATACAAATTTAGATGCGGCCCCTGAACGGTGGCTCTCTGCGCGTGAGCTTATCAATGCGGTCCTGCAGCTCCTCCTCGCTCTCGGGCGGAAGCGCTTCCCCGTTTTGCTCTGCCTGTTTCCTCTTTTCCCCCATCTCTGCGCGCTTGCGGCGTCGCTCACGCGTATTCTTTTCCTGCGGGCTTTCCTTTTGAGGAGTATGCTGGTAGGGGCCTGAAACTTGGTATGGTCGCTTGTGATGGTGTGGGTCGAAGCGCACACGGTAGACAGGGCCACTCGTGCGCATGTGCCACACGGCAGCCCCTGTCGGTTCTATAGCCTGAATGATGACGGCATGATCGGACCGATCTTTACCATACTGATGCGTGAACCATTTGTAGACGGCCATCTGCCCATACATGCGGCCAAACAGGCGCACCGCGCTCTCTGCCTCGGCCAGCACGGAATCTCGGCGCGTTTCCTTGAATGCCAGCGCCCATCCCAGTTCGAGGCCGCGGCCCCTCGCCTCGATATCGCACTCCATGATGAAATCAGGTTTCGGAGACATTGCCTTGATATCCTTTAGCAAATCCTCGTTAGCAGCCTTGTTGTACTCTGTCGCATTTCGTAGGATGTGCGCGTCTGCAGGGTAGTGCGCAGTGAGTCCCAGTATGATGTGATTAAAAAAGAATGATGGCGGCTGCACATGCCCTTCAAGAAAGTTATGTTCATCTCCAGTGCTCAACTGCAGGCTAACGTCTTCTCCATTTGGAAGGCGAATTGTGCTGACAGCTTTGTGCCATACGTCTCTATGTATTCTCTCCTGCTCTGCTTTCGATGGCCAGTCCCAAAAGCGTACCTTGCGCCTCTCCGGCAGCATCTCCTCTTCAGTCTCGACTTCTGTCTTGAACGTCACCATATAGTTTGAGATGAACAGGATGGATAGCAGGGCGAACATTCCCACCTCGCACAGGTAGCGTTGTATGCAACTTCGTTTCCCACCACTTCTCCTCTTCCTTCTCCGCTGGCGCACGTGTGCCTTGGCCTTCCTCGCAGGCGTCGCCACCGCTGGACCACCCCTCGTCCTGCCCGCGCGTCTCTTCATCACTGATGTAGACGGATCTAAAAGTGCACTCTCATTGTGTTCGTTGTTATCATTGTTATCATCATCGTCGTCGTCGTTGTTGTCGTCGTCGTCTTCGTCGTCGTCGTCGTCGTCGGCGGCGGCGGCGTCGTCGCCCGTATCGGCATCAGAATCACTGCTATCCTCTCCATAACTATCCTCTTCATGCTCATCGCCTCCGCTGTCATCGCCCTCATTCATTGCAGCGCTGGGGGATGATGCCACATCCATAGTCGCCCAACTCCACTTACTTCTCTTTCAATTTCAATTTTTTTTTTTTTTTTTTTTTTCAAGATTTTATCATTGTACGTAATGAATGAATGAATGAATCACCACTGTGAGCTGCTGCTGGCCTGGTACTTTTTCGCATTGGGCGACACCTTCTTGCCTCCTCCGCCGAAGCATCCACCCGCCTGCATTTCGCGCTCAGTCTTGGGCGGTTTGCCTTGCAGCTTGTACTCCTTCCAGAGATGCTTCGTGTAGAGGTCCTTCGCCTTGAGGCTCTTGCCGACCTGCGTCATCAGCCACCCGTTGTTGCCGCCAATCTCAGCTGTGGCGCCTTTCGTGCCGTGGGTCACGATCATGTCGGGTGCTCGCTTTTTTGGTTTCGGGTTATACTCTACTTTTGCCTCGCCTTTCACTGCAGCCATGATATTGTCCGAAACAACCTGTGCATGAATCATGCCGGGGCCTGTTTCATTGCCGTCGTCAAAGTGTGATGGGTCAGTGTCGTCATCATAATCATTATTGCGAATAAAAAAAGGGGCTAGGACTTACCAGTGTGCTGTCCGTCGATGAACTTGCTAAGGCAACAGTCTCCAGCAGCGTACACTGCTGGAGCTGAGCCAGAGTCATCGGCAAGGCGGCATCGGAGATACTCATCGCATGCAACGCGGTTTCCTTCTCCAACTTTGAACACGTTCGTGTACACGTCCGAGTTTGCAGTTGTTCCAGTGCAATAGAAGACGAGATCTGCCGGAAATGTTCTGCCTGATTCTGCCTTCAGGTCTTCTGTGCGGTCTTGCATGAACGTCTCCGTTTCTTTCGCAGCCATTGAGCTGTCGTCGACGCCATCGCCTTCACCTGCGGCAAGCCCTGTTTTTCCTCCACTGTCGATGACGATGCGTTCGTTGAGGACAACATTACAACCCATCTTTTCAATCCTTGCCTGGATCTTATCGGTGGTCGTGGTCTTGAGGACTTGATCCTTGCCCACACCATGGTACGTGTGCATGAGGCGATCCCCAGAGTGGACGAGAGTGGTGCTGATCTCGGGGAAGAACTCACAGAGTTCGCCAGCTAGCTCGACACCTGTCGGGCCTCCGCCAACGATGACAATTTTCTTTGCCCTACTAATGCGATCCCTGATCTTTTGATACATTCTGCCCGCAGCCATGTGTCCCAGCCACCATGGCACTTTTCCAGGGAACGGGTAGCGGGTGCCTGTGGCGAGAACAATAAAGTCTGCAGGGATCGCTTCATCGCGAGCCTTGAGCTTCAGCGCAGGTCCGTCCGGAATAATGGTCTCGACTTCAGCCTGGATGATTTTGGATCTTTTCAGCGCCTGGTCCCTGGGAACGACCGCCTTGACGATAAACTCAGGCTCAACGCAGAGCCGCAACCCTGCCACATTGTTGTAGAAGTGCTTCTTGGCGTCAAAGATGGTCACCTCCACAGCCTCTCCCTTCGGGTCCGCCTTTTCCAGGTTCATCGCCACCTGCAGCCCGATCCACCCTCCGCCAATTATTGCGACTTTCTTTGCCATTATTTCGTTGTTGTTGTTGTTATATATCTGCTCTTGCCTATTTCGATATAACTTTCTATTTCTATTTCTATTTCTATTTCTGTGCGTGTGCGTGTGCGTGTGCGTGTGCGTGAGGGTGCAGGTGTCGCTGTTCTTGAAGAAGATGGATGTGTGGGTGGGAGCTGGGTGGATCATCTTCTCCCGGCATTCACGAAGAGCCAATTTTGAACATCCGCAATGAGCTGCATATTTCTATTTTGAATAGTATTTTCAACGCTCTCATGGAGACTGTCAAAAGTTTCAGAGATGTCCGTTGGAAAAATAAATTTTGTCTTCTATTTCTTGTTTGCTTCTTCTGGAAGGTGAGGGAGGAGGATCATTCCTCATCTCCATGTCCATCTCGCCTCGTCTCGTCTCGTCTCGTCTCGTCTCGTCTCATCGAATGCGAGTTGAGAGTGACGAAGACTGACATCCACGCAGGTGAAAAGCAAGAGGCAGGGATTGAGGAGGTGACACCACGGCGTAATTTGAGTTTACTCGTAGCGAAACATGGTGACGCTTGCGTCTGCTGTCACCTCCCATTCTCCAACAATATTGAAGGACACTGCCACCCGAAAGTTGCCGTCTTTCGTGCACGAGCTAGACACAGAGTGTGTTATCCAAGGAGGAAAGAGGATGAGCGTGCCCTGTCGAGGGGGCAGGATGATCCTGTTATCGAACGATGCCCCTCTGGGGTCCTCAAAGACAATGTCTCCTGAACCTTCTGGAGCTTGCGAGTAAAATACACCTGAGAGTAGCGATCCCTTGTGTACGTGGCTCATGTGCCCACCACCGCAGCTTCCGTGAATGCCATTCCACATGAATATGGGCTTCTCTGAAATACTTGCGGCCACCTCATTCTTTCCGATGCTTTCAAAATACTCTTTTGCGGCTGCCCGTACCATCGCATCTAGTTGGCGCATAATTTCATTGCCAAAAATTCCTCTCCTACTTAATCCTCCCTCGAACGCTTTTCTCTGATGCCGAAAGTACATTTCATTGAGCCCTGCGCGGGAGCTCCCCAACGCGCACGAAGATTCTGTCCCAGTTCTAATGCTCTCATTGAATGCCTGGAAATCATCAAGAATTAACGTGGTGATGATTTTGTTCGTCTCAGAATCCTCTGCAACAATCTGTTTCGAGAGGATCGGGCTAGCCCACAGTAGTGTCATTGAGTTATGCATAGCGCTTGCAATCTCCTCCTGGCGGGTGTCGCCTCCACACGTCCCTTCTATATGCTCTACACGATCAGTGGCTGTGGAAAAAAGCCCCCCCTCTACATGTGTCCCATGGTTGAACAAGGTGCCCAACAGGAGGACCACTGTGCACCATGATGATGATGATGATGATGACGATGGCATTTCGACATTTTTTTTTCTTAAAAATTTTGTTTGTCCCTATTCTGATTAGTTCGCGCGAGTTCGAAGTCGAAGAACAAGACAGCAACAGGCAGCAGCAACAGGTTGAGAGAAACAAAGAAAGAAAGAAACAAAGAAAGAAAGAAACAAAGAAAGAAAGAAACAAAGAAAAAGGAAAAAAGAGCAATGCCCATCTTCTGAACACTGGCCACTGCTGTGGATATTCTACGGATGCAAGTTCGCAGGATAAGAGGGCAGGATGTGGGCTGCGTCAGGGGAACTGGTATCTTCAACTCGCTAACATTTGGTGAGTGACAATTTGATGGCGAGGAGGGTCAGTCAGAGTCGGGGCGGCAAGATGTCGACCCAGGGAAAGATACTTTCTCAAGTCGCCAGTAGGTGTGCATCTTCAGAGGGAGAAAGGCAGATTTAGAAGTGCGTGATGGTGATCGCTGAAAAGCACATTTCAACCGTGCAAGGCTGTCGCTGGACACTTCGACGCTGCACAAGATAGATTGTACAAACAAAACAAAAACAAAAACAAAAACAAAAACAAAAAAACAAAAGTGAAAGAAAATATTACGATAGTACTCGGTCCTCCATTGTAGAAAGCAACTGCTCGACCTCAGCGCTGAGGCCCCCACCATCGGGCAGGCCCAAGTGGTGCGCCTGATGAACAAAGTCATTAATGTCGAGCTGCAATTGAGCTCGAATCTTTGTAGAGTCGAGACAGACAGTGCTGGATGCTGCCTTGCCAAACTTTTTGAGCTTGCTAAGACTCTCCTCTGTCTTCAGTATTGCGGGTAGAATGTCAGCGGCCTCTTTGACGTAGAATGCTACGCAGGAGGCAACGATCGATGATGCTGTGCGAGAAACGTGCTCCGCATCACCTTCAGGTACATCCTTCACTACTGTGCGCAGGGGCTGCAGAACATTGACAATGTAGGAGGACGCCTCGGTTGGTAACGGCACGTCCTTCTTGAAGCGGTACATGGCTGCAATACCCTTGACGCCAGAGAGCTTCTCCGCGCATGCCTGTTGTAGCTTCTCTGCGAGTGAGTCCCAGCAGCGCCGTGAGAGCGCAGAGAACTGTTCCGCTGCCTGCTGGAGGCATGCACGCACGTCGTCATCTTCCTTCAAGTTGCAGGCATTGAGAATGTCATTGTAAAGGAGAAGAATGGCTGTGGAGATTGCCCCGCAGTCCCGAGAGAGATGACGAATGCTATCCACGATCCTCTTTAGCGTGAACTTTGGTTGTTCTTCCGTAGAGGTGCCCTGACGAGCAGCCGTGCTGCTGCTCAAGCGGTCTAGGGCCGCCTCTGCCCACTTCAGTCCATAGTCAAACTGCGCGAGGCAAAGATCTAAAAAATCGGGAGCGGCCCTTGCAATGAGCACGTCATGGTCCCAGCAGCGGCTGGCACAGGTCAGGACGTCCGCCAGACAATCGAAATGCAGCTTTTGACTGGATGAGGTTTTGCTGCTGCTGCTGCTGCTGCTGCTGGAGAGAAGAGATCCACGGCCATGCTTCGCCAACTCTTCTGAGAACTCCTGCTGCCGCAGACCAACGTAAATGGGGACGGACCATCTTGATTGTAAATGCTCTGTGGCAGAGTGTGCTAAAAGCCTGTCTCTCTCACCCTGGCCATTGCAAATTTCATTGAGAAACTGCTTCAAAAAGTTTGCGCATGCGCTGTAGTTGCGATGAAAGAGGTGCGCAATGCCCGGAGAAAAGAGCCCCTTCACAGAGGTCTCGAGCCCTCCAACGATAGGCGCCCAACATGCCTCGCAGAGAATGTCAATGCCCTTGATGTGGATACTTAGCTTTCGGCATGCGTCCAAGACTCTCATGCACTTTGCCTTGAGCTGATGTATAATGGCTGCGAGAATGGAAGGCAGGCCGCCAAAACTGCCACGGGTGGCCCCGTCGACCTGTCCAGGCGTGAGCATATTGGATAGTATTTGAGAGATGACGAGCCTAGCAAAAAGAGAGTGTGCCGCTCGGGCCTCTCCCAGCGCTGCATACGAACGAAGGCATGCCAATAAGTGGCGGTCATCATTCGCGTCGGCTTCCTTCCTTGGCAGTACCTCTGTGGCGAAAATCACCTCCAGATGCCGCAGCAGCTCCCGGCGCAAATCAGCCTCACTTCCACCCATGTACGACTGAATGATCTCTGCATTTTTCAGCTCGGTAGAGCCAGATCTCATTTCCTGCAATTTGCCAAGTGCGCGCGCCGCTCTCTCTATACCTTCCATCCTATCGTCCTCCTCTTCTGGTGTCAAGGACTTTTGCAGGGCGATGGAACTGCCTTGCTTTCCGAGTGCCTGCTCTGCTGTACGCAAAGTTTCATCATAGCACTGCAGCTTTTCCAGAAGCGCAGTGCGCTTATTGATATCAATGAGCTCATTTTCGAGCTCGTTCCTCCTCCTTTCCGATGCAGAGACGACGCGCTCGAACTCTAGCGCCTTTCTCCAAATTGGCTTTAGCTGTATGGCTGCTTTTGGAAGGCTGGAGGACGTCGCCTGCAGTCTCTTGCTGAACTCTGCAAAGGTGGGCATGTTGTCAATAATCCGCGCCATGACGCTCTCATCCAGCGCCTCGTTCAGCCTGCGCAGCTCCTCTGCCAACGTGCCCAGGTCCATTGCTCCCGACTCCGTCAGCGACGCGACGAAACTTTCCGCCGAAAAGTCTGGCCTCAAGAATTCGCTCTCCGAGAAGCTCAACTGCACCCCTGCCTCCCGCATGACTTGCTGCACGTCCTGCATGTTTTTCCTTTTTGTGTTTTGTGTTTTGTGTTTTGGATTTTTAATTTAAAATTGAAAAGTGTGGGGCGAGAAGAAGAAGAAGAAGAAGACGAAGAAGACGAAGAAGACGAAGAAGACGAAGAAGAAGACGAAGAAGTAAGTGCGAGGCGAAAGAAGAAAGAGAGAAGAAGAGAAGAAGAGAAGAGAGGAAAGATGTGCGCAGCGCTGTCAGGTCTTCTTCTGCTTGTCCTCTTCTTTGCAAAGGCGCAGAGCAGGCAGATGGGCAGAGCGCCCTTCGAGATGGACTTTGCGCCTCCTGAGCGGTGGCCGGTTGTTCCCAGCGGCGCCCTGACCTTTGGCACTGGGCATGCTGGCATAGCGCTACCGACAACGGCCGAGATTGTCGTGTTTCAGCACAGGCTGACGCCCGGGAAGAGCAGTCAATATGGGCTGATGAATCACTTTTGGTCGACCTGCTCGCCTGCTGCAGAGGCTTCCTTGTTGGTTCGATATTATATAGATGGTGAAATGAACGCCTCCATCGCTTTTGAGCCACCGCTGGCAGTTGGCGTCGGGTTTGACGATGGAATGGCACCGTGGGGCACCAAGTGGTTCGGCCTCGGAGCAGGGAAGGGTCAAGGGCAGGCATGGTTTCACAACTTTAAGATTCCGTTTCAGAGCTCTGTGCGTGTCACTGTTCAAGCGACAGCGTCGCCTATCAAAGGAGGGTTCTACATCATTCTTCGTGGCGGACTTTTTGAAAATGATCCTCTCAAGATTGGCGATGTTACGCTGCCAGCAAATGCTAGGCTGCAGCTACAAAAGTTCGCTGGACCTTTGCAGCCACTTGAAGTGCTAGACGTTGCATCTGTGCCTGCGGGACAATCTGGGCTCTTATTTATGAGCACGCTAGCGGTGAACAATTCGGGGGTAGGAGGTCTCAACTTTTTGGAAGGGTGTTTCCACATGTATGATCCTCCAACGGAGCCATTTCCAGGCACGCTACTGTCAACTGGCACAGAGGATTACTACGACAGCGGGTGGTACTTTAATGCGGGCGAATTCCGAATGCCCGTCAGCGGTTTCACCCACCTGAAGCAGGAAAAGAACGTCACGGAATGGAGCGCCTACCGCTTCCATGAGCAGGACCCCGTGCGCTTCCGCGATGGATTTCGATTTACGTGGCGCTGCGGCGATCAAGTTTCCAAAGACGCATCGGTTGGAAAGTGCTATACGGTGAGTGGAGGCACCACCGTGGGTTCTCCAACCTGCGATTGGGTGCAGAGCTACGCTTGGATCTACACGTGGAAGAACAATTATTGAGGTTCCATACGTGGCATAAACACCAGTGGTGACGTGACTTTTCCTTTATTACGAATCAATCACATTTGTTCAGGGAAAGTGACGTAAACAGTTGCGACAGATTTCGGTTTCCTTTTCTTTTTCGTGTTTTTGGTGTGCTTGGTCTTTTCTGTATTTGAGTGTTGTATTTGTGCTTGTCCTCGTACGTATACTTTACTCCAGCCGTGCTGTACGTGTTTGCTTGATATGTTTGATGTGTTTGAATACGTGGTTCTGATTTGAATCATGTGATTCTGCTAATTGGATTGGATTAGATTGGATTGGATTGACGCATGCACGCATGCATTCATGATTGATCGACTGCGAGGCGAAGAAGGGCATTGCGAGTGAATTGAAGTTAAAATTGAAGTTAAAATTGAAATGGACATTGACATTGACATTGACTGATGGACGCAGTAGCGCCGATCGTGGACGTTTCTTGACTCGTATCTCTATCTTCTCTGTGCTGACCTCTCCTAGTTAGTAGTAGGGCAAGGAGACCTGGAGAAGAACGAACAAGTATATCTCTCTAAAACCTTTTTTTGTACAATTGTATTATAAATACAATATATTAGATACTAAAATATTTATTTTGAGAGATTTTATTGTTCCACCGGGGCCACGGGAAAGGGCACAGCATGGCATCTACATCAATAATACGAGTAAAATAGACACTCTGCAGAAGAAAGTTGTGACATGGAGGAGAAAGCGGGGCCGGTCGAAGGAAGATCGGCGAATAGAAATGAGAGAAAGAGAACCAGGAGATTGCGAATGAGGGACAAGCTCGCGCTTGCGGTTTCAAACTCGCAATCATCGTCGCTCTATGTGAAGGCAGTATCTGCATGCGCGGGCGCCATCACGACAAGTATACTAGTGACCCCTCTAGATGTTGTCAAGGTCAGGATGCAGGCTGTGAAGCAGCCGCCGCCTCCTCACCTCTCGCTGCGGCCGAGCGGAATGTGCGTGCACAACTTGACGCCGGCGAGCTGCAATCGATGCTCACACTTCAATTTTTCGACGGTCGCGGAGCACGCGGTCATGAAGGAGCGCAGCCGGCACTTTTCACGAGGCGTGACGAGTGGTATAGGTAGCAACATGGGTGCCCTTTCAGTCATGCGCTCGATTGTGCGGACAGATGGCTTTTTGGCGCTTTGGGACGGACTGTCACCGACGCTGCTGATGGCGGTGCCGAACACAGTCGTATACATGATACTGTACGACGAGATGTCGCACTCCATCCTGCCTAACTATGGATTTGGCAAGTACTCTCCCGCTGTGGCAGGTGCGCTTGCAAGAATTGCAGCGGGCACCATGGTGGCTCCCTTGGAACTCGTGCGGACGCAGATGCAAGCAAGCTCGAAGGACGCATCCAGAGGCGTCGTATCAAAGATTGGGCAGATCGTGCGAGAGCAAGGTGTGCGAGCTCTATGGAGAGGACTTGAGCCTACTCTCTGGCGGGATGTTCCTTTCAGTGCAATTTATTGGCTTGGGTATGAGAAAATTGCGCAAAGGCTTGAGGGCTCGAATATATTTTCTTCACTCTACGACAACGAGAGTGTAAGCGTGAAGTCGCAGTTTGCGACATCTTTCGTGGCAGGGGCAGGTGCGGGTGCGTTTGCAGCATATCTGACGACGCCTTTCGACGTCATCAAGACGCGTCGTCAAGTGTACGAGTTTCGAGGATCCTCTGCGCCCCCGAAAATGATGCACATCATTGGGAACATTCTGCGCGACGAAGGTGTGTCATCACTGTTCGCAGGCGTGACTCCACGAGTGGCAAAAGTCGCACCCGCATGCGCAATCATGATTGCGGCGTATGATATTGGGAAGCTGCTGCTTCTCCGTAATTAAGTGTCTATTAATTCATTGTTTGTTCAAAAGTTGTTGGAGAGCCTCTTCATCCTCGCGTGTCAGAGCTCCGCCAGCACCACGTGTGGCGCGCATCACCTCGATAGCGTCGGTGCAGTGCTTTTCCTTTGCGCTGCATGGGAAAATGACGTCGTATGCTGTTGACTTCGCTGCGCGTAGAAACGTGCGAAGGGAAGCCTTCAAAGAATCAGTTTCTTCCTCGTCTTGCTCTTCTTCGCGTGGCTCAACGTTGGCAATTCGCAGAGTATCCTTCATGAGGCGAAGCTTGTACTCTTCGTCACGAATATCGAGCGCCTCTGCCTCATCGAGATCTGGATGGTAATTGACCTCGAGCCCCATGTTCGGCGACTCGTTGACTTCGCAAAGATATGGCTTGAGGTTGGCATCGAGAACAATATCATATCCAAGGACCTCGTAGACTGTGCCTGGCCTTACGTGGGCTCTTTGGTCTCTGGCAAGGCGTGGCAGCGATGCAGCAATGGATGCAATGACGACATGTTTGATGTCCTGCCATAGCACGTCGAGATTTTGCTCCTCGTAAAAGAAGCGCAGTTCGCTGACAAACATGGGCAGGATCTGCTGAGCCTCGGTAAAAAAGTAGTCGCTTATGTATGAGCGCTTATCGCTGGCATTTGCGAGAGAAAAATTGCCCTGCGTATAGAAGAGCAGGCCTTCCCTGTGCAGGGCAACTCGGAGAGGCCGAAAGGAAGTGACGACTGCGAAGAGTCGCATAGCAAACTTGCGTCCGCCCAGCAGCGCTGGGTGCGCAACGAACTCCTGAACATACCACTCTCCCATTTTAAGATCGTGCATTCCAGGCAGGAATGCCTTGACAGCCTCTTCCGAGCTGAGGATGCGAATGCCGCGCCCGCAGCATTGCGTTCGCGGCTTCAGCAGCCACATTGTCCTATTGTTGCCTCCATCCCCTGTTTTCTCGTTGATGCATCTTCGAAAGTCATCCAAGCCGGCTGGGATATTGAAGGATCGCGGATAAAAATTGTACATTTCCGAGAACTGAACCGACCTGCTGCGCAGGGATTCTATGTTGAGCGTCAGCTTTCCTTTGTCTGAAATTTCGCCCATGTCTGGGAACCTCGACATTCGCTGGTGGTTGAGCAGCAGCCTATACTTTTCGCCTCGCACACACTTGCCATACGCAGCATCAAAGTCTAAGCTATCATTCCCTTCGTTATGCACAATGCGCGTCCATCCTGCGTCTTGCAGCACTTGGATGAAAAAGTCATTTTCCGTGCCACACACTGTGAAAGTTCTACGAAATGGCGCCAGTGCCGTGCTGTCCTTCCCAAGGATGATGCGATTGACAGGTTCCGTGAGCGCATTTGCAGATACGTCCATATAGCTCCATTTATGGTGACGACGGCCTTCGGCCGATGGAGAGAAGGTGCCCTTTAAACGGTTGCCAGAAAGGTCGAGGAAGGATAACCGTTTGAGGCCGTCAAGCATGTTCAGCGCGCCCTCTAAATGGTTCCCCCGCAGATTCAGATGCCTCATCGAGGTGCTGAGCAAAGATGAAAGAGGTCCGTGCAAGCCGCAGTGCGCACACTCTAGCCTCGTGATGTGCGGCGCCCGGAGTATGGCATTATTGTTTATAGATGATGAAGTCGTGAAGAGGTCCTCGTTTAAGGACGCATCGAGGACGCGCAGACGTGGGTGGTCGGAGGCCTGCATCTGTATGCTGTCGAAAAAGTTGCGGTCGATGCGTAGCGTCCGTAGCTTTGACGCGGCACTCTGTCTGTAGACCGTGCCATGCATGAAATTGTCTCCAAAGTCTGCTTCCTGCATCGCTGGTCCCAACTCTGGTATCGTCCCCTCTATCCTATTGCTGCGCACGGAGAGAGTCTTGAGCGTGTGCGGCAGCAGATTTGACGAATTGAAGGTACCCGAGACGGAGGCATCGTTCAATCGAAGCACGACAAGAGATTCCCAAACATGAATTCCGTCCACGCGCAGCCCTGATCCTCCAGTGGATGACAAGTCCAGCGATTGAAGCCGCTTCAGGGAGAAAAGTGGAGGCATGCCTGAGATGACCTCATAATTGTACTGCAGCATGAGTGAGCGCAGGCTTGTCAGTCGAGAGAGCCTGAGCGTATCGATCGCAAGATAATTGTAGTCCAGAGCAAGGTACCGCAAGCTAGACAAGGATGATATGCTTTGTGGTAACGTTCCATTGATGCGATTGAGTCCGAGATCCAAGACTTCTAAATGAGGAAGTGCGTAAAAGACATCATCCGGCAGCGGCCCTGAGATGTTCGCTAACCTTGCTTCAATCCCAACAATGCGCCTCTGCGCATCGCACGAAACATGCCTCCAGTCGCAGAGATCATACACCATACTTTCCTTTTTGTTCTTCTCTCCCAGCAGCTCTGCAATTGCTTTCCTCTTTTCACTGTCCTGCCCCTCATTTTGCACCAGAGCCATTTGCGAAGAGGAGGAAGATTCGCAAGCGCAAGACCCACAGGTATCATGCACGCCATACTCCTCGCCTTGGCAGCAATCATGGCAGGGTTCGCAATGTCCAGAGTGCACATCGCAATACCTCCTAAATGTTCCCAGAGCATCATCACACTCTAAGTGCGAATCGCAAAATATCGCTTCAGCCTCGGTGGGCCCTGCAAGAAGAAGGAGGAAGGGCAGAAAGACATGCGGCAGCATATTTTCATCTCTCTCCGAGCTCTTCTGTCGTAACCCTATTAATTTATTAGGTTACGAAGTGGTTGGTTCACTGGTTATACTCAGGAGAAAGGAATAAAAACAAAATAAATACAAATGGACAGCCCAGGTTTTCGTTTCCGACCCGCACATGGTCGTGCGAATGATACTGCGAATACACAGGATCAGCAGGATGATGGTAGTGATGGGGGACTGGCTGCATCGTTTGGGACGTGGAGAGTGGTGCTCCCAGCGGTGTCGTTTGGCAATTTGGGTCAGCTCGCTGTTGATGTTCTGCTCCGTAGGCACTGTCAGCTCGTTGGATGGCTGGTGTCTGACTGCGTAGAGCCTGTGGCTGTCTCGTGTGGAGATGGCGTGCATCTCCCTATTGAAGTTTTTAAGCATGAAGAGTCGAAGACGCTGATTGTGCAACGTCGGTCGCTGACGTTGCCCGGATGCCAGGCCAGACTTGCGCGAGAAGTGCTTGCGTTCGCAGCGGAGTTCAATGCGCGTGAAATCGTGTGCCTTGCTGGAAGCGACATGTCCGCGTGTAAGGATGAGAATCTGATCGCAAGTATGGAAGGCTGTGCGTTTTTTCAATCCACGAAAGAGAAACGGTGCAGCGAACTTCTTGAAATCGCGAAGCTGCGTCAGTCTACAGCGGGAAGCGGTGATTTGCGAATGTCAGGGATTGCCACGTATCTCTTGGGTGCTGCGACCAAGTTGGATACAGATGTTACAGTTTTGTTTCTCTTTTGCAGCGAAGGCAACAATATGGGTGATGGCAGGAGACTTGCGCAAGCATTGGGTGAAGCAGTTCCAACACTGTCTGCACTGGCATCGGGTGATGATGAGCCAACTTCGTGGAAGATGGGGCAGCGTGATGGAGCAGTAAGCCGCGAGATTTTCAATTGATCTTTTCTTGTTTCTTCTCTTTTACTCTTTCTGTACAAATGACTGTGACTCATTCGAGAGCTGCGACGACATCCTGCTCGACGTCGCCGCGGAACTGCTCGCCCCACTCCGCTGTCCCGGTTCCAATGTTTGCAAAAGGTTGGAATTTGTCTGCTCCTGTGCCTGCAGGATCCGGCTTTGCCCGTATGACATGCTTGGACTTTTTCGATGCCAGGTAGGCTTGCAGGTCGTCAAGATCGTCCTGCGTCACGCGGCCCTTTGAAGGATCCTGCTCGACCTTGAATCCAAAAGTATTGTTTCTGTATCGACTGTTGTTGTTGTTGTTGTTGTTGCTGTTGTTGCTGTTGTTGCTGTTATTGTATCCTC
>JACLAD010006338.1_pt1 | contig 28567 bp, 19 predicted proteins | sample 8027901 | NCBI WGS metagenome assembly JACLAD01 (sample SAMN15725071, study PRJNA655200) | protist metagenome | isolation source: fluorescence activated cell sorting (FACS) single amplified genomes of... | place: Spain: Blaines Bay Microbial Observatory, Mediterranean Sea | collected 2016-07-05 | reverse complement strand
ACAAAGGCCACAAGCTGATTGAGGATCACAAAAAGCCAGAAAGTCCCTGAGAAGGGGTTCTCAGCCCCTTGAACCCCACAAAAAAAACCCTTTCAGTTGGTTCCTCAAAACTACATGTCAGCTCTTAATTCGGCGAAAATGCTTTAATGCTTTTGATATTGGTTTCCCCGAAAATAAAATCGTGCAGCGCGAGTTTGCTGCATCGGTGTGTGCTCGCAAAAGGCAGAGCTTCACCAGCGGACGTGCTGTGACTAGTCAAAGGTAGCTTTGTATTTGATCCACATGTGCACCGGCCCACTTGCACACAGTACACAGGCAAACTCACGAGCGCTACACGCGTGCATGAATTAACCTGCTGGCGCAGTGTGCACGTGCACACTTGCACACTTGACGACTTTGAGTCTTTGACTCTTTGGACTCAAGAGTCAAGTTATTCACACTTGTCGTCACATCCGATATCTCGAAATAGGCAATTTTTTAGGGTATGGTACCAGTACGACGTTCCACTGCTCTTGACTCTAAAGTCTTCCAACATACACACGTGTGTGTGTGTTGACCGGTGAACCACTTGCTTGCTCAAGCGTTCGTTGTTTGTGAGAGCGTCACTCTATATTTGGCAAAAAAACTGGAAAGTGTTTGTCCCCAACAAACCCACCAAAATCTCGGAGGAGAGCCAGAAAGTATTTTTCCCGATCACTCCAACCGAAGATTCCCCGAAACTATGCGTTGATTCAAAAAAAAGTGTACGATAGGGGTACCAATTTTCAGTAGCTAAAAAAAACTTTCAGTACAAGTGGGGGGCTGTAAGCTTATCAAACACGGAAACAAACAAACGTAGGGACGACGACGACGACTTTCATTTGAAATTAGAAATAGACCAAGTCGTTTTCTTGATTGGTGGTGTTGTGTTGAAATAATTCTCATTGTTTGGCTTTTTTAACAAAGGGTTTGGGAAAGAAAGAAAGAAAATATTCAATCACCCGCGGGATCTAGTAGTTAGACGGTCGGGTCGGTCAATTCGTTGTCAAGGACGTAAGTTGAGACAGCAAAAAAGACGACGTCGAAAAAACACGAACTGTAGAAAAGGAAAATAGTTTGTTGTACGTTGTTGTAGTAGTTGAATTCAACTGTTGAACGAAACACGTGCTTGTACATAGAAAACAAGTGAAAATATTCGATTCGGTGGTTAAGTTGTAGTTAGGTTGTTTTTTTAGTTTTCGGAAAAATGGATAGGGTATTCTCGGGTTGGGTGTCTGAAGGGGCATCAATGCTAGCTACAGCGTGGTCTAGTGGAGGTTCATCTGTTAACACTTTGCTGGGTATTAATGATGATGGGGATAGTAAGAGCACTGCTGTCCAGAAGAAAATGGGGCGTACTGTAACGAGCGAATCGGGCATATCTACAGTGTCAGCGTCAAGCCGTTCCAGTGTTAGTAGTACAGCATCAAAAAAGGTGCAAAAGGTTATGGGTTGGATGGTTTTTGGTTCTAAGAAGTTGCTAGGGAAGAACAATTCCACAAGCAATACACATATCGCGTATGAAAATGGCAGTTGCCCAACCCATCGCGTTACGGCTCTTGATGTTGTGCTGGCTGCGGCTAGTGAAAGAAATCATGAGCGTATTAATCCGAATCAATTGTCAGCAGTTTCAGTTCTCGGTCGTGGGGGCTGTGGTAAAGTAATGTTGATGCGAACTGAAGACGATCGTTTGATAGCTGTAAAGGAGGTGCACAAATCGAATTTGATGGACAAGCCTGGTACAACGCGTCCTTCAGTCCGGCCGGTGAGCACCAAGATTGAGCATGCTGAAATGGAGAATCTAGTTCTTCATACAATTTCGTCGCATCCATTGATAACTTCGTTCCACGGCTCGTTCCAGACAAGGGACAAGATATTTCTCCAGATGGAGTACTGTGGTGGTGGTGAGCTGTTCCAGCACATGCAACGCCAAGGTGTATTTCAAGAAGACCGTGTTCGTTTGTACACAGCAGAAATAGTATCTGTGTTGGAATTTTTACATCACAATGGTATCATGTACCGTGACTTGAAGCCTGAAAATATTTTGCTCGACTCCAAGGGGCATATTCGCGTAACCGATTTCGGGCTCTCAATGCAGTTTAATAAGCAAGGTGACGATAATCTGATGCGATGCTTTTCGATTTGTGGAACTCCGGAATATATTGCGCCAGAGATTATTTTGATGGCAACCACCCGTAAGGATGACAAAAAGGCTACATATGGCAAGACCGTAGATTGGTGGGCTCTTGGCGTTTTGATGTACGAAATGCTTTACCGTGTTCCTCCTTTTTACCACCGTGATCGCAAGACGATGCTTAATAAAATCCTTGCGTGCCAGCTTTCGTTTCCTAAACAGGCTAAAGCTGCAAAGCAAGTCTCCAATGAGGCCAAGAGTTTCATATCTGCGCTCTTGAAATTTGACGAGAAAGACCGACTTGGATATGGAAACAACGGCTCCGAGAGAGTTAAAAGTCACCCATTTTTCGGGCGCTTAGATTGGGACAAGGTAGCTGCTGCAGAGTATGAGCCAATTTTTGTGCCCGACTTAAATGATGAATGCGACACGAGCAACTTTGACTCACAATTTACGAAGGAAATTCTGCGTGAAGACCCAATTGCACCTTGTGCATACCACTTAGAATTGACAGGGTACGAGTACTTGAAAGAAGACTTTGCTGATGCCCATTGGTATAGATAGGATATGATAGAATTTGTTTGTTTTTGTAATTGTAATACGGTTAGGCCTTTTTCCAAGTTTAGTTTTTTATTTCCGAAAGAAGGGTGGGATCGATTCCGTCCGCTTCCATTTTAAGCACAATTGTCGACCGGGGAACACCCACTTTCAGCATTTTCATGTATGCAGAAATGTCTACCTCTTCCAGGGGGGTTTCTTCATCTTCTATGGTTTCTACTGGTTCATCTTCCACCTTGTCTGCTTCTATGGTTTCCATAGCAACCACCTCCCGTTCTATTGGTTCACGTTTATCGTGTAATCCCGGCACACTTTTTAATTTGGCTTCAAGAATAGATACGCTACTTTCTGCTCGAGAGAGTCTTTTCGAAACATCGTTAAGACGAGATTCGCACAAGTTTCCAAACTCATTCAAGAAAGACACAGCTTCTGCTGCGAAATTATTTACAATCACTAATGTCGTTCCAAGAGCAAGTGGTTGTTCATTTCCACCACCTCCTGCTTCTTCTTCTACTACTTCTTCTTCTTCTTTAATACCATCCTTATCGATCCGTTGCATCCTGTCCTTAGTACTCTGTCTTTCTCTTTCTTCTTCTTCTTCTTCTTCATTTGTATCACTGCTAAAAAAGAAATCCATCAAGGTTGGATGTTTGCAGCTTATTGTTTGTTTGGCTACTAGCTAGTGGAGAGATAGCAAGTCACAACAACTTCCAAGAGTTTCACCCCTCTGGGACGCCTTCCCAAGGGGCTACTGCCGCGGAGAGCCTCTTTGCCCTGCTGGGCGGGCTGTGCTTGGATATGAAGAAAGAGTAAGACGTTTATTATGGTGATCCGCGGAGAGCGGGAATGTTGTACGGAGATGGACGCTTGTAGCCAAAGCTGCTTACAAGTTCTCCGCGTGTCGAGTCAAATGCGGGGTGAAATTCGACAAGGGCCGGGGCCTTGGTGAGGCAAGAAAAGATCGATAGGATGTTGGCAACGCGGGTGTAGGTGATACCGACGTCATCTTTAACAGGGCCAATAACGCGAATGCAATCAACCTGTGGCTCCGTTTCGCTCCTGTCACAAAGCATGTAGGAGTCGCCCTCCATTCTGCACTCGAAAAGAAGGGTTCTCTTTCCGTCCTGTTCAATGTCAAAGAGCTGCGGAGGGTTTGCATCATCCTGTAGATGACTTCTAGCGGCCTCGATTTCTTCGTCGTGCCTGATACGGATCCCGAGAAACAACAGCGAGTCTTTTTTGAATTGGTGAACCTTAAATGGGAGGGACAAGCGAGGGGAAGAAAACGGTGCAACTCCGTGGCAGAAATGTTCGCCGGATACGTGTACGACGCTGGGGTAAACGATAACGGGTTGTTCATTTGGTGCACCTTGGTAGATGACAGATCTGGCGTGAACGGACAAGGTGGGGTTATTTTTCCAGTTTTGGAGAAACTTGAAGGCAGATTGTATGGCTTGCGGGATGTTGAACCCAGTACTACCAGAGCTGCGCTGTGCATGCTCCATACTCATTCTTTTCGTAGGGAGAACTCCGGGAGAGCTGTGGATGGTCTCCTGTAGGTTTGGATTGATAAAGGTCCACCTGTCTCGTGACCCTTTACGCCACTGTGCCCGATCACCGTGAAGACCTGCAAAAAAATGGTCTCTGTTGTATTGTTCTACTCTGTCGTGTGATGCACGAAATGATTCAATAGGGACGAACGACCCTGGTGGTGCCTCTTTAGGAATAAACATGCTTGGTAAACTCTTCGGGTTCATCCAAGTAGAGTCGATACTTGCGCGAGGGCTAGCCAAATAGTACAATGGGCGAAAGGGGGCCCACAGGTGGCTAACTTTGGGAAACAAAATGCAAGAATCTTCAGGCGCAACATGGGATTCTAGCCATAGTTCCTCCGAGTCTTGTTGTAAAGTACGCCCAATTTCTTGCCCCGCCTTGACATGCTGCCAGTTTTCAGTACCTACACCGGGTGCCCATTCGAAGCCCGAGTCCGTGTACATGTGGGACGACATTAGTATGTACGGGGCAAATAAACGCGAGTAAATTGATGGGGAAAAGCCCACGCCTGCGGAAACTTTTCCCTCACTAGTTTCAAAAGTTCGAGCAGCAGCGTTCCAATATACATCGCGTTCCTCTGTAAACGCTTTTGAAGAGCAAGTTCTCGGCAGGGGAGCCTGACGATTTTGGGACATCACCCGTAATAGCGATTCTACTTCTCCGTCTTCTACAACTTCCCCTTCAAATGAACAATTGAGCAAAATCTTACTTTCCCCATATGAACGCCCCACTTGTTCCCCTGGAGTTATTGCCGGAAAGCCTACTAGAGGCCGCTTTGTGCCAGATCTCCGAAGTCCAACTTCAGCATCAAGCATTTGTAATACTCGGCGATAGACACCTTTCAGGGCTCGCTTGTCTGTGGCTTCTCCTGTCTCTACGCAAATGCCAAAGCCTCCGAAAGAATTCACAAATTCGTCCGTCGTGCTCATCCTCGACCCGATCACATGGTTGGGGTCCACCAACAACTTCGTGCGCCCCTTGTCTGTCTCTTCTGAACCTGGAAGATTTACAAACCAGCTCGCAATATCCATGTGTCTTTTTGTACAGCGTCCAGCAATTCGAATAAAAGGCTCTGACGGTTTATTTGTTGCGTGTAGATCCACCAAAACGTCAGTACGTCGCAAAAGTGGCGCTAAAACTAGCGCTCGATTTGCTTCATAACTCGAGCACTGTTCATTGAAACTTTCTAACAAGTCACAAGAGAACGATCGGTTCAGATCCTGCCCTGCTTCAGAACCTCGTGCATTTTTCTCTACAGCCAAGGGATTACCTATTGCTACAATTAATTCTGCATTGGGATTATCTACATACAACGCCCCACTCTGCAACTTTTCAACTAGTTTTCGTACTACTTGAATACCAACTAGCTCATTTCCGTGAACACCACCAAGAATTGTTACGGTGTGGCAAATTTCTTTCCCATTATTGCGACCGGGTCGAATAAATCTCCAAATATCTCCATCATATTCCCCTCTTTCATCTTGTTCGTCTTGTTCGTCCTTCATGGTTGACATTGTTCTTGTCGTTTTCAGCAACTTTCGATGTGAAAATCCCATTCTACCATATACACATAGATATGGTCGTGACCAAATCCTCCTTACACTATTCAAATTCATATTGTTCATCATTTGTTTGTGTTGCCACTTTGCTTTTTTTTTGAGTGGTTGCTCGCCCGATGACATGAGATGTGTTCTTGAGAGTTGTACATAGCACATGTGTGTATACATGCATAACATGTACAGTGGCCAGCACGTTGTAATTCCGAATTTTAGGATATATTTGTGTTGCCTAATTCTCAAACATGTATTGGAATGCCCTCCCGGAGGGCGACTGCGTCGAGCACTTGTGTGGTGCTACTTTTTTTTTTTTTTTTTGAGTGGTTGCTCGTCTGATGACATGAGATTTGTTCTTGAGAGAGTGTACATAGCACATGTGTGTATACATGCATAACATGTACAATGGCCAGCACATTGCAATTCTGAATTTTATTATATATTTGTGTTGCCTAATTCTCAAACATGTATTGGAATGCCCTCCCGGAGGGCGACTGCGTCGAGCACTTGTGTGTTGCTACTTTTTTTTTTTTTTTTTGAGTGGTTGCTCGTCTGATGACATGAGATGTGTTCTTGAGAGAGTTGTACAAAGCACATGTGTGTATACATGCATTACATGTACAATGACCAGCACATTGCAATTCTGAATTTTAGGATATATTTGTGTTGCCTAATTCTCAAACATGTAAATATTGGAATGCCCCCCCGTAGGGCGACTGCGTCGAGCTCTTGTTCCCCTTTTCATCCAAAAAAAAAGCATTTACTTCAAGAAACGAGACTCGACAGCCCGCCCGGCAGGGCAAAGAAACTCTATGGCAGTGGCCCCCCGGTAGGGGTTACATGAAGAGCTGTGATAGCACTAACCTCTCATGGAGGCACTCCTATTTATTCCTCCACAATCAGACATGTCTATTGAAAATTGATGAATGAATGGCAGAAGCGCGCGTCCATCCAGCGCCGTTGGTTCCACTGCGGTTCTTTTTTGGTGAAGGAAGGACCAAGGAAAGATAAGAGAACCTTTTTATAAAAACATTGATGAAAGGAAAGAGAACCTTTTTATAAAAACATTGATGAATGTATTCAATATCAGTTCGCTCCTTGACAATACATTCATGACGATTTCATGCCCCCATCTCAACGGTTCCTGTATCTGTGTCAGTGCGTTCGTTCTCGTCGAGTACCGGCGGTCGGACTTTGTCGTCAAACGTTCCGTCCGATGTGATTGAAAAATCCTGTGGATGTTCGTGAGACACACGCAAACTCACAAGTGACCAGTGGCCAGGGCTCTTTCGTTCTGAAAGCAAGCAAGCAAGCAAGCAAGCAAGCAAGCAAGCAAGGAAGCAGCTATACTCTATGACTTGGTTTAGTATTCATTCAACCGTTTCATTCAGGTCTGGTGCAAGCCAAGAGACAGAGACAGGAGAGAGGTAGTTGGAAGTGAAACGGTTCCGTTTTTTCGAGAAACAGAGGGAAAAAAAAGGGAGAGAGAGAGTGTGTGTGTTTGTGTTGTTTGTTTTGTATTCGAGAGTGAATAGTGTACAATCGTAGTGGTTAGATAAGAGAAGAGAAAATGTCCAAAGATGAGGATGGTTGGTTAGGTAAATTACGAATTGTTCAACACCCTGAAAGTGTTTTTTACAAAGATGAAGGAAGTAAAAAAAACTATTATTTGTTTGCGTTTTTTGTGCTGGAAGCTGAAGAATCGAAAGAATTGGTGAGTAAGTTAAAAGGACATGTCGGAGGGAGGGGACATATTCCAGTTGATTGCACGTTGTTGTATGAAAATGGGGGAGATCCTGTGGAAGATCAAACAATGTTGGAAATGATGGGTTCGTCAACTCCAGGTGATGTGGTGACAGATCCTACGCCGTATTTCTCTCCCAAGCAAGGTTATGGATCAATTCGATTTCGGGTAGAAAAAGTATCTGCACGCCAAGATAATCGTGGTTTCTGTGTAAAAATAGCACTAAGAGGTCTAGAAGATGTAATCGAGCCGATAGTTACGGAGCCAACACGTGTGTTATCAAAACGTAAAAAACTGCGCCAGGAACACCGTGAGCCAGAATACAAGCTGCGACAAATAGTAGAAAATGAATCGCGCGTGCGTGCGGAGGAAATTGTCAAAGCCTTTGGTAAAGTTGAGGGTTCTTTCAATATCCTGTCAGGAATCACGACGACGGGTTTTGGAAATCTCCCGGCGTATCCGACACTGAATGTAACTCCATCTGAAGCGATGCTGCGTAAATCGAAAAAGGAAAAGAAAACTACTCAGGCGACTGGTGTGAAAAGAAAGAGGAAGGATTCAGACATCATTGAGGATACGGAAACGAGTACATTTTCTGGTGAAACGAAGGGCGGCTCTATATTTTCGCTGAGTATTCCTGAAATGACCAGGTTACACAAAGAATCGACGAATATGATAAAAGGTTTCCAAGAGTCAGTATCTCCAGATATGCGGAGTTGGGCACAGCTGATGGAATCGCGGGTGAAGCAAATAGAAAGCCAGCTGCATAGGTTCGAAGAAGTGCTCAATAGCCACACTCCGGCGTATACCCCCGCCAACAACCCTACTCCGGTAAACCCCGCTCCATACATACCGAAGCAGCCGAACTTGACGTATAATGCTGATGCTCATAGTTTGGGGAATCTACTGAAAACGTTTGGGACGGGGCAAGGCTCGGCTGGGTTTGATTTAAACCACATGCAAACTTTATCTGGTCTACTCTCCCTTCCGCAAGGGTTTCAGCATTCTTCTTCGTCGGCCAACCTGTTGCAGCAAGCAGCAGCTCATGTACACCAGCAGCAAGCACAGCAACAGGCAGCAGAACAGCATAGCGCGACGGCAGCTAACAATTCTTCATCCAGTCGTGGCTCGAAACGGAGGAAATAAGTAGGTAAACCCCCCCGGTAACAACAGCGACAACGCCACCTAGTTTCCCATAATTGCCCAAGCAGCCGAACTTGATGTATTCTGATTTGGGGAATCTGAGAATCCACATGGACTAAGAAAAAACTAATTTATCGCGTTTATTTTCAATTGATAAAGACCTTTATACACTGTAAGGGTACGTTGGGATCGATCACAAGATCGGCAACTTTATCCCTCTTTAAGACAACTTCATTTAAAGTGGCACCGCCGTCCGCCACTACTACTCGCACCCAGGCGCTCATATCGTTCGCCCATTTCAAACGGAATCCCTCGTTCCAACCGAATACTTCAACCGCCCAGGGTTGTTCAGTTTGCTCGTAAATTAATTCGAGGCGAGCGCTAGGCTCTAGTTCAAAGTGCGAAACTTGGAGCAAGACGATTGTAGCTTCATTCACAAGGCATATCCAATCCCGGCCACCTTGCACGGTGGTAAAAGCGCAAACGCCTTGAAAGTTACTGTAAAGAGAATACCACTTGAGCCCGGTATCAAAGTCGTTAAAACAAAAATGTAACGCTTGCGGAGCCACAAGTGCGAAAAGCTTCCCTTCAGGCTTAATTTCTAAAAGGCCGGTTATTCTACCAGAACAAACATCCTCAAAAACACCATCCGGTGCTTTCCAACTTGTATGGAGAAATTGATCGAAATTTTGTTGTGGGCTGTCCGAAAGCCTTGTCCATGGCCCGCTCAAGCGTTTAATGGTACCGTCTTCGAGACAGGCCATAAGTTGTTCTCCACACAGTGAGAGCCCTACACAAGAAACTAGGCCAAGAGACCATAACTCAACTCTCCTTGAAACACAGTGGACGCTGATCTTGCCATCCATATAGCTAAATAAATAACTGCCATCACGGGAAAATACCGCCTGGGTGGCCTCTGATTGTTGTCCCGCCACTTCGCACTCCCGTTTCAGGCGCCACACCCTTTCAAAACAACTTTTGTCGGTACAACTAGAAGAATAGACAAAAATACCATGCTTCCACGAAGCCAGTACAAAAAGACTTCCATCACTAGATGCAAAGCTCGCGTCCGTAAACCTACCACCCGTCATTGACACCGTGTCGCGCCACGTCGCTTGGAGTAGCCCTCTTTCAAAGCATTTGGTATCCCAAACACCAAGATGCCCATCGGTCGCTCCTACGAGCAATTGTTGCGGTTGATCTTGTGAAAATGCGAGGACACTTATTGGGTGCGATCGGGCCAATGTAATAGGTTGAAAGGAACGTTCCTCTGAAGAAAATGAGCACGATGTCCTATCGATACAAACAACTTTCACTCCTCGAGCTCCCCCTATGGCGACCCAATAAAAGTTGTCCGTTGCCCTAGATCCTTTGTATGCACAACATGCAATATCGCGCACATTTGAATCATATACAAGAGTTCGAATAAGTTTAAGCTCCCCTTTCTCTACTCTTGAGTACACTTGCACTAATCGCCCAAACCCAACTGCAAATAGTTTTCCATCATGAGACCAACTTTGAGCACACGGCGAGCTTTTTCCAACAGGTTTCTTCAACAAAATTGCCCCATTCAATTTATCAACCTGTTGTTTCTCATTACATGGATTCTTATCGGTATCCAATGGATTAAAAACAACCACCATGTCTTGTTCCGTCAAAACCGCCAAAGGAAAATCTTTATCATGTTCTCCTCTAGTTACTTTCTCACTTTCTTTTTCGATGTTATCATCATCTATGGTAGATATATAACATGGTGAGCAGATCGTGTTTCCAAGACGAGCAGCAGCTGACACACCCGTATTCAAACTACTGATCAACATCAACCCAAAACAGTTCTGCTCTCCTTCTTTTCAAAATGCGCCGAAAGACCAAGGTGGTGCTACAAGTCTTTCCGGGAGGCCACTGCCTGCCAGCCATACAGACCTGCTCTAAAGTTACCTGGCGGCAACTCCTTTTAACCTTATCACAATTGCTGGCTTGGCGGTGAAAGAAAGTTGCTCCAATAACAGGGGAAGGCCCCCCGGGAAGGCCGCCCCCTGGGAAGGTAGGTAGGTTTCCCCGGGAGGATGAGAAAGAAGAAACAAGCAACGTGAATGAAAGAAAATAAACTCCACCATAGTGGAGAATTTAAAAAAAAAAAAAAAAGCAAAAAGAAAAGAAAAGAAAACTGAATACCCTTTTTTTTTTTTTTAAGAGGAAAGGAAAAGAAGAAGAAGAAGAAGAAGGAAGGAAGGATGGAGGAAGAAACTAGGGGTATGGAAGGTACTAGATCACTTGGGGAAAGTGATCGTTGTAGTTATCCAGATTGTGAGGAACGGTCAATTAATGTCATTAGTGAGAGGTGTGAAAAACACCAATATTGTAAAGAAGACGAATGTATGAATACGGCAGAGAAAAATGGAAAGTGCTCGTTTCATGGGGGAAGTGTTCAATGTACGTATCTTGATTGTGTGGAAAAACCCCAACCTGATATGCTAGGGCGGTGCAGAAAACATCAATATTGTTCAGAAAACGGATGTATGCTTACAGCTCTTAAGTATGGAAGATGCACGAAGCATGGTGGTGGGGTTAGGGATTGCTGCAATGTTCCCGGGTGCAATCGGCAGATTGTTGGTAAACGCTCAGATGCACTTTGTATCAAACATGGTGGTGGAAGACGATGTGATTTTCCAAAATGCACCAAGGGCGCAGCAAAAGGTGGCAAGTGTATCGCTCACGGAGGTGGTAGGCGGTGCGAAGTTGAAGGTTGCGGAAAAGGCGCTCAACGGGGGGGTATTCCAAATCGCTGCTCAATGCACGGTGGTGGTGTGAGGTGCTCAGTTCCTGGTTGTACCAAATCAAGGGTACGCGCTGACCTGTGTCATTCTCATACCCAAGCTCGTTGCAAGGTTCCAAACTGTAATCGAAATGTTTATCTCGCAAAGGCAGGCGAGGAAAGTACAATGCTGTGTGTGGTACACGGTGGTAAACCTAGGAAACAATGTGAAGCTGTGGGCTGTTCTAGTTTGGCTCGAAAAGGCGGTAGATGTAAACTTCACGGCGGTGGCATACGATGCAAGTTCAAAGATTGCACTACGGCGGCACAGGTGAATGAATTGTGCAGAAAACACGGAGGTGTCCATACATGTGCGGAGCCAAGTTGTGCCAAACAAGTGGAACGTAAAAATGCTCGCTGCTGGACTCACGGCGGTCACCGGTGTAAGAATTGCAAAATAAGACCCTGGTACAAGAGAAGCCTGTGTAGGAACTGCTTGGAAACGAAAGACGATCCAGCAGACAAAGGAATTTCCCCGAAGCGTGTTAAATACGACCATAGCACGCAACCCCCACTCCCACCAAGCAATCACAATGAAAAATCTAGCGGTTGGATATTCTGAATCGATTGCTATCTTCGAGGGAGAAAAATCAGTGTAAATTTTATGACATAAATGTTTCGCACACGGCCAGCGTGTGCATAGGGATATGAACCAGGCACACGAAAGCCAAATGCAAGGCATTGTAATTCTTATACATGGTGACAACGGAATCAACACTGCTAAATAATGTTCGCAATTCCTTTTGCTGCCACAGACCAGCCTCTGGGTTTAGTAGGGTGATGCCGTACATTAAAAGTGGCGGAGTAATAAGAAGCAACGCCAAGCAGGCTGTGAGTTTCGAGACAACACCATGGTGAGGACCGGCTATTACGTAAGAAGGGGTTGTGGATATTGCTGATATCAAGGCCAGGGGGTAGTTGACCATCCCAAGCATACCGTGCGCAATTATAATAAAGAGGCATCGAAAACTTTGAGTAAACGCGGCATGGTGTGCAAAAGAAGAAGCGAGTCGGTAAACTTGGGAAAGAACCAATACGAAACTAAGATACATGACACTCGCCAAGGATACATTTAGATGCACAAGGCATCCAAATACAATCAGCCCACTCACAAAGGCTAGGCCATTCAAAACAAGTCCTATCAAAACGCCGTCTTGGTTTTGCGACGTCAAAAACGGGGCAAAAAATTGGATGAAAAGAGGGGCCAAAACTAGCAAGAGGGATCCATTATACTCACCTATCGAGACAAACAGCTTTGTATCTGGTAACAAATACAAAAAGTAAGATTGATGAAACTTTTCCTCCAAGTTACTGATGCTCCGCACCACAAGTTCTACAACCTGGCCAAGTTTCAGGAGACCTTGCTGCTTTGGAATCACTTTAGGGCCATGACTACTAGCCCCAATAGTCAGGGCGTGTGCATCAAAGGGCAATAACTCTGCGTGGAGACCTGTAGGACCAAATGCAACATCCTGCATAAACCTCAACAGTCTCTCCATTCTTGGCCAATAAAGTTGATGCTGATTCATAATTTTTTTGTCGATGTACTGTGAAGAAAGAATCTGACCTTGGCGTCGAAGTTCATACAAAGTATCCGTGGATCCCTCCCCCTTTGATGTATGTACAGGAAACCTACCAAAAAGTTCGACAACGACATTAACAAGGTCAAGATTCGGGAGCAGCCCGTTAGTTCCAGGGGTGAGTACATTATAAGCAGATATTCCTGATTGAACAGCACTTGCATCAATATCAATTATAAGTCCACCTAGAATGATACCACCTCGACTGAAATTATACCAGCCCTGCGAATGATATCTCTGAACCCAACTTCGAAAAGCCAACTGATCTTTCGCAATTACAACAATTACTTTTTTTGACAGCCAAGGTTGCTCAGAGAGGATATCAGCAAGTGCTAGTATGAGAGAAATTCCTGAGCAGCATTCGCCATGTGTTTTACCTGATGGTGCAACCAAAATGATCGATTCACGTCGATCCGCACCAGTTTCAGGATCAACAATGCCGTGAATAACTCCTTCAACCTCTTCATTAATGTCTTGTAGACCAACTTTCGTCATCATTTCAGGCAGACTTTGCCATGACGTCAAACTTTGCTCAATTGAAGCAGCAAACTGCAGCGTTGCACCAGAAAATTTAGGCTTTGCTTGGCCTGCCATGAGAGCATTTTCTGAAAAATAAGTGCCACGACATTTCAGTTCACCTGTCGTTATACAAACAAGCGGAAACAAAAACACCCATAAAATACCAAGTAAAAACAGCAAAAAGCTCATTTTCACTTGATGTCTTAAAACATATCGTGCACCTTTCAAGAAAGCTTCAGCAGCTCGAGATAATTTCTTTTCATCAATTCTACCAACCTCCTCCTCTTTCTCAATCCCCTTACCCTTTACCTGATTACTCTTATTACTATTTGTTTCTTCCTCCTCATCTTCATCTTTTTTCTTCTCCTTTCTTTCTTGTGCATTTCTTTTATGTGAACGGCGTTGTCTCACTTGTTGTTCATCCATCATGGTTTCGGTTTTGATGTCCTTCCTCCTATCATGTCATGGTGCCCGGTCGGTCGGTCCTCGGTTGTTCCAATTGCACAAGTGCCCACTGCAAAAAAGGAAGGGCCTCCCTTCGCTTTGCCTTCCCCCTTGCTTACTTACATGTTATCTACACTAGTTACGATCACCGGCATGTAGGGGAGAGGGATGTATGCATACTCTTGTGTCGAGTGTGAATTGATCAAATCTTTGGGCTCTCCTCCACCTGCTCTCTACATATCTTGTCATCTCAACGAACATCCAAGAGAGACCTAACGGACCTCTATTGCCCAATGCCACCATCATTAGTTCGCGTCTAGACATGGATGTCGATACTAAAAGTTGTCGCATCGCTTTCTATGGTCGAGCAGTGAAGCTTGATGCAAATCAGTCAAGTGACGACTTGGCGAGGCTTCAAGTCGCAAACCTCCTTGGTGTGTTATTTCATTGTAAAGTTGTATTTGTATAGATTTGCTAGATTTGCTAGCTAGATCAGATTGATAGATAGGCAATAAAACAAAAGGGAAAAAAAGATTAAAAAGGAGGAAAAATGAACGAAAAATTGAATGAATTGGCTGAATTTCAAGAACGAATTCGGCAAAATCAGGCGAAGTTGGACGAGATTGATGCGAAACGTAAAGCGATCCAAATAAAAGCACAAAAAAGGAAACTTGAAGAAGATGCTCAACGTGAAAAGGAATTGAGAGAGAAACAGGAACGAAGGAAAAAGAAAAAACTTTCATTGTCGCCTGTTAGAGGTGAAATAAAACCGGATGATCACGTTATTTCAATGAAAATTCTCCAGTTGAAGCAACTCCCTGGCAAAAGCTTGACAGACTTTAGATGTATCAAAGAGAATTATATGGTGCTACTTACCGGAAACACGAAGGGTAAATTCGAAGCATGGGATATTTTGAACTCTATGCAGCAAAAAGTGTCAGTCGAAGTCAACTCTGACTCGGGGATTCACTCAATAGTTGATATGCGTGTTCCTCTACGATTACCGAAACCAGCTGAAAAAAAAGAAAAAGACCAAGGCAAACAACGACCGGAACAACCACCGGGTAGTAATGATGGTAGTATTTTTGATATTATTGTTGTTGGATCTGGTTGCAACCTGTACTTGATTGATATATGGGGCTGGAAACTGATTCACTGTGTTGAAGATGCACACGATAATGAAATCCAAATTATTACTCCCGCTTTTGACATTGACAAAACGAAGACCTTTTTCACCGGTTCTTTGGATTGTAGCATCAAAGCGTGGAATGCCAGTTCCTTTACTTGCTTGTTTACATTAAACGAACACAAGGATGCGGTTCTTTGCATGGCGTATTTTCCAGCTACAGCAACGCACCAAGCGCAACTTGCGTCCGGCTCCGATGATTGCAAAATACATGTTTGGAGCCCGCACGATGATGTAGTCAAAGCAAGTAAGCTGCCCCCCAGTACGCTGGCTCCGTTTTTGCCTGTGCTGAAAAACGACATTAAACCCACGAAAACTCTCACTCAACATACGGATTTCATCTCTTCGATTTGTGCTGTGAGCGGATGGCAAACTGATGAAAGTTTTATGATATCTTCTTCTGGTGATTTCACGGTTCGAGTTTGGACTCGGGCATTTGAGCTAGCTCACGTGCTGGAAACTGACAAATTTGTACTTAATACTGCACAACTTGGCAGTTTTCTAGTCACAGCAGTCCGCTCAGGAGAGGACTTGGATGAAGGTGATATTGAAGTGTATAATCTACAGGGCCCTGACCCTAAAGAATGGATACTGAAAGATGCAATGACGCGAAAAGTGCTTATGCCAGCCTGTATGGCCGTTCATAACATGACCTATAGCGATTTTGCGTCCAATTCACAGACGCCAAAAGGAACAAGTCCTATTATTTTAGCTTCGGCCGAAGAAGAAGCCTACATAAGCGTCTTATTTTGTCCATTTAAAATTGTACCCCCTGAACAAAAGCAGACCGATGTTGTTCCGCAGCAGCCCTCGAAACAATTAGACGCAGGAACAACTTCGCTAGTGCCATCTCCTTCAACGGCAGTGAGCAATGGGACATATCCAGGAGACGCTTTGGCCAAGGAGTTTGTTGGAACTGTATTAAAAATGGGTGGTTTGTCTCCCGATATGCAACGCTTATTAAACGTATGCATGCATTTACATGAGCCCCCCTCCTCAGGGTAAATACTTACTTCACTAACGACCACAACTTTCGTACGTAGTGTGTAGTATTGGTTTCAAAAAACTTGCTCTATCAAAAGAGCATACTTGTTTGGGAGGATCTTCAAAAGTGTTTCGGCTCAGACATCAAGAGATGTATGTATTTTGAGAAATGGGGCTCTTCTTTTTTTTTTTTATCCGTTGAAAAAAAAAATTGACTTCGGACCTTGAAAAAAACTTGGAACAACATCACAACGAAGAAAGCGAAGAAAGATGGACAATGGGGAACCAGAAGATATGAATCATTGTGTTGAAATTCTGACGAATGGATATGTTCAAGCATATGTTGATTTCTTCTATTTACTCCATAAAGAAAAACAACCGCAGCAGGAAACTGAAGCAAGTGTTGAAACGGAAATTACGGAAGGGAAATTCGAGGAAAATGATGACGGGAAAAGCCTTTTGAAAAAGGAACGTCTGGATTTTATCCAAGAACAGCTTATTGGAGCTGAAAGTGCACGAAGATTGGGAAATCCATCCGATGTGTTTGAGCAATATCAATCTCTTGGTGAATGGTTTTGTAGCGAAAACGATCCCAAAGTAGGAACTTACTTTTATGAAAAGTGTCTCAAAATTGCGCAACTTATAAATAACACCGAAGCAGAAAAACAAGCAAACTACCAAATCGGGGTTGGGCTGCAAAAAGTTGAAGGGGGGCTACAACGAGCCATTACCTTTCTTGAGCGATATTTGGAACTTGCAGTCGAGTCGAACGACTCGACAGCCGTAAAACAGGGAAGGAAGGAACTTTATATTGTATACGAGCGAAGGGCGGCAGAGCTGGAAGCGTCGTCAGGGACGTGTCATGCCGACCAAATCGTGTCCTTTCTTGAAAAGTGCGTCCGGGTAGCATCAGAAGATATGGATGCAAGCAGGAAAGCTGCAGCAAATTTTAAGCTTGGGCGAGCTTTCAATATGATGGGGAAACCAGAAAGAGCTATAGTTGCATTGGGATCAAACTATGAATTCTGTCAAAACGAAAGCGATGTCGAAGGGAAAGGGAAGGCTTGTGCGCATCTTGCAGCCTCATACCTGCAAATTCCAAATAAAGAAGCCAAAGCCATTGAATACCTCAACCAATGTTTGGAAATTGCACGAGAGTTGGACAATAAGACCATGCAAGCGTTCGCATGCCGAAATCTTGGGAGTGTGTACACCACCATGAAAAATTTTCAACAAGCCGTGGTTTCTTTTGAACTGAATTTTGAATTGACTATGAAGAACGATTGCACTGACAAGGAGTTGAGCGACGCTCGAATATTGCTTGGTGTTGCTTTGAAAAATGCACGAAGAGAGGAGCTTCGTCGTATGATTAAAGGCGATGTCCCTGGCCTTCTAGCCTGGAAAACTAATAGAGAATTTGCTAGTGTTCGATAAATAATTAGGTTTTTGAATCCTTTGATTCTGTTACTGTACAACTACCGGACGGTCGCTCGACCCAATCTGTAGCCGGTCTTATATATACGGTCGAGCCTGGTCGACAATACTCCGTTAAAATCGCCTCATTTGGAAACGGCCGGAGACGTTTATCTATTGACGCGTACACCCCTTGAGTTTTTACGTCAGAATAGTTGGGATACGGTACAGAGCCGGCATAGCTGTGCTCACGCTGCCGTAATCTACCGCGAGGCTCAGATGAACGAGAACGTTGTTGAGCTGCAACCATTTTCAGCCATTGGAACGTTTGCTCACCTGAACCACACGATATCCACACCTGTTGATAGCCCGAAGCCGAGCGCGTGTCAGGGTAAGACACACAGATTCGAAACGGTGAATCTTGTTCTAAAGATTTCGCTGGGTATAAAGGCCTCACTGCACTTCTCTCTCCAGTCTTGACATTTTCGTATGAGAAGTGGCCAGGTCTAGATCTCGATTCAACCTTGACCCAGCCTTCCGGAATGGACTTATTCATATTCCTCTTCAACGCAAGGGACAGTTTTCTATCATCGTCCCGTAATGAGGGTTCATTTCGTTCAGGAGAATCGCTGTTGCGACCCCGAGACTGGCCTAATCCTCGTGAGTGTCTTCTGCCTCCCAAACTATCGTCTTCATTACTACTACCAAAAGAATCTTCGTGTGAGAGTTTTTCATCATCCATATTCGAGGTATTTGGTGTTCTCTTTTTTTTTTTCCCGGTTTTTCCCGGGAGAAATTCCGCGCGACAACTTTGAGTCGACTGTGAAGACTGACCACTGATGAGAGAGGACTCGAAAATAGATGAACATGGATCAGTTCTAAATGTCAACATTTGAAGCGACAGAAAGCAAGAAACCAAACTCAATTCATTGGGAGTGACTTGTTCCCAACATGATATACTATTGCTATAATCACAGGCACCAGCGACAGCAATAGGCACATGGAGGCAAATGTTGCGTCTGGTCGGTGTCGACGAGGTGTGCCGGTATCCAAAGTGCTTTGGACAGCGAGTAATGATGATTGCGTCGATGAATTGTCATATGTGCACACTAAGCGCCTCACAACAACAGCTTGTGCATTCGACGCGACAAAATATGCCGAACTCAAGTCTGACGAGCCGATTACTTTCACGGTAGACGAATCGCTGTGGACAATGTCACATTCCAACGTGACGAATACCCCACCATTCCGACGAAACATGCTATTGATCCAGCAAGCGCGAGACCCTGCGCTTGCCGCAAAAGAATCCGCTACCTTTTTCTCTCCACAAAAGTACTGCAAAAAAAATTAAAAAAACGAGTTAGAAATCATCCCTTGAATAAAACGGTGCTTGTATTGTCAACTTACGGTCCCTTTACCAAATGCTTGGCCATTTCTAACCATTCTGGGATTATCATTCATTGGTCGTAACCCTCTTTGGATGATTGAATGGACAGATTCACCACCTGTCCCGTGAAAAACACGTTTGGTTCGTGAACCACAGCGGATAAGATCCGATTCATACACACCATTCAGTTTAAATGTGACACAGGAACCATCTCGTTTGTCTCCACTTTGGTTCCAATCAAGAGATCGCTCCAACACCAGATTCACACCAAGGCACAGTACCCATTGAAGCAACTTGAGAGAAGCTGTTGGACTTTCTAAAAGTGAATTTCCTTTTGACTTTACGATGGAAAGTAGTGGAGGGATATTGTTTAACGCTCTACTCAAAAGGTCAATTTCTGTGAAACTATCTTGTGTTTGCAACTCACGGGACGTTTCTTCTATGAACCGAAATCCTGGAAACGGGTCGCACAAAAGTGCACGTCGAGATTTACTGTTGCATGCCATGCACAAAAAATTTAGCATCATATCGATCCCTGCGACATATGCATCTCCTCCTTGATTCAATTTCGCCATAATCCACGACACTACTTTACAACGGTTATCTACTTGAAACAACCGTTCGGGATGAGCACTAACGCTCTGTTCCACCTTGGCAAAGATTTCAACAACAAACTTTTGAAGAGACCAAAAATTCCCCTTGCTCATTTCGTCCCTATAATTTGAATTCACTGCTTCAATTAAGAACGAAAATTCGTCTGGTGCTTCCGCATTGCAAAAGGCAACCAAAGGTTGCTCTGTGCGTGGATCGAACTCAACGTGGACAACACACACACATCCCGCCTTTGAATATCCAGTATCAAGGAATTTCAAAACGAAGGACGCCACATTCCACGCATCCTCCTGCCCCTTCGTCCCCTCGTCCCCTGACCGTTGCAAAGTAACAGATACTAAAGAATTTGGAACGAATTTGGATTTCCATCCCCGTTCGTTCGATTTTATCCTTTCGAGGCATGACTCTCGATGCGCATCAACGATCATCAAATATAACTCTTCTGATAATGAAGATCGATTTACATCTTGGTCTCGAGAATACATACTAAACAACCCAAAACAAGTATGTACCTTGTTGCTTCAACGTGAGGTCTGCCAAAAAGGGCCGTGTACCCCACATGAATGCAGTGTGCCGCTACTTGCAATGCACTTGCGCTCAGCAACGGACAAGACAGTCTAAAGTGACTTCCTCTGTCAAGGCCAGAGCTGCACGCATTGAGTTCAGTGAAGAGTACAACTCGTCCGGACAAAAACCACCCGAGCCCACCTGTGGCCACCCCTCTCTTTCAGTGAGCAATAGCCGCTTCCACCATGTGATGTCACAAATCACGGCATGCAATCGAATTAAAGGAACCCTCCCTACGTCTTTAGTACGTTACTTAGATTGCGTCCGAGAGCCTTGAATTCATTGGTTTCCTCCTTTTTGTCAGGGGTTACACGTCGCTCCCCGGTTAGACAGTAATGATGACGTCGGGTTTCCCGTCCCAGTTGGTACCACCATTCCATTCTCCTCGTGACTCTTTGACAGTGAAGCTAACAAAAGGAACAGACATAAATAAGACACCGGGGTCTCCGGCATCAAGGAGTCTTCACAGGAGTCTTCACAATGTTCACAACCCTTCTTGCGTTAGGGCTGAATTCCATATGACGACTCATTTCGCCTGTAGGCTACACATGGAAAATGGACTGCACATGAATCCACCCGGGCGTGCTATGTTCGATTTAATTGTCTAATTCAGCATTTGTTTTTTCCGAACAAGATCTCGTTGGAAAACGCGCTCCCGGACCTGGGCCTCCTGGCCCATGGCCCAAGTGGCCCTATGCTTCGAGGTTGATTGACAGGAGCTAGAAAAGCACCAAGCATCAATGTTGCAATGGCTCCACTCCAAAGTTACAAAGGATGTCGCCGAAATATCGGTGGTCCGCCGTCCCTTCAAGAACAAGCTGAAAAAAGCTATGCGGCTTAAAGTTTTAACAACCGGTACTTTCAGACCACTCAGAGCAGCTGGACATCGAGTCGTCTCATTTCAGACAGGGCGCTCCCCCGCTCCCCCGGTTCAGAATCATCAGATCTCCCTATGTACAAGTCGCCCCGCTGGGCAACCTGTATTCGATGTGTCACATAATCTACGGTCATCCTTTGGAAACCTAACGATTTCAAAGTTTACTACAAAAGACTCGTACACTTTTTCCTATCAAATCTCTTTTGAAAAGGCTGCCGAAAAATTCAGTTTCCCTTCTACAAAAAAAAAGTTATGAAATTCAGTCACGCAAAAGTTAATATTGGCAACTTGTAGACAGGCAAATCAAGATTTTGATTAGATAAATAGCCACGTGTGGTTGGTCATTCTTCAAGATATTAAGAAGAACCTGAAGTGTAGAAGTTTGGGTATAGAGAACTTGGTTTCTTTTTTATTTTATACTGCTTGCAAGTTTTTCTTGATTTGAGTTGCGGGTTTGAAATTTACTCAAGGGTTTGTTTTTATTTGGGCAAAATAAGAACTTACAAAGTTTCAAACGGAAAAAATAGAAATGGGCAATTTTGGACGCGCGGATGATCAACTACAGTCTGCTATTGACTCCAGAATGTTTTCCACTGCGCTTGATGCGGGCATGGCTGAATCGGAACAAAAAATAAATGATGCCCGAGTGAAAAAACTCAGTGTGAAAAAGGAATCTATTCCTAATCAAGGCCTGAATTTGGCTACCAAAACTAAAATAAAAAGGGCCAACCTTCGAGCCTATCCGTCGACAGGTCCATCGTCGGCTCAAAAAATAGTTCCAAAGGGAAAACAACCTGAAAACTGTAGAAAGAAACCAGAAGGCAAACGCAAACGTCTTCGTAAGAGAACAAAGAGCCGTGGACATGGTACCCTGGATATGCTCGACTTGGAGCATATCTCAAGGGTGAATACAGAGAGAATAAACATTCACAAGGAATCGATCAAGGATGAGTTTGGAATATTTGGAGCTCTCCCAGAAGGATCGAAACGACTTTGGAACGTGAAAACCAAAGTAACTCCGCATACAAGCGAGAAAAAGGTAACCAAACCGATACAAATTGGCCAATACAGGTTGCGCGTGAAGCTTGTGTCGAGTCATATGTCGCTACTGAAAGGGCTTCAGACACTTATTCCAGGTATGGACAAGAAAAAGTGCAAGGAAAAGTGCGTCCATGTAAAAATGTGGCTTTTAAACAAAGAGTACAGCCACAGCAAAAAGAGCGAAGGTGCTTATCTCAGTATGCGCCCAGGGTCTTTTTGCGATTTTGACATGATAATCACACCGCAAGACGTAAAAGAGCAGGATATGGATTTGATGCTGCAGATTACGAGCACAAGCAGTCAAATTACTGCTACCGTTACGTGCGAACTTCACAAAATAGTTCTACCCCCTTCCTCAACGCGATCGTCGCGAAGTACGCGAAGTATAGATCCGCCAAGTCTGGGGCTTCTATCTTCAACGCGCTCATCAGCGTACCCGTCCACAAGTTTGTTGGATTTCTCCAGTGGCACGTTGGACTTGCTGGTTGACTTTAGCGGCCTTGTTCTCGAGGGCGAGGACCAGCAAGAGCACATCAAGCGCACGCGCCGGGAGAGAGCTCGGTCGGTCCAGTTGAAAGCGCTGCAGAAGAAAGAAAAAGAAAGGCTTCGTGAGAAAGAAAAACGTGCTAAAACGATAAAATCTCGTGAAGAACCGCTAAATAAGATTTAAATACCTAGGATACCTTCTATATCGTCATTGTCATCTAAATTCACGCTTTCCATAGCTTGCTCGATAGAGGCTTCCGGCAGCATTACCTTGTCGCCTAGACTTTCACGAGGATGTTGATGTTCTTTTCCAGTAACCCATGCCTCACTCGTTGCATCAAGGTTTTGCTTGTACTCCGAAAAGGACACGAAAAAGCTGTCTTGTTGAGACTCAGAATATAGGTCGGACGAAAACTCAGAGAGTAGAGGGCCAATCATGCCTTCTTGAGTTGCTATACTATCCGTTGCTATAGAATTCCTGTCTACGCCATCGCGTACTTGGCCCAAATATGATACTGTGCTGCTTTGTTGTGCCCACGTACTGGCATCTAAATTTTCACTAGATTCGTGCTTCAAAATTCTCAAATCGGTGTAATCAGAATCATCATCTTCGTGTTTAGGCGCTTTAGCTCCGATCGGGGGATAAGTCGGCAGTTTGGACTTGAGAACTTCTTGGCCATGAAACGGACACCACTTCTTGTTCCCTCGAAAACTATTTCCACAGCAGTATGTACATGAAGAAATTTTGTTGAAATCGTATTGCTTCTCTAGTTTTTCTCGCAATACCAAATCAGTGAGAGCTTTCGTGACATCGACGGCACTTGTGCATAATAAAAGCCGTTCTTTTTGGTTCAGTTCGGCACTAGTTTTCTTTTTCACGGCATCGAAAATTGGCAAACTGGCGAGAAATGCTTCCTTTTCAGCCTGTTTTTCATGCGTTAATTTTGGTGGATTGAATTCTGGGACTTCATATTCTTCCTCATTCGTTGGTTTCTTCGAGTTGTTGGCCCTATTTAGCAATTTTACGTATTCCAGGTCTACATTTTCTCGTCCACGAAACCGTACACTTTGAGGTACACGTTTTCGAAACAATTTTGTGCTTGTTGTTCTTCGATCAATTCTTTTATGTACAATCTCATTCTTTTTAATTCTCTCTTCTCTCCTCTTCAAATGTCTCCATCTAGAAGAATCAAGGCGTCTTATTCTCCTTTGTCCTTCATCTCTCTCACGCAGTAATACATCTTGTTCATTCTTCTCCTCCTCTTCATCCACACGATCTAACCCCGTATTTCCTCTCCGTAACAACGGATTTGTCTTGAGATTTTTCCACCGCATCGTTTTTCAATGTTCCTCTCTTTTTGAAGAGATCGAGCGATTGGCAAAAGCCTTGGTTGCATGACTCGAACTTGAACTTGAACTTGAACTTGAAATGATCATGATATTTTTGGTCTTAACGGCTATATAGTATAGGTTTAGGTTTTAGTGTTTATATCCTTGACATCCTTGACAACTTTCCTTGACCAAACTCAGCCAGACGCTACCCATCGATGTTGCGACCGAGGGACCCCAGTGCTGCAAATCTCTCTATGAATATCATCAAAGGTCTCTGGAATCATCCCGTAGGACTGGAGCCTTTTCTTTTGGATTCCTATAAATTCGTGTACACAACGCTTTTGAAATGATTGTATGTGCTAAAAGATTGCTGCAAGGGATACATATGGGGTACACCCCTTCTGGGGGGGGCTACTGCCGTTTGGCCCCTTTGCTAACCGGCAGCCAGCTATTGACCACAAGTAAAAAACAAAAAACCGCCGGCAGGCAAAGAGGCCCTACGTACGGCAGCACTTGGTCCCCCGGAAGGGGTGAATCCGGTTGGACTTGGGGGAGTAATCAAAAAACCGTAAACTCCAAAGATGGAAGGGATCTTCTTTGCTCGTTTTGATGACGAAGCTGGACCTGTTTTAGTTATGCATGTTGATTATGAAGACAATTATGAACGATGTCAAGAATTTTCTTCAATCTTTGAACATGTAACTGACTATATTATTACTCGAAAAGAATTGTGTGGAAGCATTTTGACAGTGACTGATTCCAACAAAAAAATTCAAAGCTGTCCACTGTATGTTGAAAATTCCAACTTTTACAAAAGGAATTCGTTTTTTTTCGCTTTTGGGTTTGTTTTTGAACAACACTTCGAAGCTGGGCCGTATAGTGCAACTCTCAGAAAGATTTGTGCAGAAATGAGAACACTTGAAGTAGAGGCGCAGCTTTTATCAGGATCTGTTGACGACGTAACGGAAAAGTTGCGCCCAACTTTGTGCCGCGTTTTGCATGATTTGCGAAAATGGCGACAGTGTGTTGTGACAATTGGAGAATCGAATTCGCTACTTGCTTTAAAAGTGGTTCCCAGGCTGATTGATCCACCAGAAGTATTTGATCATCACGTCCCTGTTCGAGTTCGAAGTATTGATGCACTTGTTACCAAGGAATGGGATGTCACCATAAAACGCGTTCTTGACTTTATTGATGGAGAAAGACATATTAAACTGATAGCGGAAGAGTCAGGGGTTGCCTCGTCTTTAGTTCGGAAATGCGTGAGACAATTACTGTACTTTCGTTGCGTTCGGTTAGTGGATATTTTCCAATATTCAAACCTTTACGCGTGTACGCCTCGTATAGTTGAACTCGCCAAAAACCAGAAATTAGCCAAAGCGTGCATCAAATACATTAGCCATGGCGATACACTGCCGTCATTGCAGTATGTGTTTCACTTGTATTCATCTTTACAACCAAGTGTTCCATTGAAAGTCTTTTGTTTGGTGAACGATACTTTTACGAACCATGTTGACGACCGTAAGCTAGTTCTATTTGGTATACTTCATGGCTTCATCAAGCGAATACACAAGTTTCCTATTTACGCCAAGCCCGTGTTACCAAATATGACTTTTCAACAATACAAGGACGAGCATAAAGATGCCAAAGTGCTTCCCGAGTATACTCAAGGTCACCATTCCTTTGACGCCATTTGCGCTCAATTATGGATACCGGAGCAACAGGTCGCGTCCACGGTCGACATGGCAGCTTTAGATATTGTACAAAAGTGACGACAACCATCTGCAATCACCCATCATCCATACTGAAATCAACTGCAACATAATAAGTAAAAGAATTGAACAATAGATACAATATAAGCTTTAAAAGTCTTCCTCTTCTTCGTCCTCTCCCTCCTCCATAGTGTCGTCCTCAATCAACTTTGTCAAAATGCCATCACGGAATCGATATTGAAGTTTTATGGAGAAATCTGCCAATTTGTGACCGAAAAACTTTAACGCTTGAGCTTGTTCCGGAGTCAGGATGTCCCCTTTCTTGCACACGTAGTGGTCTTCCTCCAGCTCAATAACACCTTTGTTCAAGTGTACTGGCAGGAAAAGTTTACGCAGAGGTTCAAACATCGACGATGGTTGGCCTTCGATCGGGCCTTTCAAAACTTTCACATCTTGGGTTGCACAAAAACCTGAGCGAGCAAAATCCTTTTCGCTGACTTTTTCCAGCTGTTTTTCAATGGCGGACGGTTTAACATTAGTAAATATCAGTCCAACATCTCCTTTCAAAGCTTCCGAAAGTTTATCAAGTCCTGGCATGTAAGCCTCCTCGGGGGTCTTGCCTAGAGCAAATCGGATCACATTGGTTTTCCCGTACACAAATCTCGATTCGTGCATATCACTGCGTAATTGTTTCAACGGTTTCGTTCGCATGTTTTCACATGAGAACACATAAATGCTTTTAAACTCTTGACAATATTCTTGAACTTTATCAATCAATTCACTTTTACGCGCTCGTCCACGAGATTCAGTTTGAGTCAAATGAACAATACGATTACGTTTCGATACTGGCATTTTCTTTTCTTTTTTTTTCTTTTCTTTTCTGCTTTTTCTTTTCTTTTCGTTTCTTTTTTGGTTTACTGTTCAACGTTTTCGTTTAAAATGAAGTTTTTTTGTTGGTTTTTTTTTTTGCGGAAAACCACTCAAAAAGACATGTCGGCTTTTTCCGGGAACTTTTATTCGTTAAGGACTTCGAGTCCGAGTCCTCGGAGTCAAGTCAGTCCTGAAGTCCAGGTCGCGGCAAATTGGCAACACCCAAACTCTGGGAAATAAATAAATATCTGTCGTTCTCAAGAGAGGAGAAAGAAAGACATTCAAGCTTTACAAGAATGCTTCTTGGTAGTGCTGCTGCCGTGCAATTTGTGAAAGATGATGTTGAACTTATTGCTGATCCAACAACTCATCTCACTAGGAAAGCACAACGACTGCAGCAAAGGCTGAAGGATGTTGAATGTTCACACGTTTATTCACGAGAATTAGCAAAAACGGAAGGGGCAGTAGATGCACTCATTGGAGCGGTTATTGAAGCCGGGAGAACACTGGAAAAGATAGAATCAAGTAAAAGAATCAAAATCAAAGCCCTCAACACTGTGATTCTGCGCTACAGAACGTCTGCTGAGAACGCAAAAATAAGACTTGCGCAACTAGAATTTGACAACTCAGATCTTAAAAAGGACTTGGAACGAAATGCTATTTACAAACATCAATTTGATCGAATGAAATTGGAATACACAGAAATGCAGAAGTCATACGGAATTTTAGAATACAAGCTTGAAAAGTCCAAGTCTGACGGGGAAATTCTTTTGAGAAAACTCCAAGAAGAAAACAAGTGGCTTCAAGAGAAGCTTGCAGAAATAGCCAAAAAAAAACAAGACACAGAGTTTTCTCTGAAACAAACGATTGCAAAGGAGAACCAACTTATGCAAGACGCCAACTTTTGGAAAGAGCAAGCGTACGCAAACACGATGGATGAAATTCCGGAAACGCTCGTGACAACGAAAACACAAGGGACCCAAACCCACGAAAGATTCACACGGCTCACAGTAAAAGGACCAAGTCTTGTTCGTCCTAGATCAGCTCAAATCGTACGTAATCAGGAAGAACACGAATGTGAACGTCCAGCGCAGGAAGACGTGCCGCAAGTAATATCAAAGAAGAAGCGGCCCCAAACTGCAAAATTTCGCCGTGATAAACAGTCAAGACATCTCCCCAGACCGAAAACTGCAGTGCAAAGACTTGCTGCAGAAAACAATTCAGCAGCAGCCTATCTTGCAAAGTTGCAGAAATCTATTTCGAAAAAGAAGCAACAAGTTGAAAGAAACAAGGAACGCCCTATCTCGGCAATACCATCCAAATCGAGACCAATTTCTGCACCCTTGGCTTCTTATTACAAAGGCAAACGGCCTCAAAGTGCCTTTAGCCGATCAAAACGGCCGACCAGTGCATCCTCTGTAAATCGTGGAAGTGCTTTCATCGGAACCGGTCTCGGTCTTTCAAAAAGGCTTGAAACTTTAGAAATTGTTAGATGATGTTGAGTGTAAATAATAAGATATTCGTTTGATTTTATAGGGGGCTTCCATTCATGTCAAGACTTGCGCTAAAAACTTTCTTCACAACTTTTACAAAAGTTCTTCTTCTGATCCATCATACACCCACCAAGCTTAACTTTCCCTTGATTTGCTATATCCCGAAGTGCCTTATTTGGTCTACCATAAACAATTGGAATCACTTGTTCATTTGAGTCACATTTAGGGCAAATTGCGCGAGTTGATTCATTTTCATCATCCATTCTTTCAGGGTTTGCGGAAGAACGTACACGTTTCCCCACCCACACTATCCGGGGTCAAAGCCCTGAGGTCCCGACACCCGGGCCTTTCTGGGCACCTGCAGGTCTACTCAAACTTGTGCGAACTCACGAACTCATTCACGAGTGCAGCACTTGCAGCATTGCAAGCTGTGCGCTGCTGCTGTGCACTGCTGCTACCAGGTGCAATACACTGCACATTGTGCACAATTTCATTGTTTCAAACATGAAGTCTGGAGTCGACATTTTATAAGTCCGCCAGCTAAA
>JACLAD010007038.1_pt1 | contig 28575 bp, 32 predicted proteins | sample 8027901 | NCBI WGS metagenome assembly JACLAD01 (sample SAMN15725071, study PRJNA655200) | protist metagenome | isolation source: fluorescence activated cell sorting (FACS) single amplified genomes of... | place: Spain: Blaines Bay Microbial Observatory, Mediterranean Sea | collected 2016-07-05 | reverse complement strand
GCACAGCAGTGGATGCAGGAGGATAAGCAGACACAGCAGTAGATGAAGAAGGACAAGCAGACACAGCAGTGGATGCAGGAGGACAAGCAGACACAGCAGTGGATGCAGAAGGACCAGCTGGCACAGCAGTGGATGAAGAAGAGAATGGTAAAGATAAAGGAGAAGGCGAATATGGATTCACACCTACGTCTCCTGGATATGAAGTGAGATTGCAAATGTTGAATAAAGAAGAGCACGATCTAATCTAAATTGTGAGAAGTGAATGATGACTCGAATCATACAAATGGCAAGGATATCGTATCCTCTCAGCAACAATATTCTATTCTCTGAGACTTATTGCGCTAGAATGAAATTTCAACGCTGACATGTCATTGTAACAGAGTAGAGACGATGAAAATATCTTTGTAAGATAGACTGCACGATCGAGAAATTTCAATTTTTTTTTCATATTCATTGGCTGAATTCCGACCCATTCGAGTCACTTCACAACAATCAAACAAGCGCACCTTTTGATTTAAATATTGACCTATATAGAGATTAGCGTACCTTTTCAGGGAACGATAACACACAATTAATCTTCAGTGCTTTGAATAGTCATTTGCGATTAGATATCTCGAGCTTTTTGCAAATTTCTAAAATAAAGAATGTTGCGCTTTGGTTTCTTAGTTTTGTGTGTATTGGCACTCCACAATCAGCTGGTCATGTGTCAATTCGGGTTCTTCGGCCAAGAAGCCCGTCGCTTGTTGACCAAAATGATGGGTACCGAAGAAGTAGGAGAAGTAGCCACACCTTTAGATGAACCAGAATACGATATCAATGTCCTTAAAGCTTCAGGCAGTGAGACATTAACAGAGCCTGAAATGGCGGAATTGATCCAACAAGCAGTGACTTTGATTAATGATGGTGATTATGATCATTCCATCCCTCTGTTATTGAATGTTCTCGAAAATGGTTCTGTGACGAATAAAGAAGCCAATATGCTACTGGGAACAGTATTATTTCAATTAGGCCGTCCCGAAGAGGCAGAATCGTTTCTGTATCAAGCGGTAAAAGGCAGTGAGTGGAAAGATGCCATTTCGATCATCAATTTCATCACTTGTCTCAGAGAAAATAAAGATGTAGCTTTAGCTGAACGTACAGCGCTTTATGCTCTCAGTCGTATGGAGACATTTGACGACAATACAGTGAGTAGTGAAGATAAGCAATTCTTCATGTCGCGAATAGGAGACATATTGGGTATATTGAAGATGGAACTGGACAAGGTGAGTGCTTGATTATTCTGACTCTACCGGACTTATGACTAATATAATGAGCTCATACTGACTTAAACTCCTCTTCCTGCTTTATTCAACCATGTACTCATCACTCTTAATGCCCTCTATATAGTATCGAGAAGCTAGCGAATGGCAATTGTTCGGTGCACTTATGAATAAAGAAACATCCTTGGCAAAGGACTTATTCTTGTTAGCATCAACGATGACTTATCCTTTAGAGCATAGAGATATTACTATTGCCATCTCTGTTTTAATAGAAGCCATCAAAATCTTCCCTAAAGAACCAGCTTATTATTATTATCTTGGATTAGCCACGTATATGAAAGGAGATGTGGAAGAAGCCATCAAATTATATCAGGGCACTATCGACTTGGATACACAACGACGGTTAGAGAAGGAAGAAAAGAGATCTACTATATCTGTGGACGGTAATGAAGATAGCGATAATGATCGAATTGAAGATATTGAGTTGCCTTTACCAGATGTTTGGCCAGCACTAGGGACAGCTATGCAAGCACTTGAACGCAATAACGAGGCTATTGATTGCTACATACGAGCAAATATTGATAATATGGAGGATACGCAGAAAGCGATATTCTTGGCTCATTACGGAATGGCATTATGTTCTAAAGATATCAAGAAGTTTGAAGAGGGTAGAGAGATGACTGGACAAGCGATGAGACTGCTTGAGAGTCATACTGAAGTGATAGAAGCTTATAATTATTGTAAACATGCCACTTAGAAGAGGTCCACAGAAGGAGCGTGATGAGATCACAATGGTGACAATAAGAATAGAAATAATGATTAATTGATAATGTAATGTAGCGTATTATGACAGCCATCTTATAGTATACACATTATGATCAAACTGTACTAGTCACTACTCTCCCTCTTTGTTTGTTTGTATTACTCATAATAAATCAGCATACATGTAAAGCAATACAATTACTTGTTCGAAATGGCCTTCTTGACATCTTTTAGGGTACTAATGAATGCTTCCAGCTCTGTTCTATTCATTTCGACGAGTGTTTCTTTCACTTCGCCATTCGGACCAGTAGTGTCCAGTTTCAGCTGCATAAGTGGCTGACGAATACCTGAAATCTTGTTACTACTTAAAACAAGTCTGAGGGACCAGTCAAAGTCCTTCAGGGACGCATAACTACAATCGTCCATCGCTTTCTCTCTCTATTTCTCTAATTTGAGCAATATTTTGTCTCTCTCACACAATCAAGAAGTGACTATCGCACAGCAGCAGATAAATCCGATAAAGTCAATGCGTATTCCCGTGGAGGCACAGATAGTTACAATTATACGCTCCGATGGTGGAGAAATCCAACGCGACAAAAAGCGAAGGCACCGACCCCGTTTATTCACTCCAGAGATGCCATCGCCCTGTTTTGCTTCCCATAGTTCGTTTTGAAGCCCTCGTCCCTAATTGGAGTTTCCCCGCGGCAATAACTGCTGTAATTTACTCGATTGTTTGAAACTATAATTCTTGATATGTTGTCGTTATTGAGAAATGGTGCAAAAAGCAGCAAGCCTCTGGCAGCCGCTATTCGTCTTTCGAGTACTTCCACTCCCATCAACGTGGAGACGCATACTGCCAAAGATGCACCCGTCCCCTTTGCTAGTAATTTCAAAAGCCAATGGCCTGCTCCTTTCCCTGAACCCTTGAAAGAGGAGATCAAACCATTACCACGTACAATCAGTGATGATAAATTGCATTTCGAGATGCGCACCACTTTTAGTCGTGGCAATAGTATGTTTTATCCTCACATGAAGATGCATCCTGCTGATTTAAAAGTCGCGTTGCAAGTGAAAGTGGATGATTTGGATTTGAATGCTCTTGAAAAGAAGATTTTTATTGAAATGGTAGGTCCCAGATGGAATGTTGGTAAACGAACTGTACGATTAACAATGAAAAGGTTTTATAATCGAATTGAAAATAAGAAATACCTGGTGTATTTGTTAGAGAATTTGTTGCATGAGTGTAGAGAGATTGCCAAAATTGCACATACTATCGATTCAAATATTATTAAATAAGTGGATATTTCATTATATTGCCGCAGAAAGCAGTGGAAATGGATTCAAGCAGAGTTCAACGCTTCATTGTCCTGTGATGATAGAAGATATGGCGGATATTTTGTTTTTGGTATATTCAACCTAGTGTAGATAGTAGATGATATATGTATAGAGAATGTATAGATTGTGTGATGACTGCTTAAGCGACCTCTTGGTAGAACATAGAAAATAATCACAAACTAGTCTTTCCCTCGGCCCTACTAATCAGGCAGTGCCAGTGTATTGCACACGGTAGTAAGCTTGTTAACTAACCAACTCGACGGACTTCTTGCTACTAGCACTCCATTTCTCCAATGCTTCCAGCAAAACGCTGCTTTCTACACTTTCAGCACAAGTCACTTTCACGTCCTTGGTCTCAACGTTGCATTCCACCTCTTCCACGCCATCGATTCGTTTCAAAATACGAGTCACAGCGCTCGAACATCCACCACAAGTCATGCCCACTTTAAAGGCAACTTCTTTGCTCATTTTAGTAATTTATGATATTTTATGATTAGTTGTGTGACACACAGATAAACAATATCAAGATATGTCCTATCAAGAAAGAGATACTATTTATTTGTCGAGGAAAACAACAACAAACACGGTGGGAGGGTTCCCCGGAGTGCAGTGGGTGGGTCGAGCGCCGAAATCCGATTTTGTTCTGACTATAGTTTGCAACACCAGCAATTACCTTTCGAGTATAGGCCCCTCTCCAGAGAATTCTGATATTCATTGTACCGTGCGCAACGATAGTCATTTTTCAGGTGATAACGGTGCAGAAAGACGATAATAAGGGCCTGAGAGACGATGTCTGAAATGATGAGCCTGCGACAGATGTCTCTGTTCATGTTGATCGCCTTTTGTGTCTTTTCTGCGCTCATGTTTGTATTCCATGAGAATCATATTAGTATGGTGGGCAATAATTCCCCTTCGAACAAGTTTTTCCATCGTTTAGGTGTTATGATTGTGGAGATGGAAGAGAAAGTTGTCGATAGACTAGTATCTTTTGAAGAAGCAGTAGTTAACGAATTTGTAAGCGATAGAGAGATCGATGATAAAGAGAGTGCGTATGATGACGCCAAGGCAAACAAGATGGAGGAGGTGCCATCATCATCATCATCATCATCTACCAATAATGGTGATAAGAAACAGAGTCCAGCCTCTGCAAGTAGTGCACCCTTGTTAAGAGGGTCTAGTAATGCCAACCCAATCACCTCCCCTGGTGACACCTCTTCTACTCCCAGCACTCCAACTAAGTCTAAACCCAAGAAAGGGCGAGATGGTGCTATTCATTTGTTACAAGGAACTGCATTAAGAGATTTAGGTAAAAGAACCAGAACGGCACCTGATGTCTACAAGGATATCTCGCCAAGCGAAGACGATTTCAATGATGACTCTGTGAGTGTTACCATGAAAGATGCGCAGGGTAACATTGTAGTGTTGCAAAAGACTAAGAAGTCCTGAGATACGCAAGAAGGAAGAAGTAGAGGAGGTGTCAGCTAGGAAGAGACTGAATATAGGAGGCTCAACTTGATAATGGATTTTATATTATATCGGAGGTGAAAGGTGTGTTTGAGTGCACTTTAATGTAAATGCTGTAAGAGAACTGATCATAACATCATCAATATGAAACGCGGGCCGACCCAGCTCTGGCACTACACCTTTTACTTTACGAGCTCGTATTGCTTGTCCTGCACCGAACTAGCTCGGAACACCTTGCGTTTCTCCTTCACAGTTGGAATAGATATCCCATTTTGTTTGTTGTGCTGTTCAAGTACTTCTTATTTAGGACATACGGTGCAGGAAGACGGATTATTGCTAGTTCTACCTTGCAGGTGAAGATTGACTCTCTTTCAACACAATGACAACGGTACCCTTCACGCACGTCGTGGTGACTGCCCCAAATCGCTTTGTTGAAGAAGTCTATCTGGACCAACTGGAAGACATTCTTCGTCCGTACGGCTTAATCAACATCACTGTAGTCAGCGATCCTGCAGGTTTACGAATTGGAAGTGGAGGAGGCACCTTGAATGCTCTCGAAAAGTTACGAACAGCTCTTGGACGCGCTACTATACAAGCAGCGAAGGTGTTGATCATTCATTCGGGTGGTGATTCACGAAGAGCTCCTTTACATAGTGTAAGTGGAAAGGCCTTTGCTAGCATAAACGCTTCTCCATCCTTCTCCTCTTCATCACAGTCTAGCAGTGCAGATTATACTACTCCTATTGCTATTCTGATCCAAGAACTGTTTTCTTATTTCAGTAAAGCTTTGCCCTCTCCATGTATCAGTACTGGTTATGTATGCATAGCAAGCAGTGACGTTATGCTAGATCTATGTTCTGATGACCCGCATTGCTGTAATACCATTCCTACAGATGGGGTCACTGTCATCACTGTGCCAGAAGTGGTTGATATTGCGATGAATCATGGTGTCCTTGTACAACAACCTCCCCTCTCGAGCCACAATACTAGCGATGATGATGAGGACACCACAAGGGAAGGCCATAGCACTAGAAGCAGCATAGCGATGGAGTATCTCCAGAAGCCTAGTCTTGCTCTCATGCAACAGAAGAACGCCATCTGTCTTGATACGAACAAGGCACTCATTGACACAGGTCTAGTCATCTTCACTGGTCCTGGTTACATAAGACTTTTACACTTATTGGAAGACCCATATGTGTGTTTGTGTACAGAAAGAGGTATTCAGGCTCTAGCATCAACTACTCACTCTTTCAGTTATTCTAGTAGTGATAGTCATACAAGTCTGAAAGTTTTGCGATTAGAATTGTACAGCGACATCTTGATGTCCTTATGTCTTACCAGAGGTATGTGCACACTCGAAGAATACAGTAAAAAGTTAGGCATACAGCCATCACTCCATGAGCAGGATCTAGATGCATATAATGGCCACATTCAGATAAATAGTAATGAGGAACTGTATCGTCTTAGTTTGATCAAAATATGGTCCTATTTGAAGGAAATCCCACTCCATGTGGTCAATATAGCTCAGGGAAGTTTCTGCCATTTAGGCACTTCAGAAGAACTGCTAGATCTATTATCGTATGATGATAATACCACTGGGAATGCTTCTCACGGTACAGCGGGTGGGTTGGATGAGCATATGAGAGCAAAATTGCTGCAATTCCATAGCAAATATCACCTTCATCGGAATTGTGTCCACGGACAGAGTATCCTCATCAACTCCAGAGTACATGATGATGATAATAGCATTAATAATAATAATAATGGTGCTCCTGGTGACGACAATGAGAATCTCTATCCATCGTCCCTAGTAGAACATTGTGTCCTTCCAGCATCTCTATCGATCGGCCGTCGATGTATATTATCACATATCCATAGTGGAATCTTGTCCGCTATACCGCACATCATGGATCATATGATGATGCAGCAAATATATTTACAACCTTCCAGACACATGACCACTAGCCGTATTAATTCTAAAGATGGCGGAAAAGAGGGGAGGAGAGAAATGGTACTCTCTATACTTGGTCTGAAGGACTCCATCAAAACCTCATTTGAACATCCATCTTCTACAGTATGTGAGGCTTCCTGGCCAGTAATGATGAATATAGCTCAGTGTCATAAAGATGACATTTGGCCTGTAGAATGCAAGGATAAGAGTTTATGGAATGCCAAACTGTTTGTAGTGATGCAGGAGCGGATGTGTCCGTGTGCAAAGGATGCAAAGGAGGATGCTAAGGATGCAAAGGATAGTCATAAGAGTGCAAAGGAAGAGAAGGACGGTGTTGGGTATGGTATTGCTTTATTAGGTCCTAGTGATAGCCTGCAAGTCAATACACTGATGATGACATGGTTGCAATATATAAAACCTTTCCTAGACACTCAAACCGAAACAAGTACAACTGCATTTTGTGAATATGTTGCCATATGCACTGGTGTGAGTATTGCAGAGGCTATGGAAGCATTACAAAGATGGAAAGATAGTGAACGTCTTGCATTGAGCGATTTGATCAATGCAGGTTGTAGTGAGAACATGGTGTTATGGAGGGATATGCTTCAAGTATACGCTTCTCAAGCATCAGTAGAGTCATCATCAAAAGATGAAAAGCAAATGGAAAATGAGAATCTACAGTATCTAGTGGTATTATCTCAATCTTTCAGTCAGACAAAAACCATTATTCTGCACACGCTCATAGATTGTGTTCACAGTAATAGTCCTGTCATCTTGACTTCTTCTACACGTTTATCCTTGTTGACTGTGCGACTGATGTTGTTATTGAATTTGGTATCTTTGTGTGTCCAATCCAATAGTTCCAGTGCTTTGGTAAGAACTATTATAGCTTTCATACAATACAATTTCCACGATGATAAGAATGTCAATAGTACCCCCAGTATGCATCCAAAGTACATAAAAATAATCCTTTCGACTTACTTTTCACTCATGAGGAACATGACGGGTCGAGAAAGCCACTATAATAGTCTTTTATTGTCATTATTGATCCGACAATCACACCTGTATTGTAAAGGGAGTGGTAATGGGGTGATCGTGCCATTGCTGCAGACAATGAGTAATATCAATGAAAAAAGTGTACCCCGCTGTCTTTTTCTTGCTGCATGGGTGATTAGGCATATTTATTGTCATAATCATAATGATAAGTCTATAAATGATGAAGAAGAACTTCCGGTACCTATGCTGCAAGACTTAGAGAAGGCAGAGAATGTCACTGGAATGAGCCAAATGCTCATCGCCCACATCAATGGTGATGCTGATGGTGATGAAGGTAGTCAGCTACTGGCTCTGTCGGTCATGATGGAAAGAGGTGCCCAGCAGATGATTCGAAGACATGTCTCCCTCTCTCTTCAAAATAAGCTCACCAGCGCCTTCACCACCCAGGTCACCACTCCTAGTGGTGAGGGACAAAGCGGTGATGAAATAGATGGAACTAAAGTTCATCCTATTATCACAGTTACTGCACCCGCACGCATCGACCTGGCCGGCGGATGGTCTGACACTCCTCCTATCTGTTATGAACGACCAGCAGCAGTAATGAATATGGCCTGTCAAGTGGATGGTAAGAAGCCTTTACTATGTAGTGCTCGACTTATCGATATACCTATCATAAAATTATATTCCATGAAAAGAAGAGATGAAGATAAGGAAGTGACTGTATCAGGTCATGTGCTTGCTCACTACAGTGACTTCGAGGATATGCAGACACCCAATCAGAACATGTGTTCGTTGTTGATGGCGTGTGTCTGCGTAGCATTCGGTCTACATCCCAGCGATAGTCACGAAACAGATACTCTTGCTCAGAAGCTGACCGCTACATTAGGTGGTGGATTGGAAATAGCCTGTATGTCTACTTTACCTGCGGGGAGTGGAATGGGCGGGTCGAGTATCCTCGCAGCAGCAATATTAAGATGTATATATGAAGTTGTGAATGCTCGCCCCTCCAATATCTCATACCCTTCCTCTTTAGCAGCAACGCATTCATCACCATTATCAATAAAGGATGATTCGTTGACCGATATCAAACTTGTCAACATGGTGTCTTTAGTAGAGCAGCTGTTGACGACAGGTGGAGGATGGCAAGATCAATGTGGATGTCTGGGTGGGATAAGATACAGCACAAGTAATGGTGAGTTACCTTTGCTTGTTGAAACAGAACGCATAGAATCTATTCTGACGAATGGTGGTCAGAATCACTATGACAGCACTGCTTCAATTAACACTAATAGTCGGAAGGATGCTAAGGATGCTAAGGGTGCAAAGGGTGCAAAGGGTGGTAGTAGCTATGAAGCAGTGATTGGTCATATCAACCAGAGACTTTGTCTGGTATATACTGGAGTGTCCCGACTCGCCAAGAATACTCTGATCAACGCATTGAGAGCTTTCTCCTTGACACCTCTATATGCTCAAGACAGTACCGTGGCCAGTCTCGTCGAAGAGACAAAGCAAGCTGTGATAGACATACGAACATATCTTACCACTTTGGTGAAAGATAATGATGAGGCACTTGATGATCAGACAATAGCACTGGTGGGCAATAAGATTATCGCCACTCTTGCTACTACACTGAATCGTTATTGGTCATTGAAAAAAAGCATGGCGAAGGGATCAGAGCCGCCCTATATCACGACCATATTGGAAAGATTGAAGCCTGTGAGTCTGGGTTGTTCTTTGGCCGGTGCAGGCGCGGGTGGATTTATTGTAGTCATCATGAAAGAAGGCGTACAGAGGAAGGATGTGCAACAGCTGGTAAGAAAGTTGAATGAAAGTGATACGGATGATAGTAGCCGTGGGAGTATGGAGGGCGGTCTATCTGTGCATGAATGCAGTATCGACCTTAATGGAATGGCTGTTCATTGTGACATGCATGAGGATCTACTATCAGCCTTATTGTCACATGTTTAAGGAGACTGTAAGCATGTAATCATTGTGTGATGTTTGTAAGATGGTTGTAAGATGATGCTGGGATGGTGACAATGTAGGCCAGGAAGATCCGTATTATTTACCATGATTCACATTCATAACAAACCTTACAAATACTACCAGCCCAGCTCTATATATATTCCGTGATCTGATCTACAGAGGTGGTGCAGGTGGCTGCAAAAAGGGAACTGTCCCAATCAGTCCCGGAAACAATGCTGATAACAGAATGTCGTATCCAGGCAAACTAAACCTATCCTGTTGGAATTCGATCAAGCCGCTCTCTTTGTTGACACGAAGGTCACTGTATACATAGAATGCCTTTATGGGAAGACCTGATAATATGTTCACAGAGCCTGATAACCTCCAGGTAACTGTAATTCCACTCTCATTGTCCTTAATGTAGGGTATGACTTCGATGATAGTGCCTCTTGTATCACTTTGTGAAAACAACTTTCTCACGCCACGTGCATAGTTTTCAATGCCTTTCAATTTGACATCGGGATCCTGGAATGCGAAATCGTCACTGAAGAAAGAGGCATCGACAATACCAGAAACAAACCACTCCTTCGTATCATAAGATTTCTTGAAATCTTTGCAGAGAGCTTGCAAGCTTGTCCGTTTGCGTTTGCGCGCGCTGAAGTTCACACTGTCAATATCCAAAATCTTTTTTGATGCTGTGTCGCTAGTGAAGAAATTAGACAGGATTTGAGCCGCGGGATTCTTGTACTCTTCTCTGCCGCCAGAATGCAGAGTTGAAGAATGTCTGAACTCTCTTGAGGAAAAAAAGGCTCGATAGCAGTATACATTGCCTATAAGGGCTAGATATAATGTACACAATGGCCTGATAATCATGAAATCACCTCTTTTATTCTTGCACATAAAGTAGAAGAAAGTGACAGAACCAGGTCGGATGGACAATTACAAAAGCCAGGAAAAGGTGCTCGTCATCGTCAAGTCAGATTGGTGTAAATAAGCGTTGCGGAAGCAATTCTATCAACCTCATTGGTGTGGTTGTATCTGCTGTTGAATCCTCAGCTAGAATAATTTTGTAGATAGATATTGATTTTGATCGATCTGAAGTTTTATAAATCAAAATCAAGATGGGCCGCTGGGATGACGACAGCGATGAAGAGCGGGCTTCTACTGGCAAGAAAAAGCGTACCAAAGTATCTCATGATGCAAGTTCTGAAGAGAAAGCGGCGTCAGTCTTGGTTTCTGATGAAAAGCATCGCGATAGTAATGAGCATGAGAAGGAGAGTAGTGAGAAGGAGTCTGGCAGTCTCGTGTCGCTTGAGAGTGGAGATGAACACACCAAGATAGACAGTGTTGATTGCACTATTCGGGACAAGCTCAGTGACATGACTGGAATGCGTAGTCATGACCCTTTCACTGGAAGTGACATTGTCGCGAGTAAACCACAGTTATCATTACAATTGCATGCTGGTCAATGTCGAAGTGTAGATGAGTACGAGCCTATACAGTATATAGACCAAGGCACCTTTGGTCTAGTCTATCAAGCCCGTTGCAAGACCAGTCACAAGATCTACGCACTCAAACAAGTCAAATTGAATGAATACACCGCCTACAATGGGTTCCCGATCACTGCATTAAGGGAATGTAATTTGCTGATGTATTTGAATCATCCAAATATCTTGAAAGTGAAAGAAATGGTGATTGGCTCTACTACTGAGAAGGTGTATATGGTGATGGAGTATGCTCAATCGAATATCAAAGAATTCATGGTCACGGAAGCAAGAAAAGTCTTCAAGCAGCATTTGGCTCTACAGCATGCAAGTGGTCCCCAGCTCTCTATCAAACATCAGTCAAATCTATTCGAGCCCTCGCGTAAGAACTACACACCGTTTACGCTTGCTAATGTGAAGACATTGTTGATGCAATTGTTGAGTGCTATTGAGTATTGTCATCGCTATTGGGTCATCCATAGGGATCTCAAGACCTCCAACTTACTCTATACTTATCATGATTTACGTTCGAATGCCACTCACGGGGTGTCTCCTCACCAAGGGAATCAACACCGTATCAAGCAATTACAAAACAGTGATGGTAGTAATAAAGAGAGAGCCATTCATTTAGATCCATCTCCTCGTCAGAATCGTTCCGATCATGGCACTCATGCTAGTCAAAATAATAGTGATTGCAAGTCCAGTCATGCTCGCAACGAGGCTAATAATGATAGAGGTGGTGTAGATATGCCTGCTGCTCCGATGGTTGGGGGACAACTTCTTGTGGGGGATTTCGGTAGTGCCCGTCATTACAGCGCCCCTCTGGACTTGTATACTCAAGAAGTATGCACGCTGTGGTATCGCTGTCCTTCTCTGCTACTAGGAGAGGAGATCTATGGTAGGTATCCCCCCTCCATCGTTGTGTCTCGCCATGTCATATATCTCGAACCGCACTAACATCATCATCATTATTATTGTTGTTATTATTGCTATTATTATTATTATTATTATCATTACCATGATCCCACAGGCCCTGAATTGGATGTTTGGTCTATTGGTTGTATCTTCGCCGAATTGCTCAATGGCAATGCACTCTTCGCCGGAGAGTCAGCAGCAGGACAATTGAATTGTATTGCCAAAATCCTAGGAATGCCTACTGAAAATGAATGGCCAGGGGTATCGAAATTACCATTGTTCAAAAAAGTCAATGTATCTCAAGCAGGTAGCTGTAATCGTTTACATGAGCTATTCAGTGAAAGTCACAATATGCATAAGATCCATAGTAACAGTCTTATGAGTCATGGTGATAATGGCAATAAGGTACATATGCAAAAGCTCTATCTCAGCGAATTGGGACTAGATCTATTGAAGGGTCTGTTGACGTATAACCCCAAATCTCGTTTAACTGCTAGTGCAGCATTGAAGCATCCATGGTTTGCGGAGATGCCATTACCAAGTAGACCAGAAGAGTTACCTCACCCTGCACAACAGCAAGACGGTCCAAAAGGGTAGGAAGTGATGGTGATCGACGATTCTATCATTTAGTCATCTTTGGACAGCAATAAGAGGCAGAGGGGGGGGACTTGGGCTTGGGTAGAAACCTGGAGTATGGATGAGGAGATGTGACGAAAGTGTTGCAGGAGTGGAGAAGAAATGTACATAGCAAGCATACACTGCGATCATAGTGGAGCTATTGTAGAGAATACTGTCAGAATGTAGTAGAGCCATTGTCCGTATCCTTAACCATAATCACTACACAATCACTACACAATCACTAGAGTCCAACCAGCCCCTTTTCTTCAGTATACTCACGCCCCCTCGCGCTTAATACTTAGGACATTGCAAGCAACTATTGTCTTCACCATGGTCTAGCTTTACACACGTTCTTTCTTCATTGTAATCCAAAGAACATGAACAGGTATCCGAAAATTTAGGCAATTTCACACCATTATCAACGGCGCATGCCAGTGCTTCTCCAAGCGACATAGAACCAGCATCATTAAAATTATCACCACCTAGATTTAGAACTAAAGTTTGTAAAGATTTATTACTCAAATAATTCACGGAGTTTCCAAGTGCCGCCAGAATGGCATCACCTTCTTCTTCAGTACAGTCAAGAAATGTGAATTCCAAATCTAAGTATAGTGACTTTAATGAAGTAAACCCGCTATTCAGAGCTACAGCAATTGCCATGGCTCCATCTTTACCCAAGTCAATGTTTTGAACAAATCCTAAAGTAAGATGTGTAAGTTGCGGAAGTTGACGGAGAGAAGTCACTAGTGAACCTGCTCCAACAGCAGTAAGATGGCCACCATCGTCAATATCGTTTAATCTCGTGTCTACTACTAGACTTATTAGTGAAGTGCCACTCAATAAAGCCTCTCCAAGATCGGTCGCATCATTATCATCCATTTCAATCATTTCCATTCGGAGTGCCAAATTCTCAATTTTAGACTGTCCATTTAATACAGTCTTTGTGAAATCAGCAAGACTATCATGGATATAGTGAGTAAAACTCAAATCAATATCCATCATCTTCAATGATTTAAGATGTGCTATTGCAGAAGAAGCAGCATTAATCCAATCAGTATCTACCTGATCCGACCCAGCACATGAAAGGAAGAAATTTGTTAGGGATAGCTGACTGCCGAGTTTAGTTACACTTTTACTCACTGTATCCGCACCACTTTCGCAGAACAAAGGTCCATAGCAATAAACTGCATCAGTAACAGATTCAGTTGGAGTTTTTGCATCATCAACGTAACTACAACCATCAGGCAGCGGAGCTGTGCTAACACAAGTTCCATCCAAGTCACAGAAAGGCGCATCTTGAGATTTGCAATCTGAGTCTTGAATACAGAGCCACTCACATTGAGGTCCTAAATACCCATTGCAATGACATGCACAAGCCCAGTCCATGGGATCTTCACTTTCTTTTGGAGAATAAGAAGAACCCTTGGAGTTGCAAAAAGCATTATCTGAGCACGTAGGCGTTCCGACTGATATTGTTGTACCATACGTTAGCATTCCACAAAGACCAACTCCGTCATCTAAACGTTCCAAACGAACATATCCTTTCTCACCCCATTCTATTCCCCAGCTATTTTTGATCTTATAAAATGGTAATGAACCATCAACGCCATATCCAACAACCAGAACACCATGGTTCACATCTGTGCAACAATCACCTGACATTACACCACTTGAGTAGTGTTGCCAAAGATCGCCATCAGCACATAAACCGATGCTTACTGGTTGATCAGCAACTGCTGCCTGCATTACTTTATCATCTGCTTCAAGTTCTTGCCAATTACCGATTCCGTATTGTGGTGTTGAAAATGAATCATTTACACTGTTGGTTACTAACTTGCAACTGTAACCATCGTGATAACCATCAACCGAAAAATAAGGATATGCGCTTTCGGAAGAAAGCTGTACATTTTGCAAATACGTGAATGCCCCTCTCATATCGCCACCATTACAACCATAGTTGCCATACTCTTCCCCAGAGCAATCCAAAAGCTGTTGTTCAGACAGAGAAGGGATTGGTGAAGTCACATTTCTTTTTATGGCCCAGGCTGACTCGATTGTACCTGTTGCAGAAAAACTCCAACAGCTACCACATGCTTGCTGATTTTTGACATCACTCACATATCCAGCAGCGGTCCAGTCGACTTCATCAGGTAAAGATTCACGATAAGCCCGATTCTTAGATGGCGATGCCGTCGTTGTTTTTGATGCCGGCTTAAGCCCAAGTATTCGTGCACGAAACTCGCCCGAGCTCAGATCGGCGAAAGGACCCACTCCTAATGTATATGGGAGTTTTTTCGCATTTACTTGCGTAATTTTTTCGACGTTCTTTTGAAATATCTCAAATCTTTTGGTATCCTCATCCTTGGAAGCGTACTTGCGATTAAACTTTCTCTTGAATTCAGCGAATTGGTCAGCGATCTTTTGAATGTTTTTTTCCTTTTCAATTGCTTTTGATAGGATATTCAACCAAGCTGTAATCAAAACTACAAGGAAAAGATACTTCGTTGGTTTCCTTGCTTTTCTTTTTACCTATTATACTCTATTGATCTCCTATTCTACTAACCTGTCCCTTTTTTTCTATTTTTTACTTCCGTGTAGCCTAACAATCGAGCCACGCAAGAATACGGCACGTAATTTTTTCGCTCGTAATGAACCGGAATTTCGACCCGGCCCTGGCACTTTCCAAGATCTGTACTGTGCAGTACCTCGGCCAATGAGTCGTTGTGAGCGAGTAGATCCGTCAGTTGAGTTGATACTACGACGGTCGTCCGGAAACGTAGTTCAAGCCGTTCCGTTGGATGTCGAAGAAGCGATCTATGTGGGTACTGACAGATTAAGCACTTGTGTTGAATCGGACACAAACGAAGGGTCAGTTGTCCATACACATAACCTCCCAAGCATTGATGCAGATATCATTGAGGGAATTGGAGATATTAACCTCGATTTACTGACTGAGAAGAAATTGGATAACTTCTTGATTGAGTTGCTGATTCGTCAAATCACGTACGGATTACCAGGAACGAATGGTGGCTTTTGCTCTAACGTGTTTGCTTACATATTGACTGAACATGATCTGCTATCCATCTTCTTTACTCATCCGTTGGATCCTTTCACAAGAAACAAGAGAGTGATGTATTTCTATATTACTGTTATCACCCTTTTGAGTATGACCCAAGTTTTTAGCAATGGACACGTGATCGAGGCAATAATAGCTTCGGCTTTAGTAGAGCCTGTAAAATTCATATTGAGACGTGCAATTGAGTGTCCTTGCATACGGCTCGACGCTTGCATATATCGTTGGATTTGTTGTTGTGTGCGTGGACGTAGTGACGAAGACAGAGAAACCATTTTGAAGAGAGCAGATTCCTCCGCATGGGTATTACTATTGTTTTTCGCATTAGGAAGTACAGTCGTGACTACTTTTTATATCTTAGCGCGCTGTTTTGAGGCTCCGGATGATGATGAACCGAGCTGTGTCGATTTTGTGGATTGGCTATCGGGTCAAGCCTTCTCTCTCTTGTTTACAAGCGTATGTGTTTTGGTATTTTATGTATATTGGAATTTTTCAAGTCATAAAGAGAGATTTAAAGCTAAAGTAGAAGAGGTATTCAGAATTAGTAGAGCCTACCAAGAGGCTCACAATATTGTGAGTTTGACCTCTTTAGCGCGACTGGTATTGAATAGGAAGGATGACAATTTGAGTGATGTGGAAATTTTTAAGATGAAGTACGAGTTGGTTACGTAGGCCCAAAGGCAAATGCATTGTCCGCAGATCACCTCACATCGGGTAGAGGATGTAGTGCCACGGGGTCGGTGTCTAAGGGTGTCATAAGGGAGATTTTTCGCATTTATTTGTGTAATTTTTTCGACGTTCTTTTGAAATATCTCAAATCTTTTGGTATCCTCATCCTTGGAAGCGTACTTGCGATTAAACTTTCTCTTGAATTCAGCGAATTGGTCAGCGATCTTTTGAATGTTTTTTTCCTTTTCAATTGCTTTTGATAGGATATTCAACCAAGCTGTAATCAAAACTACAAAGAAAAGATACTTCATTGGTTTCCTTGCTTTTCTTTTTACCTATTATACTCTATTGATCTCCTATTCTACTAACCTGTCCCTTTTTTCTATTTTTTACTTCCGTGTAGCCTAACAATCGAGTCACGCAAGAATAAGACCGCTCGTAATGAAAGATCGGAATTTCGACCCGGCCCTGGCACTTTGGATCTTTGTCTTTTAACTTTAGCAGGCGGTTCACCACCATCATACCTTTGTGTTGAATCACACCGTGCCTGAATAGAGCATTGGTGCTGCTGTGCTACAATAATATTCATTCTTCGAGAAATTTGCGCAAGAAGACGAAAAAGAGCAGTATATCGTCCATCAAGAATTCGCTCCTGATTAATCGCAATTAAAATGCGAACTTTGCTGCGTCCTTTGACGCTCACCGGCGTACTGATTGGGATTACCATTACGCATAGTTTCGTGACACAAAATGAGAACGCGCTGTTGTCCTCCAAACCGGCGGCAGGCGTTCTTGTAGGAGACAAGGTCAAAAGCAAGCGTCCGCTTAAGGCATCTTCTATCACCTCTTCGACTGCTCCACAGGCCAAAAAGGACTACACCAGCTTTGATCTGGATGGTCCACCAGGCTATAGTGTAGACAAAGACACAAATGAGGTCACCTTCGACGAATCTATCTATACCCGTATTGATGAAAAGTATTTCAAGAATCCCACTTATGCCAAATTCAAGACAGGTAATGCCATGCATGACACACTCAAAGGGGAGGAGTTATTGGAGAGATATGAGATTTATCGCAAGAAGGGGTGTGATGAAATTGCTTGTGTAGTAAAGTTTGGAACACGTTTGAATGGTAAGTCATCTTTTGTTTCTTTTGTGACTCTATAAATACCCATGATGACTATGCTAACACGACCCACATTCTCTCCTCTTCTTTTAACATATCAGGTTACCCTAAAATCGTGCATGGAGGCATTCAGTCCCTTGTCTTTGACAACAGCTTCGGATGGTTGTTTTTCGCTTTGAGGAAGCCTATGGCCGTCACAGCTAATTTGAATATCAATTATCGTGCTCCTTTACAACAAGACACCTTAACTGTCTTGAAAGTCAAAATGAAGAAAGAAGAAGGTAGGAAAATGTTTATGGAGGGGATATTGATTGATGTAGAAAGGGATATAGTCATCAGTGATTCGAGTACCCTTTTCATTAAAATCAAGGTAGACAAGCTACCTTGGTGGCAGAGGTTGTATGTGAACATATTTGGACTATAAAGAGACTCTATGGCTGCAATGGCTATATAGATAGATGGAATTCTTATGGGTATGAAGAAGTGTTCGTTGTAATGTGAAACATTGAAGCTATAATAAGTGTTGGTATTGTATCCTGTCATTATCAAAGCACACACTATGTTACAAGCTCATTCACGCATATCTCTCGCTCTCCATACAATATGTATAAACAATAGCCTCTCACATTCTCTTTGTCGTGTATATTTGTCCTACAAGGGGGTACATTCTTGTATATACAATCTTTGAACCCATTTCACACAACCCTTTCATCGTCGTATATGACATATATAATATGCAACAGTCATGACGACAATCTATGCTAAATAGTTGTACAACTTGGTATCATTCGCATCTCTAGCCAAATAGTCTCTTTCAATCAAACTTTCCACCCTTTTCTTGATAGCTCCAGGTGTAGGATTGAAACGACTGCTTAATTGTCTTGTCACTTCGGCAATCAAATCGTGATGCAGTAGAGATTTGCGACTCTTCATAATGCGCACAATACTCGATTCTACCAAATGTCTTCGATCCTCTTCTACTGCAGCAGGAATTGTAGAACGTGAAGGTACGGCTTCAAGACCCTTCATGGGAGTGTCCGCGTAGTCTGTTGGGTTGGATGACACCTCTTTCATGGATACCAAGGAGACTAAAAAAAAATGAACAAAAAAGAGGGTGGAATAGAAGTATGGAGTGTATTGAGATAAGGCTGTGTTAGTATTATCATTCCTAGTTCTCCAAAGAGTAACAAAAAGCATCATCATCATCATCATGAACATGGAAAAGTTCATTTACCTTTGATTCTCTTCAATCGGCTTGTAAAGGCCTCATTGTACGTGAAAGTGTCGTCCTGATGGATACCCTTGGCTTTACTGGATTTTATAAGAATGCGATGTTTGGAAGTACATAAAGATAATAGATGTCTCTTCAACTCCATCTCATCTTCAATATCTACTGCTGTTGCAATCTCTTGTAATGTATATGTCTCCTTGTCATTAAATAAAGACAGCATAGCCATCTGATAAGTGCTCACATTCAGATCCCTTTTACCTGAAGCATAATTCGCCTTAATATCTGCTGTACCATATTGCGTAGCCCATATAAGTTTACGCCCTTCATATCTAGCATTATAGAACATCGTGAATAGCGACTGGCACTCCTCGATAGCTCGACAGGGGATAGTGCAACTAGGATGATAAGAATGGTGAACATATAGAGAAAAACAAAGGATCTGTTTAGATTGATTATCATCATTATCATCATCGTCATAGTAGGAAGAGAACACAGACAAAGAGAAGGAAGAGACATCACTCACCTCGTTTTACTCACAATAGGCCAATTGCTACTTGTCAATGTCATCACATCAAGTTCAATTTTCCCAAGTGCCTTATAATGTTCACTAGATCGGAAATTAGCAAGGATGTCCTTAGATAAATGCTTATCAGTATACATACTCTCTAACTTAGCTACATAGATATAACCGCATTCTGCTTTGAGTTTGCCGATCATACTCTTCTCCAACTCATCAGATACCGAACGACCTGAAAGAAGACGTTTTGCAAACAGATTTTTGTAATAACACTCAAATACGTCCTTGTCTGTGATGATTGTGGGGTCGGTAGAGGGTTAAGTAGAGAGAGAAAGGGCATATGAAGAGTAGATTTGTGTTAGTTTGATCAGAGTGACTCTTCTGGGAATGATTGGAACAGTAATTTTTCGAGAGAAGAGAAGAAGAGAAGGTTATGCCATACCTGTGAGATATCTGAATAGATCGACGAACTTATCCATACGACTATCAGCTTCTTGCTCATTCACTCCTCTCAAAGAATTTTTGAGCATATCGTCACTATAGTCTGCTAGACTGCGTGCACTTGTGCCATCAATGTTCATGAAGTCTTCAAAAGCTTCCTTCATTTTCTTCTGAGATCGTTTATCATTTTCAAAAGCCATTTCTATAGTATGTGTGAATTTTGCTCTTACTTTCATTACAGCATCTACAAAGGAGATTGGAGCTTTCACAACTTCTCGATCTTGTAAGATCGTATCGCCAATAGCCTTAATCGTGGCACCCATTGCATCTCTTAACAAAGGAAGAGTAGAGTCTACCCTTGAAAAGAGCGCATACATTCTTTTGAGATCAGAAATGCTCTCCAAATTAAACATAGACCGACATCCAGAGGTTTCATTAGATACGAGTGTACAAGCATGATTGGTGATAAGTTCGTGTTCTGCGATGCCTATGACTTTAGGGTGAGTATTCACAACCAAATAGGCATCACAACGCGCTTGCTCTTCTTCTAGACGTTTCTCTATCTTTTGCAAATAATCAGGAACGGTAGCATTTTGTAAGAAATATGTACTTTCGGAAGAATAGAATTCACGAGATTCGTTGAGAAAGTCCAATTCGAACATAGCTTCGTACGGAGATTCCGAATCTATCTTCGTTTGGTCACCTTTTGATGATGCATTCGAAGGACCATTCGTACTCTGACTAGATGAACTTGGTTTACTCGCCCAACTAGGTTGTTTCAATAAAGCTGCAGTGCTGCCAGTAGTGCTGCCAGAATGATGATTTTTCCCTAATTCATGTAACATGTGTGTGATAGCTCTCATGAGATCTCTATCAATCATTTGACCACTTCTCTCCAATGACACATTCTTCAATAAAATCGCTTTCAATCGATCACACACATTTTCATTGTATACTATGGTGTGTAAAAAGAGGTGCAATCCCAAATCATAAACTGTCAACTTGTTGTGACTCATGACAAAAGTTTTATCCATATACATTAAGACATCTTTGATGTTACTTAACACTAATTTGAAATCTTCCCACACACGACGCAACTCTTCAAGTAATGTATCACCACTCTGTATACTAACAATTTTAGACTTGCGGGTCAAATGCTCAGTAAGAGTGTCAGAGACTCCAGTGTATAGTTTTTCGCCATGTTTATGAATACACAATTTATAACCATATCCATATAGCTCTTCAAAACTCAATGTACTCGAGTTGTGCACAAATATCTGATCCAGAGCTTCTCGGAGTGAAGTCCACATCTTGTCGGCGGCACTTCCATCCACTTGGTTGCGTGTGATAGCACTGATGCGAACATTCAGCTTCTTTGATCCCAACCCGCCGATGCGACTCATTCCGATATAACGAACGACAAACTTACAAGTGCGAGTGCAGACCAATTTGATTGCTGAGTCACAGAGATAGGGCTAGTGGGTACGAGTTATGAAACCCAGCCAACTGCGAGCTTTGCGTCAACGCTTAGTTTTGGACGCTCAAAATTTTGTGAGTGACAGGCAGACCGAGGGTCGGGTGCAAAATCGATATCAAAAGCAACGTGCTTCGTTGCCATCCTGCGAGAATTGTATTCGATTGGAGGTGCCGAAGTCATCGAAACGTCTTTTTACTGTGATTTTGGTAATTGGGATAAGATAACTCATTACCTCCTTGTAGATATCTCATATTGCAAAATCAGACTGAAAGGAACAAAATGGAGCGTCTTGTGATTGGCTGCATGTCTGGCACATCGTTGGATGGCATTGATGTCTGTCTCATGAAGCTCACTGGACATGGCTTATCCATGACCCCTACCTATGAGCACAGCGTCCCTTCGGACTTTTCTCCCTCCCTGCAAGACAGCCTACGCGCTTATAGTTTAGAAGACAAGCCATTGTCTTCTAGGGAGTTATGTGAATTGAATTACTCCTTCAGTATGGCTCATGTGACAGCCATAGAGAAACTGTTGACAGAGTATGCACAGAACTGTGTAGAAATGACCTTTAATAGATCAAGTATTGACCTATGTGTGATTCATGGTCAAACCGTGTTCCATTCGCCCCCTTTATCACATCAAATGCTAAATGGTGCCTTAATAGCACAGTCTATACAGATACCTGTCTGTTATGACCTGAGAGCAGCTGATCTGGCCCAAGGGGGGCAAGGGGCTCCAATTACACCCCTGGCGGATTATATCTTGTTTAGAGGTGACGATAAAGCAAGTAGTGCTGTAGAGAAGCAACGAAGAGAAAGGCGTGCTGTGGTGAATTTGGGGGGGTTCTGCAATGTGACTTGGCTGTATTGCAAAGACAATATCCCCATATATCATAGCAACGATGAGACTGTGCCAAAGGGTCATCTAGTGCCCTATACTAATGGTGATAAGGACGAGGAAGGTCTGGAAGGTAGAGAGGTAAATCACGATGAAGGTAAAGTCAATGTGAGTGATCTAGTCTCTGGAAATGATGTGTGTGCCGTGAACCAACTCCTAGATGGTATTGCCTGCAGGTATTTCGATTGCAATTTTGATTACAATGGTCAACACGCTGCTAGAGGCAAAAAACACGATGATATTGTAGAAGTACTGACGACTCTATTGAACCAGCAAGCAATCATGGCTTCTAGTAATAAGGATAATGAGTATGGCAATGGTGACAATGGTGATGGTAAAAGGTCCCTGGGCACCCTGGAATCTCCCCTTGGAGCCCTCGAGAAGATAAAAGCGGATCTCAGGGACCCTGATTTGATCCCTGTTTTCACTTCGACTAGTGCCAGTAGTCACCGCGATGTGAATGGTGATATTCTCGCACCACCATGCGATATAGCTTACAGTGCTTGTTATAGCATTGCGACTACAATTGTGAATGCATTGAAACAACAGAAGGTGCATAGAGCAATTTTTGCCGGTGGAGGTGTAAGAAATGAAACGTTGATGAATATTATCCGTACTTTAGCTCAGAGGAGCGATGGAGTGTCTGAATCGGGTGAGGATGGCGGAGAGGATCATAGTGAGGGTATTATTATCGAAAGCAGCGATGTCTATAGTCTATCTATCTTTGATCGTGAAGCGGCTGGTATGGCCATTTTGGGAGGCTTATGCAACGATCGTGTCCCAATTACTCTAAGCAGTGTGACTGGGGTAGCGAAGGCGCCGGTAGCAGGGGTATGGGCCTATGTGAAGTGATTATACACTAAAGCAGAGATAAAAGGGGGAGGGTGGGGGAGATGAGGGGACTGTGTTGATAGTGAACAGTAGTGTACCATTTGTAACCACCAGATGATATGTGTGTGTGTATTGTCTTCATAGTAGATTACAGAGATCCTACATATATCTACATCATCATCATCTAGTTTTTCTTTATTCAAGCAAATCTCTTCATATTATCATATGCAATCCTCACAAACCTTATCATGACATCATCATTATCAGATAAGGTTCAATCAAGGCTCCCTGACCTAATCATGTCCCTCACGCTCCAATACAGTTTGCACTTTGCCTTGCTGTAACAAAGTATCCAAATGGGTACTGCCCCATCTACTTACATTTCCTCGTTCATCACCTACCAAAAGCTCGTAGGAGCTACTAGCATTATTGGACTTATCCACCATCTCTCGTTGCTTGCCGGGGATCATACCTGACATAGCTGTCGTCAGGTTGTTGCTACCCTGCTGTGTCGCTCCCGGATTGGATACAATTTTCAGCATACTAATACTGTGATTATGAGATGGGGGTAAAGTGTATGCAATGTACAATTCACGTCGTACAGATGATTGCATAGCTAGATTATCCTCATGAACCATACGCGTTCGATCATAGACAGACACATTCGTTACACTATCAATATCAGAAAGAGAGGGAGTGTTGCTCAGGGTCGTGACGGAGCCATCATGAGACGTCTGAGCTACACTAGAGCTGACATCAAACAAATCCTTCTCCAACGAATGAGCCGTCGATTTCTCACTGGTGTTTGTACTATGGATCTGACTACTCAGGCTGGTAGTTTCATCGTCATCTTTATTACTATTCTCGGTGGTAATTCTCATCTTCCATAGATGTACTTCTCCGTTCTGATGTCCAGTGACACACCAGACACCTTAAAGAATAGAGTGTACGATGTATGATAGTGGTTAGCATGTGAGATATTGGTTTCGTGGTGGAGAGAAGGGTAGATGTTAGTGCAGTTATCACTTGTCTTAAACTTGATAGAGGAGGAGAGAGCAGAGAGGAACACTGACCTTCTTGATGTTCATAACATGGTACTGCTGTTACGCATGTAGGTGTTGAGACGGAAGTAGAAGATAGGTGTACATGACTGTGACCATTTTTATCTTCATCGCTTCCAATTTGACTACTACTATGACTACTTACAGTATTCCCTCCCTCGTTGGCACCCTCGCTGGATAGATCCACGGCACACATCAGTGTGCCATTGACCGTATACATAGATAACATCGTTGGAGTCAATGTGAATATACTCCCAATGGTACTACTGATAGACAATGAGAGTACCGGCTCGCGGATGCTGGGAGTATATCCCCCGGGTAAGGAATTGCTTTTGGTAGGGTCATAGAGTAGAGCTCCACGATAAAGTAGCTGGTTGTAGGTGTCAAGTGTTCGAATGAGTTTGCCTTGTCGAGCGTCCCATGCACAACATTTGCCCTCACTACAACTGCTCACCATAACTCGGAGAGAGGCGATATAGTCAACAGCGGTGATGGTGCTGTAAGGTTAAAAAAAAGTAGGTAGCATAGTTATAGATTGAATTGAGTACCAAGAGGCGGTCATGTTAGTATACTCGTCGTCATTATTACTGTGATAACAAGTCATGGTAGATGGAAGGCATAGTGGAAGAATTCCTGATAGGGCTAGAGAACGGCTTACTTACCTTGTATGTGCTATATATGTAAAGACGTGTTTAACACGTTTATTGATAAGTAAGCTCTTAGGAGACCATTGACGTACACTACAATCTGTACTCCCAGTAAAGAATAGATCACCCCGTGAACTAATGAACATGCACGTGATAGGCCCCTCATGCAGCCTCTCATGCACACTGAATACTTCCTTGTCTTGATCTGTGATCATACTATTCACATTCTTACTACTTAAGGAAGCTCTGTGGTCCATACCCCGAATGTCACTTCCGCTGGGTTGAATTTGGTTGCTATTTTGACCTAAATGAGACAGCGTTTCCAATATACCTGTACCGGTAGATCCTATAGTACCGATGGTGTTGGAAATAGTCATACTACCACTAGGAACCACACCGGTGGAAAAGACGGTAAACCCGCAACTAGGGCCTCCATACCGCACACTTTTCTTCCCAAAGATGTTCATAGGTAGCAATAAGCCTCCAATATTCACAGCAAGCACTGCATTACGATGGAGATGTATATCACCGATAGCCAGACGATCACTATGGACATCTACATTGGTAAAGTGCTCAGTTTTGCCTATTTTATGTAATTGTACCAGATGAGGAGCTCCCAACACACATAATGGAGGGGATGAATGATCATACCATGCGAGAGCTGTGGCATCAGTTGCGACAGGTCCATTGTATAATTGTCTACTTGTCGTAGTTACATTCGTCGTGCCAATAATGCTGTTGCTCTTTCCATGATAGATGCCATCTAACATCGGATCATGTCCTGCCTGTATATTAAGCATGCCACCTGTAGCTGTCTTACCAGTACCATTCACACCACTTTGCTCATAAATGTTATCGTAATCATACAATTCATTCTGCATACCAGCATCAACAAAAGGTTCTCGTTTCAAAATATTGGGTACCTTACGTGCCACGTGTGGTTTATTGAACAATCGCACAGGACATTGTCCGAAATTATTGATTTGAGCAATGGTGGCTCTTTGTATAATTGGATCCTCGATGGCATCGATATCCACCTCGCCTTCATATGTAAGGTGGATGAAAACATTCATTGCATCAACACTAGCTTGACCACGCTGCTTATATCCGAAGATAAGATCGATCCAGTGGTGTATGTTTTCACTGACATAGCGTGATTCGAGAGCTTCCCGATGCCGACGGATGAATTCTTGGGGGTCATTATGAGCCCAAGGGGGCAACTATGAATGAGGAAGAGAGAAAAAACGGATTATAGTGATGATGATCAGGTTAGTATATGGTCCATCTAAAGTACGGTTTAACGATATCAATGGTGTCTGAAAGAAATAGAGTCAGGCTTACTTTGACGTGGTTAACCAATTGACCCTTCTGAGTGACACCGAAGTCGAAATCATTGTGATTTCTCAAAAATTCACTACAATAATAGAATTCTGGAATGAGCTCTCTGACATCCTGCAAATTGTCACTACTAGCACTCAACCAACTCATCTCCACGTCCATAAAGATGCGATCAGGGTTGTCGAATCTACCGCCTTGTAAAGCGACACTGTAGTCGGCGAAGGGTTGCAGACGGCACAAATAATGAAGAACATAACCTGTGACAGTGGCAACAGAAACAGAAAGGTGAGAACAGGGGCGAGCAAAACGGTGACAGAGGTGAGTATTTTGCTATTAGGGGCGACAATCACAAGTCGAGAGAGGGTATACGTACCGGCACAACTGTAGTGTGTTCCGTAAAAGAACGGAGGCGGATTATCCCCATGATTACTAACCATATGGCTCGACCTGGTGCTGTCACTCTCCTCCCCACTACTCCAACCCTCTTGGTCATATTCATCATTATAGATCTCGTCCAGAGCTTGGTATCTTTCTCGAAATTGTGCTGCTCGACGGGTACCTAGAGCACCCATCGGTTTGGACAGATCTCGATATGTTCGAGGGTCATCTAAATCTAAATTAGTAGAGGTGTAGTCGGCCAACACCCATGGGAAGATAGGATACTGAGTCAAATCTTGATACGAGCGACCAGCAGCTGCATTCAAATGCCTATATGAAACATAGAGTGCGAAAAGCAGGTGATGTCAGTACAATCAGTGATCATGCAGGAAGAGAAGGACTAGGAGGTATATCACTTACATCAAATATTCGAAGTTGGTGAGTTTGCCTTGTTCCCACATGGTAGAGATAGAGCTCACGAATGTGTTCATAAGTCTAGTATACATATTGCTGTAGTGAGTGATAGCAGAGATGGTGATGGTGATGGTGATATATTAATGCAATATGGGGGAGGTGGTTAGGGTTAGGGATATTATTGCAGTAGCCTTTATGAATCTAGCGAGTGAAGTAGAGAATTGTACTTTACCTCACACCTCTGAGCATCTTGATGCTCTTACTGCCTAGAACTCTTTGGAAAATAGATGAAGGCATTTCAATTTCTAACATGTCCGATAGCAGGGTGGTGGTCGTATTGATACTCTCACACGAGAAGAGGAGGGAATATCCGCACAGGTCGATCACCTCTAGGGCTGTATATTTCAATTCATGTCTACGTTTGAAGATGGAGTAGACTTGGGTCAAGTCCAGGCTGTAGTAGCCAACATAGGGGGCTAACAAGCCCTGCCAAATGTCGTTGATCCAGTCATACTCCGTCATAGCCTCCCGCGATAGCAGAGACGACAAGTCTGGAAACTGCTGGCTGGTTCCCCGACTAGTGGTGCGAGGTCGACTGCCCGCTGCTCCAGCTCTGGAGGCAGCCTTGGCTGCCTCCATCGCTGCGGCATTCTGCCGCTGTGCATACTCTGCTACGGCGAGACTGTCGCTTGTAGGGGCTAGGATGCCTATCCACTCCACGATGGCTTCTTGGGCTGGAATGCCCCTCTCGCAAGCATCATTATTCTTTAATTTGAAGCCTGCTACTAGGTGCAGTTTCTTGGTGTAGGCGTTAAAGATGAGGAGGCAAGGTTGGGTCTCTAGACCGGAGATGCGATCCGCATTGTACCTGTCGCGCGATATAGGGTAATAGATAGCATACATATATGAATAGAAAAAGCATGAAGCAGAGATTGTGTTAGTATACTCATCATGGTCCTAGATTCAGTGGATTAGAGAGTAGTAGGCATGAGAAGGAGAGGCAATTACTTACATAACGCTACGATACCATTCTTGTGGTCCAACCAGACCTCGAATCATGTCTTGAATAGCGAGGCTTCTGTTGCTATTCACCGCAGCAAGTCTCCGTAGAGATTTCTTTTCAGATTGTTGGGCACTCATAAGGGAGCGAGGAGACGGGGTCGAGGTACTGTCATCGTCCGTGCGAGTCGTGCTGGCAAGGTTGGCGGGAGTGGATGGATCTTTCATTTCTGGTCGAGAAACTTCGGTATCAAGGTTGGATCCGGTACTGCTGAGAGTACCTTCATTTGCACCCTGTGAGCCACCCTCGGTTGTATCGACTTGGACTGTAGCCGATAGTGAGGGTGTTTCCTCTTTCTCCTTGTCACTGTCATCGATGCTGTTGGTATGGTGATGATGATGATCGCCATCATTCGACAGCTCGCTGTCTTTGTGATGGTTGCCCAAAATGGCAGATAATGCTTCCGAATCTTGCAAGGAAGAAGCCGCTAAGTGGTCATCTGAGTACATCTCTTCGCCCTTTGACCTCAAGTTGTTTTCCTCATTATTATGGGTATGATAATCCGTCTTAGTATCATTACCAATATTTCCATCAGAAGACTCTGAAACCATACTTGTATCGTTAATACTGCTTTCATTTTCGACTGCATTTCCAGTTGCACTTACAGTTTCGATCATCTCATCCAACTCCATATCCAGTTCAAGCCCTCTTTGGCTGTCTTCATCAT
>JACLAD010010850.1_pt1 | contig 28601 bp, 10 predicted proteins | sample 8027901 | NCBI WGS metagenome assembly JACLAD01 (sample SAMN15725071, study PRJNA655200) | protist metagenome | isolation source: fluorescence activated cell sorting (FACS) single amplified genomes of... | place: Spain: Blaines Bay Microbial Observatory, Mediterranean Sea | collected 2016-07-05 | reverse complement strand
ACTTAATCGTTGGAATCAATTCAACGTACCTACATAGCGGATCCCATTCACCCACTAACAAGTACCAAAGTAAGGCCAACGCATCCGCCGAATTCTTCTCATCCAAGCCGGTCTTGCCAACAATAGCGCGTATAATCGATTCCAATATACCTGGGCGATGCACTGCGTGGATCATGTACTGAACAAACCCACAAATGTACGGCATGATGGTCTTGCCGGTGTAATTTTCTTCCAGGATCGGATCCCATGATAGCATTGAACAAAATATTTTCATGAGATGAGACGGATCATGCTGATCGAGGATCAACGGCAGACGCTCGCAGAAATCCGTCGGTGGTATGAGAAAGAAAACACGTTGGATATCATCTGAATGTGGTCCTTTGTGTAATATTGTGAATATCTCTCGCACTACCCTCAACTTTGCGCGGTCGCAAGGCCCAACTTCATTCGCAATCACTCTCAGAAAACTCTCCCTGGCGACGGCATCCTGAGGTTCACGGCAATCGGCCATCCAGTGTGTACATTCGCCGCATGCATCTTCACTGATCACCCCTGGAAACGCCAACCATAGCTTCGCGACCTACAAACATGAAATTTATGATCATGGTGTAATTCAAACGAACAAAACAAAAAAGAAACGCACGCAAACACGGAGATGATGGTGCTTTAAACGTGGGATGCGATCACGGATCGCTGCACTGGGACTGTCTTCATTCATTCGCAACCGCTTCTCAATGTGGAATATCTTATCGATGGCGATCTTAATGATCTCTCGCAAGCGAGGCTCGCAGTGCTCTTTACTAACATTCAATGAAATGATCCATTCGACACAACAATTCAACTCACTACCGCTTTGTTCTGCCGTCAATCCTTTTTGTAAGATATCCATCATTTGAATCTTGGTGAATTGATACTTTCTGCCGATTTGCGTGAGCACGAAGAAGGATAGGCGGTAATCACATTCCATCACATCCAACAACATATCCACACATGCGAGAGCTTGCTGTCGTTGCATCTTCTCAATGATTCCCCTCGCCTGGGAAAATTGCCACGAGCATGATACGGGCATCGAAAAGAGAATCTCACGAAGCTTTTGCTCGAGCTCGCTGCTGTGGTGTCTTGGCGTCGAGCCACCGCGATCATGCTTTGGTGTCACTTGCTGCCGTGGTGGGGACGGTTGCTGGTTGCGTGATGGCGAGGTATATATCATGTCTTGTGATGATGGCGGGATTGGGATATTCCTCGCTTGTGGTAGTACGTTCGAGCTCTGTGATGGGTGCATAACATGTTGTTGTGGCGGAATGTGTTGTTGCGGCGGTATATCTTGCTGCTGGGGCAGGACCTGGGACGGCTGTGAAAAAGGCATCGGGTAACTTGGCTGTGGTTGCTGGTAAATCATGGATGGATGTGCGTACGGCTGCTGAAGGAATGGTTGTCCCATTGGAAAACTTTGTACCTGCTGTGGCTGTTGTTGGAACTGGGGTGGATTATTTTGATATGGATGTTGCCAGTTATTTGGATTCCCATGTGGAGGAAACTGCTGCATGCTGATCGTTGATGTTCGGGCGCAAATTGGAAGAGTGACTGTGTATAATTACAGTAAAATGCTTCAATAATAATGTAAAATCGGAAAACTGAAAAAAAAAAATCTGGGATGGTGAACCGAAAAAATGAAATGATTCTGCTGATCGGAAACAATAAACAATCAACAACCGCTGTAACTACAAATGGAAATTGTGATAATTTTAGTGGTTGTACATCGCAACCTTGTACAACCCAAAATTACATCAAGATATGTTACATTTTTTTTACTGTACAGTGGTTGGTGTGTATCGACACGGCATGTCATATGGTACCAAATGTGAGTTCGTCCGTTTCGTGAGCCATGTTCCGCTGCTGTAGGGGGACTCGGTTTGGTGACTTCAGCTGCTGGTATTGCTGGTGGATCTTATCTGCCATGCTTAGCCTTGGCTGGTTTTCTTGATTTTCATGCCCCGGCGAAACGCTTGGTAAGGACGATAACTTGATCTGATTTATATTACTGGCCAGATTTTGCTCAAGCGATTTGTATTGCTGGCCAACGTGGCGGACCTGCTCAACCTTATTTCGCATCGTACCTTTGAATGATTCCAGTGATTGCAAAATGGCTTGTCTGAATTGCAGGGCCTGGCGCTCAACGTCCTCCTTCGCTTGGTCTAACGCATCCTCTTGGGCCTACAATGAGTGACACATATAAAAAAGTTGTCAAAATCAAAAATTAGTAAATCGAATTTACCTGTAGATCGGACAACTTGCGGTCACATTCTGCTTTGAAAGCATTGAGTCGCATTTTGCCCATGTCATCCATCGGGTCCATGTCGGCGTACGAATACAATTTATACTGAAGATCATCTCTTTCCTTTTCGAGCGCTTTGATCTGATTCATCCTGAATAAAAAATCGGAAATGGAAACGAAGGTTGACATGTGAAATTGATTGATCAAATACCAATCGGCCTTTGATCTTTCCCACAATTCTCTAAACTTCTTTTCTCGCTCCTTCATCTCCTCTAATTCGACCTCTGCCTGCCTCGTGGCCTCTTTTTGTTGCGCCTCCGCTTGCTGAACCTGCAGAAAAAATGACATGTGTTGCGAGACTTGTATTATGAGCAACCAAAAAGATAGTACCTGGCGAAGTTGGTGGTTCAAAGAAGAAGTGCGTTCGGCCTCTGCTCCCTGCCGCCTCTGAACTTCTTGTTCCAACTGCTGTACGAACTTCTCGATATCGGACGCAGAATATCCAGCAGGGTCAAATCCCTGTGGAAATTCTAATGGCTTTCCGCCCTTGTTGTTCGTGTCGACGGTTCTACTTCTGACTCCTCGTAACATATCGTTGAGTTGCCCCGCTTTGTTTTTCATCTACAACAAACACATGAAAGAAAAATGAATTTGAGCATTGATGATATTCTCTCCAGAAATGCAGTTGGACATACCACGTGTTGACTCTCCCGCAATTTGGCCGTGAGGTCTGTGATCTTCTGGTCCAAATCCTGCTGCGTTGCCAACATTTGCCTAAAAAGAATACATACGACGTAAATCTAATGATGACCAAAAGAAAAAACAAAACGATGGATTACTGTTCTATGTTGGTGTAGTGGGTGAGCTCCTCGCGAATTCGCTCAACGTCCGCGACGCTGTATTTCTGATCATTCAAGACGGCTTGTCGCTGCTCAACTTCCGTGCGCAGGCGTTTGGCCTCTGTAAGGACGATGTTAGATTCAGCTTGTTTCTCTTCTAGAGCTCGTTGCTTTTTGATTAGATGCTCATTCATTTGATTGGCATATTGTTCATGCTTTTGCTTTTTCCGTTCTAAATCAGCGATTCGTAGTTGGACGGTTTCCAAAGTATCAGCGTTTTCTAGTGACTGTTTATGTTCCTGAAGATGTTGTAATGTTCTCTGCAATTCCTGCTCCATTTGTTTTCTTCTGTTGTACTCTTGCTCGAAAAGCACGCCGTATGACTGGTCAAGCTCTGGAAATTCGTCGTCGCCATTCATGTACCGCGCATATGTTTCGAGGCAATATTCTTGGTAGGCTGTTAGCTCGTCGATTTCATTTTGACTGATGCCCGTTATCAGTTCGACTAGGAATTGTAGCACTGCAAGGAGATTGTGCCATGTGGTTGGAGCGCCAGGAGCAGCCAACGATGTCTTCGAGATCTGAAATGGGTAGCGCAATATTTTGAGCATACCAATTATATCCTCATCTATTTTTGGACCAAACTCAAAATCTTCGTCAATTATTTGAAAAAGAAATTGGATAATCTGCTGGAATTCACGCGTTGTCGGCGACATTAACTGCTTTGGAGTGAGCTGGGCCGGGTATTGGTATTGTTCCAGCACTGTCATGAGGTTTCGAATCACGCCCTGCTGCCATTTCTTGTCGTTCGTAGGATTTGGATTCATGGTCATTCTGCGACCGCGAGGTGTACGCCCGCCAGCACCGGGTGTTCTGAACGTTTCAGCACGGGATTGAAACGCTGCCGCGTCTCGTATGGATTCCCTCCTGTCATTTGCACCCCGCAATGGAGTACGATTGGGATACTTTAGTGCACTCATTCGGGATGTGCCGCCGAATGTGCTTAATCGAGCTGTATTTGGCTGACTGGTTAGTGTGTGGCGGAGAGGTGTTTGCTGACTTGACATGGTGAAAATTGATTATGATATGTAGATTCTAAACGTTTGTTGTAGACAAGCAGAATGTATGACGTGTTTGTGTTTTGGGTTGTGGGTATAACTGCGAACACAAAATGAACAAAAAAGAATATTTCTACGACACGTTGGCAAGGTAAATGAATTCAAGGCAATCAATCGTGCAACCGCAAACAAAAAATAATTACCAAACAATCCACAACCAACACACAAACCATGTCGCCAATGCAACAAAAAAGCATCGCTATGTAGGGAACAAAATACGCCATCGAGAAACCGGTCTTCGACATGTTGATGGTATTGTATGTGCTGAAATGAAATTATGAAATGTATTATCCACTCTTTTTATTATTTTTTACGTAACGCGTAATATATCTGCAAAAAAAAAATATCCACCATACCATCATGCATTCATGAAATGTCATTATACGTTTGAAAAAACCTATCATACTGACAAAACAACAAACCAGAAGATCTTTGTCGTGCAGTATTGAAATCTTGTTTGTACGGCTGACGATATTGAATTTTCAGCATTGGGAATCTATTGTGATTATGATTTTGGTCGCTGCCAAGAAGTTGTCTCGCTGTCAACATGATAATAGTACGCGATGCGATCGTCATTCATATACTTTTTCCATCCCTCCGGTAAATCCGGGTCTGGTATAGTACCATCCTCACTGCTTGATGGATTTCGAAGGCTTTCTTCACTTGATGATGGTTGGTTACGAGCTACGCGTTTTGATTGTGCTTGTTGCGATAACTACACATAAAAATAAACATTTGATGGAAATGAATTTTCAAAAAATAATTTGGTATAAAATGTACCGGCTGGTGTGCCTCGCCAGGACTCATGTACTGATGGCTCGGTGAATCTGCATAGAGATCATCAACAGAATTTTTCATAACATTTTGCTTCGGCTCCGGAAGAGATTTATGTATTTCCATCATTTCTTTGAGCGTCCAAACGGTCTTTTCGAATTCTTCATTGTGGTAGAAAGGGACACCCTTTTCAAAATACCGCCTCCATCCCGGCAGACAATCTTCTGAATCACCATCGCTGCTACCACTTGGTGACGGAGGTGTTGGTTCATGTGACGGTATACGCGGTAGCTCAGGCGTGGCTAACATGCTAGCGGTTAGTTGCTCGGGGCGGCGCTCTGGGGTGTGGGGCGTTCGGATAGATGGTTGTTGGGCTTGTAGCTGTGCCATGAGGCGCTGAGTGTTTGCCATGGATTTGTGTCGTTGCTCCGTCATTTCTTCAATAAGGTTCTTGTGCTCTGTGCGGAGGTTTTCAATTTCCTTTTCGAGAAGTGGAATGGTTGAGAGCTTGTTCTGTGCGATTTCAAGCTCAGTTTTGGTGCCGACGGCAGAACTTTCGTGGTGTGCGATCTGATCGTGCAGTGACTGGTTCTGTGCTTTGTGCTGCTTGAGCGAATCTTGAAGTGCTTTGCTCCGCTTGTTTTCATCGGAGAGTTTTTGCTCAAGGTTGAGCTGATCCTTTTGGAATTTCATCAATTTCGATTGTGCGTCCTGCAGATTTTGTGATATGGTGGATTTTTCATGTAGTGCCTTCTTGATGGTGTTGATCTTGTCAAAGATGGTTGAGAGATGATCTGGTAGAGGTGGAAGAACGCTGTCCGGTTGTCCCGTAGCGAGGAGATGCAATTGTTTCTCGACCAGCGCGGTCTGCCTCTCGAAAGCATCTTTCTGCGATTCAACGAGGCGCTCGGATGCTTTCAGGCGAATACGAGTGTTGTCCTCGCTTTGGGTCAATGACAAAAGCTTTGCGGTGAGATTGTCATGCTCATCCGTCATATCGGCTATTTGGTCATCATATTTTGCGAGAGCTTGTTCGTGATTCTGCTGCTGTTTTCGCATGGATTCCTCAAAATCGGTTTCCTTTTTCAGGAGCTCTTGCTGGAGGTCGGCAAGTTGAGACTGATGATCGGCATCCATCTGTTGGTGGAAAAGTTTTTGTCTGTTAGTGAGGTCCTCGGTAAGCTTAGAGGAATTTGACTGGTGCTCGATGAGGAGTTTAGTTTTCAGGTCCGTGATCTCCTTCGCGTGTTGATCCTGTAACTGCTGTTTTAGAGTGGTGACTTGTTCGGCATGCTGTCGCTGTAGGTTTTTGTTCTGCTCGGTGAGAGTAGCAAGTTGACTATCTAAATTATTGGACGTGGATTGGTACCGAGAGTCGATCTCGCCGAGTTCGATACGCAATTCTGCAACTTCCTCTGCAAGCTTGGTAGCCTCATTTGTTTTGTCGCGAAGCTGGGACTCGAGAAGGGAGGCCATGCTTTTGGAATGGGTGAGTTCGTTTTGTGCGTTAAGGAATTCCTCCTGGTGCTTTGATGATCGCTCTTTCAGCATGGCGAGCTCTTCCTTTGATCTGCTTTGTGACTGGATATCTTCTTCGAGCTGCTTGACTTCATGGAGCAGCTTCTCTTCGAGGTCGGCTATGTGAGTTTTAGATTCAGTAAGTTTTTGCTCGATTTCACTGTGGCTCGATTGAGACGCGATGAGTTCTTGTTGAAGCTCTTCGATTCGCTTCTGGAAAATTTCATTGTCCGACTGCTTGGATAATAGCTGGTCGTACTGGTCTGACTTATCCTGGATTTTCTGCTGAAGTTTGGCAATGACACTGTCAGAATTTTCTTCGAGTTGAGTGATGGTGGATCGGGATGTGGCCAGTTCGTCCTGTATTTGTTTTAATTTGGTATTTGATTGGGTGAGCTCCTTTTCTAAAGTAGACTTGGCATCTTGTGATTGTTTCAATAAGGTTTTTAAATTCGTGGTGTTCTCTTGGTATTGCTGCTGGCTCTCGTCCATGGACTGCTGGAGTTGCTCGACTGTTTTTTTCTCCTCCTCAAGTTCGACGGAGGTGATTTGTAGTTCCACTTGGATGTCTTTGAGCCGGGACTGTAGACGCTGATCAAAGGCTTCTTCGCTTCGGATCAGCTTTTCTTGTAAGGATTTGATCGTTTCGTTTGCCTGTATCATTTGTTGATCATTGCTGGATCCTATGTTGGCCAATCGTTGTTCACTCTCTTGAATAGTATCCTCTGCTACGCCAAGCTTTTGCTGTAGGCCCTGAATCTGGTTCTTCAATTTATCTTCGGAGACCCTGTATCGTTCTTCTCTATCCTGTAATTTGAACTCGAAATTTTGAATCTCCTGCTTGTACTGGCCTATCTCATCCTGGTGGATTTGTAGCTCTTTGTTTGAGGATGTGCAAGTTTTGCTTGCAATCTGAAGCTGCTCTTGCAGATCGGATATTATTGCTGTGAATTTTGAGTTTTCAATAACGTAGGATTCAATTTTTTCTGAGAGATTGCTCTTCTGGTTTTCAAGTTGGGTGATTGTAGTTTGCAAGTGATGGATTTGCTTCTCGATTGCTTCTTCTTTTTGCGAGGACTGTTTCGATTGATCTTGTTGAATCTTTTTCGCCTTGGTTTGAGAATCACGGAGGTCTTTTTGAAGAGCTACTATTTTCGCTTGGGAATCTTGAAACGCGCGGGATAACTCCTCGATCCTGCCGTCGGAGGACTTGGTGACTTTATCAAGGTTGGCTTTCGATGTCTTTAGCTTGCGCGCGAGGTCTTCCGATTCCTTTTTGTGTTGATCTAGAATTCTGCTTTGTTCTCGTTTGTGCTCCTCTGCCATTTGTTGAAGCTGCGCTTTTTCGTCTTGGAGATGCTCGACCTCTTGTTTGAGAGCACCGAGGCGTTGATCGCGCTGAGCATTGCTTAAATTATTGTCAGCCATATCGCGAATTACCTTTTGAAGCTCTTGCTCCAGTTGATTGGTTTTGGACGATTCATCTTGGAAACGTTTTTGCCATTCTTCACATTGGCTAATTTGCTGGTCGAGGTCTTGCTTGAGTTTGGCTGAGAGCTCGTCGCATGCTTTTACCTTGATGGAATGAACTTCGGCGAGGTCATTGATGCGTTTGTCGAAGTCGTCGTTTGCTTTTTTCAGTGCTGTTTGATGGGAATCGTCAAGCAGGATGAAACGGTCTTGAAGAGCGCGGTTGGCAGAGATGCTTTCCGACAGGGAGTCGGTGAGGGATTTTATTTCCTCTTGCTTGTCGTAGATGGTGTCGGATAGATTTTCCTGTTTGGCTTCGGCTTCAGATTTGTAAATTTGATGGGCCTCGAGGGCTTGTGCATGTAATTGTTTACGTTGGCTAAGTTCGTCATCCACTTCCGTAAGGCGTGTCTTCATAATCTGGTATTCGGATAACTTCGGTCGGAGCTCGTCGACCTCTTGCTCGAGCTTGACCACCTGGGCTGAGAGTTTCTTACCGCGAGATTCCTCGTCCGCGAGGAGCTTTTCGTATTGTGACTTCTGCTGGAGTGCGTATTTACTCGCCTTATCGCTGACGTCGATGAGGTCTTTTGCAGAAGACAATTCTTCCTGTAGAGTTGTTATGGTTTTCTGCAATTCCTGATTTTGGTTTGCGACCGTTTCATTATCGCGGGCTTGATCCGATAATTGAGCTATCTCTTGCTCGTGGTGACTTTGCGTATTCTTCAGAAAATTGAGACGGGACGATTCTTCCAGATTCATGTGCTGAAGGCTTGTATATTGTTCTCGGAGTTCTGCTATCTGAGTGGACAAACGCTCGTCTGCCTTTCGAGTATGTTCAGAAGCTCGCTGCGATTTTTTTACCTGAAAGGGAAGCAAGAGTCAAATACACAAATAATAGATGTGTCTTGTGTCCCTTTGTTTGTACAGCGATTTCTCCGTTTTCACGAATTTCTCGGATGCGTTGAGCATAATCCTCTTTTATTTTGGTGAATTGATCGCTGAAATCTTGTGCGGTCCGCTGGCTCTCGCGCAACGCGTCCTTCAATTTTTTCACTTCCGCTTTTTTGCTCTGCTTTAGCTTTTCAATCGTGCTTTTGAAAACTTCCAACGCTTTCTTCTGACTGCTGATGTTCGTATTTATTTCTTCGTATCTTTTGCGCAGCTCATCCTTTTCAGATTGGGATGTGGTCAAGCTTTGTTGAAGTTTAACGGAGAAATCTTGCAATTGTTTGTAATTTTGATCGGCGGAATTAATTTGTTTCAGATTGTGCTCGATCGATTTGATTAATTGGGGAAAGGATTGAGGTGGCTGGTCCGGACTGAGTAAATTTGTAATGGTAGTGCGAATTTTTAGATCTTCTTTTGTGAGCTGTTCCAATTGACGCTGCACCTGCTGTGTTATTTTTTCAGCCTGTTCCCGTTGGGTGTCGCATTCGACGACTTGGTTCTTCCCCTCGCAGAGCAGCTGATTACATTCTTTCATCTTGTCGTTCATACTTATTTTTTCTGCTTCCCATTGTTTCTGCCTATCCTCGTACACACTGATGGTTTGTTTATGGTTGTCACATTTATTTTGAAGGGAATTACACTCTGCTTTGAGCTTGTTGAAATCCTCTTCAATTTTTTCGCGGTCCGCGAGCGTTTCTTGTAGAGTGCCCGTCACCTCTTTACATTTCTCGGTGAGGACGATGACCTGGCCTTGGAGAACTTCGATGTCATTGGTTTTGTTCTTGAGTTCGGTTTGCAGCTCTTGGTCGGCGGATTGTCTGGCAAGTGCAATGGCGGATTTATGAGAATCGATTTGTTCTTGGAGGGCATGTAGTTCAATATCTTTCTCAGCGGCGAGATCCTTCATTTTGTTTTCATGATCGAGCTCGTTGACTTCGAGGGTGGATTCAAGCGCCGACACTAACTTTTTTTCGCTAGCGTGATCCTGCTGTATTTGATTAATACGTTTTTCGGTGAGTACCAGCTTTGACTCGAGAGATTTGTGCTCGGTAAGAAGACGATCGTTTTCGGTTTCGAGCGATTTGATTTGCGATTCGAATTCCAATTCTGCGGCGGACTTCGATTGCAGGAGTTGCTTGTTTTCCTGTTCAAGTTTTTTGATATTTGCTTCAAGCTTTGGTAATCTATCGCTGGAGGACTGTTGCATCTGCTGCTCTTGCAATTTGCTCTGTAAATCCGCAACTTGGCTATGTAGGCTATTTTCGTTCTTTTTCATTGTTGCAAATTCTACTTCTAGTTGAGCTTCTTGTTCCTTCTGCTGGTCTTGTAATGCTTTGACCTGCTGGCGTAAAGATTCGCATTCTGTTTTGATAGCGTTGCGTTCTTGTACAACCGCGCTTGCTTCTTCTTTTGATTCCTGATAGAAGGTGATCTCCTCTCGTAGTTTCTCTGACATAATACTTGAGTTTTCAAGGTCGGATTGCAAGGCCGATATCAACTGCTCCTTATTGAGGAGCTGTTCCTGTAGTGCACTGAAAAACAGAAAAAAATATCGTAATTGATGGTGCTTTGTAAAAAAGAAAATGAAACATACCTTAAATCTTGATTTGATACTGTGAGCTCCGCGCGTTCTCGTTCGCGTTGATCAATTTCTTCTCGCAGTGACTCGTTGTTTTTTGATGATGCGTCGAGATCGCTTTGCAACAAAGTGATGGTTTCCGTCTTGTCGATTAATTCTGCATTGATAGCTTCAATTTTTGATTGTAGTGTGGATTCGGATTCTTCGAATGATTTGACTTGCTTATCCTGTGCGTCTTTGCGAGCGTTCGCTGTGAGGAGTTCAGACTTGAGGTCATCCACTTCGTTTTGTAAGAAACGTGATTTTTGTTCGTGCTCTTCTTGAAGTCGTGTGGCAAGCTGTAAATCCATTTCTTTCTGGGAATAATCTGTCTGCAGGGAAGATAGCTGAGTAGTAGCAATTTCTAATTCCTCATGCATTGATTTTACCAACAGTTCGTTCTCGTCTTGTATGCTCCGTGACCGGCGCGCTTCTGATAGTTCATCTCGCAATGCTATGATTTCCCTTTTGGAATCTTCTAGTTCATTTGATAGCGATGCACGCTCGCTCATGGAGCGCTCGAGAAGCTTATAAGCATCGGGTGGTGCCGTGTCTATTATGCTGCGCGCGCTGGCTGGAGTTTGATGACCGCTAGTAACCTCAAGTTGGAGTGAAGGTACGGATTGTGAAGGAGGTTCAACTGGGTCTGGCTGGGGCGTGACGCCGGAGGTTAGGTTTGATGCTGCCGTCGGTGAGGTAACGCCCCAGGCGTAGCAGCCACTGGTGTCCACGCCGAGTCCACCGCCGGGCAAAGCTTGTAGATCTCGTAAAGCGTCTGATACGGTCTTTGACAAAACTGCATTTGATTCTATTGGCCTGACTACGGGCCTGCCAGATGAACGCACCGTTCCGAGCGAAGATGCGCTAGCTGACCTACCGTTTCTTTTTGACCTTAGTAACCAGAAAATACAATGATTCGATTACTTATCTTAAATCGAAGTGAAAAAAAACTGTACGAAACGTTGCGAACAGGTGGTAGGAAAGGAGAGTGATCTCGACTTCGTTTCGGCGAAGCGGCAGCATGCTTGGACCGACGATCCGGCATGGTTGGAATCGTAACGTTTAATCAACTTCTGTAGTCATGTGTGATTTGTGATTCTGCGACTTGATTCGACAAACAAAAACGCACGCTAATAAATAACAACTCACTGACCCAGACCACCAAAACACCGAAACAATGATGTTGCTACTGCAATAACGGTTAATCAGATATAAAATGTGAGGCAGGGCTGGTCAGTAATGCGTGGTCAGTCAATGATGCTCAAGAATACATTTCACTGTCACGCATTTGACCAGCGCAGCCGCACAAACATAATAATGTACACGTGGCGCTATTCGCCAATCACAAAAACGCGAATAAACGCAAATGAAATCAAAATACAATGAAGGAATTTTAACTAAATTATTGTTTACTCTAGATACTAACATTTACATTGAATTGGTATACTATTTGCATGATAGAAAACGAGTGACAAAGTTAACGATGTCTTTTCCTCCTCGTCTCCGCCTGATAGAAAATACAAACATCAATTGTCGACTTATAATTGTCAAAACAAAAATTGTGAAGCGTACCTCCTCCGCCTTTTCTTGGCACATATCATCCTCTAAGGCACACTGCTTCTTCAACTCTAAAGCCTGGTCATTGAATCGTTTGCCCTTCATATCACACGGTTTGAGTGTCTGCTGGTTCATTGACGTGCGGCAAAAGAACCCTGGGTACGCGTACCTGAAAAGAATCACAACGGGATGTATTTACCGCTGGGAATTCGATGTTGGAAAACACATGACTGACAATCCTTTTACTGACCCCGTTTCGAGATCGAAAGTTGCTACGACAGCTTGCTTCATGCCGATGAATGTACCAGGCTCGCCAGCCCAATCCCACCATTCTCTCTGCCACTCAAATCGTGAATCTAACTCAAAATCGACCTTATCAAAATTACCAACTTTCAGCATTGGTTGGGTGTTGTATTCACGAGGGTACATCCCTCCCCATCGGTAGGTTTTGACGGCAAAATAAAGATTGCACTTGTTTGGACCTCTCTGGTCGGAGAAACGGTCGCAATAATCCATGTTGTTCATTACAATAGTCTCGGGGCCTGAAATACAAAACAAAACAACGATAATGTGGTGGTAAAAACTTTGAACTTAATTGAATAAAATAGCTGTACCATTGTTGCCCCAGCCGTGGCGGGTCTGATCGGTCTCCAACTCAGCGTTGAAATTTCCTTGAATACCACAAGCTGGACTTGGGCCCTCGGGTTCCTGGCGAATCTGGAGCGTATGATAGCACCACGTATGACACATTTGCCGACTGCGCCAATGGAAGCTAGGCCACCACCAACACCACCACCGCCAGCAATGCCTGTGCCAATGGATTTCAAGCCACCAATGAGTCCAACAAAACGTATGGCAGTGCTGCACCCACTCAAAGACCCATCGTGTGCGACCGGCGTATTGGTTGTACCGAACCTCGCAATCCCTGCCACTATGTTCGCTGAGACGTCCACCGTAAATCGATCTGTGAACCGGGTCTGGTAGAGAACCACCGTAGTACATCCACAAATCAAGATCCGAGGGGTTGTCGCCCCAATCGTTGACGAAGCGCGCAGTATCGGATGTCATGTACCTAAAGACCGATTCGACATGCTCCTGAAATTCATCGGTGGTGAGTACCACTTCAAAACGAGACGTAGCATAGCCTCGCTCATGCGTTGGCTTATCGTCAGTACAGACGACACTAAATCTTCCAGAAGTGACGCCTTGGAAAACAAAAGACCCATCGCTCGACCGTTCTGTTTTTTCTACGCCATTCTCAACATCTTGCTGTACCATCGTGCACACCCAATTTGGATTGCGGTGGTTTGCAGGGAAACCAAGCGAAAGGGAAGAATCCCGCAATTTCAATTCCCATTGTACCAACATTTCAGTACAATTGAACAAGCCAGGGAAAAAGGATGTATCGGTTGACTGCTCTTTGTCGATAAAATGGGTGTCGAAATTACAGGTAGGATAATTGGGGTTCGGCTGCTCATATCCGGCATTGCATCTGGCGTATGCGACTGTGTACGGCACAACTTTCTTTCTCTTGAGTTCATCAATAGACGGAATGGTGCAGGTGCCAGTACCAGCCGAACAATCATCTTGCAACTTTGTCATAATGTCATCCCATGCAATATGAAAATGGCCTTCTTCTGGCTTCAAATTCTTGACAGGGCAGAAGATCTGTACACACTTGAATTTGTAAAGCTCCTCCTGTCCAGTCTCATTGGAATGCCAATAAAACTGCATCTTTCCATCATTACCGCAAGTACCCTTCGAAATCAATTGATCCTGAGTGTGGAGATTGAAATGCGGCATATCATGCAAATACTTCTCTTGCTGGTAGTACTCTTCATCATGTAGAGAGCCATGGTGGCTGATGATGAATTCGCGTTCCATGCGGTATCCAGCCTGGCAAGTGTACAGCATGCTCGCACCAGCTACAATTGGATCCTTTTTCTCCTCGACTGCGATGCCGAGTTCGTATTCCGGATGTTTCACGTGGTCCATCTCCCTGTTAACCATCGGGTGCTTGTAATCCGCGCACACGATTTGCATACAATTTTTCAATTCGCCAACGGGCACAAGATTGCCCTCTTTGTCGCATTTCATCTCCTGCTGATACGTTGAACCGAACACCTCGCCCTCAAATTTATATCCTTCATTGCAATCAAACACGACGACGTCCTCGTATTCAGCGTAAATCATGTCGGCTTCTCCGGCAGAAGCTGCGTTGATAGAATGCTCATCACCAGGGATTGTAAGCGCTTCGCACTTGACCTTTTCGCAATGAAAATCTTCAAATGGCGGATTGGTCTCCCCGTTGTTCTCACAGAAGACCTCCTTCGTATTGGCGAGTGGATCTAAAGGAACAAAACTGTAACCCTCGTCGCATTGGAACTCCAATTTGTCCGTGGTGTACAAATTTCCCTCGGGATAATGGGAAACGGCCGGAGCAAATTCATCATGCAGGGCGGTGTTCTCATGGTATGCCATCAGTTTTGCATGGGGAGGAACAATCAACAAACCATCTGCATGGTGCACAGGGCACGTGCCACGCGTGCAATGCGGCTTCGCGACGTTGCGGCAAGGCGCCTGTTCATTATCGCCGGCGGCCTCCTCGTTGCAACCGGGAGGCTCGTAGGTGTCGGTGACATTGAATCCTGGAGCACAACTGCACTTCCAAGCCAAATCCTCCCCGGACGCTCCTTCATCCGACAAATCTTCGCATCTTTCAAATGAAGCGGACATACCACAGACGTGAGGGTGCCCATCATCGTTGGCTGGCGGCGCGCAATCATCCGACCGGCACTTGAACTCGTTGTCACGGCTTCCATCTCGTAACTTACCATCCTCGAATTCGTACGTGAATCCCTTTTCCTTGTCCTCCATGCAGTCACAATGATATCCAATGGCTCCATCATGTTCGTCTCGGATGGTATCACAACCACCAGGAACCTTGAACGAACCGCATACATCGAAATCGCAAAGTTCGATAGGAACACAATACGGGTGGATTTCGAACTCGCCACCGGCACCGCACGTACCGATAGGTACTTCATCCGCTTGATAGTGAAAATTGGCAACGTCACCGTCTTTGCCGTCAACGTAGTTGTACGGCACCAATTCTTCACCCTCTGGCATCATGTATCCAGGCAAACACTTGACCATCGGCTGTGTCGGGAAGGCGTACCTATAGAATGCTTCCTGATTGGACTCGGACCAAGTCATTCCGTTGTCGTGCAAGCTATGAATCAAATTGTCAGCGAGAATCCTCATTTTCATCCTCTGCGAATCGTCCATCATTTCCAGTGCATCGTCAGTTGGGCCACCCGGTCCCCAGCATTTGATCGGTTCGCAAATCTCGTTGGTCGTGACCTCTAATTTACCAAAGTTGTGATTGTATCCGCATTGCACAGTAAAATGGGATGCACCGAAGTACCTGCCACCCAAACGATGTCCTTCTGCGCAATCCACGATGATCTCATCACCAGTGCGTAAATCATCAGGTACGAATTCATCCCCAACATTATCAAACAAATTCGAATGGTCGCTTTTGAAGGCGTCCCAGAGACTTGCAGGGCATTTGATGCGCTCGCATGCTTCGTCGTCCTCTTCCTTGCCGATTTCTGACTTCATATCCTTCAAGGCAAATTCTCCATTAGTGCCACAATGCAACTCCTTGGTATCGTCCTTGGAAGACGCCTTGCCATCAAATGATTCGCCGGCCGGACATCTGACCATAACGTAACTAGGTTCCTCGTCAGATGGCGACTTAGGCTCTTGGCTGTACGTAGCTTTGCTGACATCCGCAGATAACCCATCAAGTAATAAGGGTGCTATCTGCGTGAAATCGGTGCAGGTGACTGGGGTGCACTGGTAAGTTCGTTCATCATTGGTGTTCATTGTGTTTTGTTCTTCAACGTCAATCTTGAAGAAGTGTTCGGGATTTTTGACTGCTTTGAGAACCGCGGAAGTAGGACCAGAATTGGACTCAGTCAAGGTGTAGCCTTCAAGGCAATCCGCACGAATGGGTTTGCCGAACTCCATAATCTGCACTTGAGATCCGACACTTGTCACGGCCACCAGATTGCGCTTCGTCTGAAGCAAAGATTCGCCTGTTTGCAAGAGGGGTTCCATTGTCTCTGGGTGCAAGGGAATGGTTGATTTGGTGTTGAGGAGCTCAATTCGAGTGGTCATGGGCTCGCATTTCAAATTATGACCTTCGATTTCAGTGTCATTGGCGACAATTTGGAACGACAGATCCGAAGACTCGTAATACTTCAGCTTGGCTTGTCCGTTATCCCAAATGCAATGCGTTTTGAAAATGAAACGCCTGTTGAGCTCATCACAATCCTGGTCAACGGTCGCGGTTTCATCGATACATCGATGACTATCTAGGCATTGGAAGACCTGAACCTGGTGCACAAGCGCTTTTTGAGCTCCACTTACGTGCGATGGTTTGATCAAGTGATTGTCCGGGAACTCTGGAAGGTCACATTTACTCATTTCACAACCGCCTGCGCAGGTATCCGGGCCCTTCAGTTCGAGCAAACCATGACGCGCCTCGGTGCTGTTATCACAAGCGCAACAATAACCACCAGGCTTGTTGGTGCAGGACGCCCTATTTTCGATCGTATCGATCCGTTCCTCTTCCTGATTCCAAATCTCATGTTGACAAATCGCCTCTTCGGCTGGCGCGCATTCATCTTTGTCCTTGCAGATCTGCCCACCTGCAAGATCTTCCTCCGAATAACCTTCCGGGCATGCACACAGATATGTTTGTTCATCATGCAATTCTAACTGTTCGCCACCTCGCGGATTATCCCAATTGTTACAGGTATCCTCCGGCTTTACGGCTTCTTGCGGATTGAAAGGCGCCGGTTTCACGCCACCGGGCGAGTTCCGCCAACACGGGTTTTTACCGTTTTGATCGCAATAATTGATGACCTTGCACTCGTGCTTCGATGCGTCTGCTTCCTTGAAAACGATTTCGCCGTGCTCATTACATTCCTTCTTGACAGTCTTCTCTTGGTTCTCAACTGTAGCGTCGATAGAGTAGCGATGAGGACCACTTTCAAAGAGTCTGCATGAATACTCAACAGTTTGGCCGAAGACCACGCGGTTGTCGCTGACTGGGATTGGGCGTGCGTACTTGTGCTCCTTGATTTCGTCACTGTCTCTGAGCTCCTCGTCCGTGACCTCTTCCCTGCGAACGCCCTCGGTGAATTTCGTATCATTGTCGCAATCGGTGCAGCAAGCGATCGGCTGGCAAGTGAGATCATGATGTTCTTCAACGTGGATCTCCCACTCGCCTCGGTCGCCGCCATGGTGTACACAGATCAAATAGTTTTCAGCGCGCTTCGGCTCATCCACGCTACCTTCACCAAAGGAATATCCTGTGTTGCATTGAAGGTTCAACTTGTCGCCATAAATATAAGTTTTGCTTTCGTCAATCTCTAGCTCGCCGTTGGCAATCAGAGTTTTTGCCTGAGCAATATCACATTTGACAGGTCTGCACTCGCCAGGGCTCACGGGCGCAGCCGTACCGTCCGCGAGACAAATTTCATCGAATTCAGATTGTTCAGTAGGATTATCGCCTACATGCCATACAGACCCTTCATTACAGTACCGCGCAAGTGGATCACTTTCGAATTCAATGCCGTTGAGATTGGGGTCCGCGGGTTCCGTGTCGCTGTTGTAAGATCTGGCTTTGGCCATCTTCGGAATGCAATGATTCTCGTTGAGGTATTGGCCCTCGCTACCGCAGCCAATTGTAAAATCAGAGACACCTGTGCCTTGAGTCCATGGGTGATTTGATGTGTTCACCTGCGACAGAACAGGCAACAACGGATGCGCGGCTTCAAAGCCCGCACGGCACGTGCATTTCATCGTGGTCTGTGTGGTGAAGTCACCGCCGCCCTCGATTTCGCAAGTACCCTCCATATCGTGCAGAATTGGTTCTGGGTCGCACATGATGGCCGTGCACTGCATCATGGACGGTTCAAGGCGCTCCGGGTTAGATCTAAAAACGAACATGATCTCCTCATTTTCTGTATCAATCAATGAGATTTCTGCGTGCTTATCGCCTACCTCAAATCGTTGCTGGGGGTCGTTCATAGCAAAATGATATCCCTCCTTGCAATGGATTTTCTGAGGGATGTCCCAGGTCACCTTGCCGGCAGTTTCCCAGTCGGAATTCTTGACGGCTTGCAATTCTCTTTGAGCTGGTGTACACTGTTTCTTCTCGGGGACATCGAATTGGAACACGACCTGCTCAAATTCAGAATGCGTGCGGCATGTCATGGAAGTCTGGTCTTCCTCCGAACTTGATTCACCGGTAACGTGACCCTCGATACAATGTAATGGAATGGTGTCAAGATATTTGGCAGTTTCTTTGATGTTGATATCGCCAACCTCGAACTTGTTCTGCTCCAGCACATCCCTGGTGATTTGACCTTCATGAAGTTTGCATTCAGATTTCTCGCACCGTGGTTGGGTGCAATCGGTACATGTTTGCTGCCAACCTTCTGGGCAATTGCAAGTGTAACCGGGCTTACCACCAGACAAATCATTACAGGTGGCCACACCGTCAACACCTTCAGCACACACTGTATTTCCATTGTAGGCCGGGTCGGTACACCAATTTCTGTCCCTGCAGAATTGTAATTTTTCTTCGGTCACTCTCTTGAATGAAAAAGTGTCCGTTCCAGTTTTCTCGGGTTTGGAATTTTCGCATGTACACATGTAATCGTGGCCCATTGGAACTTCCTCGCTTGTTGGCTTTTCCGGAGAATCGCATTTGTTGGTTCCCGTTCCGACTTTGCAATTGGTGTTACCGATTGCATCACCATCGGTGCAATCATTGTAGCGCACACAAGCACGGTCAATGACAACCTTGCCCTCCGCTGTACAGCGCGCTACGGGCATGCCTTCTTCATTGCCATTCATCCAATAGCCGTGATCGCACGTCAACTGTTTCGTTTCATTGGCAAGGAATATTTCTGGTTCGACGACATGCGCAAAGATATGTTGTTCCTTCACGAGATCCATGATCTTCTCGCGGCATTGGATATGCTGACAACGCTTGTCGCTGTTGGTTTTGAACCCGTCGGCTTTGCATTGGCGAGTGAAACGCGTGTTGCTTGCGTCTTCTGTATGAGGCATTGCATCGATACTATATCCCAAATCACACTGTACGTTTGTCTCATCTGTATAATATGTCGTGGGGGCTGTATCATCGCTCGCTTCAACGAGAGGATCTGGATGGCACGTCACGGGTTTGCAGACATGATTCAAAGAATTCAAATCGTTACGTGAATACACTCCCTCGACAGCTTGAACGGTATGTGGATCCGTGCCGTCTGCAATGTGTAAATCGGATTGGGACGGTGTCCAAGAGTGACACTGCAGCTCGAATGACGACGGTCCGTTAGCATGGCCATCAAGCGTGTAGCCAGTCTCACATTCAACTGTCGTGGTTTCTTCGTAGTAGATCATCTTTTGGTCGGGGTCCTCTCGTGCTTTTGTATGTTGCAATCCGTTGAGATGCTCGATAGAGCAACGAGCTTTTCGGCATGTATTCCTGTACATGGTCTTGCCGTCTTCTTGGAGCTCGCCATTCCAACTATATCCAATGGGGTTGAAAATGCCATCAGATTTGCATTTCCACCATAAATCCCACTGCGGCCAGTTTGGAGACGACATCGACATGATTGGTGTGACGTCGCGCGGGGAAGCGTAGAAATGGAAACCCTGGGCGCAGAAAGTGTTGATAACGTCACCGTACCGCCACTTTTCAAGGTACAACCATTCATCTCTCCAGCCATCATTGTCCCAAACGCCATCGCTGAATGTGCGGTCCAGTCCCCAGCCGCCCATGCCACGCCAATCGTCTCGAACCTGCTGATTGTTGCATTTGATGCGCTGGCATTCCGAACTCCAATAGGCAGGGGAAATGGATGCATTTTGATAATGGCACTTCACCGGTCTGAACGAGTTGGCGTAGTTTTGAGGAGAACCTGGCTTTTGAAGAGGTACTTTGTCAAACGTGTAGCCTTCGTCGCAAACGATGGCGATAGAATCCTGCGTGGTCGGCTCGGCGTCAATATCCCATTCGGTGGCGATCGTTTTGCCAAGGGTGTTTTCTCTTTCTCTGACGACGTGGCCATTTTCCTTATGTAATTCCCCAATCGCGTCGCAAACGATCGGCTGACAAAGCTTGTCCGCAGGGGGGTAAGAGAGCATACCGTCGGCCATGCACTCGGCTGTGTGGTGCAGGTTGTTCTCACCAGCAGCCAATTTGTCTGTGGACCAACCATCTTTGCACTTGTAATGTACAATTTGGCCATAATAAACGTCAATTTCATTGGTGGTCGGCACTTGTATCTCGGCGCCATCGAGTACTCTTGGTTTGCCGCATGACTTAGGTATACAGACTTGGTCGTGTTTACGGCTGCTGAACTTGGGAACCGCCATGGGATCTCTTTCGGTAGCACCGGCAGGAGGTTGGTAGTAGCCGTCATTACATTTGCAACTGTAGGTGTTGATTTTATCAATGCATTCACCAGCTGGAGTCGTTCCCTCCGGCATGGTACCACCTGCGACCTCCGGCAAATTCCGCGCATGGCAAGCATCGTCAGGACAATCGTTTCTGTTCACGCATTCAATTTCAACGCGGCCACGTGGTAATTTGGTCTTGCCAATGGATTCATTTCCAGGGTGCTTGGCGACGTACCCCTCCTCGCATGCGCAATGAAAATTATCATAGTTGCGATGTTTATCTGATACGGGTTTCGCCCCGTCGATGCACCGACCGTGCTTACCGCAAGGCTTCTGGAGACCTTGATTCCGAACCGGTTGGTCTTTGCAATCGTCGTAATTATAACACTGCAACAATTTTCCAAGGTCGTCGTAGCTTCCTTGCCCTTCTAACGTTGCATCTAATTTACATCGGGTGTGAAAGATACTCTGACCGTCAAGCTCGGGCACAGTTGAGAAAGCTCCACTTTCCCCAGGGACCGTTTTGAAGGTGTAACCAGGTTTACAATGCAACTTGACATCCGTATTGTACTCAACTCCATCCGCTTTGAATCCCGAACCCATCGACTTTGTAATATCGATGTTCATATTATCAGGGTCCTTGGCAATGGCATCCATGGCCTTCTTACACATCGTGCGCTCGCAGGGTTCGATGAATTTGAATGTAGCGTTGGACAGGCACTCCGTATGCTGCTGGGTGATCTTTCCCTCGCCCTTGACGGAGTATCCCGTGGAGCATTCAATCATCATCTTGTCTTGAAATCGTTGTGTGTCTTCGTTGACGGCTTCCATGTGATCTTGATACGGATACTTGCCACACACAACGCGGTCCACACCAGGAAATTGCTCGAAAGCTTGCGAAGCTTTACATCTGAGTTCAAATTTACTGTTGTTTTGGCCCTCTGCCCAAGCTTTGTTGTCCAAGGTGTATCCCTCGACGCAGTCAAAATCGGCCGTCGGACCATCGTACACAAAATTTTCATGTCCGTTTTTCAGTGTTACTCTGCCCTGAAGCTCCTGCGGAATATCCAATCCAGACTTGTGGCAGGGGTTGGGCTTGCAATCCTCCGGTTTCGTAAATTCGCTACTGGGCTGGCACTGGGCTTCGAAATTCGTTTTTGTAACAACTCCCTCATTGAGTTCAACGTGATATCCCTTGTGACATTGGTAGACGATGTTGAGAGGATAGTGGGACTGTTTCGATGTGGTGTTGCAATGGTCGTACTTTGGTGGATCAGGGCAATGAATTGGTGTGCATCTACAGCAATCGGTGCTTCCGGCGTTCAAATCCTCCATTTCATGCGCAATGATTTCCTGGTCGTCAGAAGATTCGCCTCCGCCAGTCCACGTTTCTTTGCAATTCTCAGAACTTTTGATCCAACCAATCCGATCACTTTGATCTCTCATGTCTACACAATGAGCGTCCAAATGCCCATCCTTATCTTCATCAACATAGATGAAATGCTCGTATGGCTGCGAACACCAATTTTTAGGTCGGGCGCACCAACCGGACGGGTACTTATCCTTGGCAGGCCATTTTGCCCATTCGGACTGGCACTCTTTTGTACTTAGTATGGTTCCGAAGAATCCGTCTTGGTCGTAACAGACGTGATCGTCCTTGCCGTCGCCATCCAAATCCATACCAGTCAGGTACGTTTCAATTCGAATTTCGTATTCGTTCTTGTCTTCCTTCGAGCACCATAACTTACCTTCATCCGCGGTTGCAGTTTTGTAAGTTCTCGATGTCATGGTTGGACGCGTGCATGTGTCCCAACCTCCGTACTTTTTGTACTTTTCATTGCCGCAAATTATGTTTCTGTCAGGACCGAACTCTTGACAACTTTTAGAAGAAAGTATGACCGCTCGATTTCCTTGATGATCTACACATGTGGCGTCGTCCTTGCCATCACCATCGCAATCAAATTGTTTGTATTGCTCACCAAGCTCTTGATTCTTACAAAAATTTCCGCCGCTGGAATCTTGACTGCACGGACGGGCCGGGGGTTCCGGAGCAGGAGTAGGCACACTTGGAGGAATTGGTTGCGGAGATTGCGACGGAAATATGTAATTCCATACCTGTCTAATCCATGTGTTGTTGGCGCTTGTTTGTACGAAAGATCGTTGCTTGATGTGATGTCTTGAAAATCCATGCATGTAATGGTACGACTCTGTTTCTAACAAGGCAACTGTTCCGCATGTCCCACATTGGTGTGATCCGCTGGGTGCACAAGTGACCTCGTACTGACAGTTCCCAGTTCCACAAGGCTTACCATCCTTTGAATAACCAGTCTCGCAAGAGAAAGATGAAATGGGAGTTTCATAAGTGACGTGTGCAGGGGTATTATGGCCGTGAGTGATAGCGGTTGGACCGCAATCGACAGGTTGACATTTCGTATCCATTGCTGTCAGCTTCAGACTACCCGCGGTGACGAATACCGATTGATTGAAGAAACTGTTTGTGTCGTGCAAGCCTTTCGCGTCGGTAGTGTAACCTTCGGAACAATACCGTCTCAAACCGTTGACTCTGGACACTGCAAAATGAATATCTTTGTCAGTGGGCTTTGGCGTGGCGTAGCTCGGGTAAAATGTATTTTCAGGCTTGGTCAAGAAACTTGACGTATGATCCATTTCCGGAACTGCCAAAATCATGGGAGCGAGGGTAGCATTGTCCTTGGTCCCCTTGGTCGTCTGTGTGACGGAGACGAAACCTTCATATGGATTACAAATGTATGTGTGCACTTTTTCATGATCGTCCGTGCATGTACCCCACTCCGCCGGACCACATCCGGTTCGGCCCTCTGGGATTTCGACCGGACAATCATTAATGTTCCTGCAATCCCACTGCCCGATATCGGAGTTCCAATACTGCTCGAAACCATCACGGCACTGACAGGAATAATCTTCGGTTCTGTTCCCGGTGGGCCGATCGTGGTCAATGCATTTGCATTTCTCATCCTTGCACAAGAAATCGTTGTCGTTATTACACATCACCGGTTTTGGAAATTTGCAGTCGTTGACATTGACGCAGTAATCCAAGGTGGTATCTGTGCCTTGTTCGAAACCAATGTACTTCAATTTACCATCGGGCTGACACTGGGCCTGAACAAGACGGTTACCGGCGGAATCACCAGATTTGGCAATGGCGTAACCAGGATTGCATTGAAATGCGGTTTTGCCGGTTAAATCTTTTGCGAAATATGCAATATCTGCTGGGGTGTGAGTTTGAAGGGATGCATGACCGGGAACAACTACAGGGCATTGTACAGGTTGACATTTTGTTTTGGAGTGAGAGAAAGTGCCATTATGCTGGCATGTCATCACGTAATGGTTGTTCTGCTCGGTCGTCGCTTTGCCATCAGTGGTGTAGCCAAGGTCGCACTTATACGTGAGTTGATCTTCAAACAATGGAGGGGAATTGGCCAGTGTGGGTGGTTTGGTGTGAGGATGGTGTTCGGCACCAGTCTCTCCATGGCATTCAACACGGCGGACCACTGGAGGTGCGGCAAACTCAGCATTCGGCTGGCACTTTCTTTCAAACTCCGCGTTGGTGTTGTCGGTTTTTTGAGGAGCGCCATCCAAGGAAAATCCTTTGTCCAGATTGTATTTTGCTGTGTTGGGGAAGCGAACCTCCGTGGTGGTAACCAACTTCGTGTCTTGCACGGCAGACGCAACTTTGCAGTTCACAGGTAAGCAGCGCTCATCACGAGTGAGTGTTCCGTTGGTCAAACACTTGCGCGTGAAGATCTTATTTGTCTCTTCATTTGATGCAAGTTCATCGATTGTGTGACCAAGATCGCATCGAATGGTGATCTGCTCGGAGTAGACCACGATTTCGTCCGTGCCGTACAGGCGTTCATTGCTCGAGGTACCATTTTTGACCGACGCACACAATCCACATTCCACAGGGCCACATACGCAACTGGTCGAATTACATATTAACTCTGGACGGGCGCCATCGCCATCTGCAAAACCACCGACTGGCGTGGTATCAATCACTTTCGTCTTGAATTCACGCGGATTGGTTGGGTCACAATGGCCGTTGATTTGGAGACTATGGCCCTCAATGCACTTGTGTAGCCATGATCCATCGTCTCGAACAGTGAACGGTAGATCTTTGGTTTCCTGAGCATGATGCTCGTGAAGGTACATGTAATATTCATCCACGAACTGAACTGGGAACCTTTGTATTGGGGCGTCTTTGACATATTTCATCGAGATGGTGGATGCGTTGAAATGATCCTCATCAAGACTGATGAATTTAGGGCAGCATAATTGCGGATTGGTCTCCTGACCAGGGAGATTCTGCTTACCAATCGTTGCGACTTTCTGGCATTTGACAGGAACAAACGGCGGATCGTAGACACCTTCATCGCTCAATTTATACACTACTGCATTTGCACCACTGTTGTCGGGGTGATTGGCGTTTCCATCGTCGTCCTGGAAACCATACCCATTCTTACATGTGAATGTCTGCTCATTGGTATCGAAGGTCAGATATCTATCCTTCCGGATTTCTGCAGCGCCCTGAACGTTGCTAGGATAAATCGGGTTCTTCGAGAATGTGATATTGTTGGTGACCTCCTCGTCAGACTCAGCAAATAGAAGTCTTCCAGCAGCCGCGTCGTCAGCGGGGATATTTAAAGTTTTGAGCGGAGCGCACGTTTGATTTTTCTCGGTGCCATCAATAAATACCCGCTCGTAGCCTTTATCACAATCGCATTTGTAAGTACAAGCCTGATCGGTTATGGTGCCATAGCCATTACAATGCTTGAAGGGTCCGTTTTGTAGGGGATGGTCATTTACCTGTGTGCAATTATGGTATCTCTGCCCATTGACAACATCTGTGAGATGTTCAAACTCTGGGTGCTCCGGTTTGTCCTTGCACATTTTGCATTCGCAAATGTAATCGTCATACGGAGTACCTGCTTGATTCGTGTCTGGTTGGATGACACCATTGGAGTTCTTATGATTCAAACATTTGTTTCCAGGCATTTGATCCGTCTCGCAACGTCGCCGAATGTCTGGAAATGCGCACGTATTGATCGGTTGGATGTTGAGCGGTCCATGCGTTGCCATTGCACTGCATTCGATGATAGTACAGTTCTTTTGAGGGTGAAACGGGTTGTCTAGAGGATCGAAACTATACCCGCGCTTGGCACATACTTCAACTTTTTCGCCTTCGCCGAAGAAAAATTCTTTCAAATGATTTTCATGCACTTCCTGTTGGAAAAGCGACAACGGGTTCTGCAGGAGTGCGAGGCCTCTCTGGCTACCTTCTGCATACTTGACGTGGCGAACGAACAAATCGTAGTTGACCGTGGAGGGGAATACGATGGGGCATCTGATCTGTTTGCAATAAGGTTTCTCTTCCTCGCTGAGCTTTGGAATCGGCTTGAAGATAGCGTCCTTCTCCCATGAGACTTCCTTGTCCGCGCTTGTGAAGCCCTTCATGTGTCGGATTTCACCATCGTGTGCGCAATATACCTGAAAGAGATAGTTATCTGTTTTCTCGACCATGTGCGGGAAGCGACCGAAAGAATAGCCGGTATCACACTGTACGGAATACTTCTTGGTATAAGTCATGGGTGAGGACTGATCAAAAGTCGCACTTCCAACTGGAATTCGTGCATTCGGACCAACGTAATTTGGACCGCTGTCTCCAACTTTGAACCCATGGTCAACTGACTCATGATAGGCTTTGCATTGCACCGGTAGACATTCAGTGACGCTCTGGGGATTAAATCTTGCAAAAGGTATCCATTCATCGTTCCCGTTGTTTTGCAATGCAAACCATGTGTTTTCTAAAGACATGCTTGCATCAGCGGGGTCTACACGGTAGCCTTTCATACATTGGTAGAACACGACATCCTCGAACCCGGCAATACTATTTGCAGCCTGCTGCTTGATGTCTTCACTAATTTCTCTATACTCCGGAGGACCTTCACCCTGACTCGCACCATTCGCTACAGGCGGCTGGCGAGTCACATGACGCTGTAAGGCAGAGACAAAACTTGGCGACACCGGGTCGTTGGTGATCTTCTTGACATCCGCTAGAATTTCATCTGCGAGCCGTTTTCCGACTTCTTGTTCCATATCTTTTTTTACCCACTTTGTGATATTATCAATTTGCTCCTCAATTACAGGCTTGATATCGGTTTTGTTGAAAACATAGGCATCGGCGTGATTAGCGAGATATGCCTGTCTAGCGTTGCGCTGCTGGCGGGCAGTCTCACTTTTCTTTCTGAAACAACGAATCATGTCTTGAGGCGTCTGGGTGCCAGCAGTTTTGTTGCCTTCCATCTGCGGCTGCACGACGGGATAATTATTTCTTTCGAAATCCAAAAGGCGACTTGAATCGTCGAACGTCCTAAATTCCAGATCGCCATCAGAATTGCACGTAACTAGGAATCGCATGGAGGAATCAGATTGCTCGGCGCTCACGGAATGACCATCGTCGCACATGTAGGTTTGAGTCTGGCCAAAAACCATGTTACCTTCCGGCACAGAGATTTTACTTGCGTTGAAACCCTTGGAGAATATTTCGCTGCCCGTTGCCATCGAAGGCCAGTCGTGAGTTGCAACCTTCGTTGCCCGCAAAAGGTTCAGCTTTGCTTTACACTGAACACGCTTACACGTCTCCCAACCGACAAATTGACCACTGGGATTGTCGCATGGGTTGACGTCTTTGTTGCTCCAAAATTGACGAGGACAATCGTTTTCCGAGCACGCCGTGCAGTGCAATGGTCCGGGTTGGTAAACGCATTTGACCTAAAAAAGTAAAACAAAAATATCAAAGGAAAATGAAAAATGAAAAACATTTGAGTTCCTTATCGCACATTGAAATGGTCGACACCGCCCTTAGCAACGGCAAGCTCATCAATCGACCATCCAAGGTTACACGAATACTTATTGATGTCATTTAACAAATGGTCGTGGGCTTCTGGTGGTCCAGCGTACGGGACTACGCGCGCACCCGTGCGCCGTCTCCAGTACCTTGGTTGTCAAAAACATGGATGATGATTCAGTACATATAGATGGAAAACAATATTTTGATTGCCCCGAATGTCAAACTGTGCACATTCCGTTTTGTTAGTAGCATGCTCGCACATAGCCTGCGGGCTTGGCGTTTTGCAATTCTGGCGGTCAATTACACAACGGCCATCGAAATCCGCCCAGGAATGATGCAAAGGATCCCCTTTTGTCACACATTGAAAAGAATTCTCCTTCACCAAATAACCATCTTCGGGCACGCACGAACACTTCGACTTGGCGAGTTGCTCGGGACTCGCGTTCTTGTTCGCTGTCACAGCTGTTTTGCAATGACTCTTCGAATGGATTGGCTTGGCTGGCGGTGTCCAGCATTTCTTTACCGGTAAATTTTCAGGGTCATAGAGGACATACATCGCAAACTCGTAATTTGATTTCGGGCCGCCACCGTGGGCGCACTTGGAAAAGCGTTCCATCGTAGTTGCGCAGTGACAGCCGTTCGTGCTCACCAGCATAAAAAAATACTTGCTGCTGCCTGGATGGCTTCTGCAATATTCATGGCACTGCTTCGGGTCGGAGATGGAATGGTCAGTTCGATTAGCTTTTTTAGGGTCATGGGGATCTTGCCATACCATGCAGATCGCATGCAGGCGAAAATCTGTGACCTTGCGCCCATAGGTTTTCACCTCACCATTTTCATCGGTTTCGTCGTGCTTACCAGGCTTGACCACGTCATCCTTTCCGCCTTGAAAGAAGCTGGCGGGAAGCGTGAGGTTATTGTTGAAATCGTGGGTAAAACTATCTCCATCGTGATTATCGATACCACGGATCGACTTAGAGTCGAGGCGCTGCGCGCCCGCGTACTCAAAATCGTGCAAATGGTATGGATTGCTATCACTGTCCGAGCCGGCAACCTTATGGAGACGATATTCATTCATACGAACACAGAAATAATATCATATCAAAAT
>JACLAD010003867.1_pt1 | contig 28627 bp, 25 predicted proteins | sample 8027901 | NCBI WGS metagenome assembly JACLAD01 (sample SAMN15725071, study PRJNA655200) | protist metagenome | isolation source: fluorescence activated cell sorting (FACS) single amplified genomes of... | place: Spain: Blaines Bay Microbial Observatory, Mediterranean Sea | collected 2016-07-05 | reverse complement strand
TTGCCGGATCAATCGCAGTTGACTGAGTTTTCAAGAAAATTATCGAATCATTCAATGATTCATGAGGATATGCGGCATTTTTACGATGGTTTTTCTAGTACGGCTCATCCGATGGTTTCGCTTTCAGCAATGGTTGCCTCACTATCCGCTTACTATTCTGAAGCTTCCGGTCGCGCATCAGTTAAGGATCTAAATATTAACTCCGCTCGAATTATGGCTAAAGTTCGGACAATTGCTGCTTTCTCATACAAAAAATCAATTGGACAACCCTTCGTATATCCACTCGATAGTCTTCCCTATTGCGCTAATTTTCTAAACATGATGTTTTCGGTGCCGGCTCAACCCTATGATGTCGATGAGGATCATGTCAAAGCGATGGATCTATTGTTGATATTGCATGCAGATCATGAACAGAATTGTTCAGCTTCGACTGTACGCGTTGTGGGATCAAGTCAGGCTAATGTCTATGCTTCCGTTGCTTCGGGTATTTTGGCATTATGGGGCCCATTGCATGGAGGGGCAAATCAACAAGTTCTTGATATGCTAATGCAAATTCATGAGCAGGGTGGAAATATTGATAGCTTTGTGAAGCGAGCTAAGGACCCAAATGACTCCTTTAGATTGATGGGTTTTGGTCACAGAGTTTACAAAAACTATGATCCCAGAGCCAAAATTATTAAGGAGCATTGTGATCGCATTTTGAGCAAGCTCGGAGTGCAAGATCCTCTACTTGAAATCGCTAAAAGACTTGAAGAGCGAGCTTTGTCAGACAGCTATTTTGTTGAAAGAAAGCTTTATCCAAATATTGATTTCTATAGCGGAATTATCTACCGAGCGATTGGTCTTCCAAGTAATATGTTTACGGTGATGTTTGCCTTGGGACGCATTCCAGGGTGGATCGCTCAGTGGAAGGAGATGCACGAGGATTCTCAAACCAGAATTGCTAGACCGAGACAGATTTACATTGGCGAAAACGTCAGAACCTACGTCCCAATGAATCAACGCTGATCAAGGGATTATTTACTAAACCCCTCCAAATGAGGAGTATCGATGTCACCAAAAAAACGAACCAAAGCCATTCGAAAAAATAAGCATACGGCTAACAAAGATAATTTGAAAAAAAATGAGAAGAGAATTCGTGAAAATATCACGGTTTTGCAAGCTCTCGATGCATCTGAAACTAAAACCGCAGTCAGCGAAGAGTGAGTGAGTCACTTAATTCTTTGTTGAAAGAGCCCAAAAAGGTTCAAGAAGTTCAAAATACTTTAAGAGATCCATCCGCTCTCTCCGCACTCTATGAGGCTTGGCGAAAAGGAACCCTCACCGTCAACCGCACGTGGGGAAAAACTGATTCACCGAGCCACATTGTCATCTACAAACCCGACTCGTGTCTCCTCCCAGATGACATTCTACAAATCTCTGATAAAACGTCTGAAAAAGAAAAAGAGTTTACCGTCGTCACTTGGAATATAAATTCGATCCGAAGTCGTCTGGAGTTGCTTTTGGAATGGTTGACTGAAAATCAGCCAGATTTAGTGGCATTGCAGGAGACAAAGGTGGAGGATGTTAATTTCCCAATTTTTGATCTTCAGCAAGCTGGATATCATTCTGTATTCAGTGGTCAAAAAAGCTATAACGGGGTTGCATTCCTATCAAAAGAGGTTCCAGATCAGATTCGAATTGGTTTCCAAAATGGCTACGATCCTGAAAACTGCCGTTTGATCAGCATTCAATTGAGAGGGATCTGGTTCATCAACGTATATCTACCCCAAGGACAATCCGTAACTTCAGAAAAATTCACCTACAAATTAGAATTTATAGAACAGTTGACTACTGAATTGTCAGATTATCCAAGCGAAAAACTAATCGTCCTGGGTGATTTAAATATTGCCCCCAAAGAAATTGATGTTCCCGATCCTGTTGCAATGAAGGACATGGTTAGTTTCAGGCCAGAGGAAAGAGCGGCATTCCAACATCTTCTGGCTCTAGGATTGCACGATGTGTTTAGGAAATTTAATAAGGAGTCTGGTCATTATAGTTGGTGGGATTACCGGACCAGAGGGTTTGAAAGGAACGATGGGATGAGAATTGATCACATCTTGTCGTCTGGATATTTACTTGAACAAGCTACCCAGAGTTATATTGATCTTGAAAATCGTTCGAAAGCTAAACCCTCAGACCACGCTCCAGTTTTTGGTTGTTTCAAGATTAGTGAGTAAAAGCATGGCGGCTTTACATTGGCGAAAAACTCTCATTATTAGTCTGCTTCTTGCATCAGTAAGCTTAAATTGCTTTGCATCCACGAGGAATGATCCACCTTCCTCAACAGCAATCATGGTCGATGTGCCAGTGAGAATCTTGGGGGTGGGTTTAACGGTTGTCTCAAGTGCTATATTTGTTGTAGCAAGCCCATTTGCCCTAATTTCAGGAAGCCTCGAAGACACTTGGAATGCACTAGTGATTGAACCGTTGGAGTTCACTTTCACAAGACCCATGGGAAAGTTTGATGATTGGAAAACGAATCCCACCTCAGAAACAGTAGCTTTGGAATTGGAGAATTGATGAGAAAGTTTTTAACGTCTTTACCACTGATGCTAGCCCTGATGTTGTGGACAATTCCAGCAAAAGCAGACTTGATGTCGGTGCATGCAGAAATACCTCTATCCTTCAGCCCAACCCAAGAAGGTGCAGACACTCCAGATTCAATTTCAGGCGCTCGCGTAGGTCTCAGTTTGTTCATACTCCCGCTTGGGATTGCATATGAGTCCTATGAAGTATCCTACACAAGTGACTCTGTTGATTCTAAAGACACCTACCAAATCGCTAGCTTGTTTGTGAATCTTCCAGTTCCAGTTATTAATATTGCGTTGGGTGCCGGGGCTGGAATGGTTACTGGAGAAGTAGAGTTGAGTAATGGAACCAAACTGACTGCAGATGATTCGGCGGCAACGAGTTTTTTCGCAACATTAGGCTATCCGATTCTCCCGCTTTTCGATGTCCACCTAGGCTACCAGGTTATTAATGCGAACAAGATAGATGTTAAAGATTCAAGTGATACTGTCATTGCGGAGAATAACCCATCAGGCACAGTCTGGACGGCTGGTATCAAAATTGGCTTCTGAGTATTGAATTGAAACTGATAGCTAAAATTAAAATCTTAGTCGCACTCCTTTTCATTGGATTTGGTGCAGGAACCGCACAAGCTCAGTTCTTTGGGTTCAGCGTGGATACAGCGGTGGACTACACAGTGGCGCCAGATAAGGTTACAGGTGGAACCCTGGGGATTATAAATCCAATCCCTTTCCTGCCAAATTTCGGGTATACTCAAGTAGAATTTAAAGATGAAACAATAGACGTTGATGAGGTGAACAAGAAATTGAACAGTGATGTGTCAATTAAATCATACAGCGCATTTTTCATTATTCCCTTCCCTGTAGTTGCTGTTTCTCTTGGTGGAGGCATCGGTGAATTGACAGTTAAGTCAAAGTTTTCGAACGTTACTAATGAACCAACAGTATCAAAACCAATAGTTGAGGCGTTCACGAAAATTGGTTTACCATTTTGGAGCTTTATAGAATTTCACATGGGTTTACACGTAATCAAGGTTTCTTCCAAAATAGACAGGGCGAAATCCTTCTTGAGTCTTCCTAATGATGGGGCAGCTCTTTCTAAAATTGATACGGAAAAAGATTACACTGGAACACTAACAACTGTTGGACTTCAAATCGCTTTCTAAACTGCTGGCAAACCAGCCTTTCCGTTGTAGATACGCAACCACCTCTCTTCATCAACTCACCAATCTTCCTCCCGAAAAACTTCCTGAAGTAAATTTTGGTCTCTCTCAGAATAGAAACCAAGAATATCAGCTTGGTCGCTTAGCAATTAAAGATGCACTAGGCTCATTGGGATATCCAACTACTTGGATCGAGAGAGACTCAATTACAAAAATTCCTGTTTGGCCAGAAGGTATAACAGGCAGCTTATCACATTCTTCTGGATTAGCTCTTGCGGTGGTTGGTGATATTCCACCAATTCTTGGTTTGGGTGTGGACTTAGAAAAAGCCAACCGAACCATAGATCTAAGAATTGAAAGGCATATTTGCACTCAGGATGAATCAGATGATTTACGTTCTCTACACCTGGAAAATCAAGCCATCAGACTGCTGCTGACCTTCTCAGCAAAAGAATCATTATATAAATGCTTCTTTGGGAAAATTCCTGGGGATCTTCTGCGATTTAAAAACGTGTCCCTTAAATGGGAATCAAGTAAATGGACCGCCCACTGGAAATTCCCATCAGAAAAAAAATATTCAATGGAGGCAACAATAGGTTATTGGGGCATGGATCAGAATTGGCTCTGGACGATCTGCTGGAGATAAGAGAGGCTGTTCTACTAAATTATTTTAGAAATTCTTTAAATAATTATTTGCAATTAAAGCACTTATTTATTAACCTGAAGGATGATTTTATAAAAAAACACTAACGAGTGAGAGTCAACTAATTGTTTTGCACAAGGTAAAACCTGAACAAGAAGTATAAGGTTCACATGCTTGACATGAATAAATCCTCCGCTCGTTCCAAATGAATAAAGAGGAATTAACAGAGAAAATTCAATGAGACTGGACGGAATTGCTTTGAATCAGAGGCTTTTGGATCACCAAGAAAGAAATTTCTTGGAAGCTGATCTACAGGTCTATGTGGCTTCCCAAGAAAGCCCAAAACTTTCCAAAAGTGCTAATAAGATGATATGGTTAAGAGAATTTGTAGAGGGGTACAATAATTGGAGTGGACGTACATTTAGGCACAACCGCTACCCCTTGCAATCGTATTTTGTCATTGATGGGTTGCGAAAGAGTTAAGGCAAGTTGATGGGTCAGCTCAGAATCTAAAGCGAATTCTCTGATTTAGTTGGAAATTTTTGAAGTTTCTTCATAAATTTCACAAAACACTCTGAAATCAATACTTCTAATTCATCTCTGGTCGATCCTGCCACATTCCGTGTTCTTGGATTAGTTCAATTAAATAATCCACTGCTTTTTCCTCTGGAATATTTTTTCGTACACAATTCTGTCCCTTATACAAACTGATCTTCCCAAATCCAGAACCAACATATCCGAAATGAGCGTCAGCCATTTCACCTGGACCATTCACCACACATCCCATTATCCCAATTTTGACACCCCTCAGATGTTCTGTTTTCATTTTGATCTTCGCTGTTGTTGTCTGAAGGTCAAACTGAGTCCGACCACAAGATGGACATGAAATGAAATCTGCTTTAAATGTTTTCACTCTAGCGGCCTGGAGCAATGAAAGGATCATCTCAAGCGTAGGGTCATTTTGATTTGTGGTAGGCACAACTAGACCATGTACCGCATTTTCAAGAATTAGGGTCCCCAAGTTCGCAGCCAAGCCCATCAGTTCATCCTCATCTTCAGTCAGAGCTAATTTTACGAGGAAAACGGGCTTTAACCCGTTAGTATCTGAAATCTCTCTGAATTCACGGATTCTATCAATATTTAGCTCATCGCTTTCAACAAGGATTGCTTTATTGCGAGTGATTGGGTTCCTAGAATCAAAGGAGTGGAGATTAGGAAGAATTTCTGATTCCCATTGTTTCTGATTCCAAACCTTATCGAATGGTTCCGAAGGAAAGCCCTCCAAAAAAAAATCAGAAATACCCATAAGGCGGAGTGGAAATTCTCCACCAAGTTTGGTCCCATCAAATTCTATCTCATTAGAGATGATCTTTGACTGCCTTTTGAATTGGGTGGGTACAGCTTTTCGTGCAAACCTTTTGATCCCATTCAAAATGCTTCTGGCGGCGGGAATTTCATGCAGTGCTGGTTCAGTCAGGGAAACTCTGATTGTATCACCAATCCCATCTAACAGAAGAGAGCCAATTCCCAAGGCACTTTTCACCCTACCATCAATCCCGTTTCCAGCTTCTGTAACACCTAGATGTAATGGGTAATTCATCTTTTCAAGATTCATTTTTCTGACAATTTCTTGATAGGCTGCCCTCATCACGATGGGGTTCGATGCTTTCATTGAGATGACTGTCTCAAAATATTGATGCTTTTCTAATATTCGTAAAAATTCCATCGCAGATTCAGCCATACCTTCAGGAGTATCGCCAAATCGGTTCATCACACGGTCTGACAGAGAACCATGATTAGTACCGATCCTGAGACTCCTATCATATTTATGAAGTTGCTTAATTAACGGGAGGAGTTTTTCTTCTAATCGTTGCAACTCATCTTGGTATTGAGTTTCGGAATATTCCCTTATTTCAAATCTTTTCTTGTCAGCATAGTTTCCAGGATTAATTCGGACCTTCTCCACAAATTCTGCTGCATTTACTGCTAGTTGAGGGTTGAAATGAATATCAGCAACCAAAGGAGTATTGATCCCTCGATTGACCATTAATTCTCTTATTTTCGGAAGTGCCTCCACAGATTTATGATTAGGGACTGTGACTCGGATAATTTCACAGCCTGCTTCAACTAATTCCTCCATTTCTTCAATAACTTTTGGCAAATCGCAGGTATCACTAGTCAACATGGACTGAATACGAATAGGCTCTTGGCCACCAACCAAGACTTCTCCAATACGAACTACTCGGCTTATTCTTCTAATTTCTGATTGCATCAGGTTGGCATTCTTTTAAAGGATTGCTAAAGTTATTTTTAGAATTGATTCCAAGTAAAGGCTCCCAAAGATTTTTGCAAAGTCTATCGTTTCTGTTTTGTGGAGCGAAAATCGAGATGATCGGTCTTAGAGTTGCAGTTTGACTTGATCCTCCTCAATGATCAATAACCTAACAAAAATCAGGTACCCGATGAACTGGCCACCTCAATGGAAGGTCCTGTGGCTGGGCGTTTTGGTTTCCTTGCCAGGATTGGCCTCTGCCGCCTGTGGATTACCCGACGGCCTTAACGAAAAAAAACAATTTGCCTTCGCTGAGAAGATGATCGAAGACGGGCTGTTGACAAGTGCCCGCGATTATCTTCAATGCTACCGCGCCAGCAAGCCCCAAGGTGAATTTCGCTTTTTAGCCATGAAATTAGAGGGCGAAGTCCTTCTTCAAATGGGTGAAAGCTATTGGCCTCAAGCTCAAATTCTTTTTGAAGAGTGGCTTCAGGAAAATCCAAACGATGTGGAAGGAGACTTTGCTCGCCTTCAGCTTGGCAAAATCCATTTTCGCTTCGATCGTCCTCAGGTAGCTGAAGAGACCCTCTCATCGATTCCTTCCTCTTCCAGTCTTTATGGCCCCGCAAGAAATTTGATGGGCCAAGCACTATTTCAAAGAATGCTCCGTTACCAGGATAAAAAGGCTTCCACTCAAGCTAGCGATCTTGCGCCCCGAATTTCGAAGTATCATCGAGAAGCTCTTCAACATAGCCTGAGAGAAAAAGAATCACAAATTTCAAACTACCAAGCTGGCTATACCCTCTACCAAAACAAACAGTTTAACGAAGCTCTCCCTTTTTGGGAAAACTATCTTGAATCAGCAGAGTCATCTAAAGAAACCGAGGATATTCGATATCGTGTAGCGACAATTCACCAAAGTCAGAAGAATTGGCTTCAGGCAGAACAACGCTATGGAGAATACTCGATTTCGAGATTGGATTTGCCCCCAGAAAATCGAGCTCAAGCGACATTTTGGTGGGGAGAGGTGGCTTTCCAACGCGCTGCAGAACAACTGGAAGCAAGTTCGAACAGTGGCACTCTGGATCCGGCATTTGTCAAAGAAATTGTTCCCCGTTACGAAAAGTATCTTGCAACGAATGATAGTAATTATCGTCCACTTGCCGCCTTTCGGCTTGGTCAGCTATACCAGTCAATTGACCAACCTCAACAAGCGGTTACCGCTTACCAGCGATACCTGAAAACTAAAGATGACGCCTTTCAGCAAGAGGCCCATTATGAGCTCGGAATGCTATATGCCCGGCAAAACGAACCCAAACTAGCCCTCGAACAGTTATTGCCATTACGAAGTCAGGAGCGATACCGAACGGAACCAGGCTTTTGGACAATGTTGGTTCAGCAATATGATGCGATAGGCAATAAACAGAACGCAGAACAAATTTTGCGAGATGCCTACAACAATGACTCGTTCCAAAGAAACACCCAGCTTCGTTTCCTACAAGAATTGTCCAACAGGCAGTATGACGAAAAACGCTGCCTTGAACTTCTCAGTGAACTGGCGCCCATCTCGGATTCTTCTTCAATTCCCGAAGCTAAACGTTTGATTTGGCAGAGGGGATCGTGCTTTCTACAGGAAAAGCAATGGGGGTTGGCTAGAACCGATTTTGAAACACTGCTTGAAGATCCCGACTATCAGGAAAGTTCCTTTAGAGGAATGATGGTTGCGAATCAACAAATGCAGGACACCTCTGCACAACTTGAACTATTTGAGTGGGCTTCAAATCAGTCGACTTCTCTATTGCGGGATCAAGATTGGCAGACTTGGGTGGAGACACTTCGCATTGAAGAGGATTGGGTCGGACTTCAAAAAGCATATGATAAGTGGGATCAGCAGCCCGAAAGCTCTGTTCGCAAAACAATGAATCATCTCCTTCAATGGGCAGATGCAGAAAGGAGGGTTGGAAATCCACAAACTGAAATAGTACTGCTTGAGCAAGCACTTTATCTTCTTCCAGACAATGCAGAACCACCAAGAGAACAATTGGTCCGCCGCCTTTCCGAGACCTACCTGGCTAGGAAGCAACCACAGAAAATCCCATCACTCTACAAAGTTCACCTGTTGGCTTTGCTTCCTGAAAATTCACTCCTGTATCGAAACTATGCACTTCAACTTGGAGAGGTTCTAGCGATTGACCTTCAGCAAGCTGACCAGGCATTACCGTGGTTGGCAGAGGCCGATACTGGTAGTGACACCCCAAATGATCTGAGGGCTGCAGTTTTGCGAGCAAGTATTTATCAGAAAACTGGTCAGCCTTTGTTAGCACTTCCGATTTGGGAGCGTCTTGCGCAACAGGAGGTAGAGCCGAGTTTGCGTTTTCAAGGAAGTTATCAGTCAGCCATTCATTATGATCAATTAAATGATGTTCCCGGAGCACTTGTTCGCTATGAAAGAGTTCTAAACACACCTTCTACAGATCAAGAGCAGCAAGAACTGCTCGAAAACTCAAAACTTCGATTCAACGCGTTACGAAACCAACAATTTCGAGAAGACATCGCTCAACTTCAGCAACAACAAGACTGGAGAGGAGTCGATGATCTCATTCGTCAAAACTGGGAAGGTGGTCTTGTTGAGGTCGATGATCGTTTGTTAAATGTCTGGGTTGGCGCTTTACAAAATCAAAAAGACTGGACGGGCATACTGAACCTATATAATGAGCTACAACGAAAAGAATCCAACAAATTTGAAAGTGCAGCAGACTTGATCTGGCAGGCAGAGGCAAATGAGAGTCTGAATCGACCGAAAGAAGCCATCACTTTTTATGAGCGTGCTATCAAAAAGATGGCGGCTGGAGATGAACGGTTTGCAGCGATTTCCAATCGCTTAGCAGTTCTCTACGAAAATGGTGATGACTATCAGAAACAAATGAAAATTTATGAAGATCTATATGCCCAAGAGAAATCTCCAAAATTTCGTCAACAGTACGCTCTGAAGGCCGGTCTAATAGGTTTGGATAAACTGCAAAATAAGAAGCTAGCATCAGAATGGTTACAACGCGCCGACTTAGGGGGTGTTGATGATACTGACCTTCGGGCCTCCATGTTGTTGATCGATATAGACCGTAAAGATAAAGATTTAAATAGTGCTTTGAATCGATTGAAAGATTTGGAAAAACGGACTGTGCCCTCGAGCAGTAGCTTTTTCTGGCAAATTCCTTTCCAGTTGGGAGTTTTGTATCAGAATCGTAAAGAATGGAGTGCTTCAAGACCATACTTAGATCAGGTCGCTAATCAGCAGCAAGACTCTGACTTGGCAAAAGATGCTAAGCAGATGTTGCGTTCTGTGGATTCTGTGATTGCCAAACAAGAACTACAAAATTTGTTGAATGGAGAAAATTGGAAGCAAGTGAGTAAGTTTATCTATGAACAAGAGAGGCTTCGAAATCTGCCTTTCAATAAAGAGATTTTTGGAATTTGGGTTCAAGCTGAAACCAAACAGCAAAACTGGTCAAAAGTTCTTGAGCTTTATGGGCGTCTACAAGCAATCTTGCCTGAAGAAGCTGAAAAAGTAGATGCTCTTTTGGCTCAGGGCGAAGCTGCAGAAAAACTTGGTGGGTGGGTCAAAGCAAGAGCGTATTACGAGCAGTCACTTGCAAAATTACCCACAAAAGATAGCCAGAAAAGAATGTGGGTCATCGGCAGGTTACAAAACGTTTTTGAGAGGGATCCTCGTGAGATCAAATCAGAATTTCCCAAACTGGTTTCATCAGAGTTTGAGAAAATAAGTGATTTGGAGTCTAAAAAGCAACTCGCTGGCCTGATGCTCTATTGGGCACGTGAGCAAAGTAAGGATTCGCAGTTAGAGCGAGAGTGGCTGCTTAAAATGGGGAACCTCAATGCGGGAGATACTTCTGTTCGGGCTAGATTGCGCTTAGCAGATCTTTTAAATCAGGAAGGAAATAAAGCTCAGGCCATACAGATTTTGCAGCCAGCTACCTCCTCTGATTTGAAGATTTCTTCTAAGAACTTTGTTCCAGTATATCTAAGGTTGGGTGATTGGAATCAAGATAGAGAGAATTGGCCCGAAGCCTTAAAATACTACCAATCAGTTCAACGGGTTGATCCAAAAAATCTTGATCCTGAAGTTAAGACTTATGTGGACTCACAAGTTTTGGGACTGCGAAAATATCTTGGAACCCAAGAGTTAGTGAATGCAATTGACAAGAAAGATTGGCCACTAGTTAGTAAACTGACCAAGCAGGGTTTAAAAGACGGTACACTCCAACCAGACGTGAGTTTGTTACGCTCCTGGCTTGAGGCTGAGAAAGAGCAAAAGAGATGGTCAGAAGTCTTGGCTGTTTATGATCAATTGGAAAGTACTGATCCCGACTCTGTCAAAACTATCTTTGACTACCAAGCCAGAGGTCAAGCTGCAGAGTCTTCAAAACAGGCCCAGAAAGCCCTTGAATTTTACTCAAAAGCCTACGAATTAGCTGAACCAAACGATAAGGTGAATTGGGCCCTATACATTGCAGATAGACAAAAGGACTCAAAAGAAAAAAATCGTTGGCAAAGCCTCGCTTATCAACAGACACCACCCGAAGAACAATTAAGCTTAGCTCAGAAATTAGCAAATCAAGCGGCTGAAAAAAAAGACTGGGCCAATGAAAAATTCTGGCTCGCTAAGCTAGATAAGGGTGGCAATTCTGAAGTTGAGATGCAGGCAATGTGGAGGCAGGTAGAAAAAGCAAAAACAGAGAAAAATTCAAAAATCGAATTAGAAGCTCTCCAGAAAATTCTCATGCGTAACCCGGCTGAAAATAGCTCATGGTTTACACTTGTGCACTACCGATTAGGGCAATTGCACCTTCAATCCAAGCGGAATCAAGATGCGGCTCAATCATTCCTATTAGTGGCCCAGGCCGATTCTCCAAAAGATTACAATGAACTGAAGCAGGCCGCCCTCCGACAGTGGAAATCACTTCAGCAGATAGACGTCACAGACAAGTTGATTCAGTTGGAGAAAAAAGCAGATTGGGCAGGCTTATCTTATTTAATTAGAAAGGAGCAACTGGCTGGCACTATCAAGCTTGATGAATCAAATTTTTCAATGCTGCTTCAGTCCGAAATTAAACAGCAAAATTGGAAAGGTGTCTTGCGGGCCTATCAACTCTTAGAGCAAGAAGATAAGAAGCGTACCAATACTGCCGAAGCGCTTTTGATTCGAGCCCGGGCGACAAGACAACTCCAAGGCTGGCAGCCAGCTGCAGAACTATACAAGGCAGCAATCAACGCACAACCGAAAAACAGCCACAGTGAAAGACTAAAGTTGCTTGATGAGGCTAGACCAGCTTTTGAGGAAACGAAGCAGGTGAAAGAACTCGTAGGGCTTTATGAAAAAATCTGTCCGCAACTGAAATCCAAAGAAGCAAAGCAAGCTTGTGCAGAGGTAATTGTTTACTACGCACAGAATTCATTGAAGGATGATGCAAAAGCCCAGAAGTGGTTAGCAGAGTTGGACAAGGGAGGCAATAGTGATGCAGACCTTGCAGCATTGATGGAGAAGTCGAATCAAGCTCGTAAGAAGGGGGATACTGCTGAAGCTTCTGAAACGCTGAAGGAGCTCTTGAAGCGAAAACCTGATCCGAATTCTGTTTATGCAGTTATTGCAAATTATCAGCTGGGAGCTGATCTTCAACAGTTGGAAAAGTGGTCTGAGGCTCAGAAATACTATGAGGCGGTTGTTAAAGCAAAATCAACAGATCAAAATAAAGAGTATCAGAAGCTTGCAACTCAACAAATTGAACAGATTGATCAATATCTTTTCGGGGTGCGTATCCAAAATTATCTTGATCAGCAAGATTGGAAAAATGTTAGTAAGGAGCTGAGGCCTCTTCTGCAGAAACAAGGTGCTGAGGCCTCTGTAGATTGGGTAATCCTTTGGCGCCAAGCTGAAATTGGACAGCAAAATTGGAAAGAGGCTTTAGCCACTTGGGATCTACAGCGCAAAGTAGATCCTGAAAGTGCAGAAACAGCTGAAGCTCTGATTCAGCAAGGCTCATTGAAAGAGCAGATTGGTGATAATTCGGGGGCCCTGGTTTCCTATCGAAAGGTTCTTGAAAACGCTGTTGATCCGACTTTGGAAGCTCAGGCTGTGGACCGCGTCTCGTCAATCTTGCAGCAACAAAGAAATTACACCGAACTTGTGGAGTTTTATTCACAAAGATATGAGAAATCTAAGGACCCACAGGTTAAGAAAAATTCTGCTTCTGAAATCGCGACATACTACGCTACTGCTTTAGAAAACCCTGAATCTGCAAGAATTTGGTGGGAAAAGGTAGATCAAGGGGGAGTAAGCCAGGAAGAAATCGCTGCAGTTTATGAGCTAGCCAAAATGGACGGATCAGTAGGCAAAACCGATAGTGCAATTCAGAGATTAAAGTCATTGGTTGCTCGCCCAGTCCCCAAAAATACCCAATGGTTTGTCCTGGTGCATTATCAACTAGCCGCCCTCTACCATACGCTTGAACAATTTCCTGACGCCCTTCAGCACTATCAGGAGGTTGCTGCGCATCCTGAAGTCAAAGGTTTAGAACAATACAGAGATCTTTCGAATAAAACGGCTTTGCAAATTGAGGCTTATCTTGCTCAATTGCAGTAAAATTGGCTTATCGGTTTTTTGAGAACACACGATTAATCACCAACACGGGCCAAACTCCAACTAAGACGATCAATAAAGCAGCTGGAGAAGCCTCAGCAAGTTGTTCGCTGGAAGCATATTGATGGACGTGGGTTGCTAAGGTCTCTACTCCAAAAGGCCTCAGAATTAGTGTTGCAGGAAGTTCTTTCATCACCTCAACAAACACAATCAGGCTTGCTGTCATTAAACTTGATTTCAGTAAAGGGAGATGAATGGAAACTAGCGTAAAGCGAAGCTTTTTTCCGAGAAGCCTTGGTAGCCTGTCCATCGCCTTTGGAATTGCCTGAAAGCCGCTATCAACTGAGCCATATGCTACTGCGAGAAATCGAATCACGTATGCAGTAACCAAAGCAAAGGCGGTCCCGGATAATAATAAACCGCTTGAAATCTCAAACCATTCCCTCATTAGAAGATCAATCGCATTGTCGATTGAACTCAGTGGCCAAAGAACTCCAAGCGCGAGAATTGTGCCCGGAAAAGCATAGCTGATCGACCCAAACTGAGCCACCCACTTTGTGCTAGTCCCTTGCTGAAGCCTTACTCCAAAGCCTATTAATATTGCTACCAAACAGGCAGCGAAAGATGCCATCAATGCAAGTGAAACTGTCTGTTGAACTATTACCCAAAGTTTCTGGATTTCCCATGTGTTTTCGCTGATTATTGATTTGCTGGAGAGAGTAATCACTGGGATTACGAATCCAATCGCAATTGGAACAGCACAGCCTAACCAAACCAAAAGAGTCACTTGCGAACTAAGCTCTTTTTTTCGCGAACTATTATCCAAAGGCTTTAAGGAGAATCTCTGGGTTCTGCGGCTCCATCGTTCTGATCCGAGAATGATAAAAACAAAAAAAAGAACAATCAGAGAAAGCTGAGAGGCAGCAGCCAGATCGTTCATATTTAGCCATAAATCAAATACACCCTTACTGAGGGTGTTGATCCCAAAAAAACTGACAGTTCCATAGTCTGCAAGAATTTCCATTAGCACTAAAGAAGCTCCTACGATTATTGCTGGTCTTGCTAGTGGGATAGTTGCAGTCATTAGGACATGTGACGTCGACTGGCCAAGCATTTTACCAATACGAAGCGTCTTCAGCGCATGATTTAGGAAAGCTGTCCGCGCCAAAAAAAATATGTATGGGTACAGAACAAAACTGAAAAGAAATATGGCTCCACCAAGCGACCGAATCTCAGGAAACCAGTAATCCTGAGAACTTTTCCAAAGGAAGAAACTACGAAGTGAATTTTGAAATGGACCAGCATACTCCAAGAGATCTGTCCAAACATAAGCCATTAGATAGGCAGGCATGGCTAAAGGTAGCGTCAATAATGTACTGAGTAGAGTTTTTCCCTTGAACTCATAAACAGATGTTACCCAAGCAGTACTGACTCCGATGATGGATGCGCCAATGACAGAACCTATCATCAGCCAAAGAGTAGTCAGAATATATCTTGGTAAAACTGTATCAAATAAGTGTCCCCATAGATCGCCAGACTGACCAAGGCTAATGAATACAATTGATGCAATAGGAACTGATAAAAAGACTAGGATCAACAGACTGAGGTATTGCCAAATTTTTTCCGTATCTGAGATCGTTGTGCTTTTAAAAACAAACTTCAGTATTGAAGTTTGTTGAATTGCTGACCCTTCTTTCACTCGTCGAATCCCACCTGATCAACCAAAATTGAAGCTTCTCTTCGATACTGAATAAAATCAACGAGTGATATGTTATCTGAGTTGAAGCCCTCATATGGTTTTAACAGCGGAGAAAGAGCTACACCTTGTCGGACCGGAAACTCATAATTTACTTCGGCATAAATTTTTTGTGCTTCTTCACTCATTAAAAAACGCATTAGCTTGATCGCATCCTCTTGGTTTGGAGCATATTTTGTGAGCGCCATGCCACTGATATTTACATGGGTTCCTCGATTTCCTTGATTAGGAAACAGTAGTTTGACATTTCTAGCCCAGTCTTGCTGCTCTTTATCGGCCAACATCTTTCCAAAGTAATAGCTGTTTCCTAGTGAAATATCACACTGTCCCACATAGATGGCTTTCACTTGTGCTCGGTCATTCCCCTGGGGCCGACGTGCCAAATTTTCTTTCACGCCTTTGAGCCATAATTTAGTTTCTTCTAATCCGTGATGAGCAACCATGGAGGCGATTAAATCAATATTGTAATCGTTCTTACCACTTCGTGAGCAGATCCGACGATTCCATTTTGAGGAAGTTAGTTCCTCGTACGTTATGTCGTTTTCTTGAACTCTTTCCTTAGATGCATAGATAAGCCGAGCCCGGATTGTCAGTCCAAACCAATTTCCCGCAGGATCTCTGAATTTCGAGGGGACCGCTTCTTCTAAAATTGGATCCTGAATTGACTGAGTCAGCCCCAATTCTTGAGCTTCAACCAATCTTGTTGAATTGGAGGTCAGAAGCAAATCAGCAGGAGAATTCCTACCCTCCATCTGTATTTTTTGGATCAAGCCTTTTAAAGCAAAGCTTGTGTTCACTTTGATTCCTGTCAATTCAGTGAACTTTGTGAAGAGAGGTTCTACCAGGAACGATTGTCTGTAGGAATAAACATTGACCTCTGCAGAGGCGATCATCGGGATGAGGCATGAAAGGCTGATCATTATATGTAACAAAAATTTCATAGAAATATCCTCCAAATGAATGTTTAGAAAAAGTTAATCTTATCACACTGCGTATAAGATTGTGATGAAGTTTGTTTAAGCTAATACAAAAAATAAATAAATGCAAATAAAAATTTTTAGTATATAGTAATTTATTAAAAATTTGGTTAATATCGATCACGGTCATTCGATCTTTCTTGTTTTTTTTAGTCCTAAGTGTATAAAATTTCTCTACCTGCTGGATATCCAGCCATTTTAACAGAATTCCGCTCAAAGAGCAGTTTTCTGACGCAGATTTCAAGGGTCCTCACACCGTTTGATAAGTCCACCTCGCTGAATCGTCCCCTAAAACGCATCAGTTCCTGTGGATTAAGATCTACTGTTTGAGGGCAAGGGTAATTTGTTTTGGGTTGGTGCTTCTGGAGTTACTGGACGAAGCCGAGTAGGGTCCTAAACCGTCTCGCTGGTTTTCCAAGGGAGGACTTGCTGTGCGGGAAAGGCAACACGGACCGGGTTTCGATTGCAGCAAGCTTTAGAGTTTGATGGTAGTCGGTAAGGTGCAGGTGGGCTTGGCATCCCATGTGGGATGCTTCATGTTGTGGGATTCAGGCCTGGAGTCACTCAACAAATGGACGCAACAGGTCGTCTTTCGAGAGAAATAAACGTGAATATATACGTGGGAAATCTGGCTTATAGTGTCACCGAAGAACAATTGCGTGATGCTTTTGGTCAATTTGGTGAAGTAGACAAAGTCTCAATTATCATGGATCGCATGACCGGCCGTTCCAAAGGATTTGGTTTCGTGGAAATGCAGGAGGATTCTGAGGCCGAAGCTGCAATTCGGGGACTTAACGAGCAACCCATCAATGGACGCGCTGTCAGGGTAAACGAGGCTCGACCTCGTGAAGAGCGCCCAAGACGTCCAGCGCCACCGCGCTGAAAATTGCGGCTTGGAGGCCGCATCGCGATCCCCCTTTCACAGTGTATCTTCAGACTTTTGAAGATACACTGTCTCTCCCGCCGATTAATTTTCTCCCAGCGAAATGTGAAGAAGAACACTGTATTTGTCAGAGATCTTAATTTCACTTGGCCCGCTTCAACGATCTCAACTCTCAAAATTGCAAATTTAAATATACCCGAAAACAGTAGAACTCTGATTCAAGGACCGAGCGGCTGCGGAAAAACAACCCTCTTATCTCTGTTAGCAGGAATTGTATTACCTACCTCAGGGCAAACGGTTGTCCTAAGTGAAGACCTGACTCTATTGAACAGCAAAAGAAGAGATGTCTTTCGAGTAGACCATATCGGTTTTCTTTTCCAACAGTTCAATCTGATCCCTTACCTCAATCTTATCGAAAATGTTCTTCTCCCCTGCAGATTCAGCAGAGTGCGCTACCAGAATGCAGGGAATACAGAATCTGGTTTGAAAAACGAGGCTTGCCGCTTACTCAATCTCCTTGGGCTGAAACCCGAAAAATTTTCTCATCTGGCAACTCAGAATCTAAGTGTAGGCCAACAACAGAGAGTGGCTGCAGCTCGAGCACTTATAGGGAATCCAAAAATGATTTTGGCAGATGAACCAACTTCAGCACTTGATCCTGAAAATCGACTGGCTTTTTTGAGACTAATATTTCGTGAGTGCTTAAAAAACCAGACCACCTTGATCATGGTAAGCCACGATACGTCCTTATCGGCTCAATTTGATCAGGTCATTGATCTCGGTGTTTTGAATCAAGCGAACGAGTCTTGAATTGACCTTTTCAGTTAGGAACTGGGCATGCTGTTCAAATTAGCTTGGTTGAGCATCTTAAGTAGAAGGGGCACAGCCTTTTTAGCAATTTTTGCCATCGCCATCAGTGTAGCGCTGTTGCTCGGTATCGAACAACTTAGAAAGAGCATGCGCAATAGCTTTTTACAGACGGTATCTGGAATTGATCTGGTAGTGGGGGCTCGTGGCGATGCTATTCCGATATTATTGTATTCGGTTTTCCGACTTGGTGAGGCAACGAATAATTTGCGATGGCGAAGTTATCTTGAGTGGACTAGAGATGAGAGAGTTGAGTGGGCTATACCTTTATCACTCGGAGATTCCCATAAAGGGTTTAGAGTTTTGGGCACCACTTCAGACTATTGGAAACACTACAAATACAGTAATAATCGTAAAATAAAACTCCAGGCTGGAAAGTTTTTTGGTGGGCTTTATGACGCGGTCATTGGGTCTGTGGTTGCCGAGAAACTTGGGTATCGGCTGAATCAACAAATTGTCATTGCACATGGAGCCGGCAGTGCTGCGCTTTTTGAACATGATGACCAACCATTCCAAGTAGTTGGTATATTGAAACCAACTGGAACGCCAGTTGACCAAACCATCCATGTAAGCCTGGAGGCGATTGAAGCAATTCACATTGGCTGGGAAGACGGATTTCCATCAACAGAAACTGCCAACCCAGAGACAATAAATTTATCTGATCTGCAACCAAAGAGTATCACAGCATTTTTAGTCAGGCTTACCTCCAAAATGCATACTTTTCGGGTACAAAGAGAAATCAACGCCTATGAGAAGGAACCTCTTTCAGCAATTTTGCCTGGTGTGACGATGCAAAAGCTTTGGCAAATTATGGGAATTTTTGAGAAAACTTTGATGTCAGTTAGTGCATTTGTGATTTTGTCCAGTTTGACGAGCTTAATCAGTCTTCTGCTGGCAACGATGAACGAGCGTAGAAGGGAAATGGCTATCTTGCGTTCAGTTGGTGCAGGCCCCTTAACTGTTTTCTATCTATTGTGGATCGAGACGACAATACTCTGCTTTGTAGGAGTTTGTCTAGGATTTGTCTTTCAGTACATCGGATTGATTGCTGTAAGCCCTATTGTACAAGATCAATTAGGCTTACAGATTCTTCTTGAATGGCCAGGGAGGAAAGAATTCGTATTTGTTTTATTGATCATGACTTGTGGTATGTTAATGAGCTTTTTCCCTGCTTGGCGGGCTTACATGATTTCCCTTCATGATGGCTTGCTCTCTAAAGCGTGATTAGAGTATTGATGAAATGTCAATAAGTTGCCCCCTCTTTCTTAGAAGATTGATTTTATTATTGGTAATCTCAGTATTTACAGGATCAGTTTGCTACGGATTTGATATAAAAAAATTATTGTTTGATTATCTAGTCAAACCTAATGCTCCTATAATTGAGGTTTCTTGGCGTGATTTAGTTCAATATGACTATCACCGAAAAATTATTCCTCCGAAACTGCAATCCATAGAGGGGAAATTAATTAGAGTGCCAGGATATGTTGTGCCATTGCTAGGTGATTTTGGAGGTGACTTCGAGACATTGGAAGAATTTTTATTGGTACCTGTCTATGGAATGTGTATCCATGTACCACCACCACCACCTAACCAAGTAATTTATGTGAAAATGCATGAACCTGTTGACGTAGAAAAATTATTTGATGCTGTTTGGGTCACTGGTCAACTACAGATCGATGTCAGCGAGTTACCCAATACCGACAACCTGAACTATGCACCTGAAGGGGGATTTTTTCTGACCGGAATGGAAGTAGAGGTTTATGAGCGAGATGCTGGCAACTAAGTCTCAAAACTATAGATGTTTAGTCAACTTGGTTGAGGTTCAACTTGGATTCAGCAGCTAAACTTGATATTGAAATTAGGCCGATTAAATCCAACGAACACCAGCAACTTATTGATTTGTGGCTTGAATGCGGACTTACACGGTCATGGAATAACCCTGAAAAGGACATCCAGCGAAAATTAAGTTTTCAACCGGATCTCCTTTTGGTTGCTTTCGAAAAGGACAGGCTAGTTGGCAGCATCATGGCCGGGTACGATGGTCATCGCGGTTGGATGAATTACCTAGGAGTTTTACCAAACTTTCAACGTCAAGGAATCGGTAAAAAATTGGTTGAGGCGGCGGAGAATGGCCTTCAAAAACTTGGCTGTCCAAAAGTGAATTTGCAGCTTCGTTATTCAAATTTTATTGCCCAGCATTTTTATAGAAAGATTGGATACGGAGAAGATGCGGCTTTGAGTTTTGGGAAAAGACTGGTGTTTGATTCTGCTGAATCAACGACACATAGTGGTTCAGGAACTGGGGGCTTTGTCATCAGAGACAAACTTAAACCTGGTGATCTAGGGGGATTAATCCAACTCTATGGACTGATTATTCATCAAAAATTTGGATCAGCAGAACCATTTGAATATGAATTTGCTAAAATTTTGACGAACTTTGCTCTTGGAAAAGGACCTCGAGAAAAAATTTGGGTATTGGAGCAAGAGGGGCAAATCCGAGGATCGATCTTTGTAGTTTGGTCAACTGAAGAAAATGCAGAAATCAAATATTTTTTTCTTCATTATGATCAACGAGGAAGGGAATTTGAGTATCAGTTATTGAGAAGCGCCCTTGAATTTGCGACATCATTGGGTGGTAAAAGCATTGTCACTACACCTAAGCTTTTAGAGATTGGTGAAGTTAATATTTTTTATGAATTTGGCTTCAAGAAATTAGAAAAGTCGAAAGTGTCGCCAGCCAAATCGCATGAAATGCATTCTCAAATAATACTCAACCTGGAATCCTGAAAAATAAATTTGGCAAAATAGTATGTAAATAATTGATATAGAATCATTATGGCTTAGTTATCAATTAAATTTAGAGAGAATTAAATTAACTGTGTTACCACTTTGACAAACGAATCCTCAGATTTTCTTAACTCGCCAAACTGTGATCCCTCCCTCGGAGTCAATTGCGGCTAAACTACCGCAATCTGGTCTCCAATAGACGTTTTCTACAGAGCCATTAACTGGCGCTCCCCCAAGTGCATGTCCACCACCACGTCTTCCTAATGACCAAACTACAACCCCACCTTCGCGGCAACCAGATGCCAGGTGTCTTTGATGATGTGAGAAAGCAAGTGAACTGATGGGTGCCTTGTGAAACTCTAACACCCCCGGTGTTGTTCCCTCAGGCCCACTCCCTTCGAAGCTCCAAACTGTAATATCTTCACCTCCACCAGTAGCAAGCAGGATACTATCATGACTGAAGGCTAACTCTGACGGCTTCCAAGGATAGCCCGACATCATAGAATCCTGTCCGTTCGACCTCCGCCAGAAGTGAACAGATTTATCCTGACTGCCACAGGCCACAACATTTCCGTCAGGACTCAGAGCAAGTGAAACTAAAGACCCCTGCCATTCAAGACGTTCATTCTCCTTACCTGACGATGTATTAAAAAAAGTTACACGGCCGTAGCAGGTAGTACTGAGCTCCTGGTCTGTCACCCATTCAAGAGCACTAACAGTGCTGGGATGGTTTTCTGAAGACCAAATTTTTTCACCAGATGATGACAGAATAGTGACTACTCTTCCTGAGGATACCGCAAGGTGGTTGCCACTTTTAGACCAGGCCACATGCTCGACCCAACCGCTTCCAATTTCAGTTCGATGTAGCAGTTGCCCATCTGCAAAGTCCCAGAGTGCGAGTTGCCCATCCTGCCCGACGCTAGCGAGCTGCTTCCCATTGGAGGAGACTGACATACTCATGATCCCTCCGACGTGAGCTTCGGAATTTTGCCAAATTTTCCGCCCGGATGTTCCATCAAAGGCCTGAACAGAACCACTTGCATCACCAACGGCAAAGAGTTTTCCATTCAGCCCCCACCCTCCCGCAATAGGATAGTCATCTACAGTAGCAAAGAAGCCATTTTGGAGCACACCACGCGCCTTATTTTTAACTAGTTTAGGCATGCCTCAAACTCTCTCTTCATGGTATTTCCATCCAAATTTCGTCCGATAAAGACGAGCTGGTTGTGCCGTGGTTCATTTCCCCAAGGACGATCAGGTTGTCCGTCGAAAAGCATGTGAACACCCTGAAACACAAAGCGTTGAGATTCACCTGCAATGCTTAAGAATCCCTTCATTCGAAAAATATCTATGCCTTTTTCCCGAAGAAGTTTTCCAAGCCAAGCATTTAACTTGTTGGGGTTAACATCACCGTCAACCTCTATTGCTACTGAGCCTACTTCATCGTCATGTTCATGTTGTGCAACCCAAGTTCTTTCTAAAACTGGAAGTACTTCAGCATTATCTGAAGCACCCAGGCGAAGATTAAATTCTTCAGCGGTATGCTGAGCGAAAAGTGCCAGCGATGTTTGCTTGTCAATTTCGATTACAAAACTTTTTTGACCTGAAATCTGTAGCTGTAGCTCAACATGCTGGTCAATTGGAAAGATATTACCGGGAGATATCTTAGAGGCTGGTTCTGCGTAGCGCCTCACACACCATTCAGCACCTTGTTGCAATGCTTCTTCGTTAGGATCCAGTCTTTCTAACATTACTAAAGACATGGTTGGGTCTGGACCATCATCCAAGCTTAATTCATAGCTGCCAGGCGATAGAGCATAAACTCCCGTCCATTCAAATGGGTACTCAGGCTCTAAAAACGTAGGGTGGTCCGCAAGTACTTGGTCTAAGTTGAAAGCCTCAAGATTCAATACTGTTGAAATCGCTACGTTCGCCCGCTCACAGCGATGCACTCGAGCGAGCCGATTCATTTCTCGCAGCCTCGTTTCAAGTTCATCAAGTTCTTCGGCTTTTACTAGATCGGTCTTGTTGAGCAAGATTACATCAGCGAAGGCAATCTGTTCAGTACTCTCCTGGCTTCGGCCCAGTTGCTGGTTAATGTGGTGCGCATCGACCAGAGTGACTATACCGTCAAGTGAAAATTCAGAAGCGATCTCATCATCCATAAAGAAGGTTTGCGCAACTGGTCCTGGATCAGCGAGGCCAGTGGTCTCGAGAAGTATGTAATCAAACTTATCTCTACGCTTCATGAGATTCCCAAGCACGCGAATAAGGTCGCCACGGACTGTGCAGCAGATGCACCCGTTTGACATTTCGAATATTTCTTCATCGGCGTTGATGACCAGGGCTTGGTCGATACCAACCTCCCCATATTCGTTTTCGATCACCGCTATGCGCTTTCCATGCTCTTCGCTAAGGATTCGGTTGAGCAGTGTAGTCTTACCTGAACCGAGGAATCCGGTCAGAATAGTTACTGGGACTTTGCTTGGACTATTCATTCAAGTCTCCTTGTCAAAAGTTATAAAAGCCATATCAGCAGAATCAAATCCCCAAGCTTTGCAAACTTCTTTGAGATCGTGGGTATCAATGGAGTTTGTTGGTTTGTGGATCTTGTGCTGAATTTGTGGATGGTCATCCCGAAGAAGGCCAATCACGGTTTCTAAGGGTGCACAATCTTCCTCTAAGCAGGCTAATTCAGTAACGGTGATTGTATCTTCCTCGGAGAGCTTCAGAGCTTGGCGTAGTGTAGCTTTAATCTTTCGTATCTGGTCAAGGTTGGGTTTGGTTCTAGATTGACGAAGTAGCTCCATTGTCAGCCTCACTTTGAGGGGCACCAGCTTGTGGCAATGATGCTGTTACAGTAAATATATTTGGTTTTCCAACAGATCGTATTAAATGGACGCTCACCACTCAGAGGTTGCTCTTCTACAAATTCTAAAAGTGTTTAAGTGCTGTGATTACAACAATTCTGATCGCATTTAAAAACTTTTTTATGTAAGCCCAAATATTTCGGATCTATCGAAGTAAAGTAATCACAGCGTTACAATGAGACTTAACTCAATCACCTAATGCACTTACAATAGTTGTACTGTTGTGGCGTAACATTTTTAGGTAAGTAGACGCAGGCCCATCCGTTCCAGAAAGTGCGTCTGAATAAAGTTTACCTCCGATGTTGGCTCCTGTTTCGTTGGCAATCTGCTCGATTAGACGCGAATCAGCAATGTTCTCCACGAAAACAGCTTTGATCCCCCCTTTTCGTATCTGCTTAATCAGACCTGCAACCTGCTTTGCAGAGGCTTCTGATTCTGTACTAAGTCCCTGAGGTGCAAGAAATTTGAGCCCATATGCCTGGCCAAAATATTGTAAAGCGTCATGACTCGTTATTACAATTCTGTGATCGCTTGGGAGAGTATCAACCATCCGTTGAATCTCTTCATCTAGGGCTTCAATCTCAGCAACATAAGCTTCACGGTTACGATAAAATACAGAAGCGTTCGAAGGATCGTTTTGGGCTAGTGAACTAGTGATGTTGTTAACATATGTAACTGCAGCACGAAGACTGTGCCATGCGTGCGGATCAAAAGTGCCATGGTTATGACCGTGCCCCTCGTCATCGTGATGCCCCTCGTCATCGTGATGCCCCTCGTCATCGTGATGCCCCTCGCTTTCTTCGAAAGGAATTGGCTTGATTCCGTTGGTTGCGACCACACGTATGCCGTCAAAGTTTGAAGCATTGACTAGGCGGTCCAGCCATCCCTCAAACTCAAGACCATTTTCAATCAGGACCTGAGCCTCAGCCATTGCTCGTGCGTCAGCCGTTGTTGGTTGATAGACATGGGCATCTCCATCCGGACCCACTAGCGTTGTGACAGCTACATGCTCACCACCGATGCGCTCAACCATGTCTCCCAGAATGGAAAAAGTCGCTACAACAGGTGAGGGATTAGCAGCCTGGACTGCTATTGGGCTAGCTGTCAGCAAAGTAAGCAGGGCGATAGCAGACTTTATTAAAACTCTTCGAGAAGGCATCTATTTTCCTTTTTAGATTTTAAGTTGTTGTTGATTTATTGTTTGGGTGAGTAGTCCGCCGATTGGACCAAGAAAAACCGACAATCCGTAGACAATCCCGTTGACGAGAATGATTGCAGGCCCAGACGGCAAACTGTAATAGAAAGAAAGCAACAGCCCAATTAGGCTTGAAATCATGGCAATAGCAACTGCAGTCGCAATCATGCCACCAATGCTGATAGCCCAAAAACGTGCTGAAGTTGCGGGGAGAATCATTACACCTACAGCCATGAGTGTCCCAATAGCGTGGAAGCCTCCTACAAGATTCAGCACTACCAGTAAAAGAAAGGTGAAATGGGTGATTGCGCTAAGTCCGCTTACTGAACGAAAAAACTGCGGATCAGCGCATTCCAAAACTAGAGGTCGAAATAATAAAGAGAGTGTTACTAGTGAGAAACTTGAGATTGAGCAGAGTAAGATCAACGTTGCATCGTCAAGCGCTAAAACAGTACCGAAGAGTACATGCATTAGGTCTACATTACTTCCACGCGTCGAAACAATCAGCACTCCAATCGCCAGCGAAATCAAGTAGAATGCTGCCAAACTGGCATCTTCACGGAGAATTGTCATGCGAGTTACAAATCCAGATAGTAACGCAACCAGAAGTCCAGCTGTTAAACCTCCGATAGTCATAGGTATTAGAGAAAGACCAAAAACGAGAAATCCTACGGCTGCCCCAGGCAAAATTGCGTGAGCCATCGCATCACCTGTTAAACTCATCCGACGCAGCATAAGGAAGGTTCCTACGGGCGTCGCTCCAACAGAAATGGCTATACAACCGAGAAGTGCTCGACGCATAAATCCAAATTCTGCAAAGGGTTGAAATATTGTATCCCAAATCATGCTACACTTCGTCCGCAAACATGGGGTGGTCCGGCACAAGCTTCACACATCTGTCGAGCACGGAATTGGTTTTCTGCAGTTAAAACACTTTCTGTCGGTCCGTGGGCTACCAGTTCACGTGCTATCATCAGCGTTTGTGGAAAATGAGTACGAACTGTATCATGATTGTGCATTACAGCCAGAATTGTCCGCCCTTCTCCATGCCAGCGTGTGATAATCTTGAGTAAGTCAGTCATTGTACGGGTATCGATAGCGTTGAAAGGCTCATCTAATAATACCAATTGTGCATCTTGGAGAAGCAGTCTTGCAAAGAGAACACGCTGCATCTGACCACCTGAAAGGGCACCAATGATTCTGGATTCGAAGCCAGATAGTCCCACAGCAGCAATTGCCTTTTCGACAAGGCTTTGTTGTGCTGCGCTGAGCCAGCCGAATGGGCCAATTTCTCTCCACAAGCCCATTGCAACAAGGTCAATTACTGTAATTGGGAATGAACGATCGATATCGGATTGCTGCGGCAGATAAGCTATATTTTCCCGGCTGAACGAGCCTAAACCCAAACTTCCTTCCATAGGAACGAGCGTCCCGATCACACCCTTAAGCAGCGTCGATTTTCCAGCACCGTTGGGCCCCACTACAGCAGTCAAACTTCCAGCAGCAATTTCAGTATCTAGCCGATGGATAGCGGGTTGATGATCATATCCCAGAGTAAGGTTGTTGAACCGAAGAGCGTGCACTAGAACCCCACAGGGTTGGTAGTTGCCCAGAAAAAGCCACCCCACAAGGCTACAATCAACAATAAAGCAACTGCTAATCTCAAACTGGCCCCGGTTGTGAGCAATCGAAACTTCCTACTAATCATGTTTGATTTTAGTTTTGTTCATGGCCGCAATTTTCACAGACTCCTTGCAGTTCGATTACATGACGTGAAGGGGCAAAACCCGAATTGGCAATGACCGCTGAAAGCGCGTCAAGTACGCCTGTGTCGATATGCTCACTTACAACTCCACAATCATCACAAATTGTTATTACAGCACTTTCATCATGTTTATCGGTTTTGCAGGCAATATAGGCATTTAGTGATTCAAGCCGGTGCGCACGCCCTCTTTCAACCAAATCAGAAAGTGTTCGGTAGATTGTTGGGGGAGCAATTTTAGGATTTTTATCCCTCAGTTTTCCCAGAATTTCGTAAGCTGACATTGGTTGTTCACTGGTTTGCAAAATTTCCAGTACGGCAACGCTCCATCTATTTTTTCGACCCATTTTTCATATCCTACTTAATTTGTTATGTTATGTTATAAAATAACTACGCAAGGATATAAATCATTTAATGATATTCAAGATTAATCATGGCCATGAATTCTCTGCGGGTTTGGGTATCATTACGAAACGACCCGTGGGTACGCATAGTCACCATGCTCACATCTGATTTTTAAACGCCGCGGGTTGTCATACATTGATGAGCGGCCTCGATAACAACACCAACTCCTTTTGGCTTTAGTATTTCTTGGATTGTATCTGCGATTTGGGATGTGAGTGCCTCCTGAATCTGCATTCGTTTAGCAAAGATATCTACCAGACGTACCAACTTAGAAATACCAACGACTCTTTCATTTGGAAGATAGCCGATATGAGCTTTGCCAATAATTGGAACGATGTGATGCTCGCAGTGAGATTCAAGTCGAATATTTTTGAGAACAATTAACTCATCGTAACCAGATATATTTTCAAACGTTTTTGCCAGCAACGATTGAGGGTCTTCATTGTATCCAGCAAAGAATTCTTTGTAAGCTCTGACCACGCGATCTGGTGTACCTAAAAGACCGTCTCTATCTGGATCTTCTCCTGACCATTCTATCAAAGTGCGAACTGCACCCTCAGCTTCCTCTCTGGTAGGCTTTTTCTTCGTTTCTGCTAATGGTTCTGTGAGGTTTTTTGACAACTTTTCCTAACAAAATTAATTACCGAGGGAAAATGATTATCTGGCGAATATCCTGAAAGATTTTCACTTGCCAAAAGTTTGAAAAATTAGTGTTTGAAATTGCTAAAGTTTTAAGTTTGGATTATCTGGGTTCAACTCTGCAAATCCCTGTTTTCCTTGTATTATCATCTGAACTGCTATTTCTTCCATTAGTTCGAAAGTGCTGAAAAGTTCTAACTGAATTGATTTTAGATTTTCTGGTTTGTTACATATGAGAGAGTAGGTCGCAGAAAATTCTGAGTGAATTTCTTTCGCTGAATGTTGATGTTCGTCCTCATGATGTTCGTCCTCATGATGTTCATCCTCATGATGTTCGTCCTCATGATGTTCGTCCTCATGATGTTCGTCCTCATGATGTTCGTCCTCATGATGTTCGTCCTCATGAATTCCTCTCATGCTTGTGGATACTGATGCGTCAGCAATCTTGCAATTTGCCTCGGAAGAAGTATCAGCAACATTTTTAAAATTTTTAAGCAATGAAATGGTATTTTCCACCAATTCAAGTTGATTGTTCGTTTTCGGGGCGTGTTCAAAGCCTACCAAATTGTAAGAAGGGCTCTTCAACTCAATAAGTAATTCAGGACCCTCAAAAACAATGTTTAACTTGGCTTCCCCATGAATGTGGGCCTCTAACGAACTTTGTGCGTAGCATTCAATCAAGAATGTGAAAAAAATAAATATGTAAGCAAAACAATACTTCATAGTTGTAAAACTTTCATGTTGACGATAACAAACGCAACTGAATTGCAAATCTCATTAAAAATTGGCATAATATTATTTTTTTTGCAACTAACTTTCAAAAATTATTGAGAGCTGACATGAATCGATTTTTTGTTTTGATGACTTATCTTGCTTTGATCGCAAACAGTCCAAACTTATTTGCTGATCAGAAAATACGAGTTGCGGTGACAATACCACCGATTGAAAATTTTGTGAGTTCAATAGGTGGTGATTTAGTTGAAGTTGTGCATCTTGTGCCTGCAGGACAGGACCTCCATACCTTTGCACCGAAGCCGTCTAAAATGCGTGAAATGTTGGACGTAAATGTTTATTTTAAACTTGGTGGAATTGAAGCTGAGGAAATTTGGTTGGATAGGTTAGTGAATTTGAACCCTTCGATGAAGGTCATGACAATCTCAAGGGGAATTGAGCGGATAGAAAT
>JACLAD010001177.1_pt1 | contig 28646 bp, 25 predicted proteins | sample 8027901 | NCBI WGS metagenome assembly JACLAD01 (sample SAMN15725071, study PRJNA655200) | protist metagenome | isolation source: fluorescence activated cell sorting (FACS) single amplified genomes of... | place: Spain: Blaines Bay Microbial Observatory, Mediterranean Sea | collected 2016-07-05 | reverse complement strand
TCGTCGCCAAGCTGCGTGAGGCAAACGTGCTGTCGTTCGACGAGGTTCGCGCGGTGGTGCTGGAGACCACCGGCGATATCTCGGTCCTGCATGGCGAGCGACTGGACGATGCCGTGCTGGAAGGCGTGCGCGGCGCTCAGAAACCGTAGCGCAGGCCCGCCCAGAATGTGCGCGGCGCGCCGAGGTCTAGATCGCCGCCGTCGTTGCGGGTAACGATGGTCTCATCGAACAGGTTCTCCGCGCGCAGGATCAGGTTAAGCTGTCCTGCAAGCGGCACCTGCGCGTGAGCGCCCAGCGTGGTGAAGGCGGGGAGCACGTCGGTTTCCAGGTCATCCTCGAACTGGTCGCCGACATGGCGCAGCGACAGGGCGAAGCGGGTGCGGTCTGTCGGCGCGTAGGCAAGGCTCGCCGCCGCCATCCATTGTGGGCTTTGCGGCGGGGCATTGCCATCGAGCGCCTGCGATGCCCCCTCGCCCACGATCCGCGGATCGGAGAAGGAGAGGTCGGCGTCGAAGCGGATCGGGCCGCGCTCCACGCGCAGCCCTGCCTCGATCCCCTGCGTCTCAATGGCAGGCAGGTTCTGCCGCTGGCGCAGGTTCGCGCCGAGTGTGACATTGGCGATGGCGTTCTTCAGCCGATTGTCGAACGCGGTGAGCGAGAGGGCCACGCCTTCCGCCGGGCGCCAGTCGATGCCGGCCTCGACCCCGCGTAGCTCCTCGTTGCGCAAGGCGGCATTGGCCTGCGTCACCACGGGGAAGACGACGAAGGGGCGGTAGAGTTCGTTCAAGGTCGGCAGGCGCAAGCCGCTATAGGCCGCCGCACGCAAGTCGAGCGTCGGCGTGGCCCTGAACAGTGCCCCTGCACGGTACGTCAGCGTCCATTCGCTACGATTGGCGAAGCGATCATCGGTCACCACCGCCCCGCTCGCATCGTGCTCGAAGTAGAAGCCGTCGGCAATTACCGTCCGATCGGCGCGCAGCCCGCCGGTGATGACCAGCTGTCCTACCTGCCAGTCGTCTTCTACGAACAGGCCGAGATCGCTGGTAGTGCCACCCGCGCGCCGCCGCGCGGTCACCTGCCCGGTGAAGGCGCTGATCGGTTCTTCCTGCAATTCGCCTTGCGCGCGGCGATAGTCCACACCGAGCCGGAGGGTGTGCGCGGACCCGACCGGAGGCCGCACCTCGATCTTGCCGCCCAGCCCGGTCGATGGCGTATTGCGCTGGTCCAGTACGGGGACGAACCGGCTGGAGCTGATGACAAGATTGGAGAAATTGCGTGCCTGCACATAGGCGAGCGCATCCACCTGCCAGCGCCCTCGCCCGACCAAGCGGACCGAGTAGCCCTGTCCGCTGGCCGAGGAGTCCGCGCCGTCGAAGCGCAAGGTGCGCGCATCGTCGAAGGCGAGCATCCGCGCCTGCAGTTCGAGATCGTCGGCAAGCGGCGCGACGACACGCAGCTGGCCCGACAGGCTCTCGAACCGGGCGGGCACGCTGGCGGGCACGCGCTGGCTCTCGGGCGCGGTATGGAAACCCGGCCCGCGATCCCAGCGCACAGCGCCTGTCGCATATCCACTGCCGAGCGATGCGGCGAAGCTGCCCACCGCCTCGGTCCCGCCGCGATCATTGACCAGCACGCTCGCGCCCAGCGGCGCCTGCAATTCGGGCGAGAGGCTCTCTACCGCGATGGTCCCCGCGAGAGCGCCCGCTCCGAACGGGCCAGAACCGCCACCACGCGTCACTGCGATTCGGTCCACCTGCTCGGGCAGCAGCGCGGCGAAGGGGATGTAGCCGAAGAAGGGGTCGGCAACGGGCACCCCATCCAGCGTGACGAGCGCCCGGCTGGTTGCGTTGCCACCCAGAGCGCGCAGGCTCACACCCTGCGCGGTGGGATTGGAGGAACGGCTGTCCGACCGGCGGAATTCCTGGAAGCCCGCGACACCCCCCAGCGCTTCCTCGATCCGGCCCGACGGAACCGTCAGCGTCTGCTCGCGATCCACGATCACGATGCCGTAGGCAGGGCTCGCCGGAGTATCGGGCAGTCCGCGCCCGGTTACGATCAGGATCGGCCCTTCCTCCTTGGCATTGTCGCGTACAGGGTCCTCGTCCTGTGCTGCGACAGGTACGGCGAGGAGCGAAACGGAAAGCACAAAGCGGATGGTACAAATCACGTGCTATGCCCTAACCATCTTCGCCCGCCCCGTCAGCCACCCTCTCGCCATCGGAGATGGCATGCGATAGGTTGCCGATGAATACGGAGTAAGCAGACGTGATGGATTTGAACGACAGCGATTTCGACGTGCTGATCGTGGGTGCCGGTATCTCCGGCATCGGGATGGCTGCCCATCTGGAAGAGCACTGCCCGGGCAAGCGCTATGCTATTGTCGAGCGGCGTGAAAACCTGGGCGGGACGTGGGATCTGTTCCGCTATCCCGGCGTCCGGTCCGACAGCGACATGCACACGCTGGGCTTCATCTTCGAACCCTGGCGGCACGAAAAGAGCATCGCCGACGGCCCCTCCATCCTCGAATACCTCAACCGCATCGTCGAAGAACGCGGCATTCGCGAGAACATGCGTTTCGGCATGCGGGTCGAGACGGCCGATTTCGACAGTGCGAGCGCGCGCTGGATCGTGACGGTCGCGACCGCACAGGGCGAACGCAAGCGGCTGACCGCGAACTGGCTCTACCTCGGATCGGGCTATTACGATTACGACGAACCCTACGATCCCGGCTTCGAACTGGGCGAATTCGCGGGCGATGTGGTCCACCCGCAGTTCTGGCCCCAGGACCTGGCCTATGACGGGAAGAACGTGGTCGTGATCGGGTCGGGCGCGACAGCGGTCACCATCGTGCCCGCCATGGCGCAGCGCGCGGCCTCGGTCACCATGCTCCAGCGCACGCCGACATGGATGTTCAGCCGCCCGGCGCGCGATGGCCTCGCCAACTTCCTGCGCAAGATTTTGCCGGAGAGTACCGCCTACAAAATCACCCGCTGGAAGAACGTGTTGATGCAGGATATCGGCTTCAAACGCGCGCAGACCAAGCCCGAGAAGGTGAAGGAATTCCTGACCAAGAAGATGCAAGGGCATCTGGGCGACAAATACGATGCAACCGCCTTCACCCCGCCCTACGACCCGTGGGACCAGCGCCTGTGCCTGGTGCCCGATGCCGACCTGTTCGACGCGATCAAGGATGGTAAGGCACAGGTTGTCACCGGGCGCATCGCGCGTTTTACGAAGAACGCCGTCGTGCTGGAGGATGATCGCGAGATCCCGGCAGACATTATTGTCACCGCGACTGGCCTGAAGCTGGCCATCGCCGGCAAGATCGCGATTTCGGTCGATGGCGATCCGGTCGATTTCGCCCAACGCTATTACTACAAGGGCTGCATGTTCTCGAACCTGCCGAACCTTGCGGTGGTGTTCGGCTATCTCAACGCGAGCTGGACGCTGCGGGCGGACCTCAACGCGGCCTATATTTGCGATGTCCTCAACACGATGGATGCCAAGGGCGCGGACATAGCCGTGCCGCTGCTCTCCCAACCCGAAGAGGCCGAGCTGGAAGAGGACGATATCTTCGATTTCTCGTCCGGCTATATCCAGCGCTCCAAGGCGATCATGCCGAAGAACGCGGTCAATTTTCCGTGGCGCCTCAACCAGGATTACCGGGTCGATCGCAAGCAGATGAAGAGCGATCCGATCGACGACGGCATTTTGCACTTCAAGGCGCTGCCGCATGCGCCCGCCGACGATGCTGCGCCTGCGCGGCCGACCGCAACACGCAGTGCAACCTGATCGCATGAGCGAACGTATCTGGACTGCCGGGCTCATCGTCATCGGCGACGAAATCCTGTCCGGTCGCACGCATGACAAGAATATCGCGCAGGTTGCTGCGTGGTTGCAGGTACAGGGCATCCGTCTGGACGAGGTGCGGGTGGTGGCCGATGTGCAGGAGCGGATCGTCGAGGCGGTCGATGCCCTGCGTGCACGCAACGATTATCTGTTCACCACTGGCGGGATCGGCCCGACGCATGACGACATCACGGTGGACGCTGTCGCCGCCGCTCTGGGCGTGCCCGTGGTCGTCCATCCCGAGGCGCGCGCAATCCTCGAACGCTATTATGCGGACAAGCCCGGCGGGTTGACCGAGGATCGGCTGCGCATGGCACGCGTGCCCGAAGGTGCAGACCTGATCCCCAATCGCATGTCGGGTGCACCCGGTATCAAAATCGGTAACGTCATGCTGATGGCGGGCGTGCCGCATATCACGGCGGGTATGCTCGATGCGCTGACAGGCACGCTGGAAGGCGGCGCACCCCTGCTGAGCGAAACGATGGGGTGCTGGGCTGCCGAAAGCGAAGTCGCCTCGATCCTGCGAGAGGTAGAGCGCGCGCACGAGCAGTGCCAGATCGGCAGCTATCCGTTCTTTCGCGAGGGCAAGGTGGGCGCGAATTTCGTGATCCGATCGACCGACGCCGATGCGCTGGCGGCGTGCGCAAGAGATTTGCGCGAGGCGCTGTCCCGGGCAGGGCAAGAAACCACCGCGGGCGGGATATAAGGGGCAGTCGAACCCCATCTTAACCAGACTGGTGCTAGCGACGCCTTGTCATGACGAGCGTCTATCTGACTATCGATACGGAGTACTCCTCCGCACTGGCGCATGGGACGTGCCCGGTCGATCGCGCGGAAAACTTCGCGCGTTCGATTGCCTGCATCACACCGCGCGGCCCGGCAGGCATTACACACAAGCTGGATTTGCTGGCCTGGTACGGACAGCGCGCGGTATTCTTCGTCGATCCCATGCCTGCCCTCGTCTGGGGTGTCGCCGCGATCGAGGATGTCGTCGCGCCGATCCTGCGGGCGGGTCAGGACGTGCAGCTGCATTGCCATACCGAATGGCTCAAACTGGCCCCTCCGGGCGGCCCGCTGGCCGGGCTGGAAGGGCGCAACATCAAGGATTTCGCGTTCGAGGACCAATGTCGCATCCTCGAATGGGCACGCGACACGCTGGTGTCGGCCGGTGCTCCGAACCCGGTCGCGTTCCGCGCGGGAAACTACGGTGCCAATCGCGATACTCTGCGCGCGCTCAAGGAAATTGGCCTGCATTTCGACAGCAGCCATACGCCGGGCATCACCGGAGGAGACAGCGATCTCGACCTGCGTCAGACCGACACGCAACCGCTCATCCACGAAGGCATCGTTGAAGTGCCCGTGTCTTGCGTGGGTGACCTGCGCGGGCGGCTGAGGCATGCGCAGGTCACCGCGCTGTCGCTGCGGGAAATGCGCGCTGCGCTGCGCCATGCCCGCGATCACCAGACGCCTACGTTCACCCTCGTTTCGCACAGTTTCGAGCTGATCAACCGACGCAGCATGGCCATCAACCGGATTGTGCGACGCCGGTTCGAAGGTCTGTGCAAGTCGCTGCGCGATATCCGGGGCGTGCATTCCGCCGACTTCACCAACAGCCCGCCGGTCCGGACCTTCCAGCGGGCAGAGATGCCGGTAGTATCCCCGGCGGACCCGGTCGCGGTCGGCCTGCGCTACGCAGAGCAGGCGGTTTCGAACACGCTTTACGGGGCGCTCTAATGCCCAGCCAGAGCACGCCGGTTGCGTTTACCGTCGGTGCACGAAGGGTCTTCTGCGTGAACCGCGAGCTTGAGCCATTGGTGTTTTCGCTCGAAGAGGCACTGGCAGGATCGCTACCTACCCTTCCACCGCTCGTCCGCGAGATCGACGGGGTGCGCGTATTGTCCGCACCATTGGCGATGGCTTCGGCAATCCGGGCGCGATTTCCAAACCATATCGCCGGTGCCCAGGAAGAGTTTCGCCGGCATTACATCGCGATGGATGGCAGTTTCGAGGATTACCTCGCGCAATTTTCTGGCAAGACGCGCAGCACATTGAGGCGCAAGGCGAAGAAGTTCGCGAGCGCAGACGGCGGAACGCTGGACGTGCGCGCATACCGGAGCCGCGCCGAAGTGGCGCAGTTCCTCGACCTCGCACAGCCATTGTCCCGACGGACCTACCAGGCGCGGCTGCTCGACGCGGGCCTGCCCGACAGCGAGGAGGCTCGCGCTGCCATGCTGGCGGATGCGGCGGCGGGCAACATGCGGTGCTTCCTGCTGTTCCTTGCGGGCGAGCCGGTCGCCTATCTCGCCCTCCCGGTGCGTGGCGACACGCTGGTCTATGCGCATCTGGGTTACGACCCGGCGCATGCTTCCCTATCGCCCGGAACCGTCCTCCAGATGGAGGCGCTGCGGTTGCTGTTTGCCGAAGATCGCTTTCGCTATTTCGATTTCACCGAGGGAGAAGGCGCTCACAAAGCGCTGTTCGGTACGCACAGCATCGCATGTTGTTCATTCCTGCTGCTGCGCAATACGTTCGCGAATCGCATCCTGCTCGGCGCGCGTGACGCCTTCGATGCGGGTGTCGCGCAGGTCAAGGCGCTGACCCGGAACGGCGGATCGCTGGCCTCGGCCCGGAAATTGCTGCGCTCTTAAGGCTTTGCGCCCATCCTCGAACCGGCTAGCACCCTCTTGCTGGAGGGGGCGCACCGTTGGACTTTCTGCTGATCCTGATTCTGATCGCGGTCATCGCCGCCCTGTGGACCCAGTTCAGGAAGCTTGGCGCCTCTCACGCCATGCTCGAAGACCGGCTGGCTGCGCTGGAATCGTGCATTGGCCAACCCTCGGATGCATCGGCGACACTGCCAGCTACCACCCGGCCACCCGATGAAAACGATGCAGGGCAGGATGTGCCTTGGCCGGAATTTTCTGACGCGCCGCCTACCGATAGCCCCGCGCCATCCGAGGATACCTTATCCGATACGATAGCCAAGGACATAGCCGGGCAGACACCGCCCGCCACCACGCAGGAGCAGGTCGAAGAGCCTGCCGACAAGGGCTTCGATTTCGAAGAACTGTTCGGGCGTCGCCTGCCGATCTGGGCGGGTGGGATCACGCTTGCGATCGGGGGCATCTTCCTCGTCAGGCTGGCAATCGAGAGCGGGTTGATGACGCCACCCGTGCGCGTCGCAACCAGTTTCGTGTTCGGCATCCTTCTGCTGGGCGCGGCGGAGCTTGCGCATCGCTTCGAAGCGCGGCTGGCCGATCCGCGCGTGCGGCAGGCACTGGCAGGCGCGGGGCTGGCGACGCTTTATGCCGCGTTCTACCTCGCCGGGTCGGTGTACGAACTGATCGGTCCGGGTGTGGCGTTCGGCGGGCTGGCGTTGGTGACGGCCATCGCACTGGCCCTCGCGTTCCGGTTCGGCCTGCCGACCGCGCTGCTGGGCCTCGTGGGCGGGTTCGCGACACCCGCGATGGTCTCCAGCGACAATCCCAACCTGCCACTACTCACCTTCTACCTTGCGCTGCTGGCGGCAGGGATCGCCTATACCGGCCAGCGAATGGGCGCCGCATGGCTCGGGCTGGTGGCACTCCTCGGCGGATTCGGATGGGGCGCATTCGTGCTCTCCGCCCTCCCCCTCGACACCGGCGATTTTCTCGCATCGGGTCTTTACCTCGTCGTCCTAGGCACCGCGATCCCCGCAATCGCAGTGCGCGGATCGCAATCGGCCTCCTGGAGCTATACCGCCGCAGCGGCGATGGCGAGCATCCAACTGGCCGTGCTCCTGATGGTCGACCAGTTCAGTCTGCTGGTCTGGGGCATCTTCCTGCTGCTGTTGCTGGTGCTGGCGGTGCTGGGCTGGCGCGAGCCTGCGATCCGTCGCGGGGGAGGCTTTGCTGCGGCAGTCGGTGTGCTGCTGCTGGCCATTGCGAGCCAGCCGCTACGTGACTTCACGCTCATTGCGGTAGGTTTGGCATTACTTGCAGCGGTCGTGCCAATTGCGCTCGCTCGGTTCGGCCAAGCCCGCGAAGAAGACCGCTGGCAAGCTATCGTCGTGCCACCTGCACTCGCGGCAATTGCGATCTGGCAAATGGGAGCAGAGCCGATCTTGGCGTGGGGTCTAGTCCCTCTTGGCGGGCTAGCAGTGGGCGCAGCCATAATCTTCGACAAGGGCGCTTCGCACGAACGCTTCGCTTGGGGGCATGGCGTGGCCATCGCCTTGATCGCTTTCTCCTGCTTTGGGGTACTCGCCCCCTATACCGTAATTGGCTGGCTACTGGCGATACTGGCTTCGGCAATCCTGCTAGGATTGCCGAAGTGGTATCACACCGTACTGGCATTGCTAGGCATCGCCGTAGCTTGGGCTTTGCCGACATTGGTGACTTGGACATACGTGGTAATGCCTTCTCTCTCAGGCATTCCCGCGCCTGCGGCAGAGCTTCCTGCGCTTGCCTCGGTCGGCAATCGACTGGTGCCGGTCGCGCTGCTCGCGGCGCTGGCTAGCTGGCGGCTGGCGGCGGACCGACGCGAGCTACGCATCGTCTGCGGCGCCATTGCGCTGGTACTGGCGGTCGTCAGCGCGCATGTGCTCTTCCGCCAGCTCTTCCCGCTCCTGCAGCCGGACGATTTCGCGGCGCACGGCCTGATCGAGCGGACGCTCTGGCAGGGCCTTTTGCTGGGGGCAGGATACGGCCTGCTCACCGTTGCCAACCGGCGTTCGCTGGCATGGGCGCGCTGGGCCGGAGGAGCGCTAGTCGCGGTTTCCCTAGCCCATTTCGCCTGGTTCGGCCTCCTGCTGCATAACCCGCTGTGGGATGCGCAGGCGGTGGGCAGCGTGCCGGTCGCAAACCTGCTGCTCCCCTCTTACGTGATCGGTGCGATCGCCGCCTGGCTTGCAGGCCGCGAGATCGAGCGGACGAGGCCGGGATGGGGGCGCGTTACAGGCGACATTGTGCTGATGACACTGGCGCTGCTTTTCGCGCTCAGCAGCTTGCGTCAGGCCTTTGCCGGATCAGTGCTCGCCACCGCACCGATGGGTGCGACCGAGGACCTGCTGCGATCGCTGCTCGGCATTGTCGTCGCGCTCGCCTTCCTCGGCTGGGGCTGGTGGCGCAAGCAGAGACGCTGGCGGGTCGGGTCGCTCGTCCTGATGCTGCTGGCGGTCGCGAAGGTGTTCCTCGTCGATGCCGCCGGGCTCGACGGGTTGCTGCGCGTCGCAAGCTTCCTCGCGCTGGGTTTCAGCCTGATCGGAATTGGCTGGATTTACAGTCGGCTGCTGCGATCCGCTTAAAAGCGCACTTCCCGATCTCACAGGTCGATGAGACCGACCGGACTGGTTCTCCGTGGCTCGATGCTAATCCTGTCACTCGCGTGGGGCGGTTTCAGGACCTTCTTCTTGCAGTTTTCGGGCCCCTTCATCGGCCCTGCGCACAGCCCCGGGGCTAGCCTGCCGGTTTTTCCACCACACGTAGATGATGGTCGCCAGCAAGAGCGCCGGCAAGATGATCGCCGCGATAATATAGGCTGTTCCCATTGGATGGCTCCTCTTTCTTCACTCATCCAATGTTTCGGAGAGGCCCTTTCTCCCAGAATACGAAAAAAAGGGCCGGAGGAGCGATCCCCCGGCCCTTCTGGACGTTTCGTGATCCCCTGCGAAAACAGGGGTCTCTTGAAAGTTGGCATCGCCGGACGGCATGGGATTCCCGCTTCCGCAGGAACTCACACCAGGGCGAAAATTACGCGCCTTCGACTTCCGTGAGGTCGATCTTCAGGCCCGGGCCCATCGAGGAGGTCAGCGTGACCTTCTTGACGAACTTGCCCTTCGCGCCCGACGGCTTGGCTTTCACGATCGCGTCGGTGAAGGCCTTGAAGTTGGTCTTCAGGTCTTCGTCCTTGAAGGAGAGCTTGCCGATGCCCGAGTGGATGATGCCCATCTTCTCGACCCGGAATTCGACCTGTCCGCCCTTGGCGTCCTTCACGGCCTGCTCCACGTTCGGAGTGACGGTGCCCAGCTTCGGGTTCGGCATCAGGCCCTTGGGACCCAGCACCTTACCGAGACGACCGACCACACCCATCATGTCGGGCGTCGCGATCACGCGATCATAGTCGAGATTGCCGGCCTGCATGTCTTCCATCAGGTCTTCCGCGCCGACCTTGTCGGCACCTGCGGCCAGCGCCTTGTCGGCATTGTCGCCCTTGGCGAACACGGCGACCTTCACGTCCTTGCCCGTGCCCGAAGGCAGCGCGACCATGCCGCGGACCATCTGGTCTGCGTGGCGCGGATCGACGCCGAGGTTCATCGCGATTTCGACCGTCTCGTCGAACTTCGCCTTGTGCTCGCGCAGCGCGGAGAGCGCCTCGTCGAAGGTGTACAGCTTTTCTGCGTCCAGCTTCTCGGCCAGCGTCTTCTGCTTCTTGGTCAAAGTAGCCATCGGTTAGCCCTCCACCACTTCGATGCCCATCGAACGCGCGGAACCGGCGATGATCTTGACCGCCTGGTCGACGTCGTTCGCGTTCAGATCCTTCATCTTCGCTTCGGCGATTTCGGCAAGCTGCGACTTCTTGATCGAACCGATGATGTTCTTGCCCGGCTCCTTGGAACCCGACTTGATCTTCATCGCCTTCTTGATGAGGAAGCTCGCGGGCGGCGACTTCGTGACGAAGGTGAAGCTGCGATCCGCATAGACCGTGATCTTGGTCGGGATCGGTGCACCCTTTTCCATGTCCTGCGTGGCGGCGTTGAACGCCTTGCAGAATTCCATGATGTTGACACCGCGCTGACCCAGCGCAGGGCCGATCGGCGGCGAGGGATTGGCGGTGCCGGCGGGCACCTGAAGGTTGATGTAACCTTCGATCTTCTTGGCCATGATGGCCTCCTTTTTCTCACTATCGGCACCGCTTTCACGGCGCCTCATGGTAAGCGGTCAGACGGGGAGCGTAACGCGCCCCTCCCGCATGGATTTCCCGAACTGTCGAATGGGAAGGCGCGCACTTAGCGAAAACCGCGGCAATTGCAAGCATTGCCTCGCGCAATGGGTAGCGCCGCGCCCCTTCTGGATCACCAAGATGGGCGCACGCCGGAAACCGACGCACGCCCATCCGTCTGGGGATCGGCTTTCCGACCGGCCGATCGCCAAGGGTAACGGTCAGGGCTCGCCCGCCGCGCCGTAATCGTCCTGCGAGCCGCCATCGTCCGTCGGCTCGTCGGTGATGTACTCGCCTGCTGCATCGTAGTCGTCCTGCGACCCGCCGCTATCGGTGGGCTCGTCGGTCACCTTGGGGCGCTTGGGTGCGGCCTTGGTCTTGGCCGTTTCCGCCGCTTCGAGCTCCGGCAGGTCCTGCGACGATCCATCGTCGACCCCCAGGTCATCGACCGCCGGATACTCTTCCTCGGCCGTGTCGACGGCTTTCTCGCCACAACCGACCATTGTGAATGCACCGAGAATTATCAGAGGCTTGAAAATATCGACTCGCATGAGCTTCCCCCTCGTCAAGAATGACGGGCGAGTATTATCACTGGCCAATACAGGGGAATATGGAGTTCGTGAGGGTACTGGTAGAATTGCTAGGCTGCTGGAGAAAGGATTGCACAGGCGCGGTTTGGGTGGGCTCGCTCCGTCCCATCCCGGACATGACGCATCACGAGCGGGTTGCATTGAAGCAGCCACTTCTTCAGGCTGGCATCCAAGATGATGCAGCGCGCCCTAGCCAGAAACCGCCTTCGTCGATTGAGCTGGCTGCGCTTCCTGCTGCAGTTGGCGACCGTGGCTCTCGCGTATTTCGTGGCGAGCATTCCGCCGATCCTCCTCTTCGTTGAAACCAACGCAGGCATGCTGGGCTCGGTGGTGCTGAGCATGGTCGCAGCGCTCGTGGTTGCACGGTTCTGGCTGTCGCGCGACGGGTGCCTCAAGCATGCATGGAGCCTGCGCCCACCCGAGAATATCTCGCGCACGCTAGCCCTCGCAGCGCTGGGCACCGGTGTCATCATTGCGCTCTTCGCGGTAGGCGCCGCGGTCATCGACGCGCTGGGCCTGCCTCCGATCGATGTCAGCATGGTCCTGGCATATGTGACGCAGGGCCCGATCAGCTTCATGCTGTGGGTTGTCCTGGTCGCATGGTTTGCCGCAGGCCTTGGCGAGGAGCTGCTCTATCGCGGATTCCTGCTGGACCGGCTGATGCGATTGCGCGGGATGCGCGGCCGCAAATGGCCCGCAGCGATTATCCAGGCGGCGCTGTTCGGCCTACCGCATCTCTATCAGGGCTGGGGCGGCGTGCTGGTAACAGCCTCCATCGGACTGTTTCTCGCGTGGTTGCGCTTCGCGAACAGGGGCAACCTGTGGGCGTGCATCCTCGCCCACGGCGCGGTCGACACGATCATGTTGAGCCTTGCCTACAGCCAGAGCCTGGGCTGGCTGCGCTGAGCCTTGGAGGTCTCGGCGTTACCCCGCCAGCCCGCGCCCTTCGATCCTGAGCACCGGCACCGTCGACTGCGCGTCGAAGCCAGTCGGGTCGAGACGCAGGCTATCGGTGCCCTGCATGAAGGGGACCGGGCCGCCGCCGACGCGCTCCACGCTCTCCACCCGGGCACCGCCGAGCGGGCCAGTGCCCAGCTCGGGGAGGACGACCGGACCCGATTCCGGCGCGCGTAGCAGAGCGAACACAGCGGCCCCCTTGCGCGTATAGCGGACCCCGCCGCCCGCCCCGCCGCCGAAGCTGCGCCACGGTCGCGAGCCCCTGATTGCGACCTCGCCCTCGCGCGCCATCCATGTGCCAAGCGCGCCAAGGATCGCGCGTTCCTCGCTATCCAGCGTGCCCTTGCCGCGCACCGGTATCGACAGCAGGAGCGTGCCGTTCTTCGAGACCACATCGGCCAGCTGCCAGATCACGTCGCGCGCCGGGACGTAGCTCTTCTCAAGAAACCGCGAACGATTATAGTGCCAGTCGCCAATGCAGGTCGCCGCTTGCCACGGCTCGGGCTCGATCTGTTCGGCCACCTTGCGTTCGAGATTGGGGATCGTGCCCTGATCGCGCGTGAAGCCCGCGCTCATCACCCCGCTGAAGCTGCCGGTTCGCGCGATGGCGCGATTGTAGAAATGCGCCGCAGCCATGACGCCGATGTCGCCGAAGGGCAGGCTGTAGCCATCCTGGTAGAGGAAATCGGGCTCGTAGCGCTCGACCAGCGCCATCTGCCGCGCCAGCCAGTTGCTGGCGAAGGCAATCCCTTGTGGCGGTATCGTCTCGACCCACTGGCCAGAATTCGCATCGTGCCACGCGCGCATGGCCGCAGGACTGTCGAGCCCATCGGGCGGAACCTGTCGCGGGCCGGTGTAGAGCACCTGCGGGTCGAGCCCTTCCCACGCAGTCCCCGCGCCATCTTCTGTACGCAGGCGAAAGGCGTCGTAACGCTCGCCCTTGCGCGGACCGGTCGTGTCGTAGCCGTAAGCGGTCTGCCACCAGTGCCAGGCATGGCTGGCATGATTGCTCACCCCGAAGGGCAGGCCAAGACGCCGCGCCGCCGCCGCCCAGCCGCCGACCACATCGCGCTGCGGCCCGATCCGATCCGAATGCCACGCGTGATGCGGATTGGGAAAGAGATCGAGATTGTCGTGGTGGCAGGCCATTGCGACGAGGAAGCCCGCGCCCGCATCCTTGTAGGCGGCGAAGATCTCGTCCGGGTCCCAAGCCTGCGCGCGCCAGTCGGAAATCACGTCGATGAAACCGTGATCGGCGGGATGTCCGTAATGATCGCGGTGGATAGCCGCCTGCCTCTCGTCCTGCAGATAGAGGAGCCGCCCGTACCAGTCGCCCGCTTCGGGCGCGCATTGCGGGCCCCAGTGCGCCCATAGCCCCAGCTTCGCATCGCGGTACCAGTCGGGCACCTCGTATGCTTCGCGCAGCCCCTCCGGCGTGGCGGCAACCGGCCCCACCAGATTCGCGCGCAAGGGCGCGGGCAGGCCCAGCACTGCCGCCAGTCCGAGTACATCCCTTCGCCGCATTTCCCTCTCCACCTTGCACGCGCGGCGTTGCATTTGCCGCGTCGTGAGGCATGGTAGCGCAACCATCGGGGAGGGAAAGGTTGCGTTTGGCGAAGCTGCTGAGTTTCTGGGCCGTGCTGCTACTCGGCATCGCCATGCCGGTGCAGGCGGGTGCGCAAACGCCGCTGCCGCGGTTCGAAAGCGGGGGCGAGCGCCCTGCCTTGCTGGTCGATGGAGAGCCTTTCCTCATCCTCGGCGCGCAAGTGAACAACTCGTCGAATTACCCCGCCATGCTCGACGAGGTTTGGCCCACGCTGGAGCGAATGGGCGCCAACACCGTCCTGATGCCGGTCGCGTGGGAGCAGGTCGAACCGGTCGAGGGGCAATTCGATTTCTCATTCGTGGACGTGCTGCTCGACCAGGCGCGGGCACGCGACATGCGCGTGGTGCTGTTGTGGTACGGCACATGGAAGAATACCGGCCCGTCCTACGTCCCCGCATGGGTCAAGCGCGACACGCAGCGCTTTGCCCGGATGCGCAAGGCGGACGGATCGGCCCATCTGGTGCTCAGCCCGCATTGCGAGGCGACGATGCAGGCCGATGCACGCGCTTTCTCGATGTTGATGCAGCACCTGAAGCAGGTCGATCCGCAGCATACGGTGGTCATGGTACAGGTCGAGAACGAGAGTGGCAGCTGGGGGCTCGACCGCGATCGCAGCCCTGAGGCGGAGGCGCTGTTTATCGGGCTGATACCGCAGGAGCTTGCCGAGGGACTAGGGATAGAACGACGCTCTTGGTCCGATGCGTTCGGCCCGCGCGCCGGGCAGTTCTTCAATAGCTGGTATGTGGCGCGCTATGTCGACATGGTCGCGTCGGCGGGGCAGGCGGAGAAAGGCCTGCCCATGTTCGTCAACGCTGCGCTCGGCAATGCCTTCACCGACGAGGGCGGCGATGTCGGGCCTTCGGGCGGGCCGAACTGGAACGCGCTGCCAATCTGGCGGATCGCCGCGCCCAATATCTCCGCCTATGGGCCGGACATCTACAATCGCGACCCGAAGGCGGTCGAAGCCTATCTTAATCGCTATGCGGCGCATGGCCCGCTGATGGTGCCCGAGATTGGCAATGCGCCCGAATATGCCCGCTTCATCTGGCCTGCCATGGGTCGCGGGGCGGTGCTGTTCGCGCCGTTCGGAATAGATGGCACGCGCTACTCCAACTATCCGCTCGGCGCGAAGCAGCTGGACGACGACACGCTCGAAGCCTTTGCCGCGCCGTATCGCCTGTTCGGCCAGATGCCGCGTGAATGGGCGCGGATCGCGCGCGAACATTCCTTGTGGGGGACCGCGAAAGGCGAAGACGGAGCGGATCAGACGCACCTAATGGGCCAGTGGAAACTGACCGCGCAGTATGCTCGCTGGGCGTTCGGGGAGGATGACTGGACCTGGATCGAGCGCGATCCCCATCCGCTGGCCGATGTCCCCACCGGCGGTCTGGTCGTCGCGCAGCTGTCTGACGACGTGTTCCTCGTCGGCGGTCGCAACGTGAAACTGAGGATCGCCCTTGCCCAGCCTGGTGCGGGTCAGCAGGCCGAAGTGATCGAGGCGCAGGAAGGGCGCTTCGTCGATGGCGAATGGGTCATGCGTCGCCGCTGGAATGGCGACCAGATCGACTGGGGCTTCAATTTCGGTGCGGAGCCGGTGTGGCTGCGGATCGAGATGGACGTTCTGGAGTAGCGAACCGCTCTGCATGGTCGAAGAACGGCTGGTAGGCGGGCCACATCACATGACCTTCGCCGTGCTGCCAGAACGCCAGCGGCGCCTCGACCGGGCCGCTGCCCGGTTCCGGGCGTTCGGCCTGCGCGAATATCTCGGCGCCGGTGACCCGCCACGCTGCTCGTGCGGAGAGGGTCGCCAGCCATTGCCCGTGCGGATCGGTCCAGCCGTCGCCCTGCTCCGCCCGTCCGGTCGCGATCATCAGCGGGCGCGGCGCGCGCAAGGCGATCAGCATATGCGCGTCGACCGGCCAGTCGGCGACGGAAGCCCTGCCTGCATAGTGCCGGATCCGCGGCGCATACCAGATCGAGGCGTAGGGATCGGCCATGTTCTCGATCCGCTCGCCGAAATCGCGCCGCATCAGCTTGGCTCCTCCGGCGCCGCTGCTCGAAACCAGCGCGTCCGCGAAGGCATGGTCGAACGCCGCCGCGACCAGCACGGCCTTGCCGAAGCGAGAATGGCCCGCAAGCGCGATCCGCTGCGCATCGATGCGCGGGTGTACGCCAAGCGCCTCGCGCAGCCTGCTCGCGCCCCAGCCCCAGGCGCGCAGCGCACCCCAGTCGTGCTCGCCGCGCGGCCATCCGGCCAGCCCGATCACCCCTTCCGAGATTTTGCCGAGGTCGTCGGCCTGCAGCAGCGTCGGCCGGTAGGCGACATGGCCCCAGCCGCGTGCCAGCGCCGCTTCGCGCAGCGAGGGCTGCGGCGGACCGGGCAGGCGGAAACCGGGCGGCCAGATGTAGGTATATCCGATCACCACGGGGACCGGGCCTGTCCCCTCGGGCAATGCCACCACCGCGTCGATGGCCGGTCCCTCGGTGTCGCCGGGAGCAAGCAGGCCGCGCCAGTGCTCGGACCCGTCGGCATCGATGTCGCGCGTCCAGTCGATGGTCAGCTCAGCCGCACCCGGCGGAATGCGTCCGACCCATTCGTTCTCGACCAGCCGCGCGATCTCTGCGCGGCGCCCGGGCCAGCCCTCGGGCAGAGCGTCGGCGGGATCGGCGAAGAGTGGCGGCGGGGCGAGATCGCCCACTTCGGCTTCGTCGAAATTGGCGTAGCGCGGCGAGGAGGGATCGTTACCATCGGCGCCTGGGCGCAGCTCGCCATGGCCGAAACGTGCTCGCTCTGCGGCGGCGACCGCGCCCGAATCCTGCGCCGCGAGCGGGGCAGCGGCGAGCAATCCGAGCGTCAGTGCCAGCAACATCGCGAAGCGGGAGTTGCCGGCATGCATCGCTGGGCGATCCTTACTTGACCAGTTCGACCTGTTCGAAGTCCAGTTCCACCGGCGTCGCGCGGCCGAAGATCGAGACCGAGACCTTGACCTTGGCCTTGTCGAAATCGAGTTCTTCCACCACACCGTTGAAGCTGGCGAAGGGCCCGTCGAGCACCTTGACCTGGTCGCCGATTTCGTAATCGACGCTGATGTCCTTCTTGGGTGCGGCCTTGGCCTCTTCCACCCCGCCGAAATAGCGTGCAGCCTCTTTCTCGCTGATCGCCTGCGGCTTCGCGCCTGCGCCCAGGAAGCCGGTCACCTTGGGCGTGTTCTTGACCAGGTGATAGATATCGTCGGTCATGTTCAGCTTGGCCAGCACGTAGCCGGGCATGAACTTGCGTTCGACCTGCACCTTCTTGCCGCGCTTCACCTCGGTGACGGTCTCGGTGGGGACCTGAACCTCTTCCACGCCTTCCGACAGGCCAAGGCGTTCAGCCTCGGCAATGATCGCATCGCGGACCTTGTTCTCGAAACCGGAATAGGCGTGAATGATGTACCAGCGTGCCATGGAATATCCTGCGATCGATCAGGCGAGCGTGAGGAGGAAGCGAACGACCGCGCCGAACAGCGAGTCGATGCCGAAGAAGAACAGCGACAGGATCAGCACGAGGATGCTGACGAAAATCGCGGTCTGGACCGTCTCCTGCCGGGTCGGCCAGACGACCTTGCTCGCTTCGGCGCGTACCTGACGTGCGAATTCGCCGGGGGATGTCCTGCGCTTCTTCGCTTCCACTTTGCCTTCGGCCATGTCTGCCGTGCCCACCTGATGGTTATCGAATCAAACTTTTGCGTCTCTTTCGGGAAGCCGGGATCGCCCTCGCAATCCAAAGATCGGGAGGGCAGGTCTGCAGCTTCGATGTCTTGAGACCCGTCCGCATCTAGGCGGGCATTGGCGCAAAAGCAAGGACCGCGCGAAAGACATTGCGCTGCACCCGCAGCGGCTTTAGCGTCCGCGCCTTTAGGGACGCATTCGGGGGATTTCTTGTATGGCTGCGGATACGCAGGTGAGTTTCGCGGACCGCATGGTCGCGCCGGTCACCAATATTTCCGACTTCATCTGGGGCGGCACGTGGAATGGCGAGGCGGTGATCCCGTTCCCACCATTGGCGCTGATCCTGCTCGGCGTGGGCCTGTGGTTCATGATGGGCCTGAAATTCTATCCGCTGACCAAACTGGGATCGGCGATGAAAGGCCTCTTTGCGGGCCGCAAGGGTGCCGGCGCGGGTGAGATTTCGCCATTCGCTGCGCTCTCTACCGCACTTTCGGGTCAGGTCGGCACCGGCAACCTTGCCGGCGTAGCCACTGCTATCGCCCTAGGCGGGCCCGGCGCCATCTTCTGGATGTGGATCACCGCGCTGTTCGGCATGGCGCTGGCCTTTGCCGAAGGCGCCCTCGCTATCCGGTATCGCGAAACGACCTCCGACGGGGTCAAGCGCGGCGGGCCGATGACCTATATCATGATGGGGCTCGGCCCGAAATGGACCTGGCTCGCGATCCTCTTCTGCATCGGGACGCTGTTCAGCGCGCTGGTTACCGGCAATTCGATCCAGGCCAATGCCGTGGCCGACGGCTTGAACGAGCTGTTCGGCATCGAAGAATGGCTCGGCGGACTGATCGTCGCCATCCTCGTCTTCATCGTCATTATCGGGGGCATCAAGTCGATCGGCCGCGTGGCAGAAAGCGTCGTGCCGTTCATGGCTGCCGCCTACATCGTGATGGCAGTGATCGCGCTCGCGCTGAACTTCGGCGATTTGGGCGAAACCTTTGCCTTGATCTTCCACGGCGCCTTCAATCCGCAAAGCGCGGTGGGCGGCTTTACCGGCGCGGCGATCATCATGGCGATCCGCGCCGGTGTGGCGCGCGGCCTGTTCTCCAACGAGGCAGGCCAGGGTTCGACGCCGATTGCACACGCAGTCGCCCAGACCGAAGATCCCGAACAGCAGGGCCGGATGGCGATGCTCGGCACATTCATCGATACGATCGTGATCTGCACCATGACCGCGCTGGTTATCCTGACCGTGCGCGGCGATTTCACTGCGGATGGCGAGCTTGTGGCGCATGCATGGCAATCGGATCGTGTCGGATTCGAAATGACGAGCGGAGCCTTCGCGGCGGCGTTCCCGGTCGAAATCGCGAGCATCCCGATCGGCACGCTGGTCGCCAGCATCGCTCTGCTGCTGTTCGTGTTCACCACGCTCCTCACCTGGAGCTACTACGGCGAACGGGCGATCACCTTCATCTATGACCGCTTCCCCGGCTCGTCGCGTGGGGGAGAGAAGAACCTGCATATGGGCTGGCGCGTGCTGTGGTGCGTGGTGATTTTCATCGGCGCCGCACAACCCAGCGAACTGGTCTGGCGACTGGGAGACATCTCCAATGCCACCATGCTGTTGCCCAACGTACTCGCGCTGGCGTTGCTATCGGGAGTGGTCTTTGCGCTGTCGCGCGGTGACCGGAAGGCGGGCAAGGATTTCCACGCGGAAACGCCCGAAGAGCCGGAAGAATATTAACCCGGATGCAAAGAGGGCCGGAGTGCTTCGAAACACTCCGGCCCTCTCACGCTCGTAAGCGGTACTGAGCTCTATCGCGGCTCAGACTGCGCCGAACAGCCGCTCCCAGAAGGATGGCTGGTGCATCGGCTGGATCTTGCCGTACTTCATCATCCGCAAAGTCGCATCGCTATGCGAACGAGGGGTGGTCCAGCTGTCCGGACGGCTGCTGCGGAAAGGCATGCTCGACATTGGTCAACTCCTAACTTCGGCACGTGCGTGCACTATGCCGCGAAAAATGCACGCCTCGTAAGGAGCGTTCCCGAGATTCCTGTGGGAACAAATCGGAGCCTTCGCGAAGCGCCCGAAAGCCCCGTGAATCCCGCAGGTTCCCACCGACACACAAATTTTCCGATATGTGGCCAATCGGGCGCAGCGCCCTGCTGGTTCACCAGCTGCCGGTGTTTTCCATCGATGCCCACGGCTCTTGCGGGGCAAGCGATTCGCCTTTCTGGAGCAGCTCGATCGAGATGCCATCGGGCGACCGGACGAAGGCCATGTGCCCGTCGCGCGGCGGGCGGTTGATCGTCACCCCGCCGTCCATCATGCGCTGGCACGTCTCGTAAATATCGTCCACCCGATATGCGAGGTGGCCGAAATTGCGCCCGCCGGAATATTCCTCCGGGTCCCAGTTATAGGTCAGCTCGACCATCGGCGCCTTGTGCTCGCGCGCATGATCCTCGTCACCCGGCGCGGCCAGGAACACCAGCGTGAAGCGTCCTGCCTCCACCTCCTTGCGGTAGGCCTCCACCAGGCCGAGCTTGTTGCAGAAGAAGTCGAGCGACTCGTCGAGGTCGCTCACCCGGATCATGGTGTGGAGATATTCCATCGTCGCGCCTCTGGTCTGGCCGTTTGGCGAAAATGGCAGGGGTGACAGGATTCGAACCCGTGGCCCTCGGTTTTGGAGACCGATGCTCTACCAGCTGAGCTACACCCCTGCAGGCGGAAGCGCGCTCTAGGGCGGGCTGCTCCGATTGGCAAGCGCTAGGTGACGGAGACATAACGCCTTCGCCGTTCCCGCCTCCTTTGCGCAGATTGCGGCAAGCGCTTGTTCGCTCAGGTGAAGAGGATTAATGCCCGGCGTTTCGACGCGGGGGGAATATGGCGGCATTCGAGCCACCGAAACTGGACATTCGAGGTTTCTCCGACAGCGTCGTACCCTCCCTTGCCGCCATCATGGAGCGCCCGGCTGAGCATTGGCCGTGCGAAATCCTTTCCCGGCGGGTCACCTTGCGCGAAACGCCGCGCAGGCAGGTGGTCTTCGTGACCGAACCGGGCCTGGCCCGGTGGATTCTGACTGACCGGGCCGGCACCTTCGTCCGGTCCAGAATGCAGAACCGTTTTTTCGATTTCAGCTTTGGCAAGAGCCTGCTCGACAATCGTGGCGGCATCTGGATGGAGCATCGCCGCAATATCGCCCGCCCGATTGCATCGCACAGGCTTGCCGGATTGTATCCTGCCGTGGCCAGCGCATGCCGGGATCGGATCGCGAGCTGGGAAGAATACGAGGGTGACGCAGGCCTGCCGCTGCTGCGGGAAGTGCGCATCCTCGCCTTCGATGCATTGTGGCGCGCACTATTTGCGGTGGAAGCGAAGCGAACGGTCAGCGATCCCGAGATCGTTGCGGCAGGAGAGCGGCTTTTCGCGGCGCATCACACGGGATTCGAGCATTATATCAACGAGCTGCGCGAGCTGGCCAGATGGGTGATGCACCGTGCCCGAAATGGCCTGCCCGGGCTGCCCGCTGGTGACACGGGCCAGCCGCTCGACGTCAATTCGGCCCTTATCTTCCTCGACGCAGGGCACGACAATGTCACCGCGACGATCGGTTGGGCGCTGTGGCTGCTCGCGCACCGGCCAGACTTGCAGGAGAGGGTGCGCGCTGAGTGGAATGGCGCGGAGGCTGTTCGCGCAGACCCGGATAAGCTTCCGGTGACGATGGCGTGCGTCCGCGAAACGCTGCGGCTTTATCCGCCGGCGCTGCAGATTCTTCGCGACGTGGCGGAGCCTGTCGAACTCGACGGAATCCGGGTCGACCGAAATGCGATGATCGTCATTCCGGTCTACGCCCTGCACCGGTCCGGGCTGTGGTGGCGGGAGCCCGATGCCTATCGCCCCGAGCGCTTCCTGGGGCAGGAAGGCGACGATCCGCAGGCGGCCGCGTGGATCCCCTTCAGCAAGGGAGAGCGGGCCTGCTTTGGCGCGGCGTTCGCGCAGCTGGAACTCGCCACTTTCCTCGGCATGATTGCCGACCGGTACGAACTTGCGCCCAACCCGGCCGATCCGATGCGGTGCACGGCAAGATGGGTGCTTCGGCCAGAGGCCGATGCGCCGATCCTGCTCCGCCCCCGAGATCCGGCCAGAGCCGTCCGCACGTGATCTTCCACTCGATCGATTACCTGCTGTTTTTGCCGCTGGTCGCGGCGCTATTCTTCGCCGTGCCGCACCGCTGGCGCTGGGCGCTTCTGCTGGTCGCCAGCAACATCTTCTACGGCAGCTGGCGAATCGAATTCCTGGCACTGCTGTGGTTCACGACGCTGATCGATTTTTTCGCTGCCAAGGCGATGATGCGCACGCAGCACAAGGTGCGAAGGCGTTTCCTGCTGATCGCGAGCATGCTGTGCAACCTGGGGCCCCTGGTCTTCTTCAAGTACAGCGCACTGCTGGCAGGCACGACGCTGTACGACCTGCGGATCGGCAATTTCACAATGGCCGACGTGATCCTTCCGCTGGGAATCTCGTTCTACACCTTCCAGACGCTCGGCTACACGATCGACGTGTTTCGCAAGAAGCGCGAGGCCGAGACGCATCTCGGCATTTTCGCGGTCTACGTGATGTACTTCCCGCAACTGCTCGCCGGGCCGATTGAGCGGCCGTACAAGCTCCTGCCGCAATTACGCGAAGAGCAGGTGTTAGAGATCCGCCGAGCCGCCATGGGCTGCGCGCTGATCCTGGTAGGATATTTCAAGAAGCTGGTGATTGCGGACAGGCTGGGCCTGATGGTCCCCGATATCCTTGCCGCGCCGGAGGTGCATACCTCGCTTACAGTTACGCTAGCAACGCTCGGCGCATTCTACCGCTATTATGCCGATCTGTCCGGCTATGCCGATATCGCCATCGGATCGAGCCTGATCATGGGGATCGCGCTGTCGCGTAACTTCAACCGGCCATTCGCGGCGGTCTCCATCGCGGAATTCTGGCAGCGTTGGCACATCACGGTGACCCGATGGTTCACCGACTATCTCTATATCCCCATTGCGCGCAGTACTCGCATCGGCTCGCGCATCGTGGCCAGCATGGTCACCTCGTTAATGCTCGGCTTGTGGCACGGCGCCACCTTCGCCTGGCTGCTGGTCGGTGTGCTTGCAGGCCTGCTGCTGACTGCCGAAGGTGCGATCCGGCGACAGCGCGGAATGCTTGCGCGGACGCGCCGCAGGCTCGGCAAGATCGGGATCGGAGAAGGCCCGGCCCGCATGATCGGCCGCAATCTCAATCGGGTCGTGCTCTGGATCTTCCTCCTGTTCGTGGGCTCGATCGTCAACACACCGGGCTGGGACCAGGTCTTCGCAAGCTGGAGGAAGATTGCCGCCTTGCCTGGCGACGTGCTGACACTCTCTGCCGGGTTCGGGACCTATAACCTCAGCCTGCTGTTCGTGTTCGCCATAGCGGCAATGGAAATCTACGAATGGCTCGATTCCCGCCGCCCGGTGTTCGACCGGCTAGAGCGCGCCGGTGCGCTGATCGCCTGGCCGTTCTGGTGGGGCCTGGCCGCCATCATCCTGGTGTTCGGCGTGTTCACCAGCTCCGGCTTCCTGTATTTCGAGTTCTGATGCGCTGGTCTCGCCTCTCGGTCGCCGCCTTTCTCGTCATGGGCCTGTTGGTGCTCGGCACGCTCAATATTGCCGGTCGCCTGCCGATCAACGGGCCGACCGAGCCGCAACTGATGAAGCAGCGATACGAAGCCATCGCCGGAAAGGATGCGGTTTCGCTGGGCGGCTCGATCGGGACCGCGATCGATTTCGACGCCATGTGCGTTTCGGGCGCGCGCTTCTACAATAACGGGCAGGACGTATTCGAAACCGAAGCGTTGGTGGACCTGATCCTCTCGCGCCCTGACGCCCCGCAGATTATCATTCTGGTTACGAGCCCTACATCCATCGGGCACGACAACGGCCTGCCAGCGCTCGCAGGCGCCTATCAGAGGCGGTTCACTTACCGGTTCTTGCATGGCGAGGGCGAGTTCGGGCTGATCGATGGCGATCTGAGGCAAGCCGTTTTCGCCGAGGCAATGCCCGCTATCGGTCATCACCTGCGCAACCCGTGGCATGGTGCCGCATTGCGCTGGCTGGGCCGACTGCCTGCGCCGGACGTGACGACCGCTGCCGATACCCGATCGATCGACCCCCGTCAGGCCGAGGCACTCGCCAAGGCGCAGGTCACCGCGTGGCAGGCCGATGCGACAGAAATCGCCTATTTCGATCCGCACGTGCACGCGCGCACACGCGCTGCCCTTCTCCGCATTGCGGAGAAAGTAGAGGATCGAGGCGCACAGCTGGTGGTAGTTTTACCGCCTTTCATCGACCAGATGAGCGATCCCCTGCGCGAGGCCGGCTGGACGAAGATCGACGCGTTCTGGCCGCTCCTGCAAGATCTGGAAAGGCGAAACGCGCTGGTGCTGAACGATTGGGACAACCGCGCGGCCCGGTTGGATCCTTCGCATTTCCGGGATGCGGTTCATCTCAACGCGCCGGGTGCGAAGGAATATTCGAAAAAAGTCGGACGCGAACTTCGTCGTCAGAAACTTGTGCAGCGGCGGGACTGCAAGTAGTTTCTCCTATTTCTCGCGACGAAACAATACGCTACTATATCTGCTGATCGATAGGGATCAGAGGGGTCTGGCGGTAATGGTCGCGAGCAGGAAAGACCGGTTGGGCCGTGTGGCCCGATTACTTCGCGAGAACCCGCGTCTGCGCCCCGGCTACGAACGTGCAAAAACCGTCGTCCGCGCTTTTCGTCGGCCCGCGTTCTACGAGGTCGCCACCCGCTGCAACCTGTTCTGCGAAGGCTGCTACTATTTTTCCGACGATTTCGCCCCACCCGCCCACGAGGTGAAGGACCAATCCGTTTGGGAAGAGTTCTTCGCTGCAGAGGCGAGACGCGGCGTCACTATGGCCTATTTCGTCGGTGCCGAACCGGCGCTGGAGCAGGAGCGGTTGCTGGCAGCGGCCAAGTGTTTCCCGCATGGGAATATCGGCACCAACGGTACGGTGAAGCTCGACCCGGCAATCCCCTACCGCATCGGGGTTTCGGTATGGGGTGTGGACGAAGAGGTCGATACCAGCCTGCGCGGCGCCAATGCCTTTGCCAAGGCGATCCGTAACTACGCGGGCGATCCTCGCGCAATCATGCTCTTCACTCTTACCAGGACCAACCTGGGCGATGTGCGACGGTTGGCGGAAATTTGCGCGGACCACGATCTGCCGCTGACCTTCAACATGTATTCGCCCACACAGACCTATGCCCGCAAACTGGCCGAGCGCATGGGGCCAGACGGGCGGTTTTTCCGTATATCTTCCGAAGAGAACAACCTGCGCTGGGACGAAGGCAGTCTTGCCGCCGCGCGCCGAATCATGGACGAAGTGCTCGAGGAATATCCCGACACGGTCGTATATTCGCACGCCTACAACCGGTGGGCGACGCAGACCGGGCCGCTCTACGATATCGACCCTCAGACCGGGATCGCGCGCGATTGCCATTCGCGGATGGTCGAGCCAATGCGCTATTTCAAAACCAACCTGCGCCATGCGGCGCTGGAGAAATGCGGCACATCGGACACGATCTGTTCCGAATGCCGCATGTATAGCGGCGGATGGTCGTCCAAGTTCGAACCGCGCGACGAGGATGTGCGCGACGCGCGCAGCTTCGCGGAATGGACCGGCATGGTCGAAACGCTTGGAAGGATTTTCCTGTTACAGCGTAAGCCAGAGCAGCAAATCGCGTCGAACAACGTATTCGAATGGGTCCGAGTGGACGAGGTCGCAGACGCCAGCCTGGTGCTGGCGAAGTGAAGACCGCACCGCTTACCAATGGCACCGAAGTTACCGATATCGACCTGCACGACGATGCCGCATGCGAGGAACTCGGTCGGCTGGCTGCACACGAATGTGTCGTCGTGGTTCGGCAGGCTGTCTCCGAAAAACGACTGCACGATATCCAGACTTCATGGGGCCAGCCCGTCAACGGCCATATCAATAAGCTGGTAGCCCGCCGGGATCTGCGCGGACGCCACTGGCGGGACATGTTCCTGACCCTGCAAAGCATGGCCCGACCGATCGAGGGCGATGTTCCGCGTGAAGGTATTTCACGCGTCAGCTTCAACCGCGACAGGAAGAACCGCGTGACCGGGCTGTTTCCCAATGGCGAACTGGACTGGCACTCCGATCACCAGTCGCACACGGATAGCCAGCGGATGATCGGCCTGATGAGCCTGTGGGGTTCGAAAGGCAGCCAGACGCGCTTCCTGTGTACCGCGCCCGCGCTCGAAGCGCTGAACAGCGAAGACCGCACGATGGTGGAAGAACTGGTTTCGGTCTGGGCGTGGGACGGGGGTGAAATGTGCCGCGGGCTCGAACCGGCGAGCATGCAGGTAACCCGCTACTCGATGGTCCCGGCCGACGGCATGGAAACACCACTGCTCGACAGCACGGCTACCGGGCGGCGCGGTGTCCATTTCCCCAGCCATTGCTTCAGCCATTTCAAGGGAATGAGTGCAGGAGAGAGCCAGAAGTACAAGGCGCATCTATGGGCGAAGCTGAACCGGCCCGAATACATTTATTCCCACGACTGGGAGGATGGCGAGATCGTGTTCATGGACCAGAACATCACGCTGCACGCGCGCCCCACCGATGTTGTGGAAAGCGATACCCGCACCATGACGCGCATGATTACTTATATGGACAAGCTGTTCCCCGGCCACGGGCCGCGCGATACCTTCCTCCACAACGGCAAACGGATCGACCTGTCTCAACTGGCCGCGCTCGCGGATGCACAGCGCCGCAGTCAGTTCGAAATGGGAGAAGTCTGAGGCCCGCCGATCAGGCGGATAGCGCACACCCCGACATCGAAAGTCACTGATCGAATGGCGGCGCAGGCAGCCTCGCCCAGTCCGCATCGTAGACCCCGCGTTGGCGGAAATTGTGCAACGCCAGCAGCCAGGTCGTCATGACATCGCCGAGCCCGTCGCGCAGTTCCGGGCGTTCGCGCATCATTGCACGGCATTTGCCCACCACGGATGCCACTTCGGCATCGGCGCGCGCCAACTCGCGGATCATCCGGGCGAAGCGCCGGTTGGCGTCGGCCCGCCCCGGGGGATCATAGGGCTTCGCGCGCGCCAGCAGCGGATTGGGGCCGAGCACGCCTGCGATCCTGCAGAACCGTTCGAAGAAGGCATCCGGGCTGAAGAGCCGGCTGATCAGCCATCGCGTGCCCAGCGACAATTCCTCCCGGGTCATCTGCGCGGGCACGATATTGGTTTCCACATCGGCGGCGGTAAATGCCTTACCGGGGCTTTCGACGATCCGGCCCGCAGCCAGCATGTCTGCATAGAGCGGAGTGGAGACGGGCGCATTGAGCGAACTGATCTTGAATGTGCCCACCGGCATCCGCTGCGCGAATTCGTATTGCTGCTCGAAAATGCGGGTCGTGTCGGCATCGAAACCCACGATCAGCCCGGCCTCGACGCGCAGGCCATTCGACACGAGCCGTTCGACCCGGCCAATGATATCGCGACCGACATTCTGGCGCTTTTGCGCTTCCTTCAGACTCTCTTCGTTGACCGTCTCGATCCCGATGAACAGGGTCAGCAGGCCCGCTTCGGCACACAGTTCGAGCAGCTCGGGGCTCTGCCCCACGTCGATCGAGACCTGGGTGGCAAAGGTCACGAAGTCCCGTCCATCATGGCCGTTCCATGCGGCCAGCGCTTGCAGCAGACTGGTTGCGCGGCGGCGATAGACGGTAAAATTATCATCGGCGAGCATGATGCGGTTATAGCCGAGATCGTAAAGCTGCTGGACTTCCGCGATCACCTGCGCGTCGGTCTTGTGGCGCTGCACACGGCCGAGATACTGGATCACGTCGCAAAAATTGCATTCGAACGGGCACCCGCGGCTGGTCTGCGCAACGCCCATCAGCGCGCGATCATTGTCGTACGCGCCCCACACCGGAAGCGGCGAAGAAGCCAGATCGGGCCGCCCGCCCTCGTAGCGGGGTTTCAGCGCGCCGCCCTGCATATCCGCGTAGAACGCAGGGGCGATCTCTTCGAATTCCCCGGTCACTGCGACATCGTACTGGCCGGTGAAGAATTCCGGGTCGAGCGTGATGTGAGGACCGCCGACGATGACAGTCTTGCCGCGCGATCGAAATTCGCGGGCGATCTCTATGGCCCTGCGCGCCTGCGAGACATTGGCCGAAAGGCCGATGAAATCCACCTCGGCATCAAAGTCAACCGGCTCGAGCGCTTCGTCATGCAGGATGCATTCGACCCCGGCTGGTGCCAGTGCCGCGACGGTCGCGATGCCGACCGGGGCAACCCGCGCCAGCGACCGGCCGTCTGCGGCCGCGATCCCCGCAAAGTCGGAGCCATCCTCTGCCTGAGGGGCAATGAGCAGGAACTTTGTCACGACGCAGCGCACATTATACGCATGAGCAACCGCCTGCTATCCCTTCCTTTTGTGACCCGTGTTAGGAGCCGAAACCGATGCTGCCGATCGTTCCGCCTCCGATCCTGATTTCCGCCTATCGCCAAGGCCTGTTCCCGATGGCGGAATCACGCCGCGACCAGGACATTTTCTGGGTCGAACCGCGCGAGCGGGCGATCATCCCGATCGGTGAATTCCACTGCTCCCGCTCGCTGGCGCGGACGATCCGGCGCGAGGTTTTCGAGATTCGCGTGGACAGCGATTTTGCGGGCACGGTGCTCGCCTGCGCCCAGCCGCGCGCCACTGGCGAGGATACGTGGATCAGCGGGCGAATTGCCGCGAGTTACCAGCGGCTGCACGAAGTCGGCCACGCGCATTCGCTGGAGTGCTGGCAGGGCTCCGAAGGCGAACAGGAGCTGGTGGGCGGGGTCTATGGCGTCGCATTCGACCGGGTCTTCTGCGGAGAGAGCATGTTCAGCCGCCGCGACAATGCGTCCAAGGTGGCTTTGGGCTGGCTGCTCGCGCTGCTACAGCGTGCGGGC
>JACLAD010004058.1_pt1 | contig 28654 bp, 30 predicted proteins | sample 8027901 | NCBI WGS metagenome assembly JACLAD01 (sample SAMN15725071, study PRJNA655200) | protist metagenome | isolation source: fluorescence activated cell sorting (FACS) single amplified genomes of... | place: Spain: Blaines Bay Microbial Observatory, Mediterranean Sea | collected 2016-07-05 | reverse complement strand
GCCGGGGCGCCTCCTCGGCCTCGACATGCCCACAAGGCGCCTTCTCCTCACCATGGCCGTGGCAGCAGCGCTGTCTGCTGTCCTCCACGCGCCGCTCGCCGCTGTGATCCTCACGCGTGAGCTGATGATGCCGCGCCAACGCCTCGCCCTGATGGGCCCGATCGCGGTGGCTTCGGCCGGCGGCTGGCTGACCTCGCGCGCCATCCTCGGCGATGACCCGGTAATCGACATTCCCTCTGCTGGCGTCATCCCGCCGGAATTCCATCTCATCGCGCTTATCCTCACCCCGCTCTTCGCATTCACGGCATGGGCGGCGCTAAGCTTCTGGCGCTGGGCCGAAGATCGCGTCCTCGAGGCTGCGGAAAGCTATTCAGCCCCGGTCTGGATGCTGCCGTTCGCCGGCGGCATGCTGCTCGGCCTCGTCTGCCTCGTCTTCCCGCACGTCATGGGCATCGGCTACGGGCAGGTCACGACAGCCCTCGGCGGCGCCTACGCGATCGAGCTGACGGCCATCCTCGTCCTCGCCAAGATCGCTGCATCGGCTGTGACCTTCGCCTTCCGCTTTGGCGGCGGACAGCTCGCGCCGCTCTTCTTCATCGGCGCCATGCTCGGCGCCACACTCGGCACGCCAATCGGTCTGCCGCTCGGCGACGCCGCCGCCGCTCAGGTCTATTTCGGATTGATCGGGGCGATGGTGATGATCGCCGTCTACCTGCGCAGCCCGCTCTTCGTCGCCCTGCTGGCCCTCGAGCTGACTGGCGAGGTCGCCGCAGCTGCGGGCGCGCTCGCCTGCTCTTACCTCGGCCTCACCCTCATCCGCCGCTTTACGCCCGGCCTCTATGAAGAGAGGCCCGCCAGCCAGCCGCTGCACGCCGCCCCCGCCGACGGGCCGGTCCGCTAGTCTCCGAACCAGCCCATCACAGCCTACCGCCGCCAGTCCTTCACCTGCCGCTCCACGTCTTCGCGCGCCACGCCATAACGTTCCTGGATGCGGCCAACCATCTTCTCGTAGCTCCCCTCCATGTAGTCGATATCGTCGTCCGTCAGCTTCCCCCACTGCTGCTGGATCTCGCCGATGAGCTGTTTCCAGTTCCCCTCGATCTGATCGCGATTCATCTCGTCTCTTCCTTGTAAGCACCCGGCCGGCGCCATTCCGCCGCCGCAGACTCCTTAAGCGAGCAGCCGACCGCTCCGGTTGCATCCCCGCCTCCCAGCCAGCCAGCCCCATAAAATATGCCAAGCACACTTGTCACCCATGCCGAATTATGAAAAGTATACTTGTCACAACGACAAGGAAAGATGTCATCAACGGTCCAACGCCCCACACAACACCCGCCCCGCAACAGGAGCCCTCCATGCCGCTCACCCGCAACCAGCAATCCTGGATCGCAGCCAGCCTCTTCATCCTTTTGGCGGCGCTGACGCTGCTCGATCCTCTCCCCGAACCCACGCAATCGATCACGCAGGCGCTGATCTTCTTCCCGACCGCGATCTGGGCATTGGCCATCTCCAGGCGCTGCTCCGACGAAGTGATGATCCACGCCAGCCGCAAGGCCTTCGCGCACGGCGTCCCGATCGGAGCCGCCGCGGTCATCGCAGCCGTCCTTGCGATGCGCTACTGGACGCCAGCCACGGACCTCGTCGTGACGACCGCGCAACAATCGAACAGCGGCCTGCCGCCATCCGCCGTCGGCTTCGGCTACGGCGCCATGTTCGCCATCGTCACCATCGGCCTCATATCGACAGCCATCTACGCCGTCTGGTGGATGCGCTCGCGCTAGCCCACGCAAACAGGAACCAGGCTGATGCCCCTCTCCACTCTGCCCCGCCCCGTGCTTGGCCTGCTGGCCATCCTCCCGATCGCGCTGGTGGTCACGGCGGTGGTTTCCGCCATCCCGTGGCTGAAGACGCTGCCGGACGGCGCCGCGTATGCGTTCTCCATAGGCGCCGCCATTTTCACAATCGGCTGGTCGCTGTTCGTCGCGTTCCTCACGCGCCGGAGACAGGATGAAGTCGAACGCTACTCCGAACGCGTTGGTCTCCAATACGGGTTTCTCGGCGGCACGATCGCAGTCGCGCTTGCCCTGTGCCTTCCTGGAGCCGCCGACGTCATTGGCGCTGCAGCGAACTCCGTCGCGGTCCGTCTGAAGGGCGACGCCGACACCGCCCCGGTGCTTGCTTTCGTCGCCGGTATGGCCGCGCTCGCCTTTGCCCAGTCGATCGGCGCCATCATCGCCTGTCACATCTGGTGGAAGGCAAAGTCCTGATGACGCCCGGCCGGAATCACCGGAGACCCATTGCGCCATGAAGAACCGCATCCGCGTCCTGCGCGCCGAGCGCAACTGGACCCAGGCCGATCTCGCATCGCGTCTCGAGGTTTCGCGCAACTCCGTCAACGCCATCGAGAACGGGAAATACGATCCCTCCCTGCCGCTCGCCTTCCGCATCTCGGATGTGTTCGAAATGCCGATCGAGGAGATTTTCCAGCGGGAGGCCGCCGGCAAGAAAGCCGCGGAATAGGACTACTGCGCCGCCTCATGCGCGCGCATCGCCGCCCGCCATCGCGCGGTCTCCACCAAGTCCCTGAAGATGTTGCGCGCAAATTTCCTGTAGATCAGGAATTCGGGATGGAACTGCACGCCCATCATGAACGGCGCCTGTTCATGCTCGATCGCCTGCACCAGCGAGTTCGGCTCCCGAGCCGTGATCCTGAACCCCTTGCCGAGGCGCGCGACCGCCTGCGTATGGATCGAGTTGACGCATTCCGTCTCCCGCGTCGACGCCCGGTCCAGCCGGCTCCCCTGCGTGATGCGGATCGGCTTGCGATGGAAAATCCGCTTGACGAACGTCTCGGGGGAAGCAGCCCCTTCAAACGCGCTCAGGTCGTGATGCAGCGTCCCGCCCGCAAACACGTTCAGCATCTGCATGCCGCGGCAAACGCCCAGCACCGGGATTTCGTGCTCCAGCGCCGCCTTGGCCCACGACGTTTCCATGTCGTCGCGCGCCTGATCGTATGAATACCCCTGCTTGACCTCGCCCTGGTATCGCTCCGGGAACACATCCGCGCCGCCGCCAAACAGCAGGCCGTCGATCGAGTGCGGATCGCGCGGCGCGCGCGACGTGATCTTCACCGGCTTGCCTCCCGCCAGCCGCACCGCAAACGCCATCGCCATCCACGACAGCGTGTCGCCGTTGCTGGGCTTGGTGATCCCGATCACAGGATGCCGCGGCGCATATTCAGCGCTCACCGGTCCGGGCCGACGCGACGCCGTCCTTTCCGGCTCTGCGTCTTCCTTTACCTCGAACTTGAACTCCGGCGGCAGCTTGCCGTGCCTCACCAGCGACGACAGCGCAAACAATACGCCCAGCCCGACATCGGGATCATCGTCGGAGTTCAACTCCGAAGGGAGGTCGTCATACTTCTCCAGCTCTGCCTTGAACCGCGCCAACGTCTCGCCGCCATGCGCCGGAAGGCTCGCCGTCTTCATCAGTTTCGCCAGCGCGCCCAACACCTCGCCCTTCGAGATCCGCTCGCGCGCTTCTTCCCAGGCCGAAGCAGATTCCTGCATGTGCTCGTCCGACGCCGCCACCTCCTGCGCCGCCGACATGATCCATGCACCAGGCGTTCGCGACTGGAAGCCGACCTTCACGTCCTCATCGGGGGCATGGCGCACGGGCAGGCCCGCAGCAATGCGATACGCGATCCATGGAAAGTCCACGCCCGACGCCGTCGAATGAAACAGCCCCGCCCAATAGCGGGGATTGAGCTCGATCACCTTCGGCTGAGACCCAGGATTCCCATCCCAGCGGAAATCGATCTCGGCAACGCCATTCCACTTGGTCGCGCGCACGAGCTTCTCCGTCGCCGCACGGAACGGGGCCGCATCCACGGTCTCGCGCGACGCGCCCGCGCCAGCCTCACGCGGAAACTGCGTCAGGTTGTGATAGGCCACTACGCCAACCAGTTGCCCTTGAACGGCGACGAACGAGACGCAGTAGTCCTTTCCCTCAACGACCTCCTGCAGCAGGATCGCATCCTGCGCTCGCGCACGCGACAGATAATCCCGCAGTCCCGCCTCATCACCGATCTTCTCGACGCCCCGCCCGCCAACGCCGTCATTCGGCTTGGCGATCAGCGGAAAGGTCAGCTCGCCCAGCGCCTCGACATCCCGGTCTCCGGCGGGCAGCACCTTCGTCGCCGGTGCGGGCACACCGGCCTCCTCGACGAAGTCGGCGAACACGTCCTTGGGGTGCACTTTCTCGATCGAGGAAAAATCCGGCGCCGCCACCTTGATCAGCGGCTCAAACCGGTCGCGATGCTCGGCAAACAGCTTGGCGTCGCGAAATGCCGGTATCAGCACGTACGGCCGGTCGTCGTCGGGCGCATACTTGCGCACCGCCTCTTCAATGTCATTCAGCGCCTGCTCGGGGTCATCATCCAGCGACGCATGGGTAAACGTCTGCTCAACATGCCTCGAGAACGACAAGACGGTCATCGAGACGTCATCGCAGCCGATGACCTCAACGCCCTGCTCGTCCAGCGATCGCGCGATCACGAGCGACATCAGCGACCGCCCATAGGTCACAATGGCGCGGCCCGGATGCGGCCGCCCCTCGCGCTCGTAGTCGGGCAAACCGCCCGGCCTCTCCTTCGTAATTACAGGATCCACGAAAAGTCCGTCCCTTCTGGTCCCCACAGAAACGGCGGTCGCGGCGCAAGGTTCCCTCACTCATCTGCCGCACGGGGAGCCTCGGCCCTATCGTGATCGCTGCGGGTTGATCTCGATCAACACGGGTGTGCGAACGCAGCGCACGATGGTAACGTCACGCTTCACAGCAGCGAGGATGTATCATGCGCCGCTTCATCGTCCCCCTTGCGCTGGCGACGGCGGCCAGCTGCGCGCCCAACGGCGCTGACGCCCCGCCCGCCGCCGCCCCGGCGCCAGACCACATCGCCTCATCGTCGGAAACGCCGCAGGCCACACCAGCGCAGATCGCCGAAGGCAGGCGGATTGTCGAACTGGCCTGCGTCAGCTGCCATGAGGACGAGCCCGGCGCGATCAGCCCGCATCCGGAAGCCGCCAACCTCACCACCCTGTCTGACGCCTACCCCGTCGAGCTCCTCGACGAAGCCTTTGCCGAAGGCATCATGGTCGGCCACCCGGACATGCCCGAATTCAAGCTCCAACCCGACCAGATCACCGCCCTGATCGCCTACCTCGAATCCATTCAGGTCCGGCGCGGGATCTAAGGACAGACCGTCACAGTCCCCGATATCGCTGAGACCTGCTGTGAATGAGCGGGCCTCACCCTTTGCCCCGACCGGCCCCGCACGCTATCTCTCCCCCATGAGAACCAAACGAGAATCAGCGGCGTCGTCATGACCGGCGATCCTGCTGACGATATCCCCTTCCCGGACGACGACGATCCCGGCCCGCAGGCGCGCAATGAAGCGCAGCCCGCGCCGCCTGACCCGGTGGTCGATACGCGCCCGATCTCCCAGCGCGCCATGGCCCGCCACCCCGGCGCCGCCCACGCGCCCGCGGCCGACGTCGATTACCTCTCCGGTCTCAACGCCGAACAGCGCGACGCCGTGCTCACCACGGAAGGCCCGCTCCTCGTCCTCGCCGGCGCCGGCACCGGCAAGACCCGCGTCCTCACCACCCGCGTCGCCCACATTCTGCGCGAGAAGCGCGCCTGGCCCTCGCAGATGCTGGTCGTCACCTTCACCAACAAGGCCGCCCGCGAAATGCGCGAGCGCACCATGCAGCTTGTCGGCCCCGACGCAGACGGCCTCCGTTGGCTCGGCACCTTCCACTCCGTCTCGGCCCAGATGCTGCGCCGCCACGCCGAACTGGCGAAGCTCAAATCCTCCTTCACCGTCATCGACACCGACGACCAGATCCGCCTCATCAAGCAGATCCTCGATGCGGAGAACATCGACCCCAAGCGCTGGACGCCGCGCTACCTCGCCGGCCTCATCGACACGTGGAAGAACCGCGCCATCACGCCGGAGAAACTCCCCGCCGACATGTCCCAGCAATTCGCAGGCGGAAAGGGCCAGAAGCTCTACGAGATCTACCAGCAGCGCCTCGCCACCCTGAACGCCGTCGACTTCGGCGACCTCCTCCTGCACACGATCCGCATCTTCCAGGAGAACCCCGAACTCCTCGCGGACTACCACAAGCGCTTCCGCTACCTGCTCGTCGACGAATACCAGGACACCAACGTCGCCCAGTATCTCTGGCTGCGCCTCCTCGCCCAGGGTAACGGCAACATCTGCTGCGTTGGCGACGACGACCAGTCGATCTATGGCTGGCGCGGCGCCGAGGTCGACAACATCCTGCGCTTCGAGAAGGACTTCCCCGGCGCAAAAGTCATCCGCCTCGAACAGAACTACCGCTCCACCGCCCACATCCTCGCCGCCGCCTCCAAGGTCATCGCAGGCAATGAAGGCCGCCTCGGCAAGACCCTGCGCACCGACGCCGGCGACGGCGATCTCGTGAAGGTCCGCGGCGTCTGGGACGGCGAAGCCGAAGCCCGCCTCATCGCCGACGACATCACCAACTGGCTGCGCGAGGACAAATCCCACCGCCACGACGACTGCGCCGTGCTGGTCCGCGCCTCATGGCAGATGCGCGCCTTCGAGGAACGCTTCATCCTCACCGGCACGCCCTACCGCGTCATCGGCGGCCCCCGCTTCTTCGAGCGCGCAGAGATCCGCGACGCCCTCGCCTACCTCCGCCTCATCCGCTCGGAAGCCGACGACCTTGCCTTCGAGCGTGTCGTCAACCAGCCCAAGCGCGGCGTCGGCGCCACCTCCATCCAGAAGCTGCAGATCGAATCCCGCGCCATGCAGCGCCCGCTCACCGTGGTCGCCGACATGATGCTGCGCGGCGACGAGATCAAAGGCCCGGCCAAGACCGGCATCCGCCGCTTCCTCATCGACCTCGAGAACTGGCGCGCCCTCTACTACACCGCGGATGAAGACAAGCGCATCGAGCCCGCCCGCCTCCTCGAAACCATCCTCGAGGAAAGCGGCTACACGGACATGCTCCAGAAGGACAAATCCCCGCAAAGCCAGACGCGCCTCGACAACCTCAAGGAACTCGTCCGCGCCGTTAGCGCCTTCGACACGCTGGAAGCCTTCCTCGAACACGTCGAACTCGTCATGGACGTCACCTCCGGCGAGGACGGCGAGGACCAGGTGCAGATCCTCACCCTGCACTCCGCCAAGGGTCTCGAATGGCCGATGGTCTTCCTGCCCGGCTGGGAGGAGGAGGTCTTCCCCTCCAAACGCTCGCTCGATGAAAGCGGCCAGAAGGGCCTCGAGGAAGAGCGCCGCCTCGCCTACGTCGCCATCACCCGCGCCCGCACGCGCTGCTACATCTCCTTCGTCGCCAACCGCCAGATCTACGGCCGCTGGACCTCCGTCCTGCCCAGCCGCTTCATCGACGAACTCCCGCCCGAACACGTCGAAGCCGTCTCCGACACCGGCTACGTCTCCCCCGGCGGCATGTTCTACGGCTCCGAAGTCGTCTCCCCGCTGGAAGGCTCAGCCTCCCCCAACACCGCTCATTCCGGCGAAAGCCGGAATCCAGCCGGATTTAAAGACAACTTCCGCTCCACCTACGAAAGCCCCGGCTGGAAGCGCGCCCGCGCCGCCGTCTCCCGCCCCTCGACGCGCCCGCCCGACCTCGACGCCAACGGCCGCATCCTCACCAGCGCCTCGCAATCCTCCGGCGGCCTGGCCCTGAACCAGCGCATCTTCCACCAGAAGTTCGGCTACGGCCGCATCAAGCACATCGAGGGCACAAAGCTCACCGTCGACTTCGAAAAGGCCGGCGTAAAGAAGGTGGTGGAGACATTCGTCGAGAAGGCCTGAACAGCGCCTGAGCCCGGCGCCTGCCCCCAGCGCCTGCGCCCGCGCTCACTCACCGCCGCGCAGCCATTTCAGCGCTCCGGCCTCCATGCCCTTGAACTTGGGATCGTCCGCCAGCGGCGCCACCAGCAGCGCCTCGGGCCGGCTGGCCCACTTGACGGAATGATAGACCTTCGAGCGCGACTGCGCCGACCGCAAAAGGAACAGGTCGTCCGCCAGCCGCGCCATCCCCGAAAACTCCTCCGGCGCCAAAGGCCTCTCCGCCCCCCGCACATAGATCAAATACAGCCGCTCGCCGCCATCATCCGCCATGCGAGATAGACGCCGAAGCGCCCGAGCAGTTCCTCCAACTTTGCTAGACGCACCCAAACCAGCGCATCTTCCACCAGAAGTTCGGCTACGGCCGCATCAAGCACATCGAGGGCACAAAGCTCACCGTCGACTTCGAACAAGCCGGCGTGAAGTAAGGTGGTGGAGACGTTGGTGGAGCGGGTTTGAGGCATAGTCAGACGAACAAGCGCCTGCACTCATAGAATTTCTCTATCTCGTCGTAAGGAACCGAAATAGACCGGTTCCCATTGCGGATAAACAATTGCACCGCCCCATCCCATTTCAAAAACGATATCTGGGACCTAGCGCCAACTACGATTCTGGCCAACTCCTTTTGCTCAATGAGCACCCGCTGAATGGTAATTGCCGCCGCCGCAGCTCTGCCATCACAAAAATACTGATCAACTTTTCCTCGCAAGTATAACTCCCACTTGTCGAAACTTTGATCTGCCCCTTTAATCAGCGGATATTCCCTGGATAAACATGCGACGGACGCATCGTCCGTGACTCCGACCAACAGTGTACCGCCCTGGGTGTTCATGAAGGCAGCAATAGTTTTGAGGACGGAGTGCGTGACGTCAGTCGACGCACATTCGGATAACGGCCGGCCACCCAAAGTGTTTTTCTTCACGTCGAGCAGCAAAGTTTCCTTGAACTCCAAATCTGCGCACTCGCCACGCGTGAGATCTCGAAGAGTTTCCGATTCAGCCAGTGTGGAAACTTGGCATTTGACCACTCGGATCGACTGCAGGTCACCCTCACCAATTTGCGGTTCAAAAACTAGATTGAAGCGCGAAGCCACCTTTTCAAGATTTTCGCAAATTGTGAGGGGATCGCAATTTTGCCAGCCGTATTCTTCGCTCAATTTTACCAACGAGGTCTCGATTGGGCGCGTTCGCGCCTCGACCAATGTAGCGCTGAGCAGAACGACCCCCACCACAGAACTCACACCATCATCCGCCGCCCGACCTCACCCGCCATCAGATTTGCCCTGTGTTCCCAGAACTCTGCGAGCCCATCGCTGCCTTGACGCAACAGGTCAAAGCATTTTCGATCTATGAAATACACGGACAGGATTTCTGCCCGAGAATCGAAACTCCAACCCTCCTCGTCTATCACCTGCGCGGGGCTCTTCTTTTTCCATCGCAAATTGGAAGCCCGCGACATCGGCATCAGGTTGGCAGCCGAATTCACGAGGTCTTTGCCGGCCAATTTCTTGTCGAGAATTTTCTTGTTTTGTCCGGATTTGTTATTGGCACACCAATCCTTTGGATAAATGTGGTGAAGCTGAAGATTACTCGACGAGAAGTGAATGTTCTCTCCAGGATCGAGCAAGTCCCTAGATGCGCGGGCAATCAGCATGAGCAGTGATGCCCTGCGCAATGCGCCAGCCTCCGAACCATCTGACATCAACTGAGCGATCGAGACCTGGTCTAAGGGCTTACCCATATATTCATCCAGCCAGCCATTTGCTTTCGCTCGCCACGAGTCGAAATTGGTACCGCTCGTCACAGACGAGAGGTACGTTTTAAGCTCTCGGATGTCAGTGCCAATTTGCGTCAAGAAGCCTTGATCATATCGAGTTGCAAACGCGTTCCTCCAGAAGAATGCTCGATATAAAGAGTCTAGGTGCTCAACGCCCCACACAGCGTCTTTAGCCTTGTCAAATTCATGATACCAACGCAGCGCGATATAGATGGATGCCGATGCCGGATAGGGACAGTGGTTCAACCCAAAGTAGCCCCCCGCAACAGCATGCTGAAAGTTTCCTAGTATCGACGCGAATTTTGCGGAGTTCGAAAATATTTTGTCCCAGTGTGTCGCTGGAAGCGCTAACAAATCTCCGGACTTTACACTCGAGATGCGAAAATCCTTCTTTTTCGCAGAAACTCTGGGCTCTGGTTTATTGTCCAAGGCCACATGGATCGCCGCAGCCATTTGGGCAATCAGCTCAGGGCGGTCCCGCGTGGAAGCCCAGCCAATCGCGCCCTCCAACTCTCCAAGTTCATCAATCGCGTCCCTCAGGAGTATCGGCTGCTCGTAACTGGGCGCGGTGTCACTATAGATGTTAGAATGAATTAGATCAACAATAGAAACTTTTGTTCCAGTTGTGTTTAAAGTTTCAAAAATATCACAGATTTCGGCCAGGTCATATGTTTGCGGGACAATATAGAGTGCTATTTTTGTTTTTATTATGCCATTGAAAGCTGCCTTCAGAACGCGATCTCTACGCGCCATTTCGATCTCATCTGGAAGGTTTCCGTCCGTATAGAATGCGGGGTCTCGAATATGTTGAATGTAGTTCATCCATTGTTCAAATACCGCATCAGGATTCTCAACCATGAGTGGGAATAGCCCTTGGGCTATTGCGGATTTTTCGACATTTAAATTTTTGCGACGGATCTCTTTTTCGGTAATGAACTTTACCCGTTCGGCGTCATCCAGGGCACATACGTCCAGAAAGTACCGGCCTGCGTTTCGATACAAACCCGATTCCGCGCGCAACCCGCCAAAAGCGAGCGCCAGTGCTGTCGATCTCTGTCTACCATCTAGAATTGCGTAGAATCGGCCGGGGCGTTTGTTGGCATCTCCAAAAAATGTCCTTCCGCTCTCGGTCCCATCGGCGATCGAAATTGGCTCCAACGGCAACGTGCTGTCACCCTCTTGTTCCCATAGGGTTATCATCCCCACGGGTCGCGCATCTATGATCGAATTCACCAATGCGATTACGGCCGCCGTTGACCACACAAAATCGCGTTGGAACAGGGGGGATAGCCACTCTGAAGTCTTAAGCTTCTTGATTAACCCGGGTACGTTTATCTCTGCGACTTCGAGATTGGCCATTCTGTGATCCCCAACGCCAACAGCTGAATTGATTGACTTCTTGTCGTACTCCAGCTGCGGCGACAAGGTCTCGATTGTTGAGGCTCCCATTCCGTGCCGAGCGGTCACTTGACGTTCCCCTTTTGTTCCCATACCCACCTCCCCCATGCCAAGCGCCTTGCTCACCCAGGAGGAACTCGAAGCCCTGATCGACGGGGTGGTGCGCGAGGCGCGCGCGCCGCTTGAGCTCAAGGCCACCGGCGCCTTCCAGCGCGAGCATGACGAGTTCGCCCGCCGCCTCGCCCAGCGCGTCAACTCAGCCCTCGACGCCGCCGGCTATGCCTGGGCCCGCCGCCCGCGCGACGGCGATGCGCTCTACCTCCTCCTGGTCAACGCCATCCACAACGCCGGCTTCGCCAACCGCGTCGGCCTCGCCTCGGGCGACGAGGACATCTCCGCCCTCTCCCGCCACGTCATCGTCAATTGCATGTTCGAGGCCTTCCACGCCTCCGGCACCGCCATCGTCCGCCGCCGGCCGCCGGAGAACAAGTCCCCCCTCCACCGCGCCGGCTGACCACCCTCCGCGCCCCCCGGCAACCCCTCCTGTTCCTCGCGCGTTGCAACCTTACCAATCTGCAACGAGGCTAGACCGCAGAGAGGCCGACCCGCACAAGAGGACAGTCAGGACATGAGCCTGCGCACCCTGAAATCGCTGGTGATGTTCATGCCGTTCAACGCCGTGATCTTCGGCCTGATGGCGTCGGTCATCCTGCTGTCGCCAGCCCTCAGCGCCCATGCGGAATGGCTGCTCCCCACAGCCCTCGTACTCAGCCTGACAGCCGCCCCGCTGGTCTGGTTCGTGATCCCGCAGCTGCACGCAGCCTGGCGGCGCGCCGCCGGCGAACGCCCCTCCGCCGCCTGAGCGTCACCCAGGACCTACCCTACAATCTGCCTTCAAAAGCGGCCTAGAAACGACCTGCAATCTTGTCGAGGCCGGCCTGCGCGCACACCTCGTCCTGCTCGGCCGTCGCGCCCGACACCGCCAGCGCCCCCACCATCTCGCCGTCGCGCTTCAGCACAACGCCGCCGCCATAATGGATCCAGCGGGCGTTGGCTTCGATCTTCTCCTTCATGGCCGGGTCATTGTCGATCAGCCCCTGCGTCGCCGAGGCGTTCTGGCCGGTGATGCTCATCGTCACGCCCTTGCGCATCACGAAATCGCCGACAAAGAAGCGCGCGCCCTCCGGCACGGTCAGGAAGATCGGATTGCCCCCCGCGTCCACCACCCCTGCGCCCACCGTCAGGCCCTGCGCCTCACAATGCGCGATCGCCGCCTCTGAGGCCTCCCGGGCAAGCTCGGTCGAAATCCGTTTCGGCGGCTCCCGGTCCTGCGCCAGCGCCGGAAGGGAGAGCGCCAGCGGCGCGAGAAGGGAAAGGATGATCTTGTGTTTCATGCGCAAAGGAAACGCCGCCCGCCTGTGAACGTCAAGCCGGTTTCGCCAGCGCTCTCCAAACCGTGTCCGGCTGCCGTCCGCGTCAGCCTTGCGCCCCGCCGTGGGATTGCGCGAAAGGTGTGTTCAGACAAGGATGAACGCTAAAGCGTCGCCTCGAGGGAGACCGCAAAACCATGCACCACACAAGACTTCTGTTCGCCGCCGCCAGCCTCGCCGCGCTGTCGGCCGTCGCCCCCGCGGCCACGGCCCAGACCGCGCCGGACGCTGGCGCCGCTCCCACCGGGCTCGACGCCGAGCGCTACATCCGCGCTGGCTTCACCCCGCCGCGCACCGAGACCGGCAGGCCCGATTTCCAGGGCGTCTGGACCAACGCCTCGGTCACCCGCCTCACCCGCCCCGACGGCTACCCGCTCGTCCTCAGCGATGAGCAGGCCGACCAGCTCGAAAGCGGTTCCCTCTTCAATCAGCGCCTCGAAAACGAAGCCTCCTTCGTCGACCCAGATGAAGGCGCCCCGGAAGCCGGCCGCGCCCTGCCGCCCGTCGGCAATTACGACGTCGCCTGGACCGATCCCGGCTCCACCGTCGCCAACATCAATGGCGAGCTGCGCTCGTCCTTCCTCGTCTACCCCGCAGACGGCCAGGTGCCCGCGCTGACAGAGGCGGGCCGCCAAGCCCGCCAGGCCGCCCCGCGCCGCCGCGGCACCGGCTACGACCACCCCGAAGAGCGCGGCCTTTCCGAACGCTGCGTGGTCATCGGCGTCGCCGGCCCGCCGCTCGGCCAGTACCTCTACAACAACAACCTCCAGATCGTGCAGACCGGCTCCGACCTCGTCCTCATGACCGAAATGATCCACGACGCCCGCATCATCCGCATCGGCGAGAACGAGGATCACATACCCGAAGCCATCGAACCCTGGATGGGCGACAGCATCGCCCATTGGGACGGCGACACGCTGGTCGTCGAAACCGCCAACATCCACCCCGAACAGCGCATCGGCTCGACCTTCATCTCGCCCACCGGCAAGATCACCGAGCGCTTCACCCGCATCTCGGAAAGCCAGCTGCTCTATCAGTTCGAGGTCAACGACCCGGCCTACTACACCGACGTCTGGCGGGCCGAGATGCCGCTCTACCGTCTCAACGAGCGCATTCACGAATACGCCTGCCACGAAGGCAATTACGGCCTCGAAAACATCCTCTCCGGCGGCCGCTGGAATGACCGAATGGGCATCGATCACACCGGCGGAGAGGACCGCGGAGAATAGCGCTCCGTAGCGAAATTTCGCAACGTCAGGTTGGCCCGAAAATTTTCTGAAATTCTTCGGAACCCATGCAGGGGACTGGCGTTTCTCGACTGTACGACACGAGATAATCCCTTGCCCATCACCGTCCCCCCCGACCCCGAGGCAAGGGATAAAGCAAACCGCCCTCACTCCCGTGGGGCGGTTTGCCGCTTTATGGGATGATTTTCCGCAAATCCGGTGTAAGCCGCCCAGATGGCTCACCATGAAGTCAACTTCGACGGCCTGATAGGCCCTACTCACAACTATTCCGGCCTCGCGCTTGGCAACCTTGCCGCAGCAAAGAATGCCGGCGAAACCTCGAACCCGAAGGCCGCCGCGCTGCAGGGCGTCGCGAAGATGCGCGCAGTCGCAAGTCTCGGACTGAAGCAGGGCTTCATTCCGCCGCACGACCGCCCGCATCTCTCAACCCTGCGCGCCCTCGGCTTCACCGGACCCGACGAGCGCATGCTGGCGCAGGCGGCAGAACTGGCGCCGGATCTCCTCGCCAACATCTCGTCCGCCTCGCCGATGTGGACCGCCAATGCCGCAACCGTCGCACCCTCGATCGACACGGCGGACAACAAGGTCCATTTCACCACCGCCAACCTCGCCGGCAATTTCCACCGCGCCATCGAAGCCGACACCACGGCCCGCCTCCTCGCAGCCATCTTTCCAGAAGGCGACGTCTTCGCGCATCACGCCCCGCTGCCGGGCGGCGTGCATTTCGGCGACGAAGGCGCGGCCAACCACGGCAGGCTGTGCGAAGCGCACGACCAGACCGGCGTGCACCTCTTCGTCTATGGCGAGGATGGTGAGCGCTTCCCCGCGCGACAGAAAAAACGCGCATCTCAGGCCGTCGCCCGCAACCACCAGCTAAGCCCCAGCCACACCCTGTTCCTGCAACAGTCACGAAGCGCTCTGGATGCAGGCGCCTTTCACAACGATGTCGTGTGTGTCGCCAACGGACCGGTCCTCTTCTGCCACGAACACACGTTCGAGAACCGCGATGAGGCGCACGCCGCCATCCGCGCCGCCGCCCCCTTCACCGAGATCATTGAAGCCAAGGCCAGCGAGGTGCCCATCGCCGAGGCGATCACCTCCTACCTCTTCAACTCGCAACTCATCAGCCTGCCCGAGGGCGAAATGGCGCTGGTGCTGCCCGCCGAAACCGAACAGAACCCCGCGACCAGGATGTTCGTCGACAAGGTTCTCGCCGCCAACAACCCCATCAATCGCGCCCTCTACCTCGACGTGCGCGAGAGCATGCGCAACGGCGGCGGACCCGCTTGTCTGCGTCTTCGCGTCCTTCTCGCAGAGGAAGAATGCGCGGCGGTGAAGCCAGGCTTCCTGCTCGACGACGCCGGGTTCACAGATATCGAGGCGTGGGTCGAGCGGCACTACCGCGACAGGCTCTCACCCGCCGATCTCTCCGACCCGTCGCTCATGCGAGACAGCTTCGCCGCGCTGGACGAGCTGACGACCCTCTTCGGTCTTGGTTCGATCTACGACTTCCAGCGCAGTCCCGCGCCCTAATTCTCCATCCCGAGCAGCGACCGCACCGGCGCCTCCGACCGAAGGTTCATCGCCTCGGCCTGCGCCAGCGCCTCCTCCATCGAGAGGCCCTTCTCGCGCACGAGGTACGCCGCCCACATGTGACTCGCCCGCACGCCCGATCCGCAGTGCACCAAAACTTTGCCGTCTGCATCCGCCATCGCCGCAGCAAACGCATCCAGTGCGGCAGGTGTCAGCGTCTCTTCGGGCCCCTGCTCGATCTGCACGTACTCCATGCCCAGCTCCGAGACCTTCGCACCCTCATCGAACGACACGGTTTCCAGGTTCGACATCTCGTCCGCCGTCCGCAGGTTGATGACGGTCGACACACCCTCCGCATCCATCGCCTCCAGCGCCGCCTCGGTCGGCTGGCCGGCAATATAGACCGGGCCGGCATCGGCGATCATCACCGCAAAGCCTTCCCGGTCGAGTGTCATCGGAAGCGGGCCTGCACTCTCCAACGGCTCGGTCGGCGCAGCCTCTTGAGAGGGCTCCGAGATCTCCGCTTCCGGCTCACCTCCCTGATCCGCCGAACACCCCGCGGCCAGTGCTATCGCCGCAACTCCGGCGAGTTTCATCGTTAGACGCATTTCAGCACCTCCCTGGCAGGCTGGCCCCGGCTCGCCCGGTATCTGGCCCACACGGCCTGCTTAAAGTCGAGGCGCCTCAAGAAACCGCGCCCCGACATCCGTATCTGGCCATTCCATCCAGCCGATTGGTTGGTATAGCACCTGCCGGACACCACGAAAGGCTGTGAAAGACGTCATGTACCAGGTGCACGCCCGGCTCGATCGCGAAGAAGCCGAACGGCTGTCCGATATCCTCGCCGAGCTCGAGCCGTCGCCCGCATCCGCCGTCTCGATTCAGGAAATGACCCGCACGTTGTGGAGCCTCGACGCTTTCTGCCTCGATGAGGAAGCCGCGGAAGGCGCGGCATCGATCATCCGCCTGGAATCTCCCGGCGCTGAGCCCTCGGTGCAGGAACTCGAGGACAAGGACTGGGTCACCGAAAGTTTGAACGGCCTGCCCGCCGTGGAGGCCGGCCCGTTCTACGTCGCCGGATCCCACGAGCTCGCCAGTCTCTCGGGCGGCCGCCTGCCGGTATGGATCGAAGCCGGGCCAGCGTTCGGAACTGGGCACCACGGCACCACGAAAGGCTGCCTGGAAGCGCTCGCCGAACAGATGCGCACCCGCAAGTTCGCCAACGTCCTCGACATCGGCACCGGCTCCGCCGTGCTCGCCATTGCCGCCATTAAGGCGGGCGCAACCCGCGCTTTGGGTACGGACATCGACGAGGAATCGGTACGGGTCGCCAACGAGAACCGAGTCAACAATCGCGTCGGCCGGTCCCTGAAACTGCTGGTGGCCAACGGCGCCAACCATTCGGAAATCCGCGAACGCGCGCCCTACGATCTGGTGATGGCTAACATCCTCGCAAATCCGCTGGTCAGCCTGTCGCGAGACATCGCTGCACTCACCGCGCCCGGCGGCAGGATCATCCTCTCGGGTCTGTTGAACTTCCAGGAACCGCAGGTCCGCGCCGCCTACCAGAACCGCGGTCTCACGCTCACCGGCCGGCGTCGGCTGAATGGCTGGTCCACGCTGGTTTTCGCGCGCCCTAGGCGCACTGCCCGGTCACAGCCCGTAGCCCGACCTGCTCGGCGAAAGCCTTAACCGGTATATACACGAATCCGACTTGAGCTTCACGCGACGCGGTGCTTGTTTGCGTTGGGGGACTCGCAAGGGATCTACATGCGACAGACTTTCGATGTCATCGGCGGTGCACAACTCGGACGGGATCACCTGCCGCGCCTTCGTGCAGAAATGAAGTTGCTGGGAATGGATGGCTTCTTCATCCCGCACGACGACGAGTTTCAGAACGAATACCTGCCGGCCGCCAATGAGCGCCTGTCGTGGGCGACGGGCTTCAGCGGCTCTGCAGGGGCCGCGATCGTCTTCCAGAACTTCGCCGCCCTGTTCGTCGACGGCCGCTACACGCTTCAGGCCGCCATGCAGGTCGACAGCGACCTGTTCGAGATCGTCGACCTCATGGAGCCCGGTCCGTTCGGCTGGCTGAAGACCCGCAAGATCTCGGGCATGCGCATCGGCTACGATCCGCAGGTCATCGCCCCTGATACACTCGAACGCCTGCGCGCAGCCGCCGCCAGCGCGGGCGCCGAGATCGTCCACTCAAACACCAGTCCCCTCGATGCGGCTTGGACCGATCGCCCTGAGCCGCCGATGGCGCCAATCGTCCCGCACGACATCGCCTGGACCGGACAATCCAGCTCCGAAAAGCGGGAAGCCATCGGCAAGCAACTGGCCGAACACGGCGTAGACGCACAGATAATTACCTCGCCGGCCTCGATCGCATGGCTCTTCAACATCCGCGGCGGCGATGTCGCCTGTTCACCCCTGCCGCTCGGGCGCGCGATCCTGTTCGCCGACGGCACGGCTGATCTCTTCGTCAACCGCAACAAGGTGACGGACAAGCTGGCCAGCCATCTCGGCAACGAGGTCGCCCTCCGCCCGGAATCTGAACTCGATCGCCGTCTCGCCAAGCTGCAGGGCAAGACAATCGGCCTCGACGCGTCGCAGGCATCCGCGTGGTTCTTCGCGACAATGGAAAAGGTTGGCGCCGAAGTGAAGCGCGTGCCCGATCCCGTCGCTCTGCCGCGCGCACGCAAGAATGCGGTCGAAGTCCAGGGCGCGCGCAACGCGCACAAGCGTGACGGCAGCGCCCTGTCCCGCTTCCTTCATTGGATCGACGTCGAGGGGCCGACCGGCAACATCACCGAGATCGACGCCGCGATGCGCCTGGAATCTTTCCGCGAGGAAACCACCGAACTTCGCGATATCTCCTTTGAATCGATCTCCGGCGCCGGCCCCAACGGCGCAGTCATCCATTACCGCCCCAACGTCGACACCAACCGCAAGCTCGAGAAGGGCAGCCTCTATCTGATCGACTCCGGCGGCCAGTATCTCGACGGCACGACTGACGTCACGCGCACCATCGCCATCGGCGATCCGACGCCCGAGATGATCGATCGCTTTACACGCGTCCTCAAGGGACACATCGCGCTGGCCCGGGTGCGATTTCCGAAAGGCACGACCGGCTCGGCGCTCGACGCGCTCGCCCGTCTTTCGCTTTGGGAAGCCGGCCTCGACTATGACCACGGCACCGGCCACGGCGTCGGCTCATTCCTCGGCGTGCACGAAGGCCCTCACCGTATTTCGAAGGCGCCGAACAACGTCCCTCTTGAACCTGGAATGATCGTGTCCAACGAGCCCGGCTACTACAAGCCCGGCGAGTACGGCATCCGGATCGAGAACCTGCAGGTCGTCACGGAGCCAAAGGCGATCCCTGGCGGCGAGCGGCTGATGATGGGCTTCGAAACCCTCACGCTCGCCCCCATCGACCGCCGGCTCATCGAACCCGGTATGCTGACGGAACAGGAATGGGTCTGGATCGACCGGTACCACGCCCGCGTGCTGCAGGAGGTTGGCCCCCTGCTGCCGAAGGATGATCTCGCCTGGCTCGAAGAAGCCTGCGCGCCGTTGGTCTAGAAGACTTCAGCCGCCGCCGAGATAATCCGGGAGACCCGATTTGCCGCTGTCGTTGTGCATGCCGCGCAGGCTGTCGCCCGCATTGTTGTTGAACTGCGCCGGGCTGCAGACTTCCTGCTTGCGCACGCGCGACCCCATCACCGGCTCCATTCGGCAGATCATTTCCGGGCCTTCCGACGGCCCGCCCGCGAGTGCCGCCGCGCCAGCCGTTTCGGCCACCGGCGCAGATTGGCAGGCGACTAGAAATGCGCTGCCTGCGAGCGCGATCATCGTCAACGATTTCATGAGATTGGCCCCCTGGGAGAATGTCTCGTACACTTCCGACAATCTACACATCGGCGCAAAGTTGAAAAGAACATTCTACGAGTGCCGCCATATGCGCTAGGATTAACCCAGATCGGCGCTAGGGACGTCAGGGCGTCCGTAGAAGCGAGGGGACGAAAGCATGAAGACCCAGCTTTCCGCGATTGGTCTCGCGTTGACCGCCGCATGCGCACACGCGCCCCAGCCAGAAACCGCCGGCGCCGCGTTCGAAGACTGCCCTGCCCATGCCCCCGCGATCGAAGTCACCGACCGCTTCATGCAGACCTTCAACGCCCGCGACATGGAGGGATGGGAGGCGACCTATCACTTTCCCCACGTCCGCATCGCATCTGGCGAAGTCAGCATCCTCCCGGAAGCCGGCACGCGGTCCGACACGTTCGAGCGGCTGGCCGAAACCGGCTGGGATCGCTCCGCATGGCTCTCGCGCGAGGTGGTTCAGTGCGGACCGGAAAAGGCTCACCTCGCAACCGTCTTCGTGCGCTATCGCGCCGACGGCAGCGAGCTCTCCCGGTTCGATTCGATGTACATCGTGGAATTCAAGAATGGCCGCTGGGGCATAACGGGGCGCTCAAGTTTCGCGCCCTGATTGGCCTAGCCGCCGCATAGCTCAGCGCCATCATAGGACGGCGCATACCCGACGCACGCGACCTCCATGACGTACGGCCCACCGTCAACATTCAGGCGACCGGCCCAAGCCTCCAGTCCGCGCGTACCGGTAAGGCTGATGTGTAGCTTCTGTTCACGCCGCAACCGCTCGACGACCGGTCCGGTCGCCTCGTGCACCATCACGCCGTCGACATACCACCGCACAGCATTTGGCGCCCATTCGAACCCGTAGGTGTGAAAGCCGTCTGCGGCATCGAAACCGAGCTCGACGGTCTTGTGCGTCTTGCGCCCCTCGGCATGCACGGTCAGTTCAACCCGGTCCGTCGAACGTCCGAGAATTTCGACGTCGATCTCGTTCCAGGTCTTCTGCGAAGTCCCGTCCCTTGCGAAAGTGAAGAACCCCGTGACAACACCGTCGCCGCGACCCGCACGCATCCGCGTTTCAAAATAGCCATACTGGAACGTCTCGCGATGGATGAGCTCTCCCGAGCTCATCGCCGCGGCCTCTTCAATCCCTGATTTCGCCAGCGCCAGTTCGATGCCGTCATCGCTTCCGCGAACATGATCCGCGCGCCAATCGTTCTCGGCCCACCAGCCATTCGAACCGCGCTCTGAACGCCACCAGCTGGCGAGGCTGCGGTCGGCGCGGAAGTCCTGCACCTGCGCCGCAGGGCCAACCTGCCGTGACCACACCGGCGCATGCGTTGCGCTGAAGGCGACATTCATCAACCGTGCGCGCGCTGGCGCGGAGTAGTTCGGCGCCGGCGATCCCAGCACTATCTCCACGGCCTCACCCGGCCCTTCGGCGAAGGCCGGAGCCGCGCCGCAGATTGCTGCAGCGAGAAGCCCAATTCTGGTAAATGAGGCGAAGTTGACCAACGTGTCTGCCTGCCAGCTAGCTCGATTTAACCAATAACGTGTCGGTCATCGCAAACTTCGCGCCAGCGCTGAACCAGCGTAGTTAACGCGTGAGCTCGACCGAACGCGTCACCCGCCAGCGGCCAGTTCTTCAGCTGTGAGCGGAACGGTGCTGAGGTTCATCTTGGCCGACCCTTCGACCAGCCGCCTCGAATAGACGACATACAGAAGCGCGCGGTTTTCCCGGTCGAGAATTCTGCGCACCGCCACGTTCTTGAAGAACAGACTTTGCCGCTGGGAGAACACCTCCTCCCCGTCCTTGCCGTCAGCAATCTGCGAGATGTCGATCGGCCCGGAGCGCTGGCAGTCAATCGAAGCGTTGGAAGGATCCTCGAACCAGTTTCCCTTCCCGATCCGGTCCCACACGCCGCGATCAAAGTGGGTGAAGTGACACACCACGCCCGGCGCGCCAGGGTCCTTCAGCGCTTCGACCTTGATCTCGTTGCCTAGCCAGTCGTTCTTGAATTCCCCGACCTCATCGGCGTCGTTGCCACACGCTGTGAGAGCCGCCAGACCAGCCGCGAGCAGCCCACCGCGCAGGGACGCGATCAACGAAGCCAATACCTTCTCTCCGCTAGTGCCGGGAAGTGCACTCGATACAATTGCCGTCCGGGTCGGAAACCTGCGCCATGTAGGGCGCCTCGGAACCGACCGCGTCGGCGGGCGCCGGATACCGGATGTCCTGCCCGCCCGCGCGCAGCGCCTCGCGAAAGAACGACCGGACGATCCGCCCGTTGGCTGCCTCGAGCGCCACCAGGGTCGGACGTGTCTCTGGCTGTTCGTCCAGCCCGGGATTGCGGGATGTCACTGACAGGACCGCCCCGCCGCCGGCCGAGCCGATCGTGAAACCATCGGCGCTGTCCTGCATCGACAGTCCAAGCGAACGCGCCGCAGCGCCGTAGAAGCGGCGGGCGGCGATGAGATTTCGTGAGACAATCTGGGCGTGAGTCATCTTGTGATCCGTCCTTTTGCTGAAACCACAACGCGCTCCGGCATTTATGGTTTCCTAACCATGTCCCTCTCTTCGACGAATCGATTCTGGGCTGGTTCGGCGACGGCGCCATGACGGAATTGGGGCAGATCGACCGAATTCATTAAGATTACCGGCCCGGCAGCGTTGGCGAGACCACCACCAAAATACAAGCGGGACCGGCAGGGCGGCCGGTCCCGCTATGGAAGAACTGGAGAAGGTCGGGGGGAAAACATCTCCAGCCTTCGATTTTACCGCGCTAGTCGAGCTCGTCAGCCGCTTCATCCATGTCTTCGGCAGCTTCTTCCAGCGGTCCGTCATTGTCTTCACAGGCGGCCACACCGCCCAGAGCGCCAAGTCCCACCAGGACCGCCATGATCTGTCTTTTCATTTCTTCACCCGTGCCTTTGCCTGTCGTTCTTCCCGCCCCGCGCCTGTTGACGCACTTCTGGGGCGGTTCTCCTGCACAACGGGCCAGCTAACATAGGGTTCCCACAGGGTGCGGCGCTTTCCCGTTGGCGCTCCCCGCACGCTCTGCTAAACGCCCGCAAATGACCGCCTGGGACAAGATCAGAAACTTTTCAATCATCGCACACATCGACCACGGAAAGTCGACGTTGGCCGACCGCATCATTCAGATGACGGGCGGCCTCACCGAGCGCGAAATGAAGGAGCAGGTGCTCGATTCCATGGATATCGAGCGCGAGCGCGGCATCACCATCAAGGCCCAGACCGTCCGCCTCGACTACAAGGCGCGCGATGGCGAACAATACGTCCTCAACCTGATGGACACGCCTGGCCACGTCGACTTCGCCTACGAGGTCTCCCGCTGCCTCGCCGCCTGCGAAGGCTCGCTCCTCGTCGTTGACGCTTCGCAGGGCGTCGAGGCCCAGACGCTTGCAAACGTCTACAAGGCGATCGACCAGGACCACGAGATCGTCCCGGTCCTCAACAAGATCGACCTGCCCGCCGCAGAACCCGACCGCATCAAGCAGCAGATCGAGGACGTCATCGGCCTCGACGCTTCGGACGCCGTGGAATGCTCCGCCAAGTCCGGCCTCGGCGTGGAAGACGTGCTCGAAGCCGTCATCACCCGCCTGCCCCCGCCAAAGACCGGCGATCGCGACAAACCGCTGAAAGCGATGCTCGTCGACGCCTATTACGACCCCTACCTCGGCGTCGTCGTCATCGTGCGCATCGTCGATGGCGTCATGAAGAAGGACCAGAAGGTCAAGATGATGCGCACCGGCGCATCCTATGAACTCGACCGCGTCGGCGTCTTCCGCCCCGGCAAGCTCACCACGGTCGATGAACTCGGCCCCGGCGAAGTCGGTTTCCTCACCGCCTCGATCAAGACGGTTGCAGACTGCTCCGTCGGCGACACCATCACCGAGGAACGCAAACCGACCGACGCGCCGCTGCCCGGCTTCCGCGAAGTCCAGCCCGTCGTCTTCTGCGGCCTCTTCCCTGTCGACGCCGCAGACTTCGAAGACCTGCGCGCCGCAATGGGCAAGCTCCGCCTGAACGACGCCTCGTTCTCGTTCGAGATGGAAACCTCCGCAGCGCTCGGCTTCGGCTTCCGCTGCGGCTTCCTCGGCCTCCTCCACCTCGAGATCATCCAGGAGCGCCTCTCCCGCGAGTTCGACCTCGACCTCATCGCGACCGCCCCGTCCGTCGTCTACGAAATGCAATTGCGCGACGGCTCGAAGATCGAGCTGCACAACCCGGCCGACATGCCGGACGTCATGCAGATCCTCGAAATCCACGAACCGTGGATCGAAGCCACGATCCTGACACCCGACGAATATCTCGGCGGCATCCTCAAGCTCTGCCAGGACCGGCGCGGCATCCAGAAGGAACTGTCCTACGCCGGCGCCCGCGCCATGCTGAAATACGAACTGCCGCTCAACGAAGTCGTCTTCGACTTCTACGATCGCCTGAAGTCGATCTCGAAAGGCTACGCCTCGTTCGACTACGAGATGATCGGCCACCGCGAGGGCGACCTCGTGAAGATGTCGATCCTCGTCAACGACGAACCGGTCGACGCGCTCTCCATGCTGGTCCACCGCGGCCGCGCCGAAAGCCGCGGACGCGCCATGTGCGAGAAACTGAAAGAGCTGATCCCGCGCCACATGTTCAAGATCCCGATCCAGGCGGCGATCGGCGGCAAGGTCATCGCCCGCGAGACCCTGTCCGCCATGCGCAAGGACGTCACGGCCAAATGCTACGGCGGCGACGCCACGAGGAAACGCAAACTCCTCGACAAGCAGAAAGCCGGCAAGAAACGCATGCGTCAGTTCGGCAAAGTCGAAATCCCGCAGGAGGCTTTTGTCGCCGCCCTGAAGATGGATGACGATTAGGCGCCCTCACCGCGCATCCATGATCGCCTGGTGCACAATCCGCCACCCGGCCGGCTGCCTTTCCAGCACAAAGTGCAAATGCGTACGCCGCATGTCCTCGCCCGCATTGCGCGACGGCCCACGCCGGCCATCTGCGTAGACGTGAAGGATCGCCACATCGTCACCGACATAGCGCACTGAAACCGGTTTCATGTTGGCCGCCTCTTCGCGCGAGACGGACGGATCGAACGCAGGAAACATCCGGTCCGCCATGAAAGCCCCCAGGCTCTCGGAACTTTGGAAGATGCGCGCATAGGCGTTCGTCCACTCGACGTCGTCAGCATGTAGCGCCATCAGAGCCTCCACATCCTGCGCGGCCCACGCCTCACGAAACGCATTCAGCACGCCGGCCACCGCTGCTGCATCGGCCGCCGAAGCCGGCTCTCCAAACGTCTGGAAAGCGGGAATCTCGCGCCGCTCCTGTGCAATTGACGGCGCGGCCAGCACGACAAGAGCTGCTGCGGACACAGCCGCCAGTTTCGCAATTCGGGTCATCGGAGGAATCCTGTTCTGTTGCCGTATCGGTTGTCATGACGCAGAACCCGACTAGGCCGGCTCGCGTCACGCCATCGCCTAGACGGGAGAAACCCTTGCTGAAACAGGCGCATCGCGAGATGTCCTTGAATGTCGCGAACGGTCAGCGGCCCCAACCGGAAATCGGCGTGCGCCTCTTTGGCGTGACGCGCCGCGAACTGATCGGCTACCTCGCAGGCGCCGTCCTGCTCGCCATCCTCCTGTCAACCGCCGGCGCCTTCGACAGCGATGAAGTCGGTTTCGGTCACAGACTGGCGTTATGGCTCATCGTCAGCCTCCTCGCCGTCACCCAAACCCTAGCTCTCGACGGCCTGATCGCGCCCCGTCTGCCGCAGTCGTCTGCGGGCCGCGTTCTGGCCGCCGCGATCGGCATCCTCGGCGTCATCGCCCTCATGACGATCGAGCTCCACCTCCTGAAATACACGCCCCTTTTGGCCTACGAGCGCGACCCCCTGCTCGACTTCTTCCTGTTCCTTGCGCCCCCTGTCGGCGCCATCGCCACGATCATCGTGCTCACGCGCATCCTTGCCCCGGAAGGCCTCGCCCCGCGCCGCCTGCCCCTCGACGCGCCCGACCACACCGGCCCGCTCGAATACAAGTCACCCATCGCCGGCTACCTTCCCGCACCGACCCGCCTCGCGGACTGGCCAAGCGGGCCGGTCACCCACGTGCGCGCCGCCGATCATTATCTGGAAGTATTCACCGCAACGGGCAGTCGTTTCCTGCGCGGCCGCATGACGGACGCCCTGCGCGAGCTTGCCGACGCGGACGGCGTACAACCTCACCGCTCGTGGTGGGTGGCGACCGCGTCAATCGCCAGCACCCGGCGCAAGGGCCGCGATCTGGTCATCGTCACGCGCGACAACATCGAGATCCCCGTAGCGCGAACCCGCCTCTCGGAACTCCGCGAGAAGGGCTTGCTCTAGCCCAGCCTGCAGAGCAGACGCCAGCGAACTGTTTTAACTAGCCCACGAACGCAATAAGCGGATGCCCCGACGCATCCGCTCTTGCACAATCGTGCGGGGCAGTCTTCTCACGCCCCTCTATCTGGATCAGCGGTTCTGCCAGCCCTTGCGCGCTGCTCTGGAATGGCCCTCGCTGTCGCCATACCAGCCCTGTCCGCTGTCGCCGCCGCGTGAGGAACCGTAGCGGTCGTCATTGTCGTCATCACGACCACGGTACGTCCCGCGACGGTCATCATCGTCGCGGCTGCGAAACCGCCCTTCATCATCGCGCGCACGGCCCCGCGAATAGCCGCCATAGCGACGGTCATCGTCGTTGCCATAGCGGTCATAGTCGGAATCATCGCGGCGTTGCGATTGGTGGCCATCGCGCCATCCCTGACGCGCCGCCTGCGAATGGCGCTCGCTGTCGCCATACCAGCCCGAGCCGTTGTTCTGCCGACCCGAGCGGTCATTGCGTCGGTAATCGTCATCGCTGTCGCGACCGCGATAGGACGGCCGGTCGTCGTCGTAACGGTCCTGACGCCCGCGATACTGCTGGTCATCATCGCGATAATTGTCGCGCCGGTTCTGATATCCGCTGTCGCCATAGCGGTCGGACCGCATCGACCGTCTGTTTCCGCCGCGATCATCGTCAGAGACAAAGCGTCCCTGTTCGTCGCGCTCGTCGTAGTAATCCTGCCGATTAGCCATCGACTTCTCCTCTCTGTTTCGGCGGGCCAATCCCTCCGAACTCGCAAACTTGAATGATTTCAGCTCCGGGCGGCGCGCGGCCCGGTCATAGTCTTCTTCCAGCTCCGCCTTCTGCGCGCTGATCTCGCGGCCCAGCTGGGCAAGATCGATGTCCGCCTTGCGTGCCCGCGCGAAGATCCCGCTGCCCGCCTTTTCTTCCTCGGCCACGTGATGCTTGATCACTTCGCGCAGCACGGTGACCTTGGCGTCGTAGAAATCGTCGTCCGGTTCACCGGCGAGCAGCTCTGCAATCAGGAACTTGGCGCTGTCGTGCTCAACCTGAGCTTCGTCGAGATCGTCGTCTTCGACGTCCTGGCCGAAAGCCTCACGACAGGCAGGATAGAAAAGCATCTCTTCCAGCTCGGCATGTATGATCAGCTCTTTGCAGATCTTTCCGGCCAGCTCCGCCTTCTTCGTGTTGTCGTCACAAGACTCATATTCGGCAAACAGCTTCTCGACCGTCCGATGATCCGCGCGCAGCAACTGGATCGCATCCTTGCCCTGGGGTGCCGTAGATTTAGGTTTCTTCTTGCCGTCGCCCGAACTGGAATCGGACGAAGACTCAGCGCCATTATCGGCGTCCTTGCGGGTTGCCATCGGTAGGTCCTCGAATTGCCAAGTGAGTGAGCCGTAATCCGGTCTCATGCTCCCAGAACCGGCCCATCTAAGCTTTGGTTCCCGCTGCGGCGCAGGCATCCGCAACCTGCACAAAAAGAATTTTCGACAACAACAATTGTCAGCGTCCGAAAAAAATTTCCGCGCTCCGGACGAGCGCCCCACCCCCTCGCCCGACAGCGACAGATGTTGCGAGCGGGCGCAGACAATCTTCGCCGCAACCCCTAGCCGCTTGCTTATCTGGCAGGTCCTGCGAATGTCTGCAGAACACACCCGCCGCAGAAGCGGGGACATCTCGGGAGGCGCCAGACAATGCAGCGGACAATCAGAATCCTCGCCCTGCTCACCGTTGCAGCTGCGCAAACAGCCGCCGCCCAAACCCCATCCGATTACAGTCCACCCCGCACGCCCGACGGCAGACCGGATCTGCAGGGCGTCTGGTCCACCGCGACCGCCACCAGCCTCGAGCGCCCCGAAGGCTATCCGCTCGTCATCACCCCGGAACAGGCGAGCGAAATCGAAGGCGGCACGCTCTTCAACCGCCGCCTCGCCACGGAGGCCAGCTATGTCGACCCCGAAGAAGGCGCGCCGGAAAAAGGCGCCGCCCTGCCGCCGGTCGGCAACTACGATGTAGGCTGGACCGACCCAGGCGCCTACGTCACCCACATCAACGGCGAGCTGCGCTCGTCATGGATCGTCTATCCCGAAAACGGCCAGATCCCCGAGCTGACGGAAGCCGGCCGCGCCCTCGAAGCGACCAGTCCCCGCCGCCGCGGCACCGGCTACGACCACCCGGAAGAACGCGGCCTCGGCGAACGCTGCGTCCTCATGAACGGCGGCCCGCCCCTGCGCTCGGGGCTCTACAACAACAACGTCCAGATTGTTCAGACGCCCGACCACGTCATGATGATGAACGAGATGATCCACGAGGTGCGCATCGCCCGCTTCAACGCTGACGCCGCCCCGCAAGCGATCGAGCCATGGATGGGCGACCAGAAGGCAAGCTGGGATGGCGATACGCTGGTCATCGAAACCTCGGGCATCCACCCCAGCCAGCGCCTCGAACGCCTTCTGCTCTCGAAGGACGCCAGGATCATCGAACGCTTCACCCGCATCTCTGAAAGCCAGATCCTCTATCAGTACGAGATCAACGATCCGGCCGTTTACACCGACGTCTGGCGCGCGGAATCGGCGATGAACCTGCTCGATCACAGAATCTACGAGTTCGCCTGCCACGAAGGAAACTACGGCCTCGAAAACATCCTGCAGGGCGGCCGCTGGAACGATCGCAACAACATCGCGCACACCGGCGGCGACAAGCGCGAAGAATAGCCCCGCATCCGCTGCGTCACCCAGCATCAACCCATCATGTAATGGTGATAGCGCGGACCGGCTGTTCGAATTGCGCAATGGGGGCGGTCCCTGTACCTTCAGACGATAACAATTGACCGCGCCGGGCCATTCCGTCGCCTCGCGGCGTATCAACTGGGAGGCATACCTGATGAAGACCCGCACACTCGGCATCGCTCTCGCTGGCGTCGCCACGGCCGCGCTGATCGGCGTGACCGCCAACGGCCAGACATCGCGCAACGCCGCGGTCGTCACCCAGGTCACCGTTCCGGCGACCGCGGAGAATTTCCGCCTCGTCGATAACAAGGCCTTCGGCCACGAGCTCTACTACTTCAAGAACTCCAAGGCCGTTGT
>JACLAD010003428.1_pt1 | contig 28654 bp, 30 predicted proteins | sample 8027901 | NCBI WGS metagenome assembly JACLAD01 (sample SAMN15725071, study PRJNA655200) | protist metagenome | isolation source: fluorescence activated cell sorting (FACS) single amplified genomes of... | place: Spain: Blaines Bay Microbial Observatory, Mediterranean Sea | collected 2016-07-05 | reverse complement strand
CGCGATCGACCGCCATACGCTGTTCCGGCGCGAGGGCGACGATGTCCGCAACGACCTGCCGATCACGCTCGACGAGGCGGTGCGTGGTGGCAAGGTGCGCGTCCCCACGGTCGACGGCCCCGTGATGATGACGATCAAGCCCGGGACGAATGGCGGCAGCGTGCTGCGCCTGAAGGGCAAGGGTTTCACGCGCAAGAATGGCACGCGCGGTGACCAGCTGGTCACGCTCCAGATCCAGCTTCCCGAACAGCTCGATGAACTCGCCGAGCGGCTCAATGGCTGGAAAGACGAGAGCGACCCGCGGAGCAAGCTCGGGGTGTAAGGCTTGACGTCGCAGCCCCTGCCCGAAAGCCCCGAGCGCGAGATCCAGTCGCTCTCACCCGAGCAAAGGCGCAGGGAAGCCCGCGATCTGCGCGGTCGCATCGAACTGCAGGTCGGACCCGGTACGCGCGCGTGGGAAGTCGCCAAGCGCACGTTGGTGGGAACGTATAACGACGGCTTCATCCACGCCGGCAATCTCGCCTATCTGTCGATGCTGGCGATCTTCCCCTTCTTCATCCTCGGCGCGGCCGTTTTCTCCGCTTTCGGCGAAGAGGCCGAGCGCGCGGCGACGATCAATGCGGTACTCTACGCCCTGCCCCCGATCGTGGGCAATGTCATCGAACCCGTCGCGCGTGACGTGATCGAGGCGCGCAGCGGCTGGCTGCTGTGGGCGGGCGCCGGGGTGGCGCTGTGGACCGTTGGCAGTCTGGTCGAGACCATCCGCGATATCCTGCGGCGCGCCTACGGCACGCATGCGACGCACGCTTTCTGGAAGTATCGCTTGCTGTCGACCGGTGTTATCCTGAGCGCCGTTCTGTTGCTCCTTCTCAGCCTGATCGCGCAATTCGTGATCGGTGCGGCGCAGGAGGTGATTGCGGCCTATTTTCCGCAATTGGTCGACGGAGTTGGCGACCTGTTGCGGCTGACCCGCATCGTCCCGGCGCTGGGCCTGTTCGGTTCGCTCTATCTTATCTTCTATTCGCTGACCCCGTCCAAGTACCGGCGCAAACGCTATCCGAAATGGCCGGGAGTGCTGCTGACGACGCTGTGGTGGATCGCTGTCACCACGGTAATGCCTGCCGTGCTGCGGAATTTCTTCGCCTACGACCTGACCTATGGCGGGCTGGCCGGTGTCATGATCGTGCTGTTCTTTTTCTGGCTTGTCGGGCTCGGGGTGGTTATCGGCGCGGAATTGAATGCGGCACTGGCAGAAACGCCCGAAGAGGAATTCAGCCAGACGGAGGAGACCGACGAGGGTCGCCGGGCCGCGCTGGCGCGTGAGATGGAAGAAGAGGAACACGCAGCATGAGCGGGTTGATGGCAGGTAAGCGCGGGCTGATCATGGGGCTCGCCAACGACAAATCGCTGGCCTGGGGAATCGCCCGCCAGCTCGCCGAACACGGTGCCGAGATGGCGTTCTCATATCAGGGTGAAGCGCTGAAAAAGCGCGTCGGGCCGCTCGCCGAACAGCTGGGCAGCGATTTCCTCATCGAATGCGATGTCTCCGATATGGCAGCGCTCGACCGTGCATTCGAAACGCTCGCGGCACGCTGGGAGACGATCGACTTCATTGTCCACGCGATCGGCTTCTCGGACAAGAACGAGCTGCGCGGAAAGTATGTCGACACCAGCCTCGACAACTTCCTGATGACGATGAACATCTCGGCCTATTCGCTGGTCGCGGTGGCGAAGCGCGCCCAACCAATGATGACCGAGGGCGGTTCGATCCTCACGCTCACCTATTACGGCGCCGAGAAGGTGATGCCGCATTACAACGTGATGGGGGTGGCGAAGGCCGCGCTCGAAACGAGCGTGCAATATCTTGCCAACGACCTGGGCCCGCAGAACATCCGCGTGAACGCGATCAGCGCCGGCCCGATCAAGACACTGGCCGCAAGCGGCATCGGCGACTTCCGCTACATTCTCAAATGGAACGAGTTGAACTCGCCGCTTCGCCGCAATGTCACTATCGACGATGTCGGTGGTTCGGGGCTCTACTTCCTGTCCGACCTTTCTTCGGGAGTGACCGGCGAGACCCACCATGTCGACGCGGGGTACCACGTCGTCGGCATGAAGCAGGTCGACGCGCCCGATATTGCGGTGGTCAAGAGCTGACGATCAGGTTCTAGGCCACGTCTGGCCAGATCCCGCGGGTGTCGTAGACCTTCTTCCCGGTGCGTTCCTCGGGCGGAATGACCTTGAAGACATCGTGGTCGACCAGCGTGATCAGCACGCCCGATTCTTCCAGCGCGGTGTCGATGTCGACCAGTTCCGCCCCGGTCCCTTCGAACTCGACGGGAAGGTCACCCGCATAGGGTTCGACGACCTGCACCCGGCTGCCGTATTCGCGCGCCAGCGCCGCGGCGACGAATCGCGCGGGGCTTTCGCGGAAATCGTCGATATTGGCTTTGAAGGCGAGCCCGAGGCAGGCGATCTTCGCATCGGGATGCGCATCGGCCAGCGCCTTGGCGCGAGCCAGGACATGGTGCATCTTGGCGTCATTGGTATCGCGCGCCTGGCGAATGATCTTCGCCTCTTCGCGCGCGCCGTGGACGATGAACCAGGGATCGACAGCAATGCAATGGCCGCCCACGCCGGGCCCCGGGGTCAGGATGTTGACGCGGGGATGGCGATTGGCCAGCCGGATGACTTCCCACACGTCGAGTCCCTGCTTGTCGGCGATCATGGAGAGTTCGTTGGCGAAAGCGATGTTGACGTCGCGGAAGGCGTTCTCGACCAGCTTGGTCATTTCCGCGCTGCGGGCGTCGGTGGTGACGCATTCGCCCTTCACAAAGCGTTTGTAGAACGCCAGCGCCTTGCGCGCGCAACGCGGCGTGATTCCCCCGATCGAGCGGTCGTTATGCGTGAGCTCCTCGAGAATTTTCCCGGGCAGAACACGTTCGGGACAGTAGGCGATACTGACGTCGGGCTGCCCCTCGCCCAGCCCAGGCAATTCCAGATCCGGCCGTGCGGCCGCAATCGCATCGCGCATCGCCTCGGTCGTGCCGACGGGTGAGGTCGACTCGAGGATCACCGTGTCGCCCTTCTTGATCACCGCAGCAACCTGTTGCGCAGCTGCCATCACATAGCTCGTATCGGGCGTATGATTGCCATCCTTGGCGAAGGGCGTTGGGACCGCGATGACGAACACGTCGGCGGGTGCGAGGGTGGTCGATGCCGTCAGCAGGCCGCGTTGCACCACCGCCTGCACCAAGCCATCGAGATCGACTTCCTCGATATGGATTTCACCACGGTTGATCGTGTCGACGACGCTCTGTGTCACGTCGACGCCGTGGACGCGGCAGCCGGCACGAGCGATGATCGCCGCGGTAGGCAGTCCGATGTATCCGAGGCCGATGACGCAGACGTCGGGCTTGGTGTCACCACGCATGTAGAACTGGTCCCTGAACTTGTTTCGCCCGCTCTAGCGCGTGTCGGTAAATTTTACAGTAACGCGCCTCGGGCACCTGCCAGAAGATCGGCAATGCGGGCCGCCGACGCGCCGTCGCCGAATGGATTGTGCGCACGTGCCATCTCCGCATAGGCCGCTTTGTCGTCGAGCAAGCGCAGACATTCGCGCACGATCGTGTCGCTTTCGGTGCCGACGAGTCGCGCGGTTCCCGCCGCCACACCTTCCGGCCTTTCGGTGGTTTCGCGCATGACGAGTACCGGTTTGCCGAGCGCAGGCGCCTCCTCCTGCACCCCGCCGCTATCTGTTAGCATCAGGTGGCAGATATCGAGCAACCGCGCGAAATGCGGATAATCCAGCGGCTCGATCAGCGCGACATTGTCGAGATCGCCAAGCGCCGTATTCATGACCGAGCGCACATTGGGATTGAGGTGTACGGGGAAAATAACCCCTACGTCATCTCGTGAGGCGATTTTTCTGACCGCATTGGCGATTGCCGACATGCCCTCACCGAAGTTCTCGCGGCGGTGGCTCGTCACCCCGATTATTCGACGGCCCGCGAAACGCTTTTCGATGTCCGCCAGCCCTGACGCGAGTTGGGGGTCCCGCTCGATCCGCCGGGCAACCCATTGCAGCGCATCAATCACCGTATTGCCCGTGACATGGACGCTATCGGCCGCGACATTCTCCCGGAGCAGAGCCTCGCGCGCGGTCGGTGTCGGGGCGCAGTGCAGCGCGGCGAAACTGCCCACGACGCGGCGGTTCACCTCTTCTGGCCATGGCTGGTAGATATCGCCGCTGCGGAGTCCCGCCTCTACATGGCACACGGGAATCTTGCGGTAATAAGCCGCGATTGCGCCCGCCATCACCGTGGTCGTATCGCCCTGCACCACCACCCAATCGGGCCGTTCCTCGTCCAGCACCTTGCCGATCTCTACCAGCGCACGCGCCGTCAGCGCGTCGAGCGATTGGCCCGGCGTCATCAAGTCGAGATCGTAGTCGGGAGCAACGTCCGCGATCGACAGGACCTGATCGAGCATCTCGCGGTGCTGTGCCGAAATGCACACCCGACTGTCGAACCGCGGATCGGCATCGAGCGCGTGGATCAGTGGGAACAGCTTGATCGCTTCGGGACGCGTCCCGAACACGGTGAGAATCTTCAAGGGCGCGGCCATGCCCGCGATCTAGCGGCAAATGGTTAAGCGCCGATAGACCTTATTCGGGATCGGCAGGTTGCGGGAGCGACTGCTCGTCGGGCGTCTCCGCCGCGCGTTCACGCTCGAGCCTCTCCATATACTCACGCTCGATCATCTCGACGCGCTCCTGTTCGGCGGCGGCGTCTTCATCGATCGTCGCAAGGCGCTTGGCGCGTTCGGCGGCGATAATCTCACCGAAGCGGACGCCCGCGTCATTCGCCTTGTCGGCATAGGCATCGTTGATCATCTGCTGTGTGCAGCCGGTAAATCCGCCCGCGCCGGTCGGCGAGCACGACATGGTGCCGAAGGCGCCGACCATCTCGAACCGTTCGACCCGCTCCGCCCAGGACTGATTCTCCGGGCTTTCGGAGAAACGCAGGTTTTCGGGGATGCGGAATCGTTCGTTCTCCGCCTTGCGCGCGCACACCACGATCTGGTCGGTCGTGCTCTGCGGGCATTCGTCGTCGCCATAGACAATGACCATGTTGTAGCTGTCGTCCGCTGCCTCGTCGGCATCCTGAGCCAACGCCGCAGCCGGCATGGCCAGTGCGAGGCTGGCGAGAGCGAGAATTAGTTTCGGCATGGTCATCCTCTTGGGGCTGAACGGTACATTCGACATGGCGCCCGGCGCGCTGAACTGGTGCTGAAGCGTAGCGGGAGGGCGCCTGTTCCCGTCATACGCGCTCGGAGATGCGGATCGCCGCGCGGCACCCGATGCGAATCAGGCCCGACAGCAGCGGATAGGCCGGTGCACGCTCCGCGCCAGCCGCCAGTGCGGCGTCGCGATGTTCGCGCTCGTCTTCGCGAAACTCCTCGATCATCGCCGCGAGTTCGGGATCTTCGCCGCTGGCTTCCAACTGGTCGAGCTGGCGCGAATAGTGATCGTCGATCTCGGTTTCGACCGCGGCGGTGCAGGCCATCGCCGCTTCGGGACCGATCAGCGCGGTCACCGCGCCCAGCGCAAAACCTGCCCGATCCCAGAACGGTTGCAGGGCGGTTGGCCGCACTCCGCGCCGCGCCATGAGTGCATCGAATTTCGCCCGATGCCCCGCCTCCTGCTCGGCCATGCCGGCGATCTCGGCCGAATCGGGGCCGCGATCGCCCATCACGGCGAGCTGTCCGGCATAGATCCGGGTCGCGCCGAATTCGCCTGCCTGGTCGACGCGGATCATGCGGGCAATGTGATCGGGTACCTTGGTCATGCGCGACGATCCTTCATCAGCAAGCGACCGATAGCCAGTCCGGCAGCGGTGGAAACGAGAAAGTTGTAACCTGCGAGGCTGATGCCGAACAGCGTCCATGCTGGCTGGTCGCAGCGGACCAGCGGGGTATTCATGATATCCTCGAGTGCGTTGCCGGATCCGTTGCCGGCAACCAACGCGCAAGAGGTAATGCCCGGCCACCAGCCGTATTCGACGCCTGCGTGGAAGAGCCCGATCGCTCCCGAGGTCACGATCGCCAATGCCGCCAGAGCAGTCCAGAATCGCGCCAGCGGGCTCACATAGGCCAGCAAAGCCAGCCCTACCGCTGCGAAATGCGGCCAGCGTTGCCACCAGCACATCTCGCACGGGTACAGGCCAAACCCGTATTGCGACAGATAGGCGCCGCCCAGCAGCAGCGCGGGAACGGCGAGTGCGAGAATGCGCGCTAAACGGGCAGGCGGCGAAAGCGTCATAACCGGCGATCTAGCCTATTTGGTGCGCGCGGCAATGTTCTTGGGGCTCGTCCGCCGCAGCGTATCGAGCGCGTAATGGAGCTGGAAATCCTCGATGCCCTTGGCTTTCAGCTCGTCGGCGGTTTGCTGGAAGCGCGGATCATCGCGCGAGTCCTTCTCCACTGCGTCATCTGCAAGGCCAAGCTCGTTGACCAGATGTCCCCGCAGGTCGGATTCGCGCATTTGGAAACGCGCCCGTTTGGCGAGATCGGGATCGGACAGCTGAGGGACGGTGATATCGGGATCGATTCCGCCCTCCTGAACCGAATGGCCAGCCGGCGTGTAGTAGCGCGCCGTGGTGAGTTTGAGCGCCGCGTCGCGGCCTAAGGGGAGCAGCGACTGGACGCTGCCTTTGCCGAAACTGCGCTCACCCATCACCACTGCGCGACGATGGTCCTGCAACGCGCCGGCAACGATTTCCGACGCCGAGGCAGAACCGGCATCGATCAGCACGACGATGGGCAGGCCCGAAGCGATATCGCCACGGAAGACCGTTTCCGCATCGTAAGCGATGTTCTCGCCCCTCGCACGGCCGCGCTGCGAAACGATGCGTCCCTCGGTCAGGAACAGGTCCGACAGGGCAACCGCCTCGTCAAGCGAACCACCGGGATTCGAGCGCAGATCGAGCACCAGACCGGTAACCCGCCCGCTGGCTTCGCCCTTGAGCGCCTCCCAGGCAGAGAACACGTCGCTACCGACATCGCGCGAGAACTCATTGACCATGATGTGGCCGATGTTGCCCTCGTGCAGCTCCCAGGTAACCGGTTCGAGCTCGATCACGCCGCGGGTCACATCGAGATCGAAGGGTTCGTCGCGTCCCGGGCGGAATATTGTCAATTGGATCGACGTGCCTTCGCGCCCGCGCATTTGCGCCACCGATTCGTCGAGCGTCTGGCCGACGATCAGCCGACCGTCGAGATGGGTGATGAAGTCACCCGCCTTGATGCCCATCTTGTCGGCCGGGCTCCCGCGAAAGGGCGAGATCACCTTGACTGCGCCATCTTCGGCCACGACCGACAGGCCGAGACCCGAATAATTGCCGTCGATCATCGTTTCGAGCCGCTGGAGATCGCTGCCGTCGAGATACCCCGAATGCGGATCGAGCGCGGACAACATGCCGTCGATCATGCCACGCATGAGCGTCTCGTCCTCGACCGGCTCGACATAACTGGCCTTGATGCGCTGATAGACCGCCAGCACCTTGGCGAACTCAGGCCCGGCGCGGCCTTCGACCTGTGCCAGGCTGGCAGTGGTCGCGGGAATGAGCGCGACTGCGGTGACCAATGCGGCCGAACGGGCGAGAGCGGCGAATTTCATGCGTTGCGGGACTCCTTTGAGCGCGGCCAATCTATCGCCTGCACGCGGTTAATGCCAGATGAGCATGTTTGGTGCCCGCCGGCAGCCCGCCTATCGACCGATGGCTAACCCAGATAGTCGAGCGGATTGACCGGATTGCCATCCTGCCGCAGTTCGAGCGCGATCGCACCGCCCGCCGCTGGAGCGCGGCCGATCGGGGATCCCGCTGAAATGGTCTGGCCGACCGCAACGTCGAGGGCACCCATGCCGGTAACCAGACTGGTCCAGCCATTGTCGTGTTCGACGATCACAATCCGCCCGTAACCGCGATAAGGACCGGCGAAGACGATCCTCCCATGCGCCGGAGCGATCACTTGTCCCCGTTCGCGCGCAAGCAGTGCAATCCCCGCCTGCCGCTGACCGCTTGGCCCGATTTCGCCGAAGCCGGTGGCGATTTCGCCTTCGACGGGGAGCTGGTATCTGGAAGGAGGGGCGGTTTCGCTGGGCAGGGGCTCCGGAACAGCCGATGGACGCGCGGCGGTCGGGTCGGCCGGGCGCATCAAGGGGCCGGGCAAGGCAGCGAGTTGCTGGCGAAGCGACCCGGCAGCCTCGAGCTGTCCGACAAGCTGGTCGAGATCGAGCGCCTGTTCGGCCAGTACCAGTGCGCGTTGCGCCTCGCGATCCGCCCCACCCGCAGCCTGCTGGGCCTTGAGCCGTTCCTGTGCGGCGCGGGCAACCAATTGCCGGCGCCGCTGCAGCAGGACGGCCTCGCTATCGCGGCGTTGCACCAGCGCAGCGCGCGCCTCGCTCTCGAGTTCGCGAGCGCGATCGAGCTCTTGGCGTAAGGCCGCAGTCCGCTGGCGCACGACGGGAATCGTGCTGTCGAGCAGCGCTCGGGTATAGACGAGGTCGCGCAAGGACCCCGATTGTAGCGCCGAAAGCGCGAGTGGCCGGCGCGACATCGATTGCAATGCCCCGGTAAGTTGCACCAGCGGGGTGCGGCGCTGCGCCAGCCGGCGATCAAGCTTCCGGCGTTCGCGATTGGCCAGGGCCAGGGCGGCCTCCGCCGCAGCAACACCCGCCTCGGCCTGCTGGACACGCGCAGCCAACGCCGCGGTTTCGGCGCGGGCCTTCGCCGCCGCCTCGCGCGACGCCGCAGCCTGCCGCTCCAGCTTCTCACCGCGCGCGCGCGCATTGCGCTGTTGCTGGCGCGCGGCGTCCAATGCGGCGCGGGCGTCTTCGGTTGTCTCGATCTGTGCCGGCGCCTGCGCGATCGCGGGCAGGCACAGCACGGCGGCTGCGGCAAGTGCGGCGATGGCGGCGTGGCGGCGCATGGCGGATACCTGCCCGATCAACCGCTGCGATGATAGGGGTGGCCGGCGATGATGGTGGTTGCACGATACAATTGTTCCGCCAGCATCGCACGCGCCAGGAGGTGCGGCCAGGTTGCACGGCCAAAGGCAAGCAGCAGATCGGCCCCGGCTCGCTCTGCCTTCGAATGTCCGTCTGCTGCACCCAGCACGAAGCGGCACTCACGCATTCCGTCATCGCGCCACCGCTCGAGCATGGCGGCCAGTTCCTCGGAGGGCAGATCGCGCCCTCGTTCGTCGAGCAACACCGTCTTGTAAGGGGTTTGCGGTTCGGGAACGCGCCCACCGGTCTCGGGCAGTTCGGTAAGCTTGAGGGGCCAGGTCAGGCGCTTTTCATAGCGCGCGACCAGTTCAGCCTCGGGCGAGCGGGCTATCTTGCCCCGGGCAATAATGTGGAGGAGCACGCGATAGACCCTTCGGCCACGGCGTGGTTCACCGGAGGCCGAGGGGCCTCAGGCGGTGCCAGCCACCGGGGGCGCATCGCCGAACGCCCACATGCGTTCGAGATTGTAGAAGCTGCGCACTTCGGGGCGGAACAGGTGAACGACGACATCGCCCGCATCGAGCAGCACCCAGTCCGCCGCAGGCAAGCCTTCCAGCTTGACCGGGCCGAAACCGGCCTGCTTGACCTTCTCGGCGAGCTTCTGCGCCATCGCAGCTACCTGGCGAGTCGAGCGACCCGACGCGATCACCATATGATCGGCGATCGAGCTCTTGCCTTCGAGATCGATGGTGACGACCTCCTGCGCCTGGTCGTCGTCGAGCTGCTGCAGCACGAGCTTGAGCAACGGATCGGTGGTTGCGTCAGCCAAGTCGACGACCTGTGCCGAAGCGGTCCCGGAAGCGGGCGGATTGGTATGCGCCTGTGTCATAGGCGGAAGCGGTACTCCTGGATTGAAAGGCTCGGGCCATGAGGAACACAACGCGCATCATGGCGCGGTGGTTTCCCCACCCGACGGTATCAAACGATGCGTCAGTTGGTCCCGTGGAGGCGGTCCGGCGAAGCGTGAGGCCCAGTCGGGATCGGCGCGGCGTATGGCCGTGGCCGATCTTTCGTCCGGATCAAATCGCAAGGTCACCAGTGCCGGCGCGCTCCATTCGCCCCCGTTCACAAAGCTGGACAGTGGCATCGAAAAGCGCCGCAGCCAGGCCATCGCGGGGCTCGCGACAGCAGCGCCATCATAGCCGGGCCGCGCGACAACCGCAATCGGCATCGTACGTGCGATCCCGCGCCAGTCGCGCCACCGATGAAACTGCGCAAGATTGTCGGATCCCATCAGCCAAACGAACCGGTGCTTCGGGTAGCGTCGTTCGATCGCACGCAAGGTATCGACGGTATAGCGCGTGCCCAGTTCGCGTTCGACGGCAGTGACACGGATCGGCGCTCGGCGCGCCTGCGCCATCGCGGAGCGAACCCGTACCCCGAGCGGGGCCATGCCCGCCCTGGGCTTCAGCGGATTGCCCGGACTGACCATCCACCATACCTCGTCGAGCCCGAGCGCCCGCAGGAGGAACAGCGATATCCGCCGATGCCCGCCATGGGCAGGATTGAAGCTGCCCCCGAGCAACCCGATTCGCTTACCGCCCGTCTTCGCAACTTCGCTCTGCTCAATCATCGTTTACAAGCAAGGACTTACGGCCCCCTCTCTTGTTGTGGCCGCCAAGGTGGCACCGATATCCATCACGCCCGACGCGATTTTTGATCGCCGGAAAGAATTGTATAAAAACGACTCGTCCCGTCCCAGCATCGACTCATGGATTCTATGGGAACCGCGATTCGATTTCGAAAGGAACCTTTGGTAGCGCCTTTCCCGGGACGTCGAAGACCATAAGGGACGGGTCGTTTTGAGCAACAAGATCGCCGCAAATGGCTGGGGGAGCCGTGTGCGAAGCTGGTTTCCGGAGCGTGAGTTTTTCATGCGCTCGCAGGGCCAGGTACGCTTTATCACTCTTTCATCGCGTTTTCAGATGACCGCCGCCGCGCTGGCCCTGTCGGCGCTGGCAGTATGCACTGCGTCGGTCGGTGTGGCGGGCTGGACGCAATATCGTGCCGAAGCCGACCGGCTCTCTCTGCTCGACCGCGAAGCGCGCGTGGCCACGGCCGAAGAGCGTGTCGATGCCTATGGCGACGATATCGCCGCGGTGAAGGAAGACCTCAACCGCCGGATGGAGTTCCTCGAAGTCATTGGCGAAGCACTGCCCGAGGATCTGAAAGTTGCCGGCAGTGTCAGCGAAAGCGCAACCGAAGCCACCGAGACGGTCGAGAAGGTTAGCGCGGCTTTCCCCGAAGCGGCAGCGCTGGCTCGCATCGAAGCGCGCCAGCTGGCGCTCGTCGAAGGCCTGACCCAATATGCGGACTGGCGTTCTCAGCGTGCCGCGAATGCGCTTCGCAAGCTGGGTCTCGACCCGGACGGCATGATCCGCAATGCCGAGCGCGGCGCGATGGGTGGTCCGCTTGAAAAGCTGGCTACCAATTCGGACGGCACGATCGATCCTCGGTTCGAACGCCTGGGCCTTTCGGTCGCGCGGATGGACGCGCTCGAACGCGGGCTCGAAGGCGTACCGCAGGTCACCCCCGCGCACATCAGCATGATTTCGAGCGGCTTCGGCTATCGCCGCGATCCCTTCACCCGTCGCGGCGCAATGCACAAGGGGCTCGATTTCAAGGGCGCGATAGGAACGCCGATCCGTGCCGCATCTGCCGGTCGCGTCAGCTTCGTCGGCTGGAAGGGCGGCTACGGCAAGACGGTGGAAATCACGCATGGCAACGGCCTGATGACGCGCTATGCGCACATGTCGCGGTTCGATGCAAAGGTCGGTCAACAGGTCGGCGCCGGAGCAACGATCGGCGCTATCGGCAATACCGGCCGCTCGACCGGCCCGCACCTCCACTTCGAGGTACGAATTAACAATCGCGCGGTCAATCCGCGTACCTTCCTGGAGACCGCTCCCAATGTTCTCGAAGAAATCCGGCGAGCACCCCAGCTCGCCAGCAACAGCAAGTAATTCGGGACGCGAGCGCATGGCCAGCAAGAGCAATTCGACCTTCTCGGTCCTCGGATCGGATCTTTCCATCACCGGCGACATCACGGCTTCGGCCGATCTCCATATCGACGGATCGGTCGAAGGCGATATCGCCTGCTCGGCTCTGGTTCAGGGCGAAAGCAGCACCGTCAAGGGCGCGGTGAAGGCCGAGACCGCCCGGCTTGCCGGCACGGTGGAGGGTTCGATCACTGCCCGGGAACTGGTCATCCTGAAGACGGCCAAGATCACCGGCGACGTGTTCTACGATGCATTGACGATCGAACAAGGTGCGCAGGTCGAAGGCCGCTTCGCGCATCGCGACGCGAAGGGCAAACCGGCCGTCCAACCGGGCGGCGCCGGCGCCAAGGCCGAAGTCACCGTCGCGGGCTGACACCCGCTCGGCAAAGACACCCGAGGCCACCCGCGCATGCAGCGCTGGCGGCCTTTTTCTCAATCAGTCCAGCACTTCCGCGCGCAATGCCTTGCGATCGAGCTTGCCGATCATGGTCTTCGGCAGTTCATCGCGGATCACGACCTCGTCGACGCGCTCGTGCTTGCCGACACGCGCGTTGAGCCATTCGCGCAGGTCTGCACGGCTGGTCTCGCGCCCGGAATTGAGCGTGACATAGGCGACCGGTGCTTCGCCGCGATAGGAATCGGGTCGGCCGATGACCAGCGCTTCCTTGACGCCGGGGTGTTCGAGCAGGACGTCTTCGACCTGGCTGGGAAACACCTTGAAACCGCCCACCGCGATCATGTCCTTGATCCGGTCGACAATCTCGAGAAAGCCGTCCTCGTCGACCGTGGCCACATCGCCGGTGCGCAGCCATGTCTTGCCCTGATGTTCGACGAAAACATCCTTCGCCGCGTCCGGACGATTCCAGTAGCCCTGCATGATCTGCGGACCATGCAGCGCCAGTTCGCCCGGCTCGCCATCCGGTGCGAGGATGCTCGGGTCCTCCTTGTCCAGCAGCAGGACTTCGGTGCCCATGACGACCTGACCGATCGTCCCGGGCTTGCGCGTGCCGCGATAGGGGTTGGTCGAGATGACACCCGAGCTTTCGGTGAGACCGTAACCCTCCACCAGCCGCACCCCCGTCGCGGCTTCGAACTTGTCGCGCAGCGGTGCTGGAAGCGGCGCACCGCCGGAAATGCAAACACGAAGGCTCGAGAGATCCGTCTTGGCCAGCGCGGGATGGTCGAGCAGCGCCTGGAACATGGTCGGCACGCCGGGGAAGCCGGTAGCGCGATGCTTTTCGATCGTCTTCAACACCTGGCCCGCATCGAAGCGCGGGACCATGGCGATGGCCGCGCCGGTTACCACGGCATGGTTGAGCAGCGCGGTGTTCGCGAAGACGTGGAAGAACGGCAAAGCGCCGAGGAAGACTTCGTGCGCCGGATCGCCGAACGGATTGAGACCGGCGGTTTGCTGCGCGTTGATAGAGAGATTGGCATGGGTCAGCATCGCCCCCTTGGGCGTGCCGGTGGTCCCGCCGGTGTATTGCAACAGCGCGAGCGAATGCGGATCGACCTCGGGCAGCGCCGCCTTGCCCTCGCGCCCTCTGGCGAGAAATTCACGCCACGCGAGAACACTCTCTTCATGGGAAACGCGCGCTATCTTCTTGCGCCCGAGGACGCGCATGGCGAGCCCCTTGAAGGTTGGCAGCATCTCTGCGAGCGAGCTTACCACGAGCGTTCTTAGCGCCGAGCCGCGCAGAACTTTTTCGGCCGTGGCATAGAGCTCCGGAACGTCGACCGTCACCAGCAGCCGCGTGCCCGAATCCGCGACCTGCTGTTCGAGCTCCTCGACCGAATAGAGCGGCGAGAAATTCACCACGACCGCGCCGGCCATCATCGCCCCGTAATAGGCGACGACATAACTCGGGACATTGGGCAGGAAGAGCCCGACCCTGTCCCCGGCAGCGATGCCGCGCCGGATCAGCGCCTGTGCGAAGGCTTGCGCATCGCGAAAGAGTTCATCGTAAGTGTAGCTGCGGCCGAGAAAATGCAGCAGAGGCGCATCGGGAGCGGCCCGCGTGCTGCGCGCGAACATGGCCGGCAGAGCCATGGGTTCGAAAGTGGTATTCCAAGGCACCGGGTGATGGTTGGGAAGCTTGCTTACATCCATGTCAGTAGCATGGAGTAATGCGCCTCAAACGCAAGCAAAAAGGCGGGCGAAGTCCGCACTCCGCCCGCCTTTCAGTATCCTTGCGTAGCGCAGATCAGACGTCGGTGGGCTCACCCGTTTCGCCGGTCTCTTCGGCAGCACGCTTGGCCTCCAGCCAGGCAGCCGCTTCGGCTTCCTGCGCGGCCTCGGCGGCAGCCTTTTCATTGGCGTCGCGTTCGGCGCGCAGTTCCTCGATCAGCTTCTCGCGATCGCTGCCCGTCCCGCCCGAAGGTGCCGGCGCCGCTTCGTCGTCGACCGGCAGATTCTTGGCCGCCTTGGCCACAACCGCGTCGAGTTCGCGCTGCGAACACAGGCCGAGTGTAACGGGGTCCTTGGGCTGGATGTTCTGGATGTTCCAGTGGCTGCGCTCGCGGATCGCACCGATCGTGTTGCGCGTGGTGCCGATCAGCTTGCCGATCTGCGCATCGGAGATTTCGGGGTGGTTGCGCAGGATCCATGCGATCCCATCGGGCTTGTCCTGCCGCTTCGACACCGGCGTATAGCGCGGCCCTTTGGTCCGGCTGACCGCGACCGGCGCGCGCTGCATCTTGAGACGATATTCGCTGTCGGCCTGACCTTTCTCGATTTCGTCCTGGGTCAGTTCGCCCGCATGGACCGGATCGCGGCCGGTGTACTTGCTACCCGCAAGATCGTCCGCCATCGCCTGCACTTCGAGAATATGAAGGCCGCAGAATTCGGCGATCTGTTCGAACGACAGGCCGGTGTTGTCGACGAGCCAGGTGGCGGTCGCATGCGGCATCAACGGTTTGGGTTGGTCGGCCATGAATATGCCTTTTCTCGTCTTGCGAAAATAGAAGGCCGCCCCTCGCGGGACGGCCGTTATCCTGCCGATGTAGGCGAGAGTGTCGGATTCGGCAAGCGAAAGCCTCAGGCGCCGGGCAGTTCCTCCGCCTCGAAGGCCGCCAGCCCGGCAAGGAACTGACCGGTCGCGGCTGCCCAGCTGAATTGGGCGCCATAGGCCGCGCAGGCATTGCGGTCGCAGAACAGAGCGGCGCCGATCGCCCGGTCGAGTTGCTCACCGAGGGCGCCGACTTCGGGGGTGACGATATCGCAGGGCCCGGGAACGGGAAAGGCCGCGACGGGAGTTCCACAGGCCAGCGCCTCGATCATCACCAGCCCGAATGTATCCGTCCTGCTGGGGAAGACGAAGACATCCGCCCCCGCATAGCAGCCCGCAAGATCCCTTCCCGAACGCCGACCGAGGAAATGCGCCTCGGGATATTTCGCGCGCAATGCGGCCAGCGCCGGGCCATCGCCCACCACCACCTTGCTGCCGGGATACTCGCTTTCGAGGAAAGCCTCAATGTTCTTCTCGACCGCGACGCGTCCGACATAGAGCTGGATCGGGCAGGGCAGGTCTGCGAATTCAGGCGGTGGCGGTGCATCGGGAGTGAAGCAGGACAGGTCGACGCCACGGCTCCAGCGATGCAATTGCGTCAGCCCGTGAGCGCGCAATTCTTCGCTGATGCTGTCGGTCGCCACGAGCACCCGGCGCGCGGGCCGGTGGAACCACTCGATGTAACGCCAGAACCATTCAGCGGGCAAACGCGTGCGCTTGGCCAAATAATCGGGAAACTGCGTGTGGTAGGCGGTGGTGAAGCGGATCGCATGCCGCGCACAATAGCTGCGCGCGATCATGCCCAGTGGGCCTTCGGTCGCTATGTGGATCGCTTCGGGAGAGAATTCGCGCAGACGCGATGCCACCGCGCCCGGGCGCGTCACGGCCAGCCGTATCTCGGGATAGGTCGGGCACGGAAGGCTGGCGAACTGATCGGGCGACACCACCAGCACTTCATGGCCATGCGCTCGCAATTGCTCGCATGTCGTCGTCAAAGTGCGAACCACACCGTTCATCTGCGGCAGCCAGGCGTCGGTAACGATCGCGATACGCTGCGGGAAGGCAGCGGCTTCCGACAGGTGGGCAGGCGCTGTGAAATGCGCGGTCACGCGGCCTCCGAAACTGACGGCGTGACGTCACCTGCAGACCGGTCGCGCCGCGCGACTTCTTCAGGCCAGTGAAGGATCTCCATGCGCCCGTCGAAATGCTCGACCAGTGCATTGCAGCCTTCGACCCAATCACCGTCGTTCCAATATTCGACCGTGCGCCCATCCCATTCGAAATCGCGGAACTCGGCGGTGTGGATATGACCGCAGACAACCCCGTCCACTCCGCGCTCTGCCGCTGCACGGGCAACGACTTCCTCGTATTTCGAGATGAACTCGACCGCGTTCTTGACCTTGTGCTTGGCGGCCTTGGAAATCGACCAATAGGGCAGTCCGAGCCGCTTGCGCGCGGCGGCCACCCAATTGTTGAGCTTCATCATGACGTGGTACAGCGCGTCGCCGACGAAGGCGAGCCAGCGATGGGCCAGCATGATCGTATCGAATTCGTCGCCATGCAGCACCATCAGGCGGCGCCCGTCCGCGGTATCGTGGAAGGCCGCGCGCATGATCTCCACCCCGCCGAAATTCATTCCGCTGAAGGGGCGGACCATCTCGTCGTGATTGCCGGGAATATAGACGATCTTGGTGCCCCGCTTGGCACGCTTCAGAATTCGCCAGACGATATCGTTGTGTTCGGGTGGCCAGTAGAACTTCTTCTTCAGCCGCCAGCCGTCGATGATATCACCGACGAGATACATGGTCTCACTATCGGTATGGTCGAGGAAGTCGATCAGCAGCTCGTGGTTGCACCCCTTGGTGCCGAGGTGGACATCGCTGATCCAGATTGTGCGAAACTTGCGGCGTTCGCCGGTCGTGCGCTCTGGAACGCTGGGCCGGATCGAGGGAAAGCTCGCGACTTTGTGTGCGGCATCGAACTGATTGGGCAGATCATTCATGGGCCGGGTCCCCTGATGGGTGTCAGCCCTGACATGGCGTAAGATTGTTACGTGCGATTCACATTGTCGTTACCGAATCGCGACATTGCGACAATGACGGGTCATTGCATGGGGATGAAATCAGGCAAGTCCCGCATGCGGTCGAGCCATGCGCCGATGGAGGGATAGTCGCCCAGGCCGAAGCCGCCTTCTTCGGCGGTATGGGTATATGCGAACAGCGCGATATCGGCGAGAGACACCGCTCCGCCGACGAACCAGTCGTGCTTCGCAAGGTGACGATCCATCGACGCCAGCGCGTCGCATCCGGCAATGCGCTTCGCCATCATCTGCGCTTTCTGCTGCGGCGCAAGCTGAGCCTCGCCGACGAAATGCAGCCAGAACCGCAGTGTCGCGATATTGGGCTCGTGGCTGTTCTGTTCGAAAAACATCCACCGCAGCATTTCCGCCTGTGCAAAACGATCCCGCGGGATCAGCGCGCTATCGCCCGCGAGATACCAGCAGGCGGCATTGCTTTCGGGAAGGAAACGATCGTCGATCTCGAGCACGGGAATGCGGCCGTTCGGATTGACGTTGGCGAGGAATTCAGGCGTGCGCGTCTCACCCGCGAGAATGTCGTACTGCCGGGTGGCGAGCGGGAGGCCGAGCAGCGCAGCGGTAAGCTTGATCTTGTAGCAATTGCCGCTGCGCGAATCCTCGTGGAGGATCGGGTCACTCACCGCCAACCTCGAGCACGATCTTCCCGATGTGATCGCCCGCCTCCATGTGGGCATGCGCCGCCCCCGCCTCCGCCAGCGGGAAGCTGCGATCCATTACCGGCGCAATGGCTCCCTCTTCGAACAGCGGCCACGCATGGTTGTAAATCTCATCCGCCAGCAAGGCCTTGAACTCGTCGGAGCGGGGCCGCAAAGTCGACCCGGTCAGCACCAGCCGCTTGCGCATTACAGTGGCCATGTTGATCTGTGCCTTGAGCCCGCCCAGCACCGCGATCGTCACGTGGCGGCCGTCTTCGGCAAGGCACTCGATATTGCGCGCCACGTAATCGCCCGAGACCATGTCGAGCACCACGTCGACACCCTTGCCGCCAGTGAAGCTTTTCACTTCCTCGACGAAGTCCTGCGTCTTGTAGTTGACCGCCAGATCGGCCCCGAGGTCGCGGATCGCCTGGCACTTCTCTTCGCTACCCGCGGTTGCGACCACCTGCATTTCGAAGGCCTTGGCCAGCTGGATCGCCATGGTGCCGATCCCGCTCGTGCCACCATGGACCAGCAGGCTTTCGCCATCGCGCGCCCAGCCGCGCTCGAACAGATTGTGCCAGACGGTGAACAGGGTCTCGGGAATGGCTGCTGCAACATCCAGCGCCATGGTGTCGGGCACGCGCAGGCAATGCGCCGCATGCGCGAGGCAATACTCGGCGTATCCCCCGCCCGAAACCAGCGCGCAAACGCGGCGGCCGAGCATTTCCGGCGGTGCGCCGATGCCGGTGGCCACCACCGTGCCCGCCACTTCCAGCCCCGGAATTGGTGATGCCCCCGGTGGCGGGGGATAGAAGCCCTGCCGCTGGATGACGTCGGGCCGGTTGACCCCCGCATGCGCGACCCGGATGAGAACCTGGTTCTCGCCCGGATGGGGTACCGGCAGGGTCTCGGCGCGGAAGACCTCTGGCCCCCCTGGATCGTCGAACCCCATGGCGGTCATCGTCTTGGGCAAATCCGCAGCCACTTTTCCCCCTTCTCTTCGCAACTTGCATGTCATCCCGGGCACGCAAGCGGTGCAATACCGCGCGGCCCCGTTGACAGCAACCACACAGAATTGCGAGATTGTCCGCGATGGATGACGATGCGAGTCCGCGCCCCAGGGGCGACGCCGCCAGCCTTTTGGCCACCGAAGATCTCGGGCCCTATTCGCAGGACGAGCTCAAAGCACGCATCGCCCTGCTCGAAGCCGAGATCGTACGCGTCGAGAAACATCGCCTTTCTGCCGCTGCACATCGCGATGCGGCGGAGGCCTTGTTCGGACGCAAGGATTAGTTGCGCGATGCGGGGGCTGAAATCATCGGTCCGCGTGCCCATATCGCCTGCCTATACAGCTTTGGCTAACCTTCGGCCCATAGGCTGTCCCGTGCTCGCCTTTTGCGAGTCCCAAGCGAAAGACTTCTGAATGCCCAGCTTTGCCGCCAATCTCGAAAAGACCCTTCACGCCGCGCTGACCGATGCGGGCGAGCGTCGGCACGAATATGCGACGCTCGAGCACCTCCTGCTCGCACTGATCGACGACGAGGACGCCGCGCAGGTCATGTCTGCCTGCGGTGTCGATCTCGGCGAGCTGACCGCAGTGGTGAAGCAATATCTCGAACAGGAATACCAGTCGCTGCAATCGGACGAGAGCGCCGACCCGCAGCCGACCGCGGGTTTCCAACGCGTGATCCAGCGTGCGATCCTGCATGTGCAGTCGAGCGGCAAGGACACGGTAACGGGCGCCAATGTGCTGGTCGCGTTGTTCTCCGAGCGCGACAGCTACGCGGTCTATTTCCTGCAACAGCAGGACATGAGCCGCCTCGATGCCGTCAGCTTCATCAGCCACGGCATCGGCAAGGGCGGCAAGCAGGTCGAGAACCGCCCGCCCGAAGGCGCCGACGGCACAGAGGCGGCGAACGAGGACAAGGCGGGCGACAAGGGCAAGAAGGAAACCGCCCTCGACCAGTTCACCGTCAACCTGAACCGCAAGGCCGAGGACGGCCGCATCGATCCGTTGATCGGCCGTGGACCCGAAGTCGATCGCACGGTGCAGATTCTGTGCCGGCGCAGCAAGAACAACCCGCTCTACGTCGGAGACCCGGGGGTAGGCAAAACCGCTATTGCCGAAGGGCTCGCGCGCAAGATCGTCGAGGGCGAGGTCCCCGAGGTCCTGCAGGAAGCGGTGATCTATTCGCTCGACATGGGCGCGCTGCTCGCCGGCACGCGTTATCGCGGCGATTTCGAGGAGCGCCTCAAGCAGGTGGTCAACGAGCTTGAAGGCATGCCCGAGGCGATCCTGTTCATCGACGAGATCCACACGGTGATCGGCGCCGGCGCGACGAGTGGCGGGGCGATGGATGCCTCGAACCTGCTGAAGCCCGCGCTGTCGAGCGGAGCGATCCGGTGCATCGGTTCGACCACCTACAAGGAGTTCCGCAACCATTTCGAGAAGGACCGCGCGCTGCTGCGCCGGTTCCAGAAGATCGACGTGAACGAACCGACCGTCGAGGACACGATCAAGATCCTCAAGGGGCTCAAGACCGCGTTCCAGGACCATCACAAGGTGACCTACACTGCGGACGCGCTGAAAACCGCGGTCGAGCTGTCGGCGCGCTACATCAATGATCGCAAGCTGCCCGACAAGGCGATCGACGTGATCGACGAGGTCGGAGCGATGCAAATGCTGGTGCCGCCCAGCCGCCGCAAGAAGAAGATCACCGCGCGCGAGATCGAGGCGGTCATCGCGACGATGGCGCGGATCCCGCCCAAGTCGGTCAGCAAGGACGACAAGAAGGCACTCGAGAATCTCGAGCGCGATCTCAAGCACGTGGTCTTCGGGCAGGACGCCGCGGTCAAGAAGCTCTCGACCGCTATGAAGCTCAGCCGCGCAGGCCTGCGCGATCCCGACAAGCCGATCGGTTCGTTCCTGTTTTCGGGCCCGACCGGCGTCGGCAAGACCGAGGTCGCGCGCCAGCTCGCCAGCATCATGGGAATCGAGCTCAAGCGTTTCGACATGTCCGAATATATGGAGCGCCACAGCGTTTCGCGGCTGATCGGCGCACCTCCGGGCTATGTCGGTTACGACCAAGGCGGCCTACTGACCGATGCAGTCGACCAGAACCCGCATTGCGTGCTGCTGCTCGACGAAATCGAGAAGGCACATCCCGACCTGTTCAATATCCTGCTGCAGGTGATGGATAATGGCCGCCTGACCGACCATCACGGCAAGACGGTCGATTTCCGCAATGTGGTGCTGATCATGACCACCAATGCGGGCGCGGCCGACATGGCGCGCCAGGGCATCGGGTTCGGCGACGTGAGCAAGGAAGACGCGAGCGAGGAAGCGGTGAAGCGCATGTTCACCCCGGAGTTCCGCAACCGTCTCGATGCGATCGTTCCCTTCGGCTATCTCGGCAAGGACACCGTTGCGCGGGTGGTCGACAAGTTCATCCTCCAGCTCGAGCTCCAATTGGCCGAGCAGAATGTCGATATCCAGTTCGACAAGGATGCGCGCGCATGGCTGGCGGACAAGGGCTACGATCGCCTCTATGGCGCCCGCCCGATGGGCCGCCTGATCCAGGAACGGATTAAGCAGCCGCTGGCCGAAGAACTGCTGTTCGGCAAGCTGGCCGATGGCGGCGAGGTCTCTGTGACGATGAAGGACGACAAGCCGGCCTTCGAACTCACCCCCGCCCCGCCCAAGACGAAGGCCAAGCGCACGCCTCCGAAGAAGAAGGCGGCCGGCAAGACATCCGTCCCGAAGAAGCCCGAAGCCGATGCGAGCGAGGGCAGCGACGGCGGCAAGGGCTGAACCATTCGCAACCACCCAAAGGGGCGCCACCGGGAACGGTCGGCGCCCTTTTCGTTTGAATCGGCAATGCCCGCAGCAGCCCCCTTCTCCTGGATAAGGCCCGAACCATGGGGGATTCATGTCGTCCCCGCCGATTGCTGGCTCGATCCCTCGCGCGCGGTGGACCATGCGCTGGTGACCCATGGCCACGCCGATCATGCGCGGGGCGGACACGGGCGAACCGTCGCCACGCCCGAAACGCTGGCGATCATGGAACTGCGCTATCGCACCGGCGCCGAAGATGATGCGGGACAGATCCCGCACAAGGCGGTGCCAGTGGAATATGGCGAGACGATCCGCCTGCCGGGCGGGGTCGACGCGACCTACATCCCCGCAGGCCATGTCCTCGGCAGTGCGCAGATCCTGCTCGAACACGCAGGCGAACGCGTAGTCGTCACAGGCGACTACAAGCGCCGTGCCGATCCGACCTGTGCGCCCTTCGAAGTTGCGCCGTGCGACATTTTCATCACCGAAGCGACGTTCGGCCTGCCCGTTTTCTGCCATCCGCCGATCGAGGAAGAGATGGCCAAGTTGCTGGAGCGCCTCGCCGCACATCCCGATCGCTGCGTGCTGGTAGGCGCGTATGCGCTCGGCAAGGCACAGCGAGTCATCGCCGAACTGCGCGCTGTCGGGCATCGCCAGCCGATCTACCTGCACGGCGCAATGGAAAAGATGTGCCGCCTCTACGAGGAACACGGGATCGACTTGGGCGAATTGCGACTGGTGTCCGACCACACGAAAGAAGAGATGCGCGGCCATGTCGTGATCAGCCCCCCGGGCGCGCTCAACGATCGCTGGAGTCGCCGGTTGCCCGAACCGGTCACCGCCATGGCCAGCGGCTGGATGCGCGTTCGTCAGCGCGCGCGGCAACGCAATGTCGAACTGCCTCTGGTGATTTCCGACCATGCCGACTGGGGTGAATTGACGCGCACCATCGAAGAGGTCGACGCGCAGGAAAACTGGATCACGCACGGCCGCGAGGACGCATTGCTGCGCTGGTGCCAATTGCACCAGCGCCGGGCCCGTGCGCTGGCGCTCGTCGGTTACGAAGACGAAGACGACTAGGGGTGGAAGAATTCGCCGCCCTGATCGACGCGCTGGTCTATACGCGGAGCCGCAACGAGAAGCTGCGGCTGATCGGCGAATATTTGCGCGCCACCCCCGATCCCGATCGGGGCTGGGCTCTCGCTGCGCTCGCCGACGGGCTCGACTTCCCTGCGGTCAAGAGCTCGACCATCCGTAATCTGCTGAAGGACCGGATCGATCCGGTGCTGTGGACGCTCAGCCGCGATTTCGTCGGCGACACCGCGGAGACTGCCAGCCTGCTGTGGCCCGCACCAGACAAGGCGCCCTCTCCCCCCACCGTCGGCGAGGCGGTCGAACTGCTTGGCGGCATGAACCGCAAGAGCGTTCTATCCGAGCTCCCGCTGCTGCTCGACCGGCTCGATCCCTCGGGCCGCTATGCGTTGCTCAAGCTGGCGACGGGCGGCATGCGGATCGGCGTGTCCTCGCGGCTGGCAAAGACCGCCTTTGCGCAGGCCTTCGATGTGTCGGTCGAGGAGGTGGAGGAATACTGGCATGGACTCGACGCACCCTACGACCAGCTTTTCGGCTGGGCCGCTCGCGGCGAACCTGCCCCCGACATCGACAATCTCCCGACCTTCCGCCCCTTCATGCTGGCGCATCCGCTGGAGGAAACGGTGGTCGATCTCGCCGACTACGCCGCAGAATGGAAATGGGACGGTATCCGCGTCCAGTTGGTACGGGCGGGCAACCAGACCAGGGTCTATTCCCGTTCGGGCGACGATATTTCGGCGACCTTCCCCGAATTGCTCGACGTGCTCCCCTTCCCCGCGGTGCTCGACGGCGAACTGCTGGTCCGCGGCGATGTCCAGGGCGGCGCCGAGGGCGGCGCTGCGAGCTTCAACGCACTGCAACAGCGGCTCGGGCGCAAAACCGTCAGCAAGAAGATGCTCCAGCAGTTTCCCGCCTTCGTTCGGCTCTACGACAGCCTGCTGGTCGAAGGCGAGGACCTGCGTGCGCTGGCGTGGAGCGAGCGGCGCGCACGGCTCGAGGCGCTCATGCACCGCCTTCCCGACAGCCACTTCGATATCAGCAGGGTGGTCGAGGCACGCGATTTCGACCATCTGGCGCAGATCCGCGAAAGCAGCCGCGACGACGCGATCGAAGGGCTGATGCTCAAGCGCAAGGACAGCCCCTATATCGCGGGCCGCCGTGTCGGATACTGGTACAAGTGGAAACGCGATCCGTTGTTGATCGACTGCGTGCTGATGTATGCCCAGCGAGGCAGCGGGAAAAGATCGAGCTTCTTTTCCGATTACACTTTCGGTTGCTGGGATGGCGATCCCGATGCGGGCGCCGAACTGCTACCGGTGGGCAAGGCCTATTCGGGTTTCACCGACGAAGAACTCAAGAAGATCGACCGCCACGTGCGGCAGAACACGATCAACCGGTTCGGCCCCGTGCGCGAGACCGAGAAGACATTGGTCTTCGAAGTCGCTTTCGACAGCGTCCACCAAAGCAAACGGCACAAGTCGGGCCTCGCCATGCGTTTTCCCCGCATCCACCGCATCCGCTGGGACAAGCCCGCGCACGAGGCCGACCGGATTGCCGCGCTGAGGGCGCTGATCCGCGATTGAATTCCCGCGACCGGTCGGCATGATGGGGCGATGCGCCGCTACGACCGAACCCGCCAATTGCTCGCGCTCGGGCTCGCCTTCCTCGCGGGGGAAGTCGACGCGGTGGGATTCAGTGTCGCGGGTGGCTATTTCACCTCGTTCATGTCGGGCAACACGACCCGTCTCGGTGTCGAATTGCTCGGCTCCGCCACGCTCCCATCGATACCGCTTCTGCTGATCGGCTGTTTCGTCTCCGGGGTGACTGCAGGAACGCTGGTCGCGATCCATTTCCCGGGCAGGCACAAACGGCTTTTGCTTGGAGGCGTCGCCTTGTGGCTCGGCGCCGCGACGCTCGCGCTGTTTCGAGGACACGAATTCTTGTTTCTCGGCGCCGCCGCGCTTGCGATGGGCATGGCAAACATTGTCTTCTCACGCGATGGCGCGGTCACGGTGGGCGTAACCTACATGACGGGTGCTCTCGTCCGCACCGGACAGGGTATCGCACTCCGATTGCTTGGGCGCCCCGCCGACGACACACGCGGTTATCCGGCCTTATGGCTATCGCTGGCGACGGGCGCCGTATGCGGCGCGGCACTGTTCACGATCGATCCCGTCGCCGCTGCGGGTTTCGCGGCAGCACTGGCCGTACTGCTGTTTGTGCTCGCCAGCTGGATCGAGACCCGCAAAACCTAGTCGGCGATGCGCAGCACCTTGTCGCGCGAAGTTGCGCCGCGCACAATCCGACAGCGTGACGTCGCCACGCCAAGCGCGCCTGCCACCAGTTTCTCGACCGCTTTGTTCGCAGCCCCGTCCTGCGGTTTGGCCCGGGTTCGGACCGCGAGGCGATCACCCGCAATCGCGATCCCCTCGCTGCGGGCCGCGGGCGTGACGCGCAGTCGCAATTCGCCATCGACCACGAGCGCCCGCAGGGCCGCGCGATCGATCAGGTCAGCCTTTGGTCGCGCCATCGACAGCAGCGGCGTGGTGCTTCGCGTTCTCCGCATAATGCGTCACACCCATGCGCATGCCCGCAATCGCGGCATCGTCGAGATCGCGCATCTTCCGCGCCGGGCGACCGCCCCAGAGCTCGCGCGCTCCCATCACCTTGCCCTCGGTCAGCATCGCGCCCGCGGCCAGCATCGCGTCCGAACCGATAACCGCCTTGTTCATGGCGATCGCGCCAAGACCGACGAAACCCCGGTCCTCGATGGTGCAACCGTGAACCATCGCCATGTGGCCGACCAGCACGTCGTCACCAATGATGAGCGGCGATCCGTCGGGATCGCCCGGCCGTTCGGGGTCGCAGTGACACACGCTGCCATCCTGGATATTCGACCGCTCGCCGATCACGATCCGGCTGACATCGGCGCGCAGCACGCAATTGTACCACACCGAGCTGTCGGCACCGATTTCGACATTGCCGATGATCGTGCAACCGGGCGCGATGAAGGCGCTGTCGTGAATATGCGGGGTTTGCCCGTGGATGGGGATAATGGTTACGCCGGGGCGGCTTGCAGTCACTTCGCGCTCTCCCATTGGTCTCTCGTGAGCGAATACTGGATGGTCGGATCATCCTCCGCGCCGAAGGCCGGATCGGTAAAATCGAGATCCTCGCGGCGCACCATGCCGAGCTTCTCCATCAGTTTCCAGCTTCCGGCATTGGCATGGCTCGTCAGCGCGACGACATGAGGGGCCTGCACGCGCAGGAAGGCCCATTCGAGCACCGCGCGCATCGCCTCCTCGGCATAGCCGCACCGCCAGCGGTCCTCGCGCACCAGCCAGCCGATCTCGTGATCGCCGACATTGGGCGCCAGCGGGTTGTCGACCTGCTTGATACCGCAATGGCCGACCATCTCGCCGGTCGCTTTCTCGATCATGAAGAGAAAACTGAAACCGTGTTGCGCATAGAGCGCGCGCGACTTCGCATGCTTGGCCTCGATTTCGTGCAGTTCCTTGACCCCGCCCAAGCGCGCCATGACCGCCGGCGTGTTGAGCACGCGGTCCTGCAAGGCAACATCGCCGTCTTCGATCGTGCGCAACACCAGCCGATCGGTCTCCGCGATGATGTCAGCCATTTTGATCCATCCACGACTCCCGATCCACCGAATAGACGATGATGACCGGGTCCTCCTCGTCGAACTCCGCATTGTCGAAGTCCAAGTCCTCGCGCCGGCGCATGCCCAGCCGCTGCATCAGCCCCCAGCTGGCGGTATTTCGCTGAACGGTCATGGCGATCACTTCATCCGCACCGAACCGGTCGAAGGCGAGGTCCAGCGACGCGGTGGCCGCCTCTCTCGCATAGCCCTTGCCCCAAGCATCTTCGCGCAGTCGCCAGCCCGCTTCCATCATGCCGGGCGGCCCGCCCGCCTGGTTGGAACGCTTGAGGCCGCAGAAACCGAGAATTGCGCCATCGCCGCGGCGCTCGGCGCACCAGAAGGTATGACCATGCTCGCGTTCATAGGAGAGCAGCCGTTGCTGCGCCGCATCGCGTTTCGCACCATCGCAAATCCCTCCCAGCCAGCGCATCACGCTTGGCGTATTCGTCGCCTCCCAGAACAGCGGCCAGTCTTCCTCGCGCCAATCGCGCAGGATCAGCCTGTCGGTCTCGTAGCGAAACTCAGCCATTGAGCAATTCAGCGGCGCGCGGCGCATGATAGGTCAGCACGCCGCTGCAGCCCGCCCGCTTGAACGCCACCAGCTTTTCCATCAGCAGCGCATCGCGATCGCCCACGCCCGCCGCGGCACCGACCTCGATCAGCGCATATTCGCCGCTCACCTGATAGGCGAACACCGGCACGCCGAACTGCTGCTTCGCACGCCAGATGATGTCGAGATAGGCCAGTCCCGGCTTGACCATGACACTGTCGGCACCCTCGGCGATGTCGAGTGCGATCTCGCGCAGTGCCTCGTCGCCATTGGCGGGGTCCATCTGGTAGCTTTTCTTGTCGCCCTTGAGCAGACCGCCCGACCCCACTGCATCGCGGAACGGACCGTAGAAGGCCGACGCGTATTTGGCCGCATAGGCCATGATCTGGACATTGGGATGGTGGTTCATCTCCAGCGCCATGCGGATCGCCTTCACGCGTCCGTCCATCATGTCCGAGGGCGCGATGATGTCCGCCCCGGCATCGGCCTGGTTGACTGCCTGGTCGACGAGGACCGCGACCGTATCGTCGTTGAGCACATAGCCCGCGTCGTCGAGCAGGCCGTCCTGTCCGTGACTGGTGTAGGGATCGAGCGCCACGTCGGTCAGGATGCCAATATCCGCGCCACAGGCGTCGCGTACCGCCTTGATCGCGCGGCACATCAGATTGTCGGGATTGAGCGCCTCGGCGCCGTCGTCGCTGCGCAGTTCGGGCTGGGTGTTGGGAAACAGCGCGAGGCACGGGATACCCAGATCGACCGCTTCCTTCGCGCGCCTCGCGATGTTGTCGACCGACCAGCGCGATACGCCCGGCAGGCTCGCCACCGGTTCTTCCACGCCCGTCCCGTCGGTGACGAACAGCGGCCAGATGAGATCGGCGGGGGTGAGCACGGTCTCGCGATGCATCGCGCGGCTCCACGCGGTGGCGCGCGGGCGGCGGAGTCGGGTGGCGGGATAGCTGGCTTGGGTCATGCAGCCGCATTGCCGCATGCGGACGCGCGGTGCAATCTCAGCCCTTGCGCGGAGCAGCCAGCTTGTCGATCTCGCGCTCGGGTTCCTCGGCCGCAACTTCGGTCGCGGTCTGCTCGAGTTCGGCCAGCGCCGCCCCCGGCGCGACTGTCTTGATCCGCGCAAGCGCATCCTTGAAGCGCTTGAGTTCGGCACCCGAGAGTTGCGCACGCGTGACATACTGGACCGAGGCCGGGTCGATCGCCCGTCCCCCGCGGTACATCTCGTAATGCAGGTGTGGCCCGGTCGACAGGCCGGTCGAACCGACGTAGCCAATGACCTGCCCGCGGCGCACGCTCTGCCCGCGGTTCACCGCGATCCGGCTCATGTGGCAATAGCGCGTGTCGATCCCGCCGTCGTGCCGCAGGCGCACCGCGTTGCCGCAGCCGCCCATCCGCCCCGCCCCGGTGACGCGGCCGTCGGTCACCGCAACGATCGGCGTCCCGTGGCGCGCCTTGAAATCGAGCCCGGCGTGCATGCGGCGATAGCCGAGGATCGGGTGGCGGCGCATGCCGAAGCGCGAACTGATCCGCCCGGGGACCGGTGCCATCAGGCCGCCGCGCTGTTCACCCACGCCCGAAGCTTCGTAGAACTCTCCGTCCTCGCCCCAGCGCATCAATTGCACCCGCGGCGCGGAATCGCGTTCGAGCCCGGCATAGAGCAATTGCCCTGCCTGCCGCTCACCGGTGGCCGCTCGACG
>JACLAD010015392.1_pt1 | contig 28667 bp, 52 predicted proteins | sample 8027901 | NCBI WGS metagenome assembly JACLAD01 (sample SAMN15725071, study PRJNA655200) | protist metagenome | isolation source: fluorescence activated cell sorting (FACS) single amplified genomes of... | place: Spain: Blaines Bay Microbial Observatory, Mediterranean Sea | collected 2016-07-05 | reverse complement strand
GGTAGAAGATTAGATCTTACATTAATGAATGCACCACAAGCTATTAAAGATTTAAAAGAAAAAGGCTTTGCTAGAATAGAAGGTAAAGATGCAGACATTATGTCATTTGTAAATTATCTATATTCAAAAGGCATAGAGCCAACATACGATATTCAAAATATGGATAAAGTGCAAACACCAGGTTTAAATGCTAATCCAAATATGCCTGCATTTATAGGCAAGAAAAAAGAACCAGCAAAAGATGAATCAGTTCAAGAAGGACATTCTAATACTAGACATCAAGCTCAGACTATGCTAAAACTAGAAGAGTTAAGAGATATGATTATGGTACTAGATATGGATGATGATTCAAAAACTTCAGCATTGACTGCATTAGATCAAGTAGCTGATGATATAACAATTTTAGAATCAAAAGATGGAGCCAATACTTCAGATGGTAAGCACCAAGAAAAGATTTGTAGAGATACAGTAAAGAATCCTAATAAGTCAATGTTAGGTGGTCCAAGTCCAGAAGAGGCAGAAAAAACTTTAAAAAGTAAATTTGGTTATAGCGATGATAAAATTTCTAAATTAAAAGAAGAAGTGATTGGTGAAGAGAACAATACTGCAAGGTTAAAACGAGAGTTAGATTTTGATCCTGACAAAGTTAGATCATTCATCAACAATCTTGCTAAAAAGCAAAAAACATCTGCATTGTCTGATAAAGAAAAACAAGACTTTGCTGATGCACAAGAACTGTTGGCAGATCTTTCCGCTGACTTAGACGAAGCAAAAGCTACAGCAGGTCCAGATAAGTGTTGGCCAGGATATAAAAAAGTTGGTACCAAACCAGGTACTGGCAAGAACAAAGGCAAAACAGTTAACGACTGTAAAAAAGCATAGGAGAGAATAATGAGATTACATGATCTATTTTTATTAAAAGAATATGATGATCTAGAAACAGAAAAGCAAGGTATTATCTCTGCTATATCCGGTTTACGTGCTGACAACGAAGAAGATGCTAAACTATTAGATAGAATTTATAAAGTATTAAACACAGGACAAATTGGACAAAACATTTCAAATGCCTTTGCAGTACCATTAGAAGGTGAACCATTAAGCGATAAAGAAAAAGCTCTAGTAGTACAAGATATGACAACTATCATTGCTCAATCAGATAATGACTTTAAATCACTTTCTGGTATGACAGATATGTTAGAAAAAGGCGGCGTAGTTGATGTTGGAGCATTAGATTCTCCATTAACTACATTCAGCAATGTATTCCAACACCCAGCGGCAGTTAAAGTATTTCATGCATTAAAGAATTACGGAACTGGTAAAAAACAAAAAGGTCCAGGCGAATATGCTTTGGCTTGTTTAACTAATAAAATTAGATTAGCGGCAGGTGAAGGTGATCTTGAAGTTGATGGTATTGGAAAAGTAGAATTAAAATCAGCAGTATCTAGCACAGGTGGACGTATAGGTTACGGTGGTGGATCACAAAAAGCTAAAAGATCAGTACTAGACAAATACGCAGAAAGAATTCCAACAGTTATGGGTGCTATTGGTGGCAAAGGTGGCTCATTAGGATTAACTAAATTTATTCCAGCATTAGCACAAGACTTACCACTTAATGATGCAGACAGTAAAAAATTAAGAGAACAAATTGCAAGTGAACTACTAACAATGGATATGGAAGATTTTGCACAACCAATTATAAAAGCATTTAGTAGTACAGACAATGTAGATCAAATTGAAGATGAATATTTAAAAGCAAACTTTGCATGGTATAAAAATAGAGATGATTTTGATGCTCTATTACTATGTAGTTTCCCTAATGAAAAGTTTGCAATGATTAAAAACGACAGTGACTTAATTGCATTTCGAAGAGGTGGCAATGCACAATCAACAAGTATAAGCATTATTCCTACCCAAGCTGGTGCAGGAAGAGAACAATGGGCTCAGCTTACACTAAACAAGGCAAAGGTTTAATTTATGATGTTTTGGTATTATTGGGCGTTAAAAGCAATAGCAGGTAGCATATTAGGAAGTGCATTTTCTAATTGGTTTGAAGGTACTAAAGTAGGTATCTGGTTTTATAAAAAAGTAGAGAACCTAATGCATTGGGCGGCTGAACGTTACGACTTAGAAATATTAAAAACTGAAAGTAGATTTAAAAAGAAATATCCCACAATAATGGAAAGATTGGAAAAGCTAGAAAAAAAGGTAAAGTAGTATGTCTATAGAAGCTTGGGAAAATAGATACACAGTCAGAAAATTTTCAGAAACAAACAGAGAAATTAATCCAGAACATTTAAAGTATTTAGAAACAGCATTAAATAACATACCATATCAGTGTAATATAAAATCTGATGTATGGGTGTATCTTGGTAGTAGCGATAGAGATCTTGAATTTAGAAAATGGTTGATGGAAAACGTATACCATATGTATAATCAAAAACATAATTTCCAAGAGCATATGTTACCCGTATTACAAGCACCAGGTATAATGTTATGTTGTAAAACAAACAAGCCATGGTTGGATGGAGCAGGTGACAGATCATCTGAGGATATTGAACAATTAGGTGATAGAGCAGAAGGTATTTTTACTGGTGTAATCCTTTCAACAATCATAAACTTTGGATACAAAGTAGGAACTTATCGTTGTACTGAAGGATTAGAAAAAGATTCGCCAATGGAAAAATTAGAATACTTTACTAATTATATCAAAGATAGATATGAGAATGAACTCGCACATATGTTTCAAACAGAGGACCCAGAAAAATTTAAATTTTCTCCAGGAACAGTAGTAGCATTTGGACCAGAAGATGAAAAGTATATAGATAAAAAAACTGGTAAAAGTATTGAAAAAGGAACTAACAAAGCTAACTGGAATGGTTATGGATTTCACTCATATAAGATAGAAGGCAGAAAGTTTGACAGTATACCTTCTTGTATCTTTCAATAGGAAACAAATATGAATTACATTTATCTGGTATGTACTCGTAGTGCAATAAGTGCCAGTGCATTAACTTACATCATAAATCAAAGTCCACAGTTCTATAATATAACTCATCAAGATTTATACATAGATGAAAATGGTAAGGGCTTTTCCAAAGCAGTTACTATAAATGACTGGTGGAATGTCTCACATGACTTTGCAAAGATATATACCCATGATGTAAGAAACAACGAAACTATGTCCGTAGACACATTAAAAGCATTATGTGATAGCTGGACTATAAACAAAGACATAGCATTATTCACTCACGCAACTAACACAAAAGATATTATGAAATGGCGAGATCAATATGATTTACCTGTGAAAGTAGTTACTACAATTATGGGAAAAAATTGTTTTAATTATTTAGATATGTATTTAAAAAGAGAGTATAGTAGCATAATGAATAAGTTTAATAATTTGTTTGATACGTGGAAGCACATATATAATCAATTCTTAACTATAGATAAAATGTGGTCATTTAATGCTGATTATGTATTAGAAATGAATGATTGGCTAGATAATCCAAAAGCAGTATATCATAAGCTAGATATTAGTTATAATACACATATTACACAATGGGTAGAAGAATATAAGATGTATAATAGTTATACTGAATTAGATATTAGTATGAACAATATACCTAATAAATTGAAAACAATATGTTACATTTACCATAAATATGAGTATATGCTCCATAACGATATGGCCAAACGTTTATTTGCAATAGCAGTATTTGAGTGTGTTAGAGAATGGAAAGAGAACAGTACCATGCAAGACATAATTAATAATGTTGCAAACAAGGCAAGATTAAACTTGACTAACAAGTAATTAACGTATATAATATAGACTTAACAAAGGAGAATTTGCATATGAGTATTTCATTCAGTAATGAAGATATCGAAAAACTTAAAAGGCTAATTCAAGAAGGAAGTCAAGTTATAAGCGAAGTTGAAACTTTAAACGAAGGGTTAAAAGACACAGTAAAGCATATAGCAGAAGAAATGGGAATCAAACCAGCTATTCTTAATAAAGCAATTAAAGTAGCATCAAAAGGTGAGTTTGGTAAACATAGAGATGACTTTGACACTCTTGAATCCATTTTGCATAGTGTCGGAAAAGATAGCTAGTAAGTGAAAAAGAACACACCGTACATTCCTACTCAACAAAATACATGGTGTGTTAGTCCGTGGACAGAAATCCATATAGACCAAGAAGGCGAAATGGTTTATTGCTGTCAAGCAAAAGACGTGGTAGGAAACGTCAAAACAGACACAATTAAAGAAATCTTTAATGGGCGTGATTATAAAAAAGCTAGATTACAAACACTATCTAATATTTGGCCCAAAAGGATGTCATTTATGCGAAAGAGCAGAAAAGGTTATTGGCCGAAGTATGCGATATCAACAACAAGAAACATACGAAGCTAACTTAGATCCTATACAACCAGATATTACAAAAGATTATAATATACAAAAGTTTAAAATTGATTTTAGTAATCAATGTAATTTAAGATGTACAATGTGTAGTCCTAACAGAAGTACTGGTTGGTTCAAAGATGCTAAAATGCTTATGGATTCTGATTTAACAAGATCAGAAGTAGGCAGAGCAGTACACGTCAAAGAAAAAGATGATCAACTTCCATACACTATAGAAAAGTATGGAATTCCTAATAGTGTTGTAGATGATAATTTAGATATTATATTAAATACAAAAATGATTGATATAAGTGGTGGCGAACCATTTTATACACCACAGTTCAAGCATCTAGTAGATAAACTAGTAGAACATAACTACAAAGGAAGATTAAAAGTCATTACAAATTTAACATTATTAGATAAAGAATATGTAGAAAAATTAAAACATATTAATACTACATTAATTGTCAGTATGGATGCTATTGGCGATTTATATGAATACGTAAGACCTAGTACACCATTTGGAAAGTACAAAGGTAAAGACATTCAAAATAAAATCATTGAACTAAAACATGACCATGGTTTTGATATGGCTATAAGCTATACGCCACAACTGTTCAATGTATACAACATACAACCTTATGTAGATTGGTTACAATTTGCTAAACTAAGACCAAGACATGAATTTATGTTTAATGGTCCTGTTGTTCACCCTAGATATTTAACTATAGCGGTACACCCTGATATGGATTATAAAAGGAGACTTGCAGATATGCTTGAAAGAGACTTTGGTAAAAGTAGTAGGTTAAATGGAGTAATATCACTCTGTAGAAAACCAAAAGATACTGAAGAAATAGATAACTGGAAATTCTTTTGTAAAATTACGGAAATGCTTGACAAACATAGAAAAACAAGTATACTAAACTATATACCGCAACTAGAAAAATACTGGGTTAAGAACGTATGAGTTATGTAGACGCAATTCACAACAAAGAAAAAGATATAGTACAGGTAGTTGAACGTGTAGACGGTAAACGTCAGTTCAAAGAAATTCCTGCGAAATACACATTTTATTACAAAGATGCACGTGGAAAATTTACCAGTATCTTTGGTGAAAAGCTAGAACGTGTAGTTTGTAATACTAGTAAGAAATTCAATACTGAAAAGAAGATCAATGGTCATAAAGGACTATATGAAAGTGACGTAAATGTTGTTTTTAAAACGTTTGCTGAAAATTATGATCCTAACGAAGTACCAAAACTTAATATTGCATTCTTTGATATTGAGACTGACTTTAATAAAGAAATGGGATTCGCTGAACCTAGTGATCCTTTTAATCCTATAACGGCTATCAGTTTACATTGTAATTGGCTTGATACAACTATATGCCTTGCAATTGGTCCTAAAACTATGAGCTTTGATCAAGCAGAAGAAGTCACTAACAAGTTTGAGAATACTATGCTATTTAAAACTGAACGTGAGATGCTTGAAGCATTTCTTGACTTAATTGATGATGCTGATATTTTATCAGGTTGGAACAGTGAATCTTTTGATATTCCTTACATGGTTAACCGTGTATCTAAAGTAATGAGTAAAAGTCATACACGTAAGTTTTGTCTTTGGGATAAACTTCCTAAAGAACGAAGATTTGAACGATATGGTGCTGAACAACAAACATTTGATCTTATTGGTCGTGTACATTTAGATTACATGGAATTGTATCGTAAGTACACATATCATGAAATGCACAGTTATAGTTTAGATGCTATTGGTGAATATGAATTAGGTGATCGTAAAGTTGAATATGATGGTACTTTAGATCAGCTATACAACAATGACTTTGAAAAGTTTATTGCATATTCTAGACAAGATGTTGAACTACTTGTTAAGCTAGATGCTAAACTACAATTTATTGATTTGGCAAACGTATTGGCACATTCTAATACTGTATTACTACAAACAACAATGGGTGCGGTTGCACAAACAGATCAAGCTATTATTAACGAAGCACACAGGCAAGGACTTATTGTTCCTGATAAACGTTATGACAAAGATACAACACAGGCCGCAGGTGCTTATGTTGCAACGCCTAAAAAAGGTATGCATAAGTGGGTAGGCAGTATTGACTTAAACAGTCTGTATCCTAGTATTTTACGTAGTGGTAATATGAGTACGGAAACTATTATTGGCCAAGTAAGACACACATATACAAAAGAAATGATTGCGAATGCAAAGACTGTGGCAGAAGCTTGGGAAGGAAGATTTGCTACATATGAATATGAGAAAGTTATGGAAAAAGATATAGTTGAAAAATTATATCTTGATTTTGAAAACGGTGACGAGTTTGAGGCAACTGGTGCAGAAATATATGAATTAATTTTTAATAGTGGGCAACCTTGGATTATTAGTGCAAACGGCACAATATTCTCATATGAGAAAAAAGGTGTTATTCCTGGTTTGCTAGAACGTTGGTATGCTGAACGTAAAGAATTACAAGCAAAAGCACGTGAGGCTAGAACAGAAGGTGGCGATGCATTTGCATTTTGGGATAAACGACAGTTAGTTAAAAAGATTAACTTGAATAGTTTATATGGTGCATTATTGAATCCAGGCAGTAGGTTCTTTGATTCTCGTCTTGGACAAAGTACAACATTAACAGGTAGAGTTATTGCAAGACATATGGCCGCAGAGCTTAACAAAGTTATTGCAGGTGAATATGATTATATGGGTAAAGCTATTGTGTATGGTGATACTGATTCAACTTATTTTAGTGCATATCCTATATTAAAAGATCAAATTAAAAAAGGTGAAATAGATTGGGGTCGAGATAATATCATTGCTTACTATGACGCAGTATGTGAAGAAGTAAACAAAACATTTCCTGCATTTATGAATAAAACATTTCATACTACTTTGGAGCTAGGGCAAATTATTGCCGCTGGTAGAGAAATGGTAGGTAGTAGCGGAATCTTTATTACTAAGAAACGTTATGCAATGTTAGTGTTTGATAACGAAGGTAAACGTGAAGACACTGACGGTAAAGCTGGATACATTAAAGCTATGGGCTTAGACTTAAAACGTAGTGATACTCCTATATGGATGCAGGACTTTCTTAAAGATCTTTTACTAGAAGTACTTACTGGTACTGAAGAAAACGATATTATAGAAAAGATTATTGAATTCCGTAAAAGTTATAGAGAAAAGCCAAGTTGGCAAAAAGGTAGTCCTAAACGTGTTAACAACTTAACCGCATATAGAGGTAAAATGTCTAGATATGACAAAGATAGAAAACGAGCACATGACACAGGTAAAAGTGTCAAAGATATTAAAAAGCCTCCTATGCCTGGCCACGTAACTGCGGCACTAAATTGGAACAAGCTAAGGCAGATCAATAGCGATAGTTATGCAGTAGAAATTACTGATGGTATGAAAACTATTGTGTGTAGGCTCAAAGATAATCCATTGGGTATGACAAGTGTTGGTTATCCTACAGATGAAACACGTTTACCAGAATGGTTTAAAGAATTGCCGTTTGATGATGATCATATGGAATCCGTAGTAGTCACTAAAAAGCTGGAAAATTTACTAGGTGTGCTAAATTGGGACCTAGATAAAGCCGCGGCAAAGAACACATTTAACAGTTTATTTGAGTTTTAACACTCATAGGTTGTGAATTTAATCGTTGACTACAACCGCTAGTTAACGTATAATATTACTTTATGATAACTAATTGTAAATATTATATGCAGAAGGCATTAATATTAATAGTGTTTGTATTAATTTCATTTAATGTGAATGCTACAGAAATAACCAGTAATGAGTTCGCTAAAAAAATCAGCAAGTGTGTTGATTCAATTTACGCCAATAAAGAAAAATATCCAAAAAACAAACAAATTCCTGTAGAACTAATAATTGCACAAGCCGCACATGAATCAGCTTGGGGTAATAGTAGATTTGCTAAACAAGGTAATGCATTATTTGGTGTAAGAACCTGGGATGAAAACGTTCCACATATGAAAGCCAAAGGTGCAATGGACGCAGAATGGGGTGTTAGAATATATAGAAGTTGGTGCGATAGTATTCAAGACTATATTGACATACTAGAAAGACATCCAGCATATGAACAATTCAGAGAAGAACTAGAATTTCAATACGAAACACAAGGTAAAGCTGAAGCTATTACATTGGTACAGTATTTAGGTGCTTGGAGTGAGCAAGGACCTAAGTATATCCACCTACTACAAAGCATAATACAGTCCCTATATCAGCAAGATTTCTTCAAAAAAGTCACATAATAATTCAAAAAAAATAAAAAAAGATTAAAAACCCTTGATTTTATTGGGTTTTTTATTGGTTAAAAAGGTTGACTTTTATACCAAGATGTCTTACAATATATACATAATTAGAAAAAAGGAGAAATATAAATTATGATGTTTAAAAAAGAAAACTTTGAATATGATGGTATGTACTTAATGTATAATCTTAAGCCTGGTCAACATTATGGTAACAATGAGTTTGTTGCTAGATTTAAATATGTTAAATTTGCAGGTGCTTTTAAAAACTTCTTAATTAAGCATTTTACTACTGATGAATATTTTGGTAGATATAAAGCAGGTGAAAGCCCATTAGATATATTAGAATCTAAAGGTTTTGTTACACCACAAGCTAAGAAACTTTGTAAAAAACACGATATGGTTCCTAGTAAAGAAAACTATATGAAGTGTATTAAAATTGAGATGGAAAAGAGAGGACTTTAATCATGAACGCACTAGTATCACACATTGAAGCAAAGAACGCAAAAATGCAAAAGTGGATTGACAAAGATCCAAATAATCGTTTTGGTGGTATGCTAGTTACTGACCCTGCACATTGGGCAGAGTACAAAATCTATACACCTGCTGAATTAGACAGGTATTTAGATGGTGAAACTCTTTATGAGATGATTTCTTACTGTACTAGTAAGAGTTATGCTCGTCATGTTCTTGGTGATTTAGATGGTGTGTCTGATGAAGAATTTCAGAAAGAAATGGACTATTGGTCTAAACAAGCTGATGCTCATTCTGAGCAAGAAGCTAAAGAACAAAAAGCTAGAGTTGAAGAATTTGAGAAAAGAGTTAATGATACTATCAATGCAGGTGCAGGTGATAGGGTAACTGCATTACGTTGGATAATGCAGTCAGAGAATATGGATAACGAACGTGATGCAGGTTATATCTGTTATTGTTTAAACTTGCCATATTCTTATGAGAAAGAATTTCAACCATTAATTAAGGAGGTGGCGTAATGAATATTATTGCTAATATTATCAGTGCAGGTTGGACTGTTCTAAAGAGTTATATTAAATGGACAATAATTCTTTGGGTTATTGTTATTGGTGTTGGACTTTCACTTGCTGAAGCAAAAGAAAATAAACCTTTTGAGTTCAATTTAACATCAGAGGGATTTGTAGTTACTACTGATTACCAAAGGTTACAGGCAGTAATGTCTGATGCCGTTAAAAAAAGTAAAAGTGAAATTTGTCATGCACCAGATAGTCCATACTATTTGAAAACTAAAAATTATACTGCATATCCTACACTAGAAGATTGTTTAGCTAGTAGTGATAAAGCTAGGCTTCCAAAAAATTATAAAGTAAAGGATAAATCATAATGGGTACTTGGATTAAAAACTTTTTAGATGGATTAGCTATAAGAGTTTTTTGGTTTATTATCTTTGTAATATTTTGTATGATATTTCAACCTTTTTAGAAAGTAATTATGGAAAAGCTAGGAATTGATATTTTAAAAGAATTAGGAATGGGTCCACTAGATCGAGGACATGGTAGCCCATATGATAGAGGTAGAGCAGATAGTTACTATAGACGTAAACAAAGACCACATTATAGGCTGGGTCAAGTAGAAATAGATGAAAAAAATATGACCCAAGAAGAAAAAACTCAGTATTTACAAGGGTTTTTAGACAATGAAAAAGATGGTGATTTTAAAGATTATGGTTGACAAATTAACCAAGATGTCTTATTATATAAGTATAGTTAGAAACAAGGAGAAATATAAATGATATACAGTTTACTAGAATCAGAATTTAACCAGGCAGTTGACAAAAATGAGAACCTTAATGCTGATGGTTCAATTAATTGGAATTTTGTTGATGCTGATTGCTATATGGCAGTAGGTAAATTGTACAAAGATTCAACTTCATTTTATGAAGACTTTAATGATTTAGCAGATACATATGAAGCTAAATCCACAACAGTCGATGCCGACTTTCAAACTTCATTTAACTTTAACCAGGAGGACAAATAATATGACACCAGAACTTAAAAATGCTATTGACGCATTAAGAAAGATCCAGAGTAATGCAGATATGCATGAACTGGCAGATGCTTGGAAACTTCATTCTAGGTATATTGGATCTCAAAATAAAAGAGGTCTTAAAATTGGTGATATGATCAATTGGGAATATAGAGGTAATATCAAGCAGGGTGAAATTGTTAAAATTAATCCTACTACAACTGTAGTCAAAGGTGAGTTTGATATTAAAACTAGAATTTCAAATTCATTAATCAAAGGCAAAATTGAGGAGGTTGCTTAATGTCAAAAACTAAAAATTATTATTGGGACGAAGCTGAAAAGGCTTTGGATGTTTTAAAGGCAAAAAAAGATGCAGGTGAAAGTATAGACAGCATTATTAAATTTGCTAAAGAGCAGGAGGTTGCTTGGGACCTAGTTGGTTTTGATACTGACGTTTCAGGTGAACTTGAATCACAATTAGAAGACTGGCTACAGGAGGCTTAATTGAATAGAGTACTTTCATTCATAAGCAATTTTTTAAATTGTATAGCCGTTGCAGGAATTTGTTATTTTGCAATAAACTATCCACCAGCACCTGTGAAAGCAGATACAACAGGTGTATTGCCTGATTATGAAGTAGTGGATATTGAACAACACAAACATTTGATGGATACTGAACTAGGTAACTATTCAAAAGACGATGTTGCTTGTTTGGTACAGAATATGTACTTTGAAGCACGTAGTGACGGCTATGCAGGTATGTATGCAGTAACAATGGTAGTTATGAATCGTGTTGCTGATAGTAGATATCCTGATACAGTTTGTGGTGTTATACAACAAGGACCTGTTAGAGAGTCTTGGAAAACACGTGGTAAAGATGTTGCAGACAGTGAACGTAATTATTGGCCAATTAAAAATAGATGTCAGTTTAGCTGGTACTGTGATGGTAAAGCTGATGTAATGTATAACGAAGAAGCAGTATATTTGGCTACAGATATTGCCCTACTTGTTTTAGACATAAGTACTAATAGATTAGGTGATTCAACATTCCTAGTTGATATTACAGAAGGTAGTACACACTATCATACTGATTATGTTAAACCAGCCTGGAGACATGATAGAGGAATGGCAAAAATCACTAGTGTAGGAACACACATATTTTATAGGTGGAACTAATGGCTGAATGGTTACTTGTATTAGTAATAGCAACTGCATCAGGCGATATTAAAGCCCATACGGTTGCTGATTTTAACTCTGTTGCAGAATGTACTGAAGCAATGGTTACTGTAGGTAAAGAAGCACCTGCAATAGATGAACCACAGAACGTTGTTGTTGTTTGTCTAGAAAAAGGAAAGGAAAAGAAATAATGGAAGATATGTTTATAATCACTGATTTAGAATGGCTGGGTTATATGTTTATTTTTAGTATTGGATTTTTGATATACCTATGGTGGACAGATAAATGAAAAAAGATGAAACATGGTTTGATAGGAATTGGCCAACACTTATATTTGTAGGTTTATTTCTGTTGTTTATCTTTTCCATGTTTCAAGAATATTATAAAGGTAATGAACGACTTAAAACTATGCAAGAACAAATTTTGTTAGAAAATAAATAGTAGTATGAAAAAAGTAAAAATAAAAAAAGTAAAAGATCACGAACAAGTTCAAGCAGAATATTATTTAAAACTTGAAAAAAGAGTTGATGTACTAGAACAAAAAATTGATAGACTCACAGATATGATGGAGACTCATATTGATTTTATTGATAAGACTTACGAACATTTAAAAAATCCTATTAAATCTGTTAGTAAGTTATTTGGAGGCAAATAATGAAATCGTGGATCAGTAAAGACAAATATGAAGATTGGGCAACTGTTATCAGAACAGAGCAAGTTCCAATCGCTAGGGTAATTCAAGTGATGGAAGAAAATCCAAAATTTGCAGAATGGTACAGAAAAATTTACCTAAATGAAACTTCGAGATCATAGTAATTTCAAAGAAATGAGATATACTGAATCTGAATGGTTCAGTAATTTTACATTAGGGCATGATGAGCCTGGTGGCCGTAATTGGTTAGATGACGGCGAAAAAGAACTAGGCGGAAATGAAACTGATGTAGAATATCATATCAATAGATATCGTTATAGAGATGATATCCTTCCAGGTCAAAAACAATCAGCGGCATTTGGTTGCAGTTATACATTTGGGTATGGAGTTAATAATCCTTGGCCAAAGTTAATAGGTGCGGCTAATTGTGGACAAAATGGTGCTAGTAACGATATGATTACTAGACTTGCTATAAGTTATTGTGAAACTTTTAAACCAAACGAAATATATGTACTATGGACATTTCCACACAGAAGAGAACATACAAACGAAACAGGTGGATTAGAAAAGTATAGAAATATGTCAACAAAAACACTAGACGAAGAATTTAAAAATAAAACTTGGCGTAGCAGTTATTTAGAATTAAGTAACGATAAAGCTGACCAATATAACTTTACAAAGAATAAAATACTATTAACTCATTACTGTTCTACATATAATATTGAACTTAATCAGGCAACAATATTTGATTTTCCAAAAGACGAATTTCCACTTGCTAGAGATAATGATCATCCTGGTTCAGATTGGCATACTAACTTGGCTGGTCACTTATGCGAGTAGACCCTTTTACTAAATGGCTAAATGAACATAAAAGTATGGGAGGCTATGTAGCTTCTTCATATGTTAATTGGGATATATTACACGACCCTGGTAGCGATATAGTAAAACTATTAGAACAGTTTAAAGATCTTCCATTTGATGCAGTAATGGAATTTGCTGAATCAGATACATTTGACAATGATATGGGTTATAGAGATATTTGTGAAGACGTTAGTAAACTATTCTTTTTAACTGAACTTGTACAGTTTAATGAACTATTGTACTATCCACAAATAATACACGAGCCTTGGAACAATAGATATAGAGTTCACCCAGGTAGTGGAAGATTACAGGCATTATGGTTATGTGGCTACAATCAAATAAAATGTATATACACTCATTTTAATGAACCAGAATTTATTCCACCAGGTGATTGTTTTGAAATAGAAAACAAAAGACAATTTGATAGAGAAATAATGTTAAGACCTGATCAAATAAAATGGCACTTTGAAGTATACGAAGCCTTTCCAAAAGATAAGCAAGAACAGACGTGTACCAAACGTAGAGATAGAGAATGGGATTGGAGTCATGTAAAAACAGACAAGCCTTGGAAATTTATGAGATTTAGCGAAGGTCCTGACTTTGCACATCATAAAAAGATGTGGAGAGGTTATGCTATTGATGGTTGGCAAGATTTACAACATGATAATATACAAATAGGCAATACTGTATTTGAGTTTAATGATAAAGGTAAAGTGATTGATGTTATTAGAAATTCAAATACGAAATAGTAACATCATGTTTTAATCCCATAAGAGGATCTTTACTATCCCATCTGTAACCTTCTAAATGTTTTATATGATTATCCAATGGCGTATCTGGTGTAGGATTTACATTCCATTTATTTTTAAAATGTCCTAAACTTGCAATATGAGTATCAAGTCCATATTCATATATAGCTTTTCTAGCTAATAGTACTTCTTCTTTTAGTTTTTCTTTTCCGTACTCATTATTTTTATAGAATTCTTTATAGTGAGGATAAGGTGTATCTGGCCCACCTACACTAGTCCAACCATCATAACAAGCATTTGGTGGTCTAGTAACGATACAAAACTTACTTTCAGGAAACATTTCAATCATCCAATCTATGTTATATATAAATTGGTGACAACGTATTATATAATTTTTATCTATATTCCATTCAGGCCATGCTTGAGTTATTTCATTAAATATATCTTCTTTTGACATTGTATTAATGTTATGAAAGTTTTTTCCTAGTTCATTTCCTGGTCCAAAGTAAACACCAGTATGACGAACATTACCCCATCTAGTATCGTGTTGTAATAGTCTTTCTGGAGTTCTATCACCTGTATCTATATTAAGTTCTGGTATCTCACTTAACACCCAACTTGCGGCACTCCATTTACTGCCAGGTGCACCAGTCATCCAAATTACATTACTGAAGTCTGTCATCTAACCATTCCTTAATTTTTTTGTAGTCTATGTCTAATGTAGTGTTTAATACACGTTCATGGTTAACAGTTTTTCTAAATACACTATTTGAAAACATTTTAGCATATACTTCTTTAGTAAGCATTGGCTCATATTTGTCTTGCCAAAACTTTTTCTTTCTTTCAAATGCCCAAACATCTGCTAGTGTTAAATCTTCTTTTCTGCCTTTTAGTATTTCTAAATATTTTAAATACTTGTTATCTTCTGAAACTATTCCTTTGTGTCTAACATATGCTGGAAACTCTTTTACAATTTCCATCCATCTTTTTGTGGTTTGTTTTGGATCATGAATAATGTTAATAATTAATGCATTAGGAAAATGCTCTAACAATTTACCAGGCATACTGTGAGTACAATATATTACTCTTTTATCATCATCAAATATATCTTGCCCACCATTTTCTACAAACAACTTATCAAACATTTTATAATATTGTTTTTCGTTTGGTATGTATTTTTCTACATAATCATGTGTTGGTGGTAGTTTTCCTTTAGGTGTAATTCTATCAAAATGAAATCTACTTAATTTACGTTGTCTAATATGTTTATCTACAATGCCAACGTTCCAAGGATGTATTCCATTTTCTTTAGAACTGTACCAATACATACAAGGCATTGTTGCTAGAACTCTAGCTAGTTTATGACCACTAGCACCTTGTTCAAAGCTAATGAATATCCACTTATCTTTTTCTTTACGAACTTTTTCTGCCATAATACCAATACTGCCCTTCTTTGTATTTAACTACATCTCTGGTAGCAAACCAATCTTCATATACACTTAAATCTCCTTTAACAGATAATTCATCAGACCAATCTGATAAGTTTATATCTATAAATAATTCATCTCCCATTATTGTGCAAGTACGTCCATCTATTTCCATATCTTTTGCTTCTGGACTTGATGGTGTAAATGTTTTATTAATTGCTATAGGTCCTACTTCACTCATGCCCCAATTTGCTATAAATGTACAACCCTTATCTACAAATTTATTAATGATACTAGCAGGAACTCTATCACTACCACAAGCGATAATCTTTCCTGTTAGATCTATATCTTTCCAACTTTTAGTTCTAGTAATTGCTTCTGCCATACCGGGTGTTAAATGACTATGAGTAAATTCTTTAATTTTTTTAATCCAACTAAATGGATTAAAAGATTCTATATGAACCTGTGCTTTAATTTCAACGGCAGGTAATGTTTGAGCAAATAATCCACCAGCATGATCCATACTACATACAGTATAAACTTTGCTGTCTTTTGTAATCATTTGTACCTCTCTAGCAACTTTATTTGATTCTCTAATTTTTTCAACAGGTTGATGTACAGGCTTACTAGGACCTGTTGTGCCACTAGTATAAATTGTTGTACCTTCATTTAGAATTTTTATTAAGTTCATCTTTCAATTTTTTCCAGTCTGGGTGTTGTGGCAAATATTTGTGAAGACCTATTGCCTGGTTTATAACCATTTCTAATAATTTAAAATTAAATAGTGGAGGAAATATACCGTGAGCAAAACTAGCAAATGCCATAAGCAACTGTTTACCACCTTCTCTAAATGCTATATATAAATGTACAAAATAATGTACTATAGGATTCTTCTTTGGTCTTTTATTTAAAGAATCTGCTATGCCTAAATGTTTCCAATCAAACCAATGTTTCATAATATTTTCCTATGTTTAATTTCCATACTGATTGTCTTTGTCCATATATTTCTTCTTCAGTAAAGAGTTCAACAATTCCTTGTTTTGCTAATAAATGAAATAGTCTATCTGTTCTATTCATTTTTCCACTTGCATCATTTTCTATATTAGTAGTAATGTATGCAGGTTTTGTTTCTGAGCTACCTGCCCATTTTAATTGATCTGGAAGTATATACTTCCAAGGTATACTTGTCATATGTTGTTTACTTAATCCTGTCTGAGCTGGCATAGTTTGAACCCCTCTAAAAAGCATTCTATGTCCATCATGAAATTCGTGACATCCAGCCATTGATACAATAATGTCGTTGTGGTAAACTGCCCACCATTCTCCATTATGCTTTTTAACCCAATCGTATTTCATTGCGTCTAAATCAGCATTATTCATATAGCCCATATCTTGACAGATATAACCAAAGAACTCAATATCTCTTTTTCCTGGATCTCTTTTTACTATCATTATATTCTAATTATATACATACTTATTTATCTGTCAATGATTGATTGACATTAAGTGATAAATAGTATAGTATATACAAAATGTATCAGATAGGTACATAAAAGGAGAATTATAATGGCTTTTATAAGAACTGTAGATGTAGTTACTACAAACGGTAACACCTACGAAACTGCTCAAGAATTTCATGCTGAACATGGTCCACTTGGTACTGAGAATACAAATTACATTATCGATAGTTCAGTAACTCTTAATGAAGATAAAACAGGTGTTAGAATCGTATTAACTTATGTCGATGAAGCAACTTGGCAATCACATAGAGATGCATTTGTAGATGAAGTAGCGACTAAATCAGTTACTATCACTGAAGTAAGTAACGAAACTGTTTAATTTAGAGTAATCAATGATCACATTGATTGATGTTATCAAGCACCCCGAATATCAAGACAGTTTATTAGACTTCGTGTATCGCATTGAAGACGACATTCATCACAATAAAAATAACTATAAAGATTTTGAAAATCGTCTAAAAGAGTATTCTAGTTTTACAATACTCTTAGACAATGACCAAACTTTATTAGCTATGAGTGGACTATACAGAGTTGACAGTTGGCCAAAACACGTAGCAAGAGCATTAGATAGAACTTACTATTTTAATTGGCCAGAAGTAAAGAGTGGGTTCAATGTTCAAAGAAAATATGCAAGTCAGTATATGTGGCCTTACCAAGTTAAACGTGCAGAAGAACTTGGATACAGAGGAGTGTTTGTAAGTATTCAAAAAAATAGAAGAGCATTCACTGACTTTATTGGCAATATAAAAGAATTTCAGCCCACTATACTACCAGGCTATTACAATACTTGTCGTGTAAATGATGTTGTTAATTCAGCACAAACTTGTTGGCAAAATTTAGCAATATATAAAATGAAACCGTTTACTGGATTAGATCTACCAACTATTAGCGAAGAAGAATATAAAATGAGATATAAAAATGATTGAAGGATATTACGAACAAGAACCTGAAAATAATACATTTCAAGATGTAATTATTGATGTTACTCACAGATGCAACATGACTTGTAAGAATTGTTATATCCCAAACAGAGAAATTCCAGATATGAATATGGAAAAAATGCTAGAAGCTATCAGCAAGTTTCCCAAACGTACTATGATTAGAATCATTGGTGCAGAACCTACTATGCGTAAAGACTTGCCTGAAATGATCAAACGTATTAAACAAACCAGAAACAGATGCACATTATTAACAAATGGTCTAAGATTAGCAAACGATCGGTATGTAAAAACTTTAAAGCAACATGGGCTTACACATTGTTACTTGAGTATGAACGGAGCAGACAACGATGACTGGTATGAACAAATAGATGAAATGAGATGTGCTACCAAAAAAGTAAAAGCTCTAACAAATTTAAAAAACAACAGATTTATAATCGACACAGGTACAATTATTGTCAAAGGAATAAACGACGAAGTTATTAGTTCTATGTTGCACCTGTTTAAAAAAGTAGGTGTTGAAAATGTAATGGCAAGAATCAAAAACGTAGGTGATATTGGACGTAGTATGACTGACAATGAAAGTGGAAATTATACTATGAAAGAACTGATAGAACTTGCAAGTTACCAAACAGGCTTGAGTGTAGATTATATAGAATCATGGAGACATAAACCTATATATCAAAATACTGAACCAGAAGTAGATAGTTTTATATTTCCATTAAAACCGGAGCAACAAGGAAAACTATTACATAAAAGTGGTATATGGTTTAAAATTGCAAACTGGAAAGGTGATGCTGGCCATAGTGTACCATTACGTAATAACAAACGTAGAGGCAGACTAACACCAGAGTTTAAAGTAGCACCTTTCTTTGAACACGTTAAAATAAACGAAGGTGGGTATTAATGCATATATTCAATGTTTATTGGAGGTTGAAACACGTTGATATGGTAAAAGCAGATTCTGAACAACAAGCTATTGAAAAGATAATCAGAAGTTATGGATCATGTTTTCATAATCATTTATACTTTAGAGTTGACAAATTACTTTAATCAATGTACAATATGTAATATATATACGAGGTCTTTGGCGTCATCCCTCTTTAAACATTCTGCCGCAATATTATAGGAGAAACATATGAGTTATTATAGTACAAAAACATACGGACATAATATTGGACTGAGTGCAGTATTTCGTCAACCAAACGCAGACCATTCGCATTGCCATTTATTACATGGTTATAGTTTAGCATTTAAATTTACATTTGGATGTGATAAACTAGACAATAAAAATTGGGCAGTAGACTTTGGTGGATTAAAACCATTAAAGGCCTGGCTAGAAGATAACTTTGATCATAAGTTATGTTTAGATAAAAATGATCCACACATGAACGAATTCAAACATCTTGATAATCTCAATCTAGCAGAAATCAGATTATTTGATGGCGTAGGAGCAGAAAAATTTGCATATCATGCTTGGGCATTTGCTGACAAGTTAATTAAAGATGCAACAGATGGACGTTGTTATTGTGTAAGTGCTGAATGTATGGAACATGGTGCGAATAGTGCAATTTATACACCATTACCAGAGCCGGCAAATGACGCAAAAAAATAAGATAGCATTTTTTGGAACCAGTCATACTTACGGCGATTGTGCTGAAGGTATCTCTCATCATGACAGACAAAAGAAATTTGTGGCTGAACCTTGGCCTAAATTGTTTGCTGAAAAGCTGAACAAAGAATTTTATAATTTTGGTATAGGTGGTTCTGATAATATGAATATTTTAGATGCCATACTTGAAGCATTTAACCGAGGTATAATGGATGAAGTAGATACGTTAATCCTTGAACCAAGATTGGCATTTGATACGGTTAAGTTACCTTATGATAATATAGATTATAATATCATAGAGAAAGATTTTACAACTAAAGAAAATAGAGAACCTACACATTGGCTTGATTTTGGAAGACACTATCAGGAATACGATTGGGCGATGCCTGCTCCACTACCTGAAAAACTTTGGGCTAGATTTGCATTACATGACCTTGACAGTGAACGACGTTTTAGAGCAAGATTGAGAGCAGACTATGTTGGAGATCCAAAAGAAAAATCATTAGTAGATGCAGATATAAAGAAATATACTGAATTAACAAAACTATATCATAGCAGTACAAAATATATAGATTATAAAAACTTCCAGTTTATTAAAAATGTTAAGACTATATGTGAAGGATATGGAATAGATTTTTACTGGTTAAACTTTGAAGGTCTTTCTAGAAAGAAAAAAGATTTCATTCATTTTGATAATGATAAAAACTTAATGGATGTATGTCTAAACCCACATCAAAGTGTTAGATATTACATACATGAATTTTGTAATTACGACGATAAGATGTATATGGAATATATGTGTTCTTGCCAACATTTTAATGATAAAGCACAACCCCATATAAGTTCATACTTATTACAAGGATACAATGAAAAAACAAATAATTAACAACTTAAAAGAAGTGTATGACCCAGAAATAAGTATAAACGTTTATGACTTAGGTTTAATATATGAGATAAATATTAACGAAGCACACGTTGATATTGTAATGACATTAACTAGTGCATTCTGTCCAGCCGCTGATGAAATCATTGCCGATGTACATAATGCAGTTACCAAAGTAGATGAGATTAAAACCTGTGATGTTAAAGTTACATTTGATCCTCCATTTGGTCCGGATAAAATGTCGGAAGATGCTAGACTAATATTAGGCGTATAATTAAAGGGACAAGATGACATATTTAGTAACAGAAAAATGTATAGGTTGTAAACATATGGACTGTGTTGAAGTTTGTCCTGTAGATTGTTTTTACGAGGGAGAAAACTTTTTAGCAATTAATCCAGACGAATGTATTGATTGTGGTGTGTGTGAACCTGAATGCCCTGTAGATGCTATTGTAGCAGATGGAGCATTAGACCCAGGTGAATTAAAGTATTGGATGAAAATTAATACTGATATGGCTGAGGCGTGGCCTAATATAACTGTAGCTCGTCCAGATGACGTCCCATCTAATGCCAAAGAAATGGCAGATGTTCCAAATAAGAGAGAACTCTTATCGAAAAATCCAGGAAAAGGAGATTAAATGTTAGCATCATTTGTATATGTAGGTAGAGAAGCATTGGAAATGATGTTTCTTACTTTAATGGTTTCAACAGCCATAGCAACCAGCTGGAGAATTTATGCTTCAGCAATAATTGGAATACTTTCAGGTATACTAGTAGGCTACCTAATAGGAGAAGCACTAGAACCATATGAGGCAGTTATGTATGGATTACTCAGTGCTTTGATGTTATATTTGTTCTACACTAGCAAAAACATGGCACAACATATCAAAAGTCATGTTGATGCAATAGCACAAGGAACAGGATTTTGGGTAGGACTTGCAACAATATGGTTTATCTATGCAAGAGAAAGTATGGAAATTTTTGTATTCATGTTTCAAGCAGTTAATAATACATCACAAGGTTGGCTTGGATCGGCACTAGCAGTAGCTATAGTTTTTGGATCGTTTCCACTTATTAGAAAATATGTACCAACTGCAACATTGTTCAGTGTAACTAGATATGCATTTTTAGTATTTGCTATTTGGTTTGGATATGAGGCTTGGGAACATTTAGGAGATTATTAATGAGAACAAAAGAAGAAATACTAAAACACATTAAAGAAGTTATGACAGAATATGTTGATCCTAACGTAGCTCAACATGGTGGCAAAGTTAATGTTGTAGATTTTGATATGGATACAGGAACATTACATTTACAAATGAGTGGGTCTTGTAGTGGGTGTGCTGGTAGTACACAAACATTATCATATGGAGTAGAACAAACATTAACACACTTTGTTGAAGAAGTAAAAAGCATTACTAGTGAAGATGATGCTATGTTTAACGATCCATATTATGTTTCAGATCCAATGAGTATGTATGATCACATGGAGCCAGATCCAGGATTAGACATGGAAGAAGGCGACGGTGATGGCAGTTAAGGTTTTCTTTATTGCAAAGATAAAAGACTTTAATGAAGAGTATAAGGACTATGTAAAACGTGTACGTGACTTGGGTGAAGCACATGATGGTTTTATTAGTTTAGAAAATGAAGAAATAGGTGATTTAGAAATTACTGTTACTACTTGGCGTAGCAAAGAAGATGTTGCTGAATGGGCAAAAGATCCAGTTCATGTATCAGCAAAGAAAAAAGCTATGCAATGGTATCACTGGGTAAGAGGTTATCATGTAGAAACACCAGACTCAGGACCTACTATGAAAAAAGAATTTATGAAAAGTGACCCAAAATAATGCAAGAAGTATATTTAATAAATCATAGAGGCGGCGATGGAGTAAATTTTATAATGTCTCTTTTAAATACATTTTTGGATGGATTTAATAAGAGTTTTATAAGAAGAACAAATGATAATGAATATATTAATGATCATGTATTTAAAAATAATAGTGATATAGAATGTACAAAGAAAATACAATTAAACATAGAAAACAATCTTCCTTATAATGAAGGATTAGAACTTAAAAAAGGTAATGGCATTCGACTTCAACAAATGCATTCAAATAATAAAAAGTTAAAAGATAATCTAAATAAATATTTTAACAATGATAGTTTTTTATGTGTTAAGACAGAAGATATAGATACACAATTTTTATTTGCAAAATTAGATATTATTAAAAATAAACATACATCTAATAAAGAATACTTTCATTCTAGAGCATTTATATGTAGACAGTTTATCCTTGGAAGAGATAAAACATATGATACCCAATACGATATTAACTATAACAAAATGATATTAGAAGCAGATTACAATGAGTTTACAAAATTATGTAATTATTTTAAACAAAAAAATACACTTAAACAAGATAAATTTAAAGAACTTGTAAATGAATATACTAATTCAAATCAGAAACTTCTAAATGATTATTTAGATTCTGATGAATATTACAATTTTTTTACAAACGAAGCAAAGAAAGAAATAGAAAATGATTAAAGATTTAAAAAAATATATCCGAACTGTTCCAGACTATCCTGTAAAAGGTGTTAACTTTTATGATTTAAATAGTCTATTTGCTAGTGACCTTTGGCACCCATTGGTTACTGAAATGGCAAACGATATGGATCTTTCTCAAATCCCTACACATATTTTAGGAATTGAAAGTAGAGGATTTGTATTAGGATCAGCATTAGCTCATGAATTGTGTATACCTTTTGCTATGGTTCGTAAAAAAGGTGCTAAATACCCAGGTAAACTATTAGAAGAAAGTTATCAGTTAGAGTATGGGACAGATACTTTAACATTACAAGAAGGCATACTAGGCCATACTAGTAGAGTATTAATAGCAGATGACTTAATTGCAACAGGCGGTAGCATGATTGCTACAACAAAGTTAATTGAACAGACTGGTGCAATAGTTGAAGGTGCAGTTACGATTGTTAATTTAAAATATCTTAATAAATCAGAACTAGGTACATTAGACATAAGCTCTGCATTGGAGATAGAAAAATGATAAATGTAACAGATTCTGCGGCAACACATTTACAAAGAATTAGTGACGACAATGATGGTAAAATTCCTTGTCTAGGATTAAAAGGTGGAGGGTGTGCAGGTTTCTCATACGACTGGCATCTTAAAGAAGAATCAGAACTTGACAAAAAGACTGATCATGTTATAATGCTTAATAACGGTGCAAAGATGGCCGTAGATGGAAGTAGCATTATGTACTTGATTGGTACAACTCTTGAACTTAAAAAAGATACCTTTGGAACTACACTTGAAATAGTTAATCCTAATTCAGCAAGTTCTTGTGGGTGTGGAGAGAGTGTAAACTTTGATATGGAAAAAATTGAAGCTAATCAAGAACAAATCTCAGAAATTAAATAACGGAGACCAAATTGTCAGATAAGAAAATTGATTTAAACAAGTATAAAGAATTTGTAGAAAAAGTAACATCAATGCAAAGTAATGAAACAGGTGGGCTAATTGCACAATTAGAGAAACTTGAAAAAGACAGTGATGTTAATATGGCTTTACTACTAACAGGTAGTATTGGTATAGCAAGTGAAGGAGGCGAATTTGCAGAAATTGTTAAAAAATGTATCTTCCAAGGTAAACCTTTGGACGATGAAACTATATTTCATGCTAAACGAGAACTTGGGGACATTATGTGGTATTGGGTCAATTCTTGCCGTGCTTTGGATCTTGATCCTAATGAAGTAATGGCAGAGAATGTTGAAAAGCTAAAGTCACGTTACCCAGGTGGAAACTTCAATGTTTGGTATAGCGAAAATAGAAAAGAAGGCGATTTATGATCCAACATAATGGTAAGGATTTAGAACAGTTATCTTTGGAAGAAACAATTGAGTTTGAAAAGGTAATGCTTAAAAAAGTACTATCGGCAAGTAAATCACAGATGAGTGGCCCTATTATTGATCAACTTAATATGTTTATTATGCTCATTAAAGATCATAAGCAACAAGTCCTATCGGTAAGAGATTACAAAGATAAGAATAAAAAACAAGATGGAGTGGTTCTAGATACTGAACCACCTGTAGAAATTGACGAAGAAAAAACAGATTGACAATAAAATAAATACATATATAATAATGGAATGCGAATGAATAAGAACAAACAGTACATAGTATCTGAGCAGGATATTATTTCTAATTGGTTATCAAACAAACCAATCACAAATGTGGTTGTAGAAGACACCAAGCCAATTAACATATATAACCAATGGTGTCAAGCATTTGATTTAGAAGAATTAATCAATGCTAACTATGAAGACAATAGCGATACTTTCGTAGAAGATTGTTTACGTAAGTGGAATATGCCAGACGAATATAAAAATATGAATATTAATGAATGGCTATTAGATCGTTGTAAGACCGCACAAGAAAAAGACCGTGTGTATTTTGAAATCACAGAATACGAAAAACGTGGAATGATTATTGTGTTAAAATTTTTAAAATATTTAGTTGATGTATGCAACACAAATAAAATAGTATTAGGTGTTGGCAGAGGCAGTAGTGTTGCTAGTTATTGCCTGTATCTGTTAGGTGTACATCGTATAGATAGCATAAAGTACGAACTTGATATCAAGGAGTTTTTAAAATGAAAAGAGTAAAAACAGCAAAAGGTCGAATTCTGGATATGGCCGCACTAGCTTCTAAGTATGAAACAACTAGAGCAGTAAGTAACGTAGATGTTAATGCACGTGGTGACATCATTGATAACAGAAATCAAGTTAAGGTTCCAAGAGAAAAAATCTCAAAAGAATTTTATAAAAATAACGTGCCAGGATCAGATACAAAGGAAGTAAGTATTAAAACTGAAGAAAAGCCAGAAACAGTTAAAGTTGAACAACCTAAAGCTGAACCAAAAACAGAACCAAAAAAAGAATCTAAACCAACTGAAACCAAACGTACTACAAGAACTAGAGAAGATGGTACTTCATACTATGAAATAGAATTTAGTGATGGTAGTATGGAAACAATTGACATTAAAGACGGAGAATAAAATGATTAAAGCAATGCCTAGTAAAATATTGGCTTATATGATTGAAAAGCCAGGAGACTATAAAAAATCTCAAGGTGGAATCTTTATACAAGACAAAGATGCAGATGTATCTGGAATTAGACCCAGATGGTTTAAAGTCTTTAGTGTAGGTAATAAAATAGATTGGATTAAAGAAGACGAGTACGTCCTTGTAGATCATGGGCGATGGAGCAACGGTATGAGTGTTGATGAACATGAAGAAAAAGTTTATCTACTTGATCCAGAAGGTTGCTTGGCAACACAAGATACAAACCCTCTAGAAGAATAGGAAAAAAATGAACTTAGAAAAATTACATGGTGCATTAGCTCAAATGAGTGCCGCACTTGACGATAAGAGCGGACCAAAAGGTCCACAACAACCACCAGTACAGCCAGGTCAGATGATGTGGCAGTCAGGTATATATTACTTTGCAGATGCATTTACATACGAATCAACAAAACCAGTAGTAAATTGGATTATTGAAAAAAACTTAATGCCAGACAGTGAAAGACCAAAAGAACTTACACTTATTATTAATAGTCCTGGCGGATCAGTTCATGCCGCATTTGGATTAATTGATGCAATGAAAGGTAGTGCTATTCCTATTAAGACTGTAGGTCTTGGAATGATTGCATCTTGTGGTATCCTTACATTTATGGCAGGTGAAAAAGGTAAAAGATTTTTAACACCAAACACAAGTATATTGTCACATCAATATTCTTGGGGTTCAGGTGGTAAAGAACATGAACTATTTGCACGTGTTAAAGAATTTGAACTTTCTTCAAAACGTATGGTAGAACATTATAAAAAATGTACTGGTATGCCAGAAAAGAAAATCCGTGAAATATTGCTACCAGCAGAAGATGTTTGGCTAACGGCAGAAGAAGCAGTTAAACATGGTATTGCAGATAAAATAGTAACCGTATATTAGAGGTAGGCTATGTACGAACAGTTTGTACAGAATATGCCCATACAATTAATTGCACCTTGGCGTAATCCTACGCCTAGTCCCAATGATGATTTAGAACTTTCAATGGATATCAATACAAATGGTATTAAAGAACCTATCATTATTGGGGTTGGTGTATTCAGCAGAAAAATAAGATTAGAAACAGGCAATCACAGAATATATTTGTGTCCTAGAATGGGCATGACTCATCTACCTTGTGTTGCTAGAGTGTGGAACTATTGTACATTTAATAATGGCAATGGTGACCATGCATTTGATTGTCCAGAAATAACTGTAAAGAAACAATGGTTAGATAAAGAGTATTATGCAAAGCCAAGTGATGTTCTGGATATTATGGCATTAATGTTGAAAATGTAATTGACATAATGCAAAATTATTGTTATACTACAATAAAATATAACGCCAAGGAGATACTCTATGAAACTCATCGCAGGTAATAGCAATATTGAGATTGCTAGTAAAATTGCCAAGTATTGCTCAACTACATTAATTCCAACTAAAATTGATAAATTTGCAGACGGAGAATGCAACGTAGAATTTCATGAAAACATCAGAGGTCAAGATGTTTTTATCTTACAATCAACAAGTACACCAGTTAACGATAATCTAATGGAATTAATGATTATGGTTGATGCCGCACGTAGGTCTAGTGCAGATAGAATTACTGCTGTCATTCCATATTTTGGTTATGCAAGACAAGATCGTAAGAGTGCAAGTCGTACACCTATTACTGCAAAACTAGTAGCCAATCTTTTAACCAAAGCAGGTGTAGATAGAATTATTACTATGGATTTACACGCAGGTCAAATTCAGGGATTTTTTGATATTCCTGTTGATGATTTAACTTCACGTATTGCATTTGCTAACGATATTAAAGTGACATTACCAAATGCAAAGAATAAAGGAACTGTATTTGTTTCACCAGATGCAGGTGGTACAGTAAGAGCTAGAAAGTTTGCTGATATGTTTAACGGTGATGTAGCTATTGTAGATAAACGTAGACCAGAAGCAGGTGTAGCAGAAGTAATGAACTTAATTGGTGATGTAAAAAACAAACACGCAATTATGGTGGATGATATTATTGATTCAGGTGGAACTTTATGTAATGCGGCCAAAGCAATTATAGACGCAGGAGCATTATCTGTTAGAGCATATATTACACATGGTGTTCTTACAAATGGTGCTTGTAAAAAAGTAGAAGAAAGTGTTCTTGACGAATTAGTAATTACAGACAGTATTGATTTTAGATGTCCAGATGATTGCAAGAAGACTAGAGTAGTAGGTGTATCTGGTTTAATTGGAGAAGCTATTAGACGAGTCAACAACGAAGAGAGTGTTAGCAGTTTGTTCAATGAATGATAGATATGTGATACCTTTACCAGAGTTTGAATATGATCATCAGGCATTGTTTGATGTACAACACAACAGTGAAAATTATGTAGCTAATCCTCATTTTAAAAAATCAAGAAATTTAGATACAAGTAAAGATAATTTATTTTCTGATTTTTTTAATCCCAAGAGTCCTGTAGTAGAAGAAATAAGAAATAAATTTAATTTTAAAACTGATTGTAAATTTACTAGGGTACTAGCTGGTGGAGTTATGCCGTCACATATTGATCCAAAAAGAACTGCGGTAGTTATGTTTCCACTAACTGACGAACCAAGCCCTATTGTATACTATGATGAAAATAAAAATAAATTATTTGAATACACATATACAGGAGTCACATTAATTAATGCAAAAATAGAACATGGCGTTCCAGTAAATACATCAGACAGAATATTTTTTCAAGTAAACAGTTATTTGCCTTGGGAAGAACTAGTAAGTATGCATAAAGAAAATAAACTATATGAGTAATAATAAACACGTATTTGATAAAGCATTATTATGGGCCAGCGGCGGCGGTGGCTTCTTTGTGGTTGATCAATTATATCCAGGCAATAATATAGTAGACAACAGTGATACACATAATGAATATAGAACTATAGCCAAACAAAGATACTTTTATGGATCTCAACTTGATATAGAGCCTCATCATGAGATACTTATTGGACATCACTGGCCAACAGATATACTAGATAAAATTATTGTAAA